>Ga0209526_10003552_pt1 | contig 10616 bp, 10 predicted proteins | sample JacPinW_OM2H0_M1_FD_188566 | JGI IMG/M metagenome (GOLD analysis project Ga0209526, IMG submission 188566) | Forest soil microbial communities from Algoma, Ontario, Canada - Jack Pine, Ontario site 1_JW_OM2H0_M1 (SPAdes) (version 2) | ecosystem: Environmental > Terrestrial > Soil > Boreal... | reverse complement strand
GAATCCCGACGGCTCAGTTTTCGTCTGTCAGGACGTGAGAAACTCCCCGTCGTTCCAGCGGAGTATCGACCACGGCCCCCACGTAATTGAATTGCATGCATCGGGAGGTGCTGGGAGCGATACTTATGTCACGTTCATCTATGAGAAAGACTCGGATCGGCTCCTGCGGCACATCGTCGGAACCGACGAAAACGACGTGATCGGCCAGGCGTTAGCTTGGAGCAAGCGCAACCTCCAAACGATCAGTTCGCAAGTGTTCGACCGGCTTCAAGGGGCCTCCGCAGACGAGAGATCGGCTGAATTTGAATTGTTCCAGAAACTCCTAAACGGTTCCGCGGTCGGTGAAATCGTTAGCAGTATAGAGAAATTCTGCGAAGCGCGGAGGTCTGCCAACGAGCTATGGCACCGGTGCCTATTTGAGCTCTGGAGAGCTCATTGATACTAAAGGGGTGGTTAGTCCACCTTAATGACCAGCCAAGAACGTTCTCAGTCGTTCGATGTTCTTACGCTTTGCCTTTGAGGAACGCCCATTCAACCAATGATTGATAGTAATTAGCGAGACTCCAAGCTCTGAAGCGATCTGCACTTGTGTGTAGCCTTTTTTCGACGCCAGCCGTTTTAGTTCTGCAATTAACCGCTGAAACTCTTGCTTCTGGATTGCGTACCGTCCTGGGCTGCGCTGGTAGAATGATCTTCCGCTCGGCATGGTTAGTTGTGTCTACCCGCTTCTGTCTCACCCCGATCACTGCCGGTTGAGTAAGTGCCGAGAAAATCCGTTTGTTCGGCCTTAGGCAAAAGTCCGTCGCCCCCATTTCTCTTCGCCGCCGGCAGCGAGATCGATGTCCCTCCTTGCCATTGGGATAAGTCCACCCGGCTGGCAACGGTCTAAGGAGACACACCTTCGCAATGGGCTTGTCCCGCTGCGGAAAACTCATGCCGGCTCAAATAGCGGTACGATTTTCATGGCCGGGCACAAAACCAATCCTTTGTCAGTAAGCCGAATTTCCGGTATAACGGAGAGCGGCAGGAGGTTGAATCCCATATAAGGAAGCCGACAACCGACTTCAATCCAAACTTTTTTGAGCGCAGTGGTTTCTTCCGCTACTTGGAGAGCTCGTGCATCCGAAAGGAGCCCAGCAATGGGCAGTCTGACTGAGGCAAGAATTTTACCATCGCGAACGATGCAGATCCCTCCCTGCGATTCTTTCATGAATTTCAAGGCGACCCGCATGTCTGCTTCATTGGTCCCAGCGACAACGATGTTGTGCGCGTCGTGCCCAACCGAACTCGCCACCGCTGCGTCTTGCAAACCAAAGTTTTTCAACAACCCAAAGGCTACGTTGCCATTCTTGCCATGCCGTTCGATCACGGCGAGGAAACAACAATTTGCTCGGGCCAACAACGTGTCCCAGTCGGTGGCCGGATTAATCTTGGTTACTTCATGTCTAGTTGGGATATTTGCCGCCTCTAGAGTAATCAAGTTTGCCCGCACTTCTGTCTGCGGGAGGGATGGAGTAAGCGGAACCGATTCCTTAATTGACACGGTGCGATAAGCGCGATCTGGATACCGATAACGTCTTTCCAGGGCTCGTTCCAAAGTCTCGGTAGACCTACGGCCATCGACAACTAACTTCCCGCCAAACCAGGTAGCCTGTGGTTGGAGTTCGTCATTCAACAATACAATGTCTGCTCGACGCGAGGGGCCCAATGCTCCTAATTCGTTATCCAATGCGTAGCGAGTCGCTGGATGCAATGATCCACAACTCCAGGCGGTGGTCGGCGGCATGCCGCATTCGACCGCTTCGCGAACCACCCAATCCAGACCGAACAGAAAAAGATCGTCAGCATCCCGATCGTCGGTGCAAACACATACGCGCTTGGGACTCGCACCCGCTTGGGTCACAACTTTAATCGCCTGCGGTAGACTATTCCAGGGAGTGGTTGGAGGGCCGCCCCGCAGGAAGAGCCAAAGTCCCGCTTCCAAGAAATCTTCTGCGATTTCCGGGTCGATCGCTTCGTGGGTGTCGGTCACCCCCGATGCCGCGTAGGCGGCGACAAAAGGACGTCCGTAGATATGCCCGCATACCGGACGACCTCGACGCAGCGCTTCCGCCAGTATCGCATGCGCACGAGGATCTCCCTCGACCACCTGGATGAAATCCATCTTCTCTCCCAGCGCGACCGCTTCCGGCCAGCGATCAAAAATCGCGCCGATCTTTTCCGGAGTTAAATCGCCGCCGGCAGTCTCCAGTCCCGGGTGGGTAGCCGGAATCGTACTTGGCAGAGTGAGAAAAATGTTGAGTGGAGCCTGACGCGCGTCCTCCAGCATCCACTCGATCCCATCCTGATCACACACATTACCAATTTCGTGGCTATCACAAAAAAGAGTCGTCGTTCCGTTGAGCAAGGCCGCCTCGGCGTAAGCACAGGCGGTCATCATGCTGCTTTCGATATGAACGTGCGGGTCGACAAGTCCCGGAGCCAGAATACCTCCGTTCGCATCATAACGAGCTACACCGGAACCTCGACATGATCCCACGGATTTCACCGCTGCGATTCGCCCCTGGCTGATCCACAACTCGCGATTGGGCAGGAAACGGTCAGTGTAAACCGACAAAAGACGTCCTCCGGTGATAACCAGATCGGGCAACGAGCGTTCAGCAGCAACGTCCGCCAACTGACGCGTGACATTGGCCAGAGGAGGTACATCAAAGCGGGTCATAATAGTTAGTTGGACTTCGGACTCGGTGACGACTCGGAATTTGAGCCGGCAATTTGAACGGAGTATCGGTCCCAGTGATCGAGCAACTCAGAGGCAACCCGATTGCCAACGACGAACGCAGCTTCCAAGCTCGGAAGATAAGCGGAATAATGGCCAGTCTCCTGAACCTTTAGATCTTGAGCAGCCGAGACTCCCGGCGGTGGCGAATCAAAGTTACTCGCGGTGCGAAGCACGAGCACCCGATTGAGATCGACCCGGCCCGCTTTCGCCAGGTTGGTGAGCGCCTGCATGGTCCCGGTATCCTCCATCGCCGTCGTGTAATACTCCCCTTTTCCGTCGGTCCAGTATTTGACCCAATCGTGGGCCCATTGGTTGAGCAGCTTACCATGCCAATAAGTGCTGCTGGAAAGCGTCGCCCCGATCAATACCTCCGGCCCAGCCAACGCTTTGGGATAACCATGATACCGAATCCGATCTTGTTCGGTCTTTTCATTGTCAGCCAATCGCAGCGACCTAGTGAGCTCGTAGGCCCAGTGCACGAGGCCAGAATTCAACGTATATACTTCGCCGATGGATTGGCGGCGCGGCTGCTCGAACGGCACCGCTTTTCCCAATGGCGTAAAACCGTCGGGCCAACCTTTCGGGATCTCCCGACTGTCGATTTCGTGAGCCAAATCGCCATCGACAACATAGTCGGCCCAAACGGCGCTGCCAACCGTTCCGCGATTCGGATCGATGCCAGCAATTCCTGCGACCAACCAGTAGGCTTGAGAAAAATCAAAGCGTGGATCGAGCCCTAAGGCCATGATCGATGTGGACGCCTTTGCGGTTCCCATACCGGTCACGGTTCCGATCAGACCACTCCCGTCCGTACGGACATCATGATAGGCCGAAGGCAAAGATATAACGTGAGCAAGTTTGCGGCGCTCGACCCAAAATTGAAACTCACCCGGCACATCGCCGGTGTCTGCTCCGACCTCAAACATCGCAACGACAACCACTTTGACTTTTAGGGGATGGTCAACGGTCGGCGAGATAGAAGGATTTACTTCGTCCGCAATGCTCCGTCCAAAAAGCACCAGAAAGAAGGAGGCGAAGTAAAGGGCTCGTGGCAACATGGGGCGCGGATTCAGCAGATCACATACCACAACGCGAAGCGGTGTGGTGGCATAGAAAAAGCTAACCCCACTTTTGCAGACAATGGAAATCATTCGACGCGATTCAGTACCCGCCTTTGTGGCGCCCGATAAATCGATCATTCGGGAGCTGGCTGCGAGCAGGAACTCCTCGGCGAAAAAACAGAGCCTGGCCGAAGCCACTATCGAAGTTGGCCACTCCGTGACCGAACACTTCCACAAGGTGACCGAAGAATTCTACTATATCCTGAGCGGCACTGGCTTAATGAAAATCAATGATGAGGAACAACAAGTGAATTCAGGCGACACGGTAGTTATTTTGCCGGGAATGCACCACAAGATCACAAATAACGGCACCGTTCCTCTTCGGTTGCTCGCCTGTTGTTCGCCCGAGTGGACGGCGGAAGATCAGGTGTTCGTCGAGTGAGGCGGTTGCGTTTGGCGTTGGTAGGACGAAACCCGACTCCGTCCGGCGGCCCTGGTAGGGATGCGCTCCTGCGCGTCGGTCACGAACCACGGTTGGCGGAACCCCCGGAGTGATGGAGTATGGGAGCACTGGAGTATTGAAAGCCCCAAGCGCGACCACCAGTAGATTCTAAATTCCAGCTTCTACATTCTGTTCCACCAATGGACTCACTTCCTATCGCTCGCTACTCGCCCCAAGGCGCCGAAAAACCACCGGAAGCTACCATCTGCATTGTTGGCGGCACCAACATTGCGCATGCGCTCGCGATCTCGCCCCACGTCTCAGCCGCTTTTACCTTGGAGACACCATTGGGTTTGTCTCCCACGATCTACTACGGAGAATTCGAAGGTGTGCCTTTTTATCACGTCACACTCCACGGCTCCTCCACCGACAAGTCCGGCGTCGTCGAGCAGGATTCGTTACTGACAGTTTGGGGTACACTGCATTACCTCGATGTCAGTGACGTGCTTGGCGGCGCAACCGCTGGAAGCATTAATTCCGCATACAAACTGGGCGACTGGGTTATCGCAGATGATTTCATCGATTTTAACATTGATCGAAAGCGGTCGATTGCCGCCCAAGTTCTCGGGCCAGAAGCAGCCAGGATTCTGCCTCGCCAGGTTCCTGCCGATGACCCGCTCTTGCGAAAGATTCTGTTCGAGGAAACAGCTCGAGTCGCCGGCAGAGAGAACGTCTACGAGGGTGGCGTGATCATCCAGGCTGCAGGTGGACGATTTGAAACTGCCGCTGAGATCAGGATGTTTAAACAGCTCGGTGGCGATCTGGTAACCATGAATGTACCGACGGAGATGGCATACGCCCGGCAACTGAATATGAACTACTCGAGTCTAGTCGCCATTTCCAACCCGGCGGAGGGCTTGGGAACATGGGACTGGAAAACGTTATGTGATCTTTATCCACGGTTACATGCCCAAAGCATCGAGATCTATCTTGCCGCAGTTCGGCGAATCCATCATCTCCCAGAGCGCCGGCGCATCGGTGATACGCTAAGGGTACATCCTGATTTTGACTAGAGAGCTCAAGCCTATCTCCCGAACAAGAAATGCAGCAAAAACAACACGGCTAACACGTAGGTCACGACTCCAACCTCTTTGCCTCGGCCGATCCCTACTTTGATCGCGACGTAAGTGAGCAGACCAAATGCGATTCCTTCGCTAATGCTGAACGCAAACGGCATCATAATAATGGTCATGAAGGCGGGCGCCGCCTTGGTAAAATCGGCGAGGTCTATTTCACCCAGTCCCTGCATCATAAAGGCACCGACTATTACCAGCGCTGGAGCGGTCGCAACCGCCGGGACAATCAAAATCAATGGTGTTAGAAACAGGGCCAACAAGAAACAGATCGCGGTAACAACGGCAGTCAATCCGGTACGTCCGCCGGCTTCAACGCCAGCGGCACTTTCGATGTAACTGGTCACGGTCGACGTACCTAAAAGAGAACCGAACATAGCTGCACAAGCATCAGCCAGTAAGGCCCGGCCCAATTTAGGTAAGTTGCCTTTCTCGTCCAGCAGCCCGGCTCGTTTCGTGACTCCGATCAAGGTTCCCATGTTGTCGAAGAGGTCAACGAACAACAACGCCAGAACGAGCGGAATCGAAATCACGAGATGCTGCCAAAAATAGCTAAGATCAAGTTTGAGAAAGGTTGGGCTTAACGACGATGGCCAAGTAAAGATCGCATCAGGATGTTTCGTTAGGAAACCTGAACCGTCCGGTGCCGGGACAAAGAGTCCGATAATCGTGATGAGAATGATCACAAGAATGATGGCCCCTGGCATCTTTCGAGCGATCAAGATGGCGGTGAGAATTATGCCGATAATTACTAACCACGGTGCCGGCTTGGTCAGATCTCCGAGAGCAACAAATGTAGCCGGATTTGCCACAATCTCCCCTCCGTTTTTCAAGCCGATTAATGCAATAAAGAACCCGATACCCGCGGTAATAGCGATCTTCAATTCCAAAGGAATTGCGGCGATCAGCTTTTGGCGTAGACCGGTGACAGACAAAATCAGGAAAATGAGGCCACTGTAGAAGACATATCCGAGTGCCGCCTGCCAGGGTATGCCTTTACCCAAACAGATCGTGTAGGTAAAGAACGCGTTAACGCCCATACCAGGTGCAAGCGCGATGGGATAATTCGTGGCAAGCGCCATGATGATAGTCATAATTGCCGAAGCAACTGCGGTTGCGGTTACCAACGCGCCTTTATCGATTCCCGCTTGGGAAAGAATCGCTGGATTAACCGCCAGGATATAAGCCATCGCCGCGAAGGTAGTAAAACCGGCAACAATCTCACGAGCTACAGTAGAACGATGTTCTGACAGGGAGAAAACGCGTTCGAGCATGACAATAATGGAGCAGTTTTCGTGACAAATTAGAATCCGGAAAAATCAAAGGCTTTCCGCGCGAACCGAAGAAACCGACTGGTTAACAACGGCTTTTGGTTCATCCGGATGCCAACGGCTTGCCTAAAAAGAGCCGAAATACTGATCAGTGAGATCAATATTGTACACTTGTCCGTTATATTGAACCGGAGTCTCCTCCGGAGCCGAAGATACAAAAACCGGGCGGAAAATGGCTCGCTACCTCTTCCGCTAATTGCGCGGGCATTCGACCCAAATGAACTTGGTCAACCTTCGAAAAAACTTTGCCTTCTAATTTTTCGAGGCTGGTACGCAACAGCGTCTTGATGGTTTGTCCGGTCTCTCGAAAAAGATGTTCTCTTCCGCCGTTCTCGCTCTTTTCGCCAATCGTAAAGATCTCGAGGATCTCGGCTCCGCTTTGGCGGATCGCTCGAACCAAAGACACCAGTGTCCCCCCGGTGCTGATCAGATCGTCAACCAGAATCACGCGATCGGTCGCAGTTAGGCCGTTCAGGTAGATTTCGACGGATCCTTCCTGCACATATTCGTTGGTCAACGGTACCCGAATTTCGCCAGGAGCTCCGGTCGGTGTCCAACGCGCCAACGTCCGTGCCAGATTGTGAGAAAGCAGAAGATCAGAGATGATCATCGCTCCCCGATCTTCCTCGCCGACACCGAGCGTCGCTTCGGCCACGTGCTCAAGATGAAAGCGGCTTAACAGGCAAACCGCGTGCGAGAGCCGGGGCTCGAGCGGGGGAATGTTGTCGGTAATAGCCGTTGGAAAGAATTCAAATGATCTTCCGCCGGTACCAATGACTTGAGTGGTCGAGCGTCCATCGAAATCAGCGACGAGCAAGCGAAACGCCTCAACCAATTGGATCGCCGTTGTCCGATCCGGCATGAAATCTGTTCTCATCGTCGCGACGTCCGTGATACCAACATAAGAGATTGTTTTTAAGCATCTGTTATGCCGCATCCATCCTCTCCAAAAGCAACGCCGACTTGCCCGATGAAGCCTTCGCCACCCTCAGTAACTATGACGGGCGGTCGGCGCAATCGGGGATTGCCGGCATCGCCGGAAACTGAATTCGAACAGATCGGGCACCGCTCTAATTCTTGTCTTGATCATACCTTACTCCGGTCGCTGGCATGGATTCTTTTCGCCGCCTTGGTTGGGCCGACGCAGGCGCAGAACGATTTCAGCGCTCGTTTTGCAGAGATAAAAAAATCGGCAACTGACGAACAGCTTTACCGCTTCCTTTATGATCTGCCTAAGGGCGGTGACCTCCACAACCATCAGGATGGCGCTGTCTGGCCCGAGTGGTGGTACCAAATTGCCACCGATCCGGTAAAAACGCATGGCGACATCTTTTATACGCGGACGAAAATTCTTGATTCGAAGATTTCGCCGGTCATGTACTACATCACGATTCCCAGATGGCGATACGATCGTTTACCGGAAACCGCCAAGGCGGAATATGAGCCTGTGGCCAACCTTGACGCTGAGACCAAGGCAAAATGGCTGGCGTCACTTTGGCTGGGAGAGCCCGGAGACAGCCGAGAGAAGTTTTTCGAGCAAATCTGGCCGCGAATTCACGGCATGCTCTACAGCCCGTATGTGACGATCGAATTACTAGTCGAGAACATGAGCTGCTTTTGAGTAGCTCGGGCCCGCCCAGCGCCGTCGACCGTGTTCACACCGCCCTTTCACGGTTATCTTCAAGAACTTTGTGTTCGCCTCAAAGGGACTACGCATCCGATATCAGCACTGGATATTACGGGACTTTTCAAGGTCCTGCGGACAACAGAGATATTCATTCAATCAACTCACAGCCAGCACGTCGAAAGGGTCACACAAGGTCTGGCAGTCGCCATTGATGCTCTTAATCCACTTCGAAACCAAGGAAGTATGGCGCATCCTAATCCAGTCCTGCTCACAGAAGCCGAGGCTATGCTCGCGATAAATGCTGTCAGAACGATTCTGCACTACGTCGATTCGTCGGTTTCGCAGTCTAAGCGCAAAGTGACCTGAGAGGGATCTTGCAAATGTAAAGAATCGATTTCAGACGCTCATATTCCTCCTTGCTGTTGGTTCGTTTGTTTCGTTCGTCATAATGTTAGTTTTAATTGTTGTTTTGTTTATTTTTTGCTCTCCGCAGTCGCTCCATCTCCCGACCACGCTCAGATCTGGAGTATTGCCGGTTCGACTCCCGTCCAGACTCGGTCAACCTCCAGGCGAGAGAAGTCTCGCGATGGCAATTTCGGCATCTGGCTTGCAGTCCATCCGGTCTTCCCGAATCCCGGTTGTACTCGGTTAAGGGAAGGATTTCTCGGCATCTGCAACACCTTTTCACATCATCCATTGGTCTGTCATCCAAGAGTCATCCATGCGATCGCCGGGAGGCATCGCAAGATGACAGATTGCCCAACTGCGGAAGCTGCTTACACCCAGTTTCCGTTCTTCGTCTAATGTAGCCGCCGGGAGGATTTTTTACCGTTTTATCCCTTCCGGCGGTTTCTTGTTAACCCTTTCGGGTGTGAGGTAATTGCTCGATCGACCCAACGTTAATAATTCCAGCTTATTAATCTCGCCGGTCCGTTCTATTGGCGGGTGTAACTCGGATGACGGATGATGCATGTAGAAAAGAGGTAAAGGAAATGATCAAGAGGTTTTCAAAACTAACAACGCCGCTGGTAATCGCGGCCGCTTCACTAGCATTCGTACTGAGCCCAAGTGTGGGTTTGGCTAACGCACCAGCGAAATCAAAGGCGCATCACGCAGAAGTCGTGCGGCAACCGGTTCGCCACAGTGTGTATTTCCATACGCCAGCGGCGAAAACAGAAAATCACGGTCGTTCCATTGAGCAAGTGATAGAGGACCAACGCGATTGGTATCAGATGCGCTCATGACGATTGCGGCAGCTTCTCGGGCGGTTTCAGAAATCCCCGAGAACAACAAAAATGCTCTAAGAATGAATTCCTACGTCAGCCTAATGTTAGAAGCCGAAGGCGCGAAAGAGCGGCTCCGAAGACTGTTTCAGTCAGCTCCCGAAGTGAAGAAGAATGGATTGCCCCAGAGCGCTCGAAACCTGTTGGGCGCTGTATAGACCCTGCCGGATCGTTTATGCGCTGTCCTGAGCCGATTCCGCCAGCAATTCAGCGAGGCTCTTCGCCGGTTGCTCGGTTTCGGTCTCTTTGTTGTCCCAAGCTTGTGCGAGCTTCGCACCACGAGCAGCCTGGATCGCATCACCGAGCGTGTTGACGGCTGTCGAGAAGGCGGTAGGGCGTTCGCCGCGCTTAGGCGTGGACTGTACGCCGATGCTATTAACCACTAAGGCTGCATCCTTTTGTGCTTTGGTCTCAGCCTCTATGCTGGTCGCTTCGGCTGCGTCCTTGATGCTTTGTGATAAACGTGAAAATGATTCGAGTGACATAAAATTTGTGCGTCCATTTCTATCAGCCGCCGACGCCAGCGGCTTATGTCAGAACCAGCAACGGTTAACCTACGGGACCGATGACAACCGGCTGTTAGGCTATCGACCGCTTTCTGCCACACCTTGTAATCTCTCATTGACCCCGAATAGATAGAGGCGTCTAGTTGGGTTGCCGCCCAGAGACCTTTTGACCAAAGGCGTTCCTCCTGCCCCTGCGACAAGGATTGTTACTCGCGACGTAAGGAAATCCCGCAGCAGATCGTTCGGCGACAAACCATCCTAAACACCGGAGGAAACAATGATAACGCAAGAGAAAGACATCGCACAACTACACAAGGAGCTTGACGCGCTCGTTACAAAATTTGATGACGCTAAAAACAACAACGATGCCGTCGCCGTGGCCGCGCTCTTCACCGACGACGCGATTCTTGTGACGGACTCAGGACCGATTTACGGTCGAGAGGCCATCGAA
>Ga0209526_10003551_pt1 | contig 10616 bp, 10 predicted proteins | sample JacPinW_OM2H0_M1_FD_188566 | JGI IMG/M metagenome (GOLD analysis project Ga0209526, IMG submission 188566) | Forest soil microbial communities from Algoma, Ontario, Canada - Jack Pine, Ontario site 1_JW_OM2H0_M1 (SPAdes) (version 2) | ecosystem: Environmental > Terrestrial > Soil > Boreal... | reverse complement strand
GCTCGACTGGGACACCGTCGCCCTCGCGCCGCCCGAGCGTGACCTGTGGATGGTCACCTCGGACAATGCGGAACTCTCCCGATACAGCAACACCACCGGGCACACCATCAACCCGTCGGTCATGACGCTCTATCGGCTCCGCTGGTATCTCGATGACATCGCCGGCGCCACGCGTCTCTTCCGCGCCGGCCACCAGGAGAGCAGCGACACCCGACGCTGGTGGCACGGACTCAACGATCGACTCGCGTGCTTGGCGACCTGGCAGCGGCAGCTCGGCTGAGCAGTGACCGTCCCCGAGCTGGACGACGAGCGACGCCGGCGCCGGTCCGCCGGTTCGGCGATCACACGACCCGACGGGTAGACCAGCTGCCACCCGACCTCGCCGAAGTCGCACAGGTGCCGGAGGGCATGTCGGGCACAGCGGCCAGCCCACACCAGGTGCGCGCACGAAGTAAGGCCCATGCTTGCCATGTATGAAACGTGGCTTCCGCCGACGGCGCGCTTGGCGACAGCCGGCACAGCGGACGGGTGCCGACACCACCTTTGGTCTCTCTCAAACCGTCGCCCTGCTCGGCGGCGCCCGCGACGAACAGCTCGCTCTGTTACGCGACGAGGCCGCGCTCAATCCACGTGGGCCGGTGGTGTTCGTTGATGACACCGAGCTCGGTGAGGAAGCCGGTGAGTTTGGCGAGGTCGGCGACGATGCGTGCGCGGTGATGTGGGTTCGTGCGCGCGGCTTCGGCACCGTTGGCGATGTCAAGGGCCTCGTAGACCTGGTTGTTGACCATGAGGTCGGCAACGAACCCGACCGCGACGGGTGCGAGGCTCGCTGCGGCTTCTCGTTCCTCGGCGGGCAGGCTCGGCCAGAGCTCGGAGAGGTACGTCTTGGCGAAGCTGACGTGGCGCGCTTCTTCGAGAACGTGGAGCTTTGCGATCTGGCGTGAGACGGGATGGATGCGGTCGTCGCGCATGGTGGCTCGGTTGCACATGTCGAGCAGCTCCTCGACCGCGAGGATGAGCAGATAACCCATGGCTCGCCCCCCGGGCAGGGTGTCGACGTCACCGAGCGCGCCGCTGGCGATGGGCGCGTATGCGGGGGTGTCGGCACGGCGGATGTACTCGCCGAACATCGTTGAATGGCGGCACTCGTCGGCGACTTCGACGAGGAGGTAACGGTGCGACGGGTCGGTCACGGGCAGCTCCGCGAGGTGGCGCAACACGATCTGCATGAGCTTGTTCTCGAACCAGATGCCGGCAGCGCACAGCGCCGCGCACTCATGGCGGCTGTAGGTGCGGCGCTGCTGCTCGTTCATCACGTCCCACTCGGGCGTGCCGTACAAGGGCAACTTCTCGGGCGGCAAGTGGTAGGAGCTGTCATCCGCAACCTCGAGCGACCAGTCGATCTCGGTGAACGGGTCGAGGGTGGTGCGGGCAGAAGCGGCGACAAGCTGAGCGGCCTTGGTGGCAGTGCGTGTCTGCATATGTCCACCCTGACGGTGACAGTGTTCACTGTCAAGGTATTGTGACAGTGAACACTGTCACAATATGGGAGACTTGGTGCCGTGGACGATGACGAACTCAGCCTCGACGAGCTCGCGGAGCGGTCCGGTGTGAGCCCGCGAAACATCCGCTACTACCAATCCAAAGGCGTCCTGCCGAAGCCCCGCCGCGATGGCCGCGACGCCCGGTACGGCCCCGCACATGCGCAACGGCTCGCGCTGATCGCCGACCTTCAAGGGCGCGGCTTCAAGCTCGAAGCGATCCAGACCCTGGTGAACCGCGATGGGCGTGATCAGTCGGTGGCCGACTGGCTCGGGATCGACGCAGCCCTGCGTGCGAGCTGGAGCGACGACGAGGCCGCGGCGATGACCCTCAGCGACGTGCACCAGCTGCTCGGGCGGCGCCCCCGGCGCCTCGTTGGGGAGCTCGTCGACGCCGGGCTGCTCGTCAGACACGACGACGGTACGTTCGTCGCTCCGAGCCGCGCGCTGCTCGATCTGACGCTGCGGCTCCTCGACGCCGGGGTCAGTATCGACGTCGGCGGACGCGCCGCCGATCTGCTGCGTCGACGGCTCGCCAAGGCCGCCGACGACCTCGTCAAGCTCTTTGAATCCGAAACCGGGCGATCCTTCGCGGGCGCGGGTACTCCCGACGAGATCGCCACCGCGCTCGACGCGCTCCGCCCGATCGCGCTCGACGCCGCTCGTCTCATCTTCGCCCAAGAACTCGAACAATCGCTCCGAACCCTCGCTGCGGCTCCCAGCCGCAGCCGTCGGTCCCGCCGACGAGGGCTACCTTGACGGCTCGTGACAGCCTTCGAGGGCATCGCGGAATTCAGTGACCCGCGCCTCGTTGCCATCTACGACTCGGTCAACTCGTACGGCCCGGGTACCCAACCCGATTTCTACGCCCAGCTGGCGACAGAACTCGGCGCGAGAACCATCATCGACCTTGGTTGCGGCACTGGACTGATCACCTGCGAGCTCGCGCGCCGGGGGAACCAGATGATTGGGGTGGAGCCGTCGAAGCTGATGCTCGACATCGCCCGACATCGTCCCGAGGGCGACCAAGTCCGGTGGATCGAAGGCGATGTCAGCCGGCTCGGTACGCCGAACGCCGAACTTGCGATCATGAGTGGTCACGTGGCGCAGTTCTTCCTCACCGATGAGACCTGGTCAGCGGCTCTATCCGCTCTGCACGCAGCACTCGTGCCGGGGGGTCGCCTGGCGTTCGAGAGTCGCAACCCTGACGCGACAGCGCGGGAAGTCTCGACGAGCGCGGCGCGGAGGTCGGTGAGTGATCCGCTTGTCGGGCGAATCGACACCTGGACCGAGGTCCATGATGTGCAACACGAAATCGTCTCGTGCTCGAACCACTATCTCTTCGTGTCCACCGGGGAAGAGCTCGTGTCGCGGGCCAGACTTCGGTTTCGTTCCGAAGACGAGCTCAGGCAGTCACTCGTGAACGCCGACTTCACAGTCGAGCGTCTGTATGGCGATTGGGACCGTCGGCCCGCAGGTCGAACGACGAGAGAGCTGATCGTGGTGGCCGCTCGCTGAGTGCGCTGTTGGCAACGTCGCCTGGTGCATCACCCCGATGAAACCGTGTACGCGTCAGCGAGGAGAGCGCCCAACGTCTCACGAGCCACAAAGGTACTCAGCTGAATCGTGTTCTTGAGTGATCCGACGCGCATCGCATCGCGAAACGATTGTCAGATTGTCAACGAGCTTCGCGCTCTTCCAAGCGGAGGTGATCTCGGGTCTCACGGATCGCGGCCTTCCGGCCGCGGGATGGCAAGGCCGGCGAGTGGCACCTCTTGCTGGCCCCCGTGCATGTCATGGTCGTGAAGGCTCCCCTGGCTTGCCGGCCTTGGAAACGAGATCTTGATGGCGCTGACGGTCGGAACGCGGAAGATGCGAACCGTGTCGGGATCCACGTTGTACAGCCGGCCGACCGTGTCGGGAGTGAGCACCTCCGTTCGGTCCACCGCTTCGTAGTGCTCGGCATCGAGAAAGACGTCGAGCGTGATCCAGAACGGCCCTGCGTTCTTGGCCCGGATCAGGTCGGCGATCTCGCCGAGCGTGACCTCAGGCATGGTCGATCGTCGTGATCTCGGTACGGAACATGCTCGTCGGCGTCGCCGGCGCAACCGTGTGGTTGAGCACGAACTCGTACGCGGGGCCGCGTTCGATCTCAGCCGGTGAGAAAGGAAAGGCGAAGCTTGGCATCGACTGCGCACCTGGGAGCGGCAGGTGCAGGAGCAGCGGGTTCGCAACCTTCGCGATGGCGGTCGCCGTGGCCTGGTCGCCGGCACGCACTCGAAACAGAATTCCGATCTCGTGACTGCTGTGCTCGGGTTCGAGCGCGCCGAGGACTGCGTCGTAGCCGTACCGCGACACGTCGAAGTCGTACGTGTCGCCGGCCACGCCAAGCGCGGTGCTGACGCGATCGGCAATGAGCGTGGTGAGGAACTCGGTCCACGCCTCGATGTTGGAAAGAACGGCCGGGTCGCGGATGCCCGCAACTGTGATGGTCTCGTAACCGACCAGGGCGCTGCCCTCGAGCTTGATCGTGTAGGTCTCGGCAGATTCGAAGACCGACCCCTCGACCCGTACGACGCGCGAGTCGAGCGCCCGGTATGTGGCATCGGAGGTGTCGAGCGTGCCCGGCGGTTCCCGCAGCTCGAAGGGATTCGCGTTCTCGTACAGCATGTGGGCCGCGATCGTTCTCGGAGTGCAGGCCGCACTCGTGTCGAGCGGAGTGACCGTGAACCCGGTGTCGTCGATCTCGAGGAGCACGCCACCAGCGATGGGATTGGTGGTGCACAGGCCGCCGCATTCCACGGTCTTCGCGCCGTGCCACGTGGGACCGGCCGGCAGTCCACGGTCGAGCGCGATCGCGGCGACCAAGGCGGTGTCGGTGGCGCGACCGGCGAGGACGACGTCGGCGCCCGAGCGGAGCGCGGCGCTGATGGGTTCGTGGCCCATGAGGCCCACGATGTGGCTACACGACTTGAGCGTGGCTTCGGTGAGCGGGCGGGCCGGTGCAAGAGGCCGAATACGGTCGTCGGTGAGCGCGGCGACGAGGTCGTCGGCGCTCTGTTCGCTGTAGATGCGCGCCAGCGTGAACGCGAGGTGTTCCTCGGCTGCGATGCGTCGCGCCATGCCGGCGATCCAGTCGACACCGCTGTCCGTGCCTGACGTCCCGCAGCTGCCGACGAGCAGCGGGATCGACGCCTTGACCGCCGCGCACAGCAGAACACGGAGGTCGTGCTCGACTTGCGCAGCTGCTGTCTTTGCTTGGCCCGTACCCAGGTAGAACGGCCCCGAGTCTGTGGAGCCGGCGTCGACCGCAATGGCGTCGGCGCCGAGCTCGATGCCACGCGTGATCGTCTCCGGCGGGAAGCCGCCACCGAGCATGCCGGTGGGAACGAGAATTCGGACTCGTGAACGGTGCGTGTGTCTCGCGGATGCGGTGTGCTGTTCGCTCATGTGTTCTCAGACAACCGCGTCGACGGGTGGCGTCGATTCGGGCGCCGGCTGGTCCGTGATGATCGCGACATCGGCCGACGCAACCGAGACGGTGACCTTCGTGTCGGTGATCTGCGTCGGCGACTGGGCGATGAGTGACACATCCCCTGCTCGAAGCTCGTAGCGGTAGTGGTCGCCGACGAACGTTGTGCGCTCGACAGTCGCGGAGAATGTCGCGGCGTCTCCGTTCCTGAGTGCGTCGAACGGCGAGATGTGGATGTGCTCAGGTCGTATCGCGACCACGACCGGCACCCCGGGTTGGCGCTCGGCGGTGTTGGCCTCGAGCGGCCCGGCCAGTCCGTTCACGTCGACGACGTTCGTTGCCCCGCTCGGAGATGACGCAACGACGCCGGGCAGCAGGTTGCACTGGCCGACGAAGGCGGCGACGAATCGCGAGCGCGGCCGGCGGTAGATCTCTTGGGGCGTTCCGCTTTGCAGAATCTGGCCCTGATCCATGACGTGTATCTCGTCGCTCATGGCGAAGGCTTCGTCCTGGTCGTGGGTGACGAACACGGTGGTGATCCCGAGATCCTGTTGGATGTCCCGCAACCAGAGACGGGCTCGATCGCGCAACCTTGCGTCGAGGTTGGAGAACGGCTCGTCGAGCAGGAGGAGCTCGGGTCGTGGAGCCAGGGCACGCGCGAGAGCGACGCGTTGGCGTTGCCCGCCCGACAGCTCATGCGGGTAGCGGTCTCCTATGCCCGGCAACTCGACCAGGTCGAGCAGCTCTCCGACGCGGGCACGCACGGCATCTCGTCGGACGCGTTGGATCTTGAGCGGGAACGCGATGTTCTTCGCGACGGTGAGGTGCGGCCACAAGGCGTACGACTGGAACACGGTGCCGATTCCGCGGCGCTCGGGCCGAACGTTCTGGCGCGTCGCGGCGTCATAGAGGGTCCGGTCACCGCAACGGATCGTCCCGCGGTCGGGTTGTTCGAACCCGCCGATCGACATCAGGGTCGTGGTCTTGCCACACCCGCTCGGTCCGAGCAGGGTGACGAGGTATCCGTGAGGGACGTGCAGGTTGATGTCGCGCAACACCTCGGTGTCGCCAAACGACTTGTAGATGCCGCGCAGGACGACGTCAGGCACGGCTCACCCGCCGATAGACAACCGCGGTGATGGCAACGACTGCGGCGACGAACGCAACTTGGGCCACGGCGAGCGCGGCAACCGGGCCCGTCAAACCCTTCTGCCAGGCGTGCAGCATCGTGACCCCCATGAGCTCGGTTCCCGGCTTCTGCAGGAACACGACCGGGTCGTAGTCGCCGAGCACGGCGATGAACATGAGCGCACCGGCGATCAGGAGTGCGGGGCGCAGGATCGGAACAATGATGCGCCAGGTGGTCTGCCACCACGTCGCGCCGGCCGCCGCGGCGGCCTGGCCGAGGCTGGGGCTGATCCGCACCAAGCTCGGGTATACGACGACGTAGACCAACGTGAGGTTGCGTATGCACAGCGCGAGCATCTCGCCCCAGATGGTGATTCGCAGTGGTCGCCCTGTGTTGCCCAGCATCAGGTACGACCAGAAGATCCCGATGCCCAACACGATTCCCGGTACCGCACGCGGATACATGAGCAGCGCGGGGATGCTTCGCCGGGCCCGGAATTGGGATCTGTGGGCGATGATCGTCGCCGTCGCGACCAACGCGACCGTGAGCACTGCGCCAAACGCGGCGATCGTGAGCGAGTTGATGACCGAGCGGTGCAGGATCGGGTCGTGAAGCACAGCCGACCAGTTCGCGCTCGTCCCGAGCTCCCAGGGCGGTTTGAGTGTGGTGAGCACCTTCACGCCTGACATGACGGCCAGACCGATGAGCGGGACAAAGCTCGTGAGCGCAACGAAGCCGAGCGTGGCGGACGCGGCGATCCACCGCCACCGGCCAAGTTCGAGTGGCCGATCGCTCTCCGTCGCTCCAGCCGCGCCGACAACGAAGCGCTCTTCCGATCCCAATGCCAGCGTTCGCAAGAGCAACAGCGACGAGACGACGACGAGGAGCAGGACCGCGCCCGCGCTGACGAACGGAGGGTCCGGCACCGTGCCGTTGATCCAGCCGTTGTAGAGGTAGGTCGAATAGAAGGTGATCCGGCCAGGGGCACCGACGAACAACGGGATGCCGAGGATCTCCAACGACACGGCGAACACCAACATCGCCGCGTTCAACATCGCCGGTCGCAGCAGCGGGACCGTGACCCGCGACATGACCCTCAGAGGCGACGCGCCCGAAGCCAGGCCGGCGCGCTCGAGAGCTGGGTCTGCGCCGTGGAGGGCGGCACGGCATGTCAGGAACGAGATCGGAACCGTCACCACGGTTCCGAGCACCGCCATGCCGACCAACGACGAGAGATTCCACACCGGCAGCCCGAGGTTGGACGCGACTTGGGTGAGGTACCCCGACGGCCCGTAGATCGACATCCAACCGACGACCAAAGCCAGCGGCGGAATCACGATCGGCGACACGAGCAGCCACGGAAGCCACCGCCGACCGGGCAAGTCGGTTCGCACGGTGAGGACTGCGAACGCGGTTCCGACGATCACCGAGCCCGCAGTTGTGAGCACAGCGAAGATGAGCGTGTTCTTGACTGCCTCCCAGAAGAGGTGGTCGGCGAACAACGTCCGGTAGGGCTCGAAGGTCCACACCGAGCCGGGCAAGTAATAGGGCTTCGACCGCAGCGACGTGTAGATGAGTGGAGCGATCGGCCCGACGACGAGCACCACGACGACTGCCCACACCATCGTCTGGTACGCACTCGCCGGCAGCAGTTGTCGTCGCTGGCGAGACGAAAGGTGTGCCAGCTCCAGGGCAGCCGGACTGTCAGCCATGGAACGCTTTGTTCCATCGGTCCGTGATGGCTTGCTGCTGCTTGACCACATCAGCGGAGAAGGGCACGAGGAAGGTCTTGGTGGGATCGACGTGCTTGTAGAGGTCGACGAGGTTCGCGGTGCAACCCGACGCCGGCTTGAAGTTGTTCGCGTAGGCCTCGAATCCCGCGGCGCACAGCGCCTGCTGCCCGGCGTCGGAGTACACGAAGTCCAGGAACAACTGGGCCGAGGCGGGGGAGGACGCGCCCGCGGTGACCCCGATACCGCGAGGGATCAGCGGTGTCGCGTCACTCATGAACGTCGCGTCGGCGAGGCCTTTGAAGTTCTTCAGGACGCCTTGGGCCAGACCCGACGAGAGGTAGCCGACCGAGGCACCGCCTTGCACGAGGAACTGCAGGCCACTGAGCCCCTCGTTGAACGTCTTCGTGTGTGGCGCGTACACGTCGAAGTACTTCCACACCGTGTCCCACCCGAGGATGTGGATCAGGCCGTAGACCGCGGCGTACGCGAGCGGGTTCGTCGGCGGATACGAGACCAACTTGTACAGGCCCGGGTCCTGTTGGACGTCGGTGTACAACTGCGCGTAGCTCGTCGGTACCTGGTTGGGTGTCAGCAACTTGACGTTGAAGCCCTCGAAGATGGGCTCGGGTGACATCACGAACACGCCGTCGGCTTGGCGCGCGTAGGCGGGAAAGCTCTCCAGCCCGAGCGGGGTCACTGCTTGGAGGACGCCGTTGCGGGAGGCCTCGACCCACAAGGCGGGTCCGCTCGAGATCAGCAGGTCCGCACTTCGTGCGCCTTGCGCGTGCTCGGACTGATATTTCGAGAAGGTCTGGTTGTCGGACAGGTCGGTGTCTTGCACATTGACCCAGGGATAGACCCTGTTGAACGCGTCGACGACCGGCTTCAGGTAGGGCGCCGGGGCATTGCCGTAGATGATCAGCTGGCTCTCCTTGCGCGACCGGGCGATGAGTTGATCCAGCGGGACGGGCTTCGGTGCAGAACCTGACGCACCCGTAGCAGCCGGCGTGCTCGAACCACTCCCGCCGCCGCATCCGGCGGCGGCCGTGACCAAAACGGTGCACGCAATCGCCGCGATCACGAGCTTGTGTCGTCTCATTCGGACTCCCCCCGATAACAGATGTCAGATTTGCTATAGCGCCGGCTCCCGCGTGGACCGCCGGCGAATCACACGATCAGGTCGCTAGGAGTGCGCTTGGTGCTGTTCCGCGCTGACGACGTCGAGCAGACGCTGACCGGCCTCGCGGACGTGGGCCAGCATCAACGCCTCGGCGCGTTCGCCGTCACGGGCCAGCAAGGCTTCGACGATCGCCTGGTGCTGCTCCTGGGGCTCATGGACCGGGTAGCTCGCGCCAAGTCGCTCGGCCGCGCGCAGACGGGTCTGCCAATCGAACGCTTTCGCGGTTGCGATCATCTGGACGAGCAGTGGGTTGTGCGAGGCGTCGTCGATGAGCGCGTGCATCCGACCGGTCAGACGCAAGATCTCGGAGACGTCCGTCGCCCTGGGACGGGCTTTGCCGCTCAGTCGCGCTGACGCTTCGAACGTCGTTCGGATCTCGTCCAGCTCCGCGTCGCTCGCAGCCACAGTCGCGAGCTTGACTGCGACACCGCGCAGGGCGGCTTCGATCTCGCGCAGCTCGGCGAGGCGCCGCAGCGACGGCTCGGCAACCGTGAGCGTCCTCCCGTCGTTTCGCTCGAGCAGCCGTTCGTGTTCGAGTCGCCGAATGGCCTCGCGCACCGGCGTCGGGCTGACGCCGAGTCTCGTGGCCAGGCCCCGCTCGGTGAGTCGTTCGCCCGGCTCGAGATCGCCGTCGGTGAGCATCTGGCGCAGCACCCGGTACGCCTGGTCGGCCAGCGACGGGCCCTGCGTCAATGGGGGGATCACTCGCGACATGCAATAGCAAATCTGACACGTCGAGATGCAGAGGTCAAGGGCCGGCATGGGTCGAGGCTCGCGGCCGACGGCGACGTATCAGTGCGGAGCCAGCAGGAAGTCCTCCGGCGCCTGATAGGCCAGGCTCGCGGTGCCATCGCCGGCCTCGACAACCTGCGGATGGGTCTGTCGTGCGTGGGCGAGGACGCCGTCGGGCACGGAAGTCGCGTACGGGCAGATGATGGTGGCGGGCAACGACGAGAACGTCAGGTTGACCATCGATTCGAGGCGCGTCCACTCCGCGACCTCGGCCGCGGACCGTCCGGCCCACACCGGCTCTCCCAGGATCCGGATCCAGGGGGCTCCGCGCTCGAACCGTTCCTTCACGAACGCGCGGAAGCCCGTCATGGCACCAATCGTGGAGCGCAACCACTCCGCTGAGTCGTGGAACGCGACGTGGACCGCGTCGTCGCCGAGCGCGTCGCGGAGCAGGCCGATCTGTCGGCTCGCCGTGACCGCCAAGACGCCCTCGGAGCGTGTGATGCCCTCGAGGAGAAAGGGGACGATGCGGTGCACGTACTCGTCGTCGGAGTCGTAGATGACGGCGCCGTGCCGGAGGAGCTTGGGTGAGAGGGTCGCCTTGCTGCCGACGAGATAGTCGACACTGACCCCGAGCGCATCGGCGAGCGCCACGAGGCTGCCGAGGCGTACTTCCTGGCGCCGGCCGGATTCGATCTGCGCGATCGCCGCCCCGCTCAGACCCGAGTGATAGGCGAGGGCCTCGCGGCTCCACCCCGCACGCTCTCTGGCTGATCGAACTGACGTTCCGACTCGGGATGGCGCCACCGCTCCCCGTCCTGTGTTCGAG
>Ga0209526_10003550_pt1 | contig 10616 bp, 8 predicted proteins | sample JacPinW_OM2H0_M1_FD_188566 | JGI IMG/M metagenome (GOLD analysis project Ga0209526, IMG submission 188566) | Forest soil microbial communities from Algoma, Ontario, Canada - Jack Pine, Ontario site 1_JW_OM2H0_M1 (SPAdes) (version 2) | ecosystem: Environmental > Terrestrial > Soil > Boreal... | reverse complement strand
CATCGCCATCCAGCGTAACGAAGACTTGCGCCGAGCGTGAATCGTCCGCCAACACCACGCTGGTCACGCTGACCAGGCCTATCCGCGGGTCGCGAAGTTCGCCCTCCACGATGGTCTCGATCTCCTCCCGCAGGGCCTCTCCCAGGCGCTCCCGATGATATTTTGCCCCGCGCTTCTCCACGTACACCTCTTGCGTAAAACGGATGAGAATATCAGAAAAGTAGGCTTCTGGTCTCTTGCTGGCTGCTTTGTTAACGGGTGAATTTGGCCGACCGCAACTTCCAATCGCCTCATCCCGCAACGGGGCGACAGCTTGTGAGAGATCTTGCCCGCATTTTGCTGACGCGATTTTCCAGTGCGGAGGCCTGCACCTGAGATCCTTCGCGGTCTCAAGGTCGCTCAGGATGACGGATAGCTGCGTGGGGAGCGCGTATTGGTCCGCTCAAGCTGCGCTTACGAGTAGCTTCATTTCCTTCAGGAAGTGCAGGCGGCAGAACAGAGCACGAGGGTGGGTGTCAGAGATATTCGAGAAACGAATCCGCAATATCCGCACCGCCATTGTTGGCGATGCGGGTTGCCTGGCGCTCTACGTTCTTCATAAGACCGTCGAGGTAATCGCGCGAATCTGAAACACCGACAACGCCCAGGGTAGCCCGGTTCCACAATCCATTTGCATCCAGTTCCGCCACAGCCACGTTGAAATGGGCGCGCAGACGGTCTTTCAAGCTGCGTACCACCTGCCGCTTGTCTTTAATGGACTGCGCCGCTTCGATGTGCAGTTCGAGGGTGAGAAAGGCAATCATTCAGTCGTTGGCGTCGGTCATCAGTCGTCAACCCTGAAAACTGACCACCGCCGGCTGACGACTGCTTTCAAGCCATGGCTTCCGCTGCAATCCGTTCGGTCACGAAGGCTTCGATCACGTCCCCAACTTTGATGTCTCCGTAGTTCGATATCGAGATACCGCACTCCATTCCGTTACGGACTTCGCTCGCATCATCCTTAAAGCGGCGTAGGGATCCAACCTTTCCTGTGAATACGACCGTGTTGTCGCGCAGCAGCCGGACTTCGGAGTCGCGCTTGATGATGCCATCGGTCACAGAACATCCCGCAATGGTACCCACCTTCGGGATGCGGAAAGTCTCCTTTACCTGAGCACGGCCCTGGTAGGTTTCCTTGATCGTGGGCTCGAGCAAACCGGTCATGGCGCGCTTGATCTCGTCCTGCAACTCGTAAATGATCGAGTGCAGCCGGATGTCGACTTTCTCCTGCTCCGCCAACTCTTGCGCCTTGCGCTCCGGACGGACGTTGAACCCGATGATGATGGCATTCGAAGCCGAGGCCAGCAGCACGTCAGACTCTGTGATGGCGCCAACGCCCGAGCGCAGGACTTTCAGTCGCACCTTGTCATTCGACAGCTTGGACAGCAGATCGGTGAGCACTTCCACTGACCCACCCACGTCGGCCTTAAGGATAATGTTCAGTTCCTTGGTGCCGGCGGTCTTTAACTGTTCCGCCAAGCCTTCCAGCGAAACCCGGGAACTCTTGGCAAGAGTCGCTTCCCGCGCTTTCTGCTCACGGTATTCAGAAACACCTCGCGCTTTGTCGCGATCGGCCACTACGACGAACTGATCGCCCGCCTGCGGCAACCCTTCCATGCCCAGAATTTCGACTGGAGTTGAAGGTGGTGCCTCTTCGAGCTGTGCGCCCCGGTCGTCGAACATAGCGCGCACCTTGCCGTACACGTTGCCGACCACGAAGTTGTCTCCGGTGCGCAAAGTTCCGTTTTGTACCAACACCGTGGCCACGGGGCCGCGTCCCCGATCCAGCTTAGCTTCCAGAACTACCCCGGTGGCCGGACGATCCGGTGTGGCCTTGAGTTCCTGCAGGTCAGCCACCAGGCAGATCATTTCCATGAGCAGGTTCAGATTCGTCTTCTGCTTGGCCGAAACATCCACGAACACCGTAGTTCCACCCCAGTCTTCCGGCATCAGGCCGCGGTCCGCCAACTGCTTCTTTACCCGATCCGGCAATGCGTCGGGCTTGTCGATTTTGTTTACTGCGACAATGATTGGCACTTCGGCTGCGTGGGCGTGGTCAATGGCTTCGAGCGTCTGCGGCATCACACCATCATCGGCGGCCACAACCAGCACAACGATGTCGGTGGCCTTGGCTCCGCGCGCCCGCATGCGGGTAAACGCCTCATGGCCCGGTGTGTCGAGAAATACGATCTGGCGGCCGAATGCCGGAGACTCCTTGTCCAGGATGGTTACCTTGTAAGCGCCAATGTGCTGGGTGATGCCACCGGCTTCGCCTCCGGCCACGTTGGTCAGTCGGATGGAGTCGAGCAGCGTGGTCTTGCCGTGATCTACGTGGCCCATGATGGTAACCACAGGCGGACGGGATACACCCTCCGTAGGGACACCTTCCTCGCCCGCGGCGGCCTCGGAAACCTCCTTGGCAGCTTGCTCTTCGAAGGTAATCACATTGGTATCCGCTCCGAAGAATCGTGCCATCTCGCTGCCCAATTCGGTGTCAAGTGTCTGATTGATGGTGGCAAACACGCCGCGAGCCAGCAGGCGAGCGATCAAATCCTTAGCCCGAATTCCCAGCTTTTCTGCCAGGTCTTTGACACTGATCCCTTCCGTAATCGTAATGCTGCGCGTAATTGGCTGCGGCTCGTTTGAAAGCGACAGCCGGGGCGGCGGCACATAGCCCTTCATCGGGCCTTCCTTCACACCCCGCGGCACATAGCGCTGCCCCGGTCTGCGTGATGGTGCGCCAGGCCGGCTACCCGGGCGCGCCGGCCCGGAGGGCAAAGCCCCTGGCCCTACCCCCAGCGGACGCGTGCCGGTCGGTGACTGACGAGTCGGATGCATTGGCCTGCGCTCGCCCGGACGCAGCGGCGGCCGATTGGTCGGGGCACCGGGTCGTGCTCGCTGGAAAATAGGCTGTCCGGGTACCGGACGGCCCGGGCCCGGACGGGCCGTAGTTCCGGTCGCGGCTCCCGATAAGCTTGCGGGTGCGGCTGGTCTGACGGGTGCCTTGTACACCGGACGCGGCCCGGTCTGGGGAACGATCATTCGCGGGGAAGGCGCCTGCGGTGACGCCCCTGCACTCGGCGCAGCCAGTCTCTCGACCGAAGTTGGTGGCTGTGCCAGAGGTGCGGTTGGCCGCGGTGCGACTACCACTGGCACCGCGGGGCTAGCCTGCCCTGAAGGCTCCGTGGCAGCCGAGGGAGCTGCTGATCGTGGCGCCGCAGGAGGCATTGGAGCCGCTGCTTGCGAAGGAACCGGCGCTGCCGGAACAGTAAATGTTGGCCTCGGGGTGGAACTCGGGACGACCAGCCTCGGCGGCGCCGTGGGGGGAGAACTTGGCATCTTCGGTGCCGGAGTTTTCACAGCTAGCTGAACCGGGGCGACGGCTGGCTTGGTTTCGCTGCGAGGCTGCGCAACCGGCGGAGCGGCCGGGGCTGCGGGAGACTGTTGTTTGCTGATGATGGCTCTTAAAGCGTCGCCGGGCTTGGAAATATGGGAAAGATCGATCTTGGTCTTGATTTCATCGGCTTCGGCGCGTCCGGGTCGCGAGGGCCGGCTCGAAGTCTGCGCCTGACTGGCGGCACGGAAGCGTGCACGCACCTTTTCCGCTTCATGGTCTTCGAGAGAACTGGAATGGCTCTTCTTCTCAGTAACTCCGATCTCCGGAAGTACATCGAGAATCGATTTGCTTTTAACTTCCAGCTCCCTTGCCAGATCGTTGATTCGAATCTTGCTCATCCGCCCTTTCGCCCTCCGGACTGTCCCGCTAAGTCTTCATATCAACCTCACGGCGTCAGCCTTGAATTCCGCGTCGCTTGCGTCGGCGCGAGAGACTTGCACTTATTTCGCGTCCTCGGAAGGAGCAGGCTCCTCCGCGGATTCATTCGATTCAGTCTGCGCGGCGTTTTCTCCGACGGTTGGAGATGCTGCCTCGGTGATGTCGGCGCTCGGTTCCGTCTCTGTTGTTGCTTCGACCGCAGCGGCGTCGGTGCTCGCGGCTGACGCCTCTGCAACCGTTTCTGCAGGGGTTCCTTCACCTTCTGCCGGGGCGGCAAGGACCGCGTCCACTTCCCCTGACTCCAGACTGGAGAAATAATTATTAACCGCCAGGCTGATTTTTTCTACCGTCTTGGGCCCAATTCCCTCGATAGCCTCCAATTGCTCAGGGGTCATATCCGCCAGGGCCTCGACCGTGGTCACACCCGCCGCGCTCAGCTTCTCGATTAGTCCTTCACCAAGGCCCAACACGCTTTCCAGCGGAGTGGAAACCGAACCGACCAGTGCGGACATCTGCTGTTCCACTTCCTGCCGCTTCTCTTCCTCGCTCTTAATATCAATCTTCCAGCCCAACAGCTTCGCCGCCAGTCTTACATTTTGCCCTTTCTTGCCGATGGCGAGCGAAAGTTGGCTGTCGTCCACCACCACTTCCAAATGTTTGTCACTGGCATCGACCACGGTGACGCGGCTCACCTTGGCGGGCTGCAACGCCTTTTCTGCGAACGTCACCGAATCTTCGTGATATTCGATAATGTCAATCTTCTCGCCTCGCAACTCCCGGATGATGGATTGCACCCGCATGCCCTTCATGCCGACGCACGCGCCCACGGCGTCCACGTCTTTGTCTTTGGACATGACCGCGATCTTGGTCCGTTCTCCGGCTTCCCGCGCAATGGCCCGGATCACGACGGTTCCGTCGTAAATTTCCGGAACTTCTGTCTGGAACAAGTGTTGTACCAATTCCGGCGCAGCGCGCGAAACCACGACCGCCGGCCCCTTTGAGGCTCGCTCTACCCTGGCGATCACCGCGCGCACACGCTCGCCCATGGCAAACGACTCCAGGCGCGACTGCTCCTTGCGAGGCATGCGCGCTTCCGCTTTACCGATATCGAAGATCACATCCGGACCTTCGATGCGCTTCACTGTGGCATTTACAATCTCGCCCACGCGCCCGATGTACTCGTTGTACACGGTGTCGCGCTCAGCTTCGCGCACTTTCTGAAAGATCACCTGCTTCGCCAGCTGTGCCGCAATGCGTCCGAGAATTCCTTCGGTCTGCTTGGTAATCTGCAGCTCGCCACCCAGTTCGACGTTGGGATCGATCTTGCGAGCGTCATCCAGCGTGACCTGAAGGACGGGATCCTCTACCTGCTCCGGATTCTCTACTATTGTCTTGACCGCAAAAGCACGAATCTTACCCGTTTCCTTGTCCAGCTCCGCGCGCAGGTTCTCTTGCGTCTTGTAATATTTGCGGGTGGCGACCACGATGGCATCTTCCACCGCGCTTACCACAATTTGCGGATCAATGCCTTTCTCCCGACTCAGGGCATCAATCGTGTTATAGAGCTCACTTGCCATAGCTAATCCGACCTCTGATTCCGGACCTCAGACGTTCAATCGGCTGTGCTTGCCACGGCCTGAAGTCTGATGTCCGTTGTCAGATCTCCGGTACCAAATTGGCCTTCTCCACATTGGCCAAATCTATTTCCAACTTTTCCGCCCCGCTTTGTTCCGGACGGCGTTTTTTTCTGGCTGCGCTAAGGTCCAGCGTCAGCCGTCCCTGCTGAAAACTTTCCAGCCGCCCTTCAAAGTGGCGGTTGCCGTTCACCGGTTGCTGCGTTGTCAATTTGACCCGGCTTCCAGTGAAACGCTCATAGTCGACCGGACGAACTAATTTTCGATCCAGTCCCGGAGAAGAAACCTCCAGCGTATACGAACCACCGGGAACTGCGTCCTCCACGTCAAGGATCGTGCCCACTTCCCGGCTCAGATTGGCGCAATCTTCGTGGGTAATCCCGGAAAGCTTGTCAATGACAATTCGGAGCATGCGCGCCTTGCCTCCGCCACGCAACTCCACTTCCACCACCTCCAGCCCGCTGGAGGCGGCTACCCGCTCCGCGATCTCACGCACCCGTTCGATCTCAAATGCCATGAAACCAATAATTTGCGGCCAGCATCGTCGTTCTAAAACAGGCTGAAACTAAAAAGTGGGCTTGCGCCCACTGGTGTGTCTCGCCACGTGCTGGTAACTACACAACAGTTTTCAAAGACAAATATACGCCGCTAAGCAGCAAAAGACAAACGCCTAGGGCGGTTCGGGTCAGCAGCGCAAAGTGCGGCGCCCTCCTGGACCGGCGTAATTTGATCGATGACAACTACTGGGGAGTTGGCGCCTCTAACGTTGCCACCCTGCCCGCCCGATTGTCTTCGACAGCAAGCCGCAACTGGTTTTTGCCGGGTTGTGGATCTAAATCCATATGCAACAACATCCCATGTTGTAGGATTGGCTGGTAAGTCTCAACATTGAACTGGTCTACCTCTGGCGGCTGTTGACGAGCATCTTTTCGTCCGCAGAATAGACGGTTGCGTAGAACACTAGGGTGAGGCGCTTCCCGCCGGAGGTATCCTCGACAACAAGCGTGTTTGCATCCACAAGGAACCTCACTCCGACCTTCCCTTTGACGGGAATTGACCGAAGGAGGCTTCAGTTGGGCGCTGAAAGCGACCAGCGTGGCCGGCACGGCATCACCCAGCGCCGAGACGACCTCCTGGTTTGAGTTGCAGCCTTTGACCTGTGTGGGATCGATGGCATAGTCGCGCCCGGCGGTGGACGAGTGTCACGCCATCGTGCTTCACCGTGACCTTAATCTGGCGGTATTTGCCATCGTACTTCTTGTTCTCGGCATGAGAGCCTAGGTTGTAAGGCGCAGACTCATCTAGTAACGCACGCTCCAGGCCTTAATCTCGTTCTGATTGCCGTAAGCCGCGGCCGCCAGTCTCGTGCGCCAGTTCACGCATGATTTCCTGGGAATCCGAATCAGCCGAAATGGCCAGACCGCGGGCGCCAACTATAGCCAATCCGCGAGCGTCAATGGGATAGATCGAAACCTGGGCGCTGGATAAAGCGCGAAGCTGTCTCTCCGATCTCCTCGGTGTGAGATTGCGGCGTTGTTGCCAGCGGAGTGCTCACCCACTCGCTGTGTATCCAAGTTGTATAGGGTTTCCGCCAATTCCGCGCTCATGGTCCAGTTTTCCGGGATCAGGGAGAACGGCATTTTCCCCGCCACTCAGATCAGGTGTTTCCGGCCAGGCAGTCCACCAGAATGCGAGCCAGACTGTTGAGCACATTCAAGGTCAGGGCAGCCTGCTGATCCTCTTGATACACGGCTGGCGGCTTTCGAAGGCTTGCAGTCCCGCCTGCACTGGCGCAGCACTAGCATCGTGGCTCCCTGAATCTCCCCGTGGAGCACGCAGCTGGGCGCATAGCAGAGGTCAACTGCTACAGCTGCGGCATGTAACGCTGCGGTGTCGCGAGACGTGGGGATCACTTGTACATTCTTGCCAGCACCCTCAACGAGCCCGTCCAGCGGGATCTCGCGCGCGTCGGTACAATTGCCGGGACTAAGTACCGATCCGCTGCACGCAAGATTGATGCCTCCTCCTGGGGTCGGAAGTCCAAATTTACCCACCAGCCAGATTTGCACGAGCCGCACAGTCTCTCTAGAATGAAGGCTATCCTTGAAGCTCCGAGAAATCCATGATTCATTTTCCTGTTCCTGAGGCACTCACCTTCGACGACGTGTTGCTGCTGCCTGCTCGCTCCGACGTCGTTCCTGCTCTCGCCAACACTCAGACCCAGCTCACGCGCCATATCCGCCTGAACATTCCTATCATCAGCGCCGCCATGGACACGGTCACTGAATCGCACATGGCGATCGCACTGGCACAGCAAGGCGGTATCGGCATCATTCATCGCAACTTGACTCCGGAGCAGCAGGCCAATGAAGTGGACAAGGTGAAGCGCTCGGAGAGTGGCATGATCGTAGATCCCGTCACCATGTCGCCCGACGCCAAGGTTTCAGACGCGCTCGAAATTATGCGCAAATACAAGATTTCCGGCGTGCCTATCACCAAGAACGGAAAATTACTGGGCATTCTGACCAACCGCGACCTCCGTTTTGAAACTCGCTTCGACATTCCAATCAGCAAAGTGATGACCAAAGAAAATCTAATCACTGTGCCCGTGGGAACAACGCTCGAGGATGCAGAGAACATCCTGCACGAACACCGGGTGGAAAAGTTGCTGGTGGTGGATGAAAACTACAATCTCAAGGGATTGATCACAGTCAAAGATATTCAGAAGAAGCTGAAGTATCCCAATGCAGCGAAAGATTCGCACGGCCGGCTGCGTGTGGGAGCGGCCATCGGAGCAACCGGCGACTTCCTGGAGCGGGCGCAAGAAATCGTGAAGTGCAAGGTAGATCTGTTGGCCATTGATAGCGCTCACGGTCATTCCACGCGCGTGTTGGAAGCGATCAAAATGGTGAAGTCGAAGCTGCCCGAGGTAGACCTTATCGCGGGCAACGTTGGAACGTTCGACGGGGCGTGCGAACTGGCGCGCGCTGGCGCAGACGCCATCAAAGTCGGGATTGGCCCGGGCTCGATTTGCACTACCCGCGTGGTAACTGGCGCTGGTATGCCGCAGATCACCGCCATAGCAGAAGCTTACCGCGCCACCAAGGACGCTAACGTTCCGGTTGTCGCCGATGGAGGCATCAAGTACTCGGGCGATATTACCAAGGCGCTGGCCGCGGGCGCTTCGGGGGTCATGATTGGGTCGCTATTTGCCGGAACCGATGAGAGCCCGGGCGAATTGATTCTCTATCAAGGCCGCTCCTTCAAGTCCTATCGCGGTATGGGCTCGCTCGGAGCGATGGCCTCAGGTTCGAGCGAACGCTATTTCCAGAACACCGACGGAGATGCTTCAACCGCCATGATCGCCGAGGATTCCAATCGGCTGGGGAAACTAGTGCCCGAGGGCATCGAAGGACGCGTTCCCCATCGAGGTTCAGTCGCCATGATCGTGCACCAGATGGTGGGCGGCTTGAAATCGGGCATGGGTTACTGCGGTTGCGCCACTATTCCGGACCTGCTGCAGAAGACGCGCTTCGTGCGCATCAGCGGGGCCGGCCTGCGCGAAAGCCACGTGCACGATGTAATGATCACGCGCGAGGCGCCGAACTATGCGGTGGAGTAGACCCTGGGAAGCTCACGCTTGAACCCTGCTCAAAAAAAGCTACTGAAGGCATGGATCGCGGCGATCCTATGGCTCGGGCTTATTATGGCTGAATCCACCAACTACGCCTCCGCTGAGAACACCGGCCGAATTTTCTACTCGCTGCTGCATTCCCTGCTGGGAGTGGGGCTGGCTCATTTCCAGATTTGGCACTTCTACATCCGGAAGACCGGCCACTTCGTGGGCTATTTCATGCTGAGCCTTCTGTTGTTCCGCGCCTGGCGTGCCACGTTCCCCTTTGCCGGCATGAGTTGGGCGATTCAGTGGGCAAGAATTTCTTTCTTCATGACTGCGCTAGTCGCCTGCCTCGACGAGTGGCATCAAACCTACCTTTCCAAGCGCACCGGAAATGTGCACGATGTACTACTGGACAGCACAGCGGCGCTAGTGGCACAGGTAGTGCTCTTTGCTATCCTGCGATGGCGGCCGCAAATGCCAGCTTATTCCTAGAGTCCGAGTCGGCGCTCAGAGGACCTATCGAGATGGGTGCCTGACGACTGATGATCGGCGACTCTGGTCAGTACATTGAATCGTACTTGGTCACGACCCAGTCGCTGTCTTTTTTCTCCAGCGTGACAGAGAAGAGTTCCTTATACGTGCCCTTTTGAGCGGGAGCGTTGCGGCGTTTGCCGCGGTAATGCAGGATGCGCAGTGGTGGCATGTCCTCCCAGTCGGCCAGTTCCCAGGAGATCAAGGGGTGTCGGGACTCAGAGTCGCAGATGAACGCGGCGTACTTTCTGCGATAGTCCTTCATCCAACCCGAAAGTTCCTCTTTGCAGTTTCCCTCGCGCATGCTGCGGATGAACTTCGCCGCGTCGCGCTCTGACGTGCGATCACGCAGAGGATTCAGCGAGATGGAGTTCGGTATCCCGGAGAGCGGGTCGCGTTCTTCCGAACGGCCCAACACCGGGCCTTGGCCGTTCAGGTGCAGAAGGTAGCCGAAGAAGATGACCAGCAGCAGAACGCCCGCTCCTGCCGCGATGCCGATTTGGCTGCGCGAGAATTCCATGGCCCTCAGATCAGTCTAGCGTGAGGTTAGGCGAGCACAAGATTACTGTGGATAGACGCGGGTGGACATGTACGGATGGACTGAGATGTCTGGGCAATGGGGCGGGCGAGTAACCCGCCCCATCTCATTACTCTTTCTCGTCTTTGCCCTTGTCTTTGCCTTCGGCGTGATCGACGGGATGCTCGAGACCTTGCTGCGCCTCGGCTTCTTCCATGGCCTTCTTGGTCTCTTCGGCACGCTTGGTACGGGCCGCAGTGCGCTTTTCGCGCTTTTCCTCTTGCAACTTCTCGCTGCCCAACAGCTCAACAAACGCTTTATCGGCGCCATCGCCTTTTTGCCAACCAGCGCGGACGATACGCAGGTAACCGCCTTCGCGGTCCCCGAAACGCGGAGCCACGGTGTCGAAAAGCTTGCTCACCGCCGCCTTGGTCATCAGGTACGCCCCGGCCTGGCGACGCGCGGAAAGGTCTCCGCGCTTGCCCAGCGTAATCATATTTT
>Ga0209526_10003549_pt1 | contig 10621 bp, 6 predicted proteins | sample JacPinW_OM2H0_M1_FD_188566 | JGI IMG/M metagenome (GOLD analysis project Ga0209526, IMG submission 188566) | Forest soil microbial communities from Algoma, Ontario, Canada - Jack Pine, Ontario site 1_JW_OM2H0_M1 (SPAdes) (version 2) | ecosystem: Environmental > Terrestrial > Soil > Boreal... | reverse complement strand
CGGCGGCGATCAAAAGCGCCAATCGTCTCATAACGGTTCTCCTGATCCAGTCCCCGCCCGTCATAAGAACAAACCATGCACAACCTCGCAAGCACTTTATTCTGAACGGCGGGAACCGCGTCTCAGGCGAAGAGCCGTTCCTGCTCGAGCCCGTCGTAGAGGTGGGCGACGAACTCGCCGTAGCCGTTCCATTTGAGCGTGGGGCGTCGGTCGTTGGTGCCGAGCACCCGTTCGCTCGCTTGGCTCCAGCGGGGATGCGGTACCTCGGGGTTGACGTTCGCCCAGAAACCGTACTCGCTGCCTTGCACGCTTTCCCAGAACGAGACCGGCCGCTTCTCGCTAAACGAAAAGCGCACGATCGACTTGGCCGATTTGAACCCGTATTTCCAGGGCAGCGCCAAGCGCAACGGCGCCCCGTCCTGCTTGGGCACCGGCTTCCCGTACATCCCGGTTACGAGAAAAGCGAGTTCGTTGCCGGCCTCGGCAATGGTGACGCCCTCGACATAGGGCCAAGGGTACCAGAACTCCTTCTGGCCGGACGCCATCTTGGCGTCGAGGAAGGTTTCCATCTGCACGTATTTCGCCGAGCCCAACGGCTTGGCGAAATCGACAAAGGAGGCCATCGGAAAACCGCTCCACGGCACCGCCATCGACCACGCCTCGACGCAGCGATGGCGGTAGAGCCGCTCCTCGATCGGCATCCTCTTCAAGAGATCGTCGATGTCCACGGTCATCGGCTTGTCGACCAGCCCGTCGATCTTGATCGTCCACGGGCGCACCACCAGGCCCTGGGCCGCGCTCGCGATCGACTTGTGCGAGCCGAATTCGTAGAAATTATTGTAGCTCGTCGCCAGTTTCTCGTCGGTCAGCGGACGGTCGAGCACGTAGCGCGGGTTCTGCTTTGCCGGATAAAGCTCCGCCGAGGGGTCCTCCCCCGCCGCGGCGAGGGACGAAAGCAATCCCGGGGCGAGGATCGACCCCGCGGCGACCGCTTTGAGCAGGTCCCGCCGCCGGTGGAACACCGCTTCCGGCGTCGCCTCGCTTTCGCGGAGTACCCATCCTCGTCTGCGCCCGATCAGCATAACCGCACCTCGCGATCACCAGGATGCAGAGGTCGGAATTCCCGCGGCCGCCGCCAAGTCACGGTTTCGCGAGGAGCAGGTAGGTCCGCCGTCCGCTATTGGGCGGCGTCGGCGCTGCGCATGGCGAGCACCTTCTCGGCCGGACGCCCAGCCAGCTCCTGCATGTGGTCGAAACGATGGGCGAAGCTCCCGACCCCCAAGGTCAGCGAGCGGAGCTCGACGATCAGATCGTGCAACTCGCTTTGCGGCATGTGCGCGCTGACCACATCCCAGCCCGGCCAGTCGGGTTTGGCGTCATAGCCGAGGATCTGGCCGCGTCGACCGGAGACCAACCGCTGAACTCGGGCGGTAAACGCGTTCGGAACCGAGATTTCGACGAGATCGATCGGCTCGAGCAGAACCGGGTCGCATTTCGGCAGCGCTTCTTGGACTGCCTGCCGGCCCGCCGTCTTGAAGGCCTGGTCCGAGCTGTCGACGGTATGGAACTGGCCGGTGATCAGAGTGACCGCCAGATCGATGACCGGAAATCCGATTGGCCCGCGCGACAGCGCCTCGACAACACCTTCCTCGACCGCTGGGATGTAGTTGCGCGGGATCGCCCCGCCAACGACGCTATCGGTAAAGGTGAAGCCGGAACCTCGCGGCAACGTCTTCACCTCGATCGTAACGTCGGCAAATTGACCGTGGCCACCGCTCTGCCGCTTGAACCGCGAGTGCTGCTGCGTCCCGCGGCGGATCGTCTCTTTGTAGGGGACAGCGGCGGGGCGGCTGGTGACGGCCAGATTGTGGCGATTGCGCAGTCGGTCCATCGCAATCTGCAGATGGATGTCGCCTTGTCCCCACAGCACCATTTCCTGAGTATCGGCGTTCTGCTCCAGCTCGAAGGTCGGGTCCTCTTCGACGAGCTTGCCGATGGCGCCAGTGAGCTTGACGTCGTCGGTGCGCTTTTCGGCGGTGATGGCGAGGCCGAAAACCGGCTGTGGGCGTTCCGGCCGCACCAAGGGTGCGGCCTTGCCGGACGGGGTCAGCACCTGGCCGGTGGCGATCTCGTCCATGCGGGTCAGCCCGACCACTTCGCCGGCATGGGCGGCAGGAATTTTTTCTTGTTGCGCACCGGTCAGGCGCAACAGCCCGGCGACGCGCGAGCCGTTGAGCACATTGCCCTCCGAGATCGTCCCGCGCCAGACACGGGTCAGCGACAATTTGCCGGTGTGGGGCAAATGGTAGGTCTTGATCACCTGGGCCAAAGGCTCGCCTTCAGCAGCGACACCGAGCCGGGCCGCCGTCTCCTGCGGGCTCGGGGTCTCGTGGCGCAGCGCCTTCCACAACCGGCGGATCCCATGATCGGCGAGTGCGGAGCCGAGGAATACGGGCACGACGTGCGCCCCTTTAAGGGTGCGGGTCAGGTGCTGGTAGATTTCGTCCTTCGACGGCTCGATCTCCTCGAGCAGCTTTTCGAGAAGCTCATCGTCGAAATCGGCAAGCTTTTCGATCAGGCTGGTGCGGGTGGGCCGTTCCTGGTCCCAGAAGTCGTCGGGCAGCGGGATCAGGTCCGAGGCTTGACCCGGCCGATAGCGGTAGGCGCGCTCGCTGACCAGATCGACATAGCCGGTGATCTCCGAGTCGGACCCGCGCAGCGGCACCTGACGGAGCACCAGAGGGCGCGACGACACCGATTGCAACGCCGCCAGCACGTCGCGCACCCGCGCACTCGCGGTATCCATCTTGTTGATGTAGATCATATGCGGGATCTGGTGCCGGTCGAGGAAGCGCAGCAGCGGGCTGATCGTCAGCGCGCGCTCGACCTCGGGCTCGACGACGACCACGGCGACATCGCTCGCCAGCATGGCACCCTGGGCGTCGTAGAGAAGCTCGACCGAGCCGGGGCAGTCGAGAATTGTCCACGGGTCACCGAGAAACGAGGCGCTCGCCACGTTGATCTCGGTCGACATCTGACGGGCGCGCGCCTCGGCGGAATAATCACCAACCGAATTGCCGTCGCGCACGCTGCCGCGCCGGCTGGTGCTGCCGCTCGCGTGCAGCAGGCCTTCGAGCAGTGTCGTCTTGCCCGACAGGTACGGACCAATCAGCGCAGCGCAGCGGGCAGCCGCGGTCGAATTCGCCATAGGCGCCTCCAGCCGATTAACGGGCGGCGGCTCGACCGCGAAGGCGGCGATCCGACGTGGCCCGGTCTATCCCCATATCTCGCGCGACGGCCGCGGGGATGGCAACCGAAATCTCGCGCAACTCCCGACGTGCGATAGTCGCGTTCCGCGCTGGGTGAGCCTAATTCGAAAGCGCCCGGGAGGCGCGGTCGATGCGCGCGCAAGCCTCGCGCAATACCTCGGTCGAGGTCGCATAAGAGACGCGGAAGTGCGGCGACAGACCGAATGCGGCGCCGTGCACCACCGCGACCCCGGTCTCCTCGAGCAGGTAGCGGACGAAATCTTCGTCATTCGCGATCGGCGCGCCCGCCGGCGTCCGCTTGCCGATGACCCCGGCACACGAGGGATAGACATAGAATGCGCCCTCGGGCCGCGGGCAGAACAGCCCGGGCACCCGGTTCAGCAAGTCGACCACGAGGTCCCGCCGTTCCTTGAAGCTTTGGTTGTGGACCGGGATGAAATCCTGCGGCCCGGTAAGAGCCTCGATCGCTGCCGCCTGGCTGATCGAGCACGGGTTGGCGGTCGAATTCGACTGGATTGCGCCCATCGCCTTGATCAGCGGCTTTGGCCCGCCGCCATAGCCGATCCGCCAGCCGGTCATGCAATAGGCCTTCGACACGCCGTTGACGGTCAAAGTGCGGTCGTAGAGACGGGGCTCGACCTGGGCAATCGTCGTGAATTCGAAATCGTCGTAGACGAGGTGCTCGTACATGTCGTCGGTCATGACCCAGACATGCGGGTGACGCAGCAGCACCTCGGCGACGCCCTGCAGATCGGCTTCGCTGTACGCCGCCCCGGTAGGGTTCGATGGCGAGTTCAGGATCAGCCATTTGGTCTTCGGCGTGATCGCCGCCTCGAGATCCTCGGGGCGCAGCCTGAAGCCGTTGTTCTGCGGGCACGAGACCGAGACAGGGGTGCCGTCACACAGCAGCACCATCTCCGGATAGGACACCCAGAACGGCGCCGGGATGACGACCTCGTCCCCGGGGTTTATCGTGGCGACCAGCGCATTGTAGAGCACCTGCTTGCCGCCCGAGCTGATCGTGATTTGGGAGGTCTCGTAGTCGAGCCCGTTCTCGCGCTTGAATTTCCCGCAAACTGCCCGTTTCAGCTCGATCGACCCGTCGAACACGGTATAGCGCGTTTCGCCGCGCCGCATCGCCGCGATCGCCGCCTCCTGGATATTCGCCGGCGTATCGAAATCGGGCTCACCCACAGACAGGCTGATGATGTCGCGCCCGGCCGCCTTCAACTCGGTGGCGATCGCGGTCATCGCCATGGTCGGTGATGGTTTGACGCGGGCAAGTCGATCGGCGAGGAAGGGCATGGCTTTGCTGCAGCTGGATGGAAGCAAACAAAGCAGTCTAATGCGCCTTCTTCCTCCTGGGAAGCTCATCGTCGCGGTCGGCAAGAACCCGCGGCCCGGATCCTTCCGCTACAATTGTAACGTGTACCAATTATTTCACGCTCCGCTATCTGCAGCAAATCTGCAGCAAACTTTCTCCCGTTGGTTGTAGCGCCCGATTGCCCGCGGGGCACTGGGTATGCCGGCTCCGCAATATTCGGCCATGAGCTCCACCGGCGGCCGAGTATGCAATGCGAATCAGACAATTTTTTGAGCATTTTTGCCACAACGAAACAAGGGCTCTCTACGAGCCGATTTGCCGTTCTCGGCAGATCGAGGATCGGAAAATCCGTGGGGCGGAGGTAAGCTCGTTGTTACTCTCTCCCCTGCGACCATATCGAAGTTCGGAGGGGTCGTGGAGGCGACCGAGCCCTCCTCGTTAACTGGTAGCTGCGATGAAATCGGCTGATGCTCTCGACTTGATAACGATGCTGCCGCTGATGGCCGCCGAGCGCCCGCAGAGCGATATCGGCAGGCCGTTCCACCTCCAGTCCGAGTTTCAGCCGGCCGGCGATCAGCCGCAGGCGATCGAGGAACTGTGCGAAGGATTGCGCACCGGGGAGCGCGACCAGGTGCTGCTCGGCGTCACCGGCTCGGGCAAGACCTTCACAATGGCGCACGTCATCGAGCGCACCCGGCGCCCGGCGATCATTCTCGCCCCCAACAAGACCTTGGCCGCGCAGCTCTACGGCGAGATGAAGAACTTTTTTCCGGAAAACGCGGTCGAGTACTTCGTCTCCTATTACGACTATTACCAGCCCGAGGCCTACGTCCCGCGCACTGACACCTATGTCGAGAAAGAATCCTCGCTGAACGAGCAGATCGACCGGATGCGCCACTCGGCGACCCGGGCGATTCTCGAGCGTCGCGACGTCGTAGTCGTCGCCTCGGTCTCCTGCATCTATGGCATCGGCTCGGTCGAGACCTATTCGCAGATGACCCTGTCGCTGGCGAAAGGTGACCGGGTCAACCGCACCGAGCTGCTCGCCCGCTTTGTCGAGCTGCAGTATCGCCGCAACGACCACAATTTCTTCCGCGGCTCGTTCCGGGTGCGCGGCGACACGATCGAGCTGTTCCCAGCGCACTACGAGGACCGCGCTTGGCGCCTCTCGCTGTTCGGCGACGAAATCGAGGCGATCCACGAGATCGACCCGCTGACCGGCGAGAAGACCGCGGCGTTGCAATCGGTCAAGGTTTACGCCAACAGCCACTACGTCACGCCGCGCCCGACCCTGTTGCAGGCGATCGACCAGATCAAGCGCGACCTCAAGATTCGCCTCGACGAGCTCTTCGCCGAGGGCAAATTGCTCGAGGCGCAGCGCCTCGAGCAGCGCACCAACTACGACCTCGAGATGATCGAGGCGACTGGCAGCTGCGCCGGGATCGAGAACTACTCGCGCTATCTGACCGGACGCAAGCCGGGCGAGCCGCCGCCGACTTTTTTCGAATATATGCCGCGGGATGCGCTCGTCTTTGTCGACGAAAGCCATGTCACCGTGCCTCAGCTCGGCGGGATGTTCCGCGGCGACTGGATGCGCAAGACGACATTGGCCGAATACGGCTTTCGCCTGCCCTCCTGCACCGACAACCGTCCGCTCAAGTTCGAGGAGTGGGAGGCGATGCGTGGTCAGACGATTTTCGTCTCGGCGACGCCCGGGCCTTGGGAGATGCAACGCGCCGCCGGGGTCTTTGTCGAGCAGATCGTGCGCCCGACGGGCCTCGTCGACCCGCCCTGCCTGATTCGTCCGGTCGAGAACCAGGTCGACGATCTGATGGCGGAATGCCGCGAGGAGGCGTTGCGCGGTCATCGCGTCATGGTGACGACTTTGACCAAGAAAATGGCCGAGGCGCTGACCGAGTACCTGCACGAGGCCGGACTACGCGTGCGCTATCTGCATTCCGATGTCGACACGCTCGAGCGGATCGAGATCATCCGCGACCTGCGCCTCGGCGTATTCGACGTGCTGATCGGGATCAATTTGTTGCGCGAAGGGCTCGACATCCCGGAATGCGCCCTGATGGCCGTGCTCGACGCCGACAAGGAAGGCTATCTGCGCTCCCGCACCTCGTTGATCCAGACGATCGGGCGGGCGGCTCGCCATATCGACGGCCGCGCAATCCTCTATGCCGACCGGATGACCGAGAGCCTCAAAGCCGCGATCGACGAAACCGACCGGCGGCGAGGGAAACAGCAGGCCTACAACGTCGCCCATGGGATCACCCCGGAAAGCGTGCGCCACGGGATCGCCGATATCCTCAACAGCGTTTATGAGCGCGACCATGTGACGTTCGGGCTGTCCGAGGGCGAAGCGGCCCATTACCAAGGCGCCGATCTGAGGACCGTCATCGCCGATCTCGAAAAGCGCATGCGGGATGCTGCGGCCGACCTCGAATTCGAAGAGGCGGCGCGTCTCCGGGATGAGATCCGCCGGCTTGAGCAGGCTGATCTTGGCCTGTCAGTCGAGCCGGCGGGCAAAGCCGCCGCTGCGGCCAAGCGCCATGACGGCCCGCGCGGGCGGTCGACTGCAGGACGCGCCGGCGTGTCGGCACGCGATGTCGCCCGCGCCAAAATGCGGGCGCGAAAGGAACGCCGTGCCCGTCGGTGAGACCGACACAGGTATCGAGCTGACCGGGGCGGTACCGGCTCTGCCCATACCGATGGCGGCATTGGTGACGGGGGGTGCGCAGCGGATCGGTCGGGCCCTCGCTCTCGCCCTTGCCAAGGACGGCTTTGCCGTGGCCATCCATTACCACCACTCGCAGAACGCCGCCGAGAGGCTGGCCGCACGGATCCGCAGCGACGGCGGCCAAGCGATTGCCATCGACGCCGATCTTGCCGACGAAAATGCCGCCACGGCGCTGCTGCCGCGTGCCGAGCACGAGCTAGGGCCTATTGGCTGCCTCGTCAACAACGCTGCGGTCTTTGCCAACGACACGGTCGCGACCGTAACGCGCGAGAGCTGGGACTTGCATCTGGCGGTCAATCTGCGAGCGCCGTTCGTCCTTATCCAGAATTTCGCAGCGCGGCTGCCGGCGCATATGGGCGGCGTCGTCGTCAATTTGCTGGATCAGCGGGTATGGTCGCTGACGCCTTATTTCGTATCCTATACCTTGGCGAAAGCGGGATTGTGGACCCTCACTCAGACGATGGCGTTGGCCTTGGCGCCGCGCATTCGGGTGAATGGAATTGGACCGGGCCCGACATTGCCGAGCCCGCGGCAGACCCCGGAGCAATTCGCGCGGCAATACGAGCTGATGCCGCTGCGGCGCGGCACCAGTCCGCAAGAGATTGCCGCGGCAATGCGCTTTATCCTTTCGGCGCCGGCGATGACCGGCCAGATGATCGCTCTCGACGGCGGCCAGCATCTAGGATGGGCGCAGTCGCAGCGGACGCCGCTGACAGAATAGGCGGCTCGCGTTGCGCGAGACTAGCATGTTCGCCGGAGGGAGGCGTTGCGCTGAGGTTTGGAGCCGTTTTTTCGTCGCCGGGCCGGGCCGACTGCGAATTGTTCACAGGCGATGTTACGGTCCTGCGACACCGCCAAAAATGATCGGTTGTTGCGACCGGCTGAAAAAAATTAACCATTGGCACAAAAAATCAAGTTAGATCAATAACTTGAATAATTGCCTAAAATTTAATCAAAATGTAGGAAACCCAGCATCGGCTATGATCCGGTTCCCGCGCTTCAACTTTTCAACAAAGTTATCCACCGTTTTCGTGGATACATGGAATTGCGATGGCAGCTCAACCATTTGACGGTTCGATGACGGCATCGTTTGACGATATCATGACGGAGACCCGCACGGGCGGCACGACGTCACGGCGTCCGACGCGACGGCAGAAGGCGCCGCCAATGGATCCCCGCCGGGCGCCAGGGGCGATCGCCGGCTCTCCACAGACGGCAGAGGGAACAGCGGCGCCACCGGGAGCCGAACCCGCTGCAGCAGTCGTCGCGCCGAAGGGAATCGCCGCCGGCACCTTGGTCATTCGAGAGGCGCTGAGGACGATGCCGGCGCAGCCGGGCGTCTATCGCATGCTCGACCGCAGGGGGGATGGGCTCTATGTCGGCAAAGCACGCAATCTGAAGAGTAGGGTCCAGAACTACGCGCATCCCGCCGGGCTGTCGAACCGGCTGCGACGCATGGTGGCCGAGACTGCTGCCGTCGAGATCGTCGTCACCCACACCGAAGCCGAGGCGTTGCTGCTCGAATGCAACATGATCAAGCGGCTGATGCCCCGCTACAATGTGTTATTGCGGGACGACAAGTCGTTTCCGTTCATTCATCTGACGGCCGGTCACGACTTCCCGCAGCTTACCAAGTACCGCGGAGCACGAAATCAGGAAGGCAGTTATTTCGGGCCGTTCGCGTCCGCCGGCGCGGTGAACCGGACGTTGGTGACGCTGCAGAAGGCATTTCTGCTGCGGTCCTGCAGCAACAGCATCTTTGCTGTCCGCACCCGCCCTTGCCTGCTGTACCAAATCAAGCGGTGCAGCGCCCCATGTGTCGCTCGGATCAGCCGAGAAGACTACGCGGCGCTGATCGACCAGGCGCGTGTCTTTTTGTCCGGCCGAGGCGACGACGTGCAGCGACGGTTGGCCGCCGAGATGCAGGATGCAGCGGAAGTTCTGGATTTCGAGGCGGCGGCGCTGATCCGGGATCGGATCCGTGCCTTGTCGCTGGTGCAAGGCCATCAAGACATCCACGTTCCGGGGATCGTCGATGCCGACGTGATCGCCGCCCATCAGGCGGGAGGGCAGACCTGCGTCCAGGTTTTTTTCTTTCGCGGCGGCCAGAACTGGGGCAATCGCGCGTATTTCCCGAGCCACGACCGCCAGCTCGCAGTCGAGGAAGTGCTGACCGCGTTTGTCGGCCAGTTCTACGACAACCGGGCTAAGCCGCCGCTCGTATTGCTCAGTCATCAGTTGGTCGAACAAGAGCTCGTGGCGGAGGCCTTGTCGCTCGGCGGAGAGAGAGTACTGCTCTCGGTGCCGCGGCGCGGCGACAAGAAGAAGCTCGTAGACCGGATTGTCGCAACCGCACGCGAGGCGCTCGGTCGCCGCCTCGCCGAGAGCGCCTCGCAGCGCCAGCTGCTCGACGGGGTCGCCGCCGCGTTCGGCCTCGACGGTCCGTTAAACCGCATCGAGGTCTACGACAACAGCCACATCCAGGGCACGAACGCGGTCGGCGCGATGATCGTCGCCGGACCGGACGGGCTCGTAAAGAACGCCTACCGGAAATTCACGATCCGGGGCGCTAAGGATGCCGTCGCCCTCACCCGCCTTGCTGCGCTCGGCACCCTCTCCCGCACTGCGGGAGACGGTGGACCCAGCCCAGAGGGCTGGGTGGGTGAGGGCTACTCCGGCGGTGACGATTACGCGATGATGCGCGAGGTGCTGCAACGCCGCTTCGCCCGGGCGCTAAAGGAGGATCCCGAGCGCGACCGGGGCAGCTGGCCCGATCTCGTACTGATCGATGGCGGCCAGGGGCAACTCAACATTGCGCAAGGCGTGCTTGCCGAGCTCGGCGTCGACGACGTGGCGATCGCCGCGATCGCCAAGGGGCCCGACCGCAACGCCGGGCGCGAGCGCTTCTTTTTTCCCGGCCGGGCGCCGTTCGCGCTCGACCCGCGGGATCCTGTCCTCTATTTCCTGCAGCGCTTGCGAGACGAGGCGCACCGCTTTGCTATCGGCACCCACCGCGCCAAGCGGACCAGAGCGCTCGGACGCTCGCCGCTCGACGAGATTGCCGGGATCGGGACGCGGCGAAAGCAAGCGCTCCTGCACCATTTCGGCTCGGCGCGAGCGGTTGCGCGCGCCGGTCTCGGCGAGCTCGAGCGGGTCTCTGGCATCAGTAGGACCGTCGCTAAAAAAATTTATGATCACTTTCATGCCGATGGGTAAGATGCGCGTCGTCCCCCTCTTCCTCTTTCCCCGCCGGGAGTGATGCGTGCCGCTCACCAGCCTTCC
>Ga0209526_10003548_pt1 | contig 10623 bp, 9 predicted proteins | sample JacPinW_OM2H0_M1_FD_188566 | JGI IMG/M metagenome (GOLD analysis project Ga0209526, IMG submission 188566) | Forest soil microbial communities from Algoma, Ontario, Canada - Jack Pine, Ontario site 1_JW_OM2H0_M1 (SPAdes) (version 2) | ecosystem: Environmental > Terrestrial > Soil > Boreal... | reverse complement strand
CCGTAAACGGACGGATGGCGCGGGAGGAATGGTGCGCCAAAGCAGGTGGAAAATTCCGGTTGGACCCCGACCAGCCCCTTCTCGGTGCCGGCGACCTTGGCGGTGTAGCCGGACAGGAAGTGATACATGGCCTGGGCGGGCGTGAGCTTCGCGATCGGCGGCATCACGCCGTAGGCATCCGCCGTCAGCAGCACGATGTTCTTCGGCATGCCGGCCCGGCCAGTGCGTGAAGCATTCGGGATGTAATCGAGCGGATAGGCGGACCGGGTGTTCTCGGTCTTGCGGTCGTCGTCGAAGTCGCAAACCCGGGTTTCCGGATCGAAGATCACATTTTCCAGGACGGTGCCAAAACGCAGCGTCGCTGCATGGATTTCGGGCTCGGCTTCTTTCGAGAGCTTAATGCACTTGGCGTAGCAGCCCCCTTCGAAATTGAACACCCCATGTGGGCCCCAACCGTGCTCATCATCGCCGATCAGGGTCCGGCTCGGATCGGCAGATAGGGTGGTCTTGCCGGTGCCGGACAGGCCGAAGAACAGCGCGACGTCGCCGTTCTCGCCGACATTCGCCGAGCAGTGCATCGGCATCACGCTCTCGGCCGGCAGATAGTAGTTGAGCGTGGTGAAGACCGACTTCTTCATTTCGCCGGCGTAATAGCTGCCGCCGATCAGGATCATGCGCCTCGTAAAATCGATCGCGACGACGGTTTCGCTGCGCACGCCATGGCGTTTGGGATCGGCCTTGAAGGACGGCAGGCACAGGATGGTGAAATCCGGCACGTAGTGCGGAATTTCGCAACGGTCGGGGCGGATCAGCAGCGTGCGAATGAACAACGAATGCCACGCCAGTTCGGTGAACACGCGGGCCTTGATGCGATAATTCGGGTCGGCGCCGCCATAGAGATCCTGCACGTAGAGCTGCCTACCCTTCGCGTGCTCGAGAAAATCTTTGTGCAGCAATTCAAACTGGGCCGGAGTCAGCTTGCCGTTCCTGTCCCACCAGATCGTCTTTTCGGTGTGCGCGTCGCAGACCACGAACTTGTCCTTGGGGCTGCGGCCGGTATGGATGCCGGTTTCGGCACACAAGGCGCCACCTTGGACCAAATGGCCTTCACGGTTTGCGAGCGCATGTTCGTAAAGCGGCGCCTCGGTCAAGTTCCAATGGACCGCCGCAAGATCCGAAAAACCAAACTTGTCGGCGCCATGGGCGCTGTTTCGCAAACCTGTTTCTTTCACGGCAGCCCTCCGCGTAGAGCTTCGGCTATTCACGCCGTGCCCCGGGGGTCCGAGGTCGGCAGTGGCCGGAAGCTGAATTGCACACCCGGGAACCGGGGGCGGGCGCAGCTATAACGGCCCCCGATAGTCCTGCCAAGATCAATTGCCCCCGAGGGTTTATGGTCCCGGCGCTGGTCAAGTATTCGGCTGTTAGCTCAATTGTCAGGCATGGACTACGGGCTCAAGGTGATAACGCGCAGGACGACGAAAACGCTTCATGAGGCATTTGGACGCAGCGATATTGTTGAGAGCTGTGCCTTTTCAGTGACACAATTTCAGCCAACCCCGATAGCGCACGACAAGGCCGATGAACCGATATCGGAGCTCGACAAAGAAACGAAAACGGCCGGCTTCTTCGCATTCATAGGCCTCGCATGCGGGCGCGAGCCACAGCGGCATAGGCATTCCGAACACGCTCCAGCGCCTGACGACGAACCACAGTCGGGCATCGTCGACAACCAGGGCGAGCCCGAAGGTGCATGGGCCGAACCGCTCGCACAGCAGTCGATCAAATCGCGCCCGCCCCTCCTCTTGGATGCTGGAAAACACCTGGTCGCCGAAATTGCGCCGCCATATCTCGCGATCGCCGTCGCGGCGAAAATCGACGATGACCCGAATGTCGTCGCCGGCCGCCGGAAAGCCGAATATCAGGGCGATGCGACGAGCAATCCATCCGTCGCCGCGGTCTACGGTTGCGCGGCCCTCAGCAACGCATTCGCCGTCGAAATCGTGCAGGCGGCGCACCGCGGCCGGCAGGGCGTCATAGGCTGTGCCGAGCATCCGCCGGTACAGCCGCAAAGGCTGCGTCGCGATTTCCCGGACGCCGCTGATTATTCGCCTCCGCGCGAATTGCACCTCATAGTCGGCAAGCAGCGTTTCGGTTGCGCCCGATCGCGCTCCGGCCGCCGGCCGGCGGCCATCAAGGATGCGGCGCACGATCGCGGCCGCCGCCATCGAAGGGATGAAAGGACCGTCGTCGGCCTCGGCGATCATATGCCATTCGCGAGCAATCCGGCCGCCGTCGGCCGTGGCGCCGGCGACGGTGACGAACATGCCGCCGCGATGCTCTCCCCAGCGCAGCAGCCGGCTCGCGCGATGCATCCGCACGGCGAACGGTCCCAAGGTTTTGAGCACGCCTAGTCGTACCAGCCACGACAGCATGCTCAGGGCGCGAAGCAGAACGCCAGGCACGGTGCCGGCACCGACCCAAACTGTCCGCAACGACGGAAATAGAGTCGGCAGCGCTACCAGATCCGGGACATCCACCAGCGTGAAGCGCCGAGGCCAAAGCGGCAACGATCCGGGTGGTGCAATGGTGAACCGCTGCGCATCCTGAAGCGCATAGGCAGTCATCTTGCGACTGTCGCGCAGGACGGCAATCGGCTTTCCGGCATAACTCGTGATGGCGCGAAAGACGTTGAGGCCGATTTCCGCGAAGGGCGAGGGTGCGATGCCAGCGGTCACTATTTCGACCCGCGCCATGTCTTGCGACAGCTCGCGCACGATCGCAGCGGTTAGGGCGGGAAAACTGCTGACGCCGGAAAGCACGAAGACGTCACGTGTTTTCGCTTCGCGGTCGAAGGCCGCGATGCCGTTGACGAAAGCGGAGGCATCGGCAAGGTCCAGATAGTGAATGTTGAGTGCCATACAGGCCTTCACGACCGCATACGGATCGCCACCATAGGTTTGGAATGGTCCCGACGCGTCGATGACGATTTCGGGTGTGATATCGCGTAGTTGGGCGAGCACATAGCCGTCGCGATCGAAACCGTGCGGTTCGAGCTTGGCGATCCCGCCGAGCCCGGCGCAGAAAATCTTCGCGCGCTCATAGGATCGGCCGGCGATGAGCAGGGTCAGCCGCGCGTCATCGGCCAGTAGCCCCGCCAACCGGCCGCCGAAATTTCCATATCCGCCGAGAATCAGAACCCGCGTCATGCCAGAAACCGATCCGCATAATGGGGATCGGACACATAACAGACGTCGCGCCTGCCGAAGATGCGCAGCCGGTTGCGCGCGACCGTATCATAAAGCGCCTCGCGCCAAGAACATGGTAGCAGGCGAAACACCGCCGCAAGCCGCCACGGAAAACCGAGTTGCTCAGCCATACGGATGCTGCCCTCTGCCTTGAACCAGGCAACGCCGTCCGCGAGCAGAATGTTGGTCTCATAGTCGACCGGATCGCGTCCGTAATGGACATAGAGCGCGCGTCCAAGCGCGGATTGCGCCGGCACCAGGCGAAAGAGCCCATGGCGGTCATGGCGGAGCAAGAACCGGGCGAATCCGGAGCACATGGCGCAATAGCCGTCGAAAATGACGATCGGCCGGTCGTCCGGAAATTCCGGCACCGCGGGATCGTGACGATAACTGTAAGGCTCTCGCACGCCGCCGTCCCGTCACAGCGCCCGCGCGCGGGCTGCCCATTCGGCAAGCGTCTTGCGCAACGCGAGACCGTTCGTCACGCGCTCCGCAAACGGCATTCGCGCGGTGCGGTCGCCGAGGGCGAGATCAAGCCCTTCGGGGTCAACGCCAGTAACTTGCCAGGCGCCGTCCGCTTCCCCAAGCAACTTGGTCGCGTATAGCCGCACCGCATCACGGTGGTCGGCGTTCATGTGCTCAACCGCCCCCTCTTCGATCTCGACGATTTCCGCAGCGTCAGCAAGATTGGTGACGACGTCGCTTGCCTTGAGATCGGCTGCTCGGGCGAACCCGCCGTTGAGATGCGCCGACGCCACGTGCAATCGCCAGAACGTGAAATCGCCAAAGCCGGCATAAAGGTTGGATTTCGGGTGGCGGGAGAGAAAGCGCCGCTGCACCCGCGCCCCGTCCGGCGTGTTGCGCTCGATATTGGCAAAAGTACCCAGCACGGTGAGCCGCGGATGGGCGAGAGGATCGCCCTTGCCGGTGGATGCGAGCAGCACCGACGCGCGGGGATCGGCCTCGATATTGGCCGTGTGGGTAGACAGCCGCGACACCAAGATCACCGGTGAGCCATCCGCATCGGTCGCAACATTGACGAGGGAGGAAAACGGGTGACCGGTGTTACGGTCGATCGTGGCAAGGGCACCGGCCCGGGTGGCCCGTAACAGCTCCTTTGCAACGGCAATAGGGTTAAAATCCTCTGGTGGGCGGGCGGTTTCGGGCAGCCGATCGGGCATGATTCCAGGCAAAGCCGCTGCTTTTTCTGCTTCCGCCATTGCGTTTAGCTCCTAATTTGTTCGACATAGCTCAATTTTATCATTTATTGTCACATTTCCGCCCCCCTGAAGGGCTTGGTAAGGTAACTAATTCCGGCTGGGCTCAGCGATTCATGCTAGAAAGCATCCATGGCAACTATCGCTCTCGTCGACGATGATCGCAATATCCTGACCTCCGTCTCCATCGCGTTGGAGGCCGAGGGGTACCGGATCATGACTTATACGGACGGGGCCTCCGCACTCGACGGTTTCAAGTCAAGCCCCCCGGATCTGGCCATTCTGGATATCAAGATGCCGCGCATGGACGGCATGGAGACGCTGCGTCGCCTGCGGCAGAAATCCGATATGCCGGTGATCTTCCTGACTTCCAAGGACGAGGAAATTGACGAATTGTTCGGCCTCAAGATGGGTGCGGACGACTTCATCCGAAAACCATTCTCGCAGCGGCTTTTGGTGGAACGCGTCAAGGCCGTGTTGCGGCGTTCCGGCGGCAAGGACGGCACGGTACCTAAAGAGACGGATGCCGCCAAGGTGCTGGAACGCGGCCAGCTCCGGATGGACCCGGAACGCCACACTTGCACTTGGAAAAACGAGCCTGTCACGCTTACGGTCACGGAATTCCTGATCCTGCAGGCGCTTGCCACTCGGCCCGGTGTGGTCAAAAGTCGCAACGCTCTGATGGATGCCGCCTACGACGATCAAGTGTACGTGGACGACCGCACGATCGATAGCCATATCAAGCGCTTGCGAAAAAAATTCAAGCAGGCCGAAGATTCCTTTGATATGATCGAAACGCTCTATGGGGTGGGCTACAGGTTCAAGGAATAGCTGCTTTTCAAATCCTCCGCAGCGCCGCCCATCCCGAACTGGTGGGCGGGGGCGTGCGGCTGCGATAGAGTGCCGCCTGAACGTGGGGTGGAGCTTGTGAGAAGCCTTCGACGTGCTTGACAAAACCCTAGATATCGACGATGCGCACGTCGGATCGGCCGATCCGCGCGACACGCATCCGTGGCATCGCGGGTTTGCCGCGGCGGCCGCGAGACGCTTGCATCACGTCGGTATTGCGTTCGCCCGCGCACGCGTCGGAACCGTCGATTTTTTCGTTCGCGCGTGGGGGGTCTTGCGCACCGAGGGCGCGCTGGGCGCGTTCCGGCATATTTGGCGGTTCTTCGTCAGCCAGAGTTTTTCGAGCCTCACGCGCCGCATCGTTTTTCTCAACATTGCCGGACTGCTCGCCTTCGTGCTCGGCATTCTTTACCTCACCCAGTTCCGCGCCGGCCTGATCGATGCGCGGGTGCAGAGCTTGATCGTCCAGGGCGAGCTCATTGCGATCGCGATCGCGGGCCAGGCGACGGAGTCTGACGCCATCAACATCGATCCCGAGCGACTTTTGGAACTAAAGGCGGGCGAGAGCTATGGCCCTTCCGATAACACGCTTTTCGGCTTCGAATTTCCGGTCAATCCGGAGCGGGTGGCGCCGCTGCTGCGGCGGCTGATAACACCGACCAATACGCGTGCGCGTATCTACGACCGCGACGGCACGTTGATCCTCGACAGCCGCAACCTTTACGGCCGTGGCGACGTCCTGCGTTTTGATCTGCCGCCGCCGACCGCCGAACGGCCTGGAATCGTCGAACGCACCTTTATCGCAATCCGCACATGGCTCGGTCGTGGAGACTTGCCGCTCTATCGCGAGATCGGACCGGAGAATGGCAAGGGCTATCCGGAAGTCGCCGAGGCATTGGACGGCCACAAAGCGAGCGTGGTCCGCATCAACGACCGCGGCGAAGTGATCGTGTTGGTCGCGGTACCGATTCAGCGTTTCCGCACCGTGCGCGGTGGATTGCTGCTGTCAACCCAAGGCGGTGATATCGATCAGACCGTCGAGGCGGAGCGGCTGGCCATTCTCAAGGTGTTCCTGGTCGCGGCCGGCATCATGTCGGTGCTCTCGATGCTGCTTGCCGGCACCATCGCGGGTCCGGTGCGACGGCTTGCGGACAGCGCCGATCGGGTGCGCCGCCGCGTGAGGGGGCGTGTCGAAATCCCCGACTTTACCCAAAGGCGTGACGAGATTGGGCATCTGTCCGGCAATCTGCGCGAAATGACCAGCGCGCTTTATAGTCGTATCGAGGCGATCGAAAGCTTTGCCGCCGATGTGGCTCATGAGTTGAAAAATCCTCTGACCTCACTGCGTTCCGCGATCGAAACGTTGCCGCTGGCAAAAACCGACTCGAGTCGAAACCGGCTGCTGGCTGTCGTCAACCATGACGTGCGCCGGCTCGACCGGCTGATTTCCGACATTTCGGACGCGAGCCGCCTGGACGCCGAGTTGCAACGGCACGAAGCAGCCCCGGTCGATCTACACAAGCTGTTATCCGCAGTCGTAACGGTGGCAAACGAGGTCAAATACGAAGATGGCGTCACCGTAACCCTCACCTTCGAGGGTTCTCCGCGCATTTTCATGGTGCAGGGTCACGATTCCCGACTCAGTCAGGTGATCAACAATCTGATCGACAATGCGCGCTCGTTCTCGCCTCCCGACGGCAAGGTGCGGGTTACGTGTCGGCGTTCAGGCCCCGAAATACTTACCACGGTCGATGATGACGGTCCCGGCATCCGGCCGGACGCCATCGAGAAGATCTTCGAGCGGTTCTACACCGACCGGCCGCAGCAGAATTTCGGCCAGAATTCAGGCCTGGGCCTCTCGATCTCGAAGCAGATCGTAGAAGCACATGACGGCCGGATGTCTGCGCAGAATCGCGTGGCCCCGGTGGACCCACGCTACGATCCCAAGAGCGACGATCAGGCCGTCGAGGAACGGATTCTTGGCGCGCGCTTTGTCGTTCGACTGCCGGCGATGTAGGTGTTGGTGAACGATCCACCCACCATTCATGCGTCGGTGGTACTGGTGGGGGCGCGGGCCGTCTTGATTCGCGGCCCCGCCGGTTCGGGCAAATCGCGACTGGTGCTCAATCTTATTCAGGCTGCATCGAATGGCCCGCTGATCTTTGCGCGCCTGGTGGCGGATGATCGCGTCCTTGTCCGGGCCGCCCACGACCGGCTGATTGCACAGCCGCCAGCAGCCCTCGCGGGTTTTCTGGAAGTGCGCGGCCTTGGAATTCAGCAATTGCAATACGAGCCGTTGGCCGTTGTTTCATGGGTAGTGGACCTCGACGTAGCGACACCGATGCGGATGCCCGACAGTGCCGATACACAAGCCGTTATTGCGGGCGTCAGGATTCCCCGCTTGGCCGTAGCACGAGGCTGCGATCCCGTTCCGATCGTGCTCGCTGCCGTCACATCGTCTCATTTTCTTGTCTGCGGCGGCTCATAACCTTGAAAACTCCCCGGCCGGGTCGGACAACTCAACCCCTACGTATTTGCCGGCGAGCCGAACGTGGTCCACGTTTTCGGCAGTTCGGCCTTCCCTCGGTATCGGCACATGTCACTTAGTAGCAATCTCCCGAAAAGCTCTTGCGCTCAGGCTTGGGATGGTCATGATTGGGGCGACTTCGGGCGGCGCACCCACAGCGCGCGCCGGGTGATTCTATGATAGGTCTTGTTCTCGTTACCCATGGGCAGCTTGCCACCGAGTTCCGTTCCGCCCTGGAACATGTTGTTGGCCCTCAGACTCAGATCGAACCGATTACGATCGGACCTGACGACAATGTCGAGCAGCGCCGTCGCGATATCATCGAGGCGGTAAAGAAGGTCGATAGCGGTGATGGCGTGGTGATCTTGACTGACATGTTCGGTGGCACTCCCTCCAACCTTGCCATTTCGGTGATGAGCCAACCGAATGTCGAGGTGCTTGCCGGGATCAACTTGCCGATGTTGGTCAAGCTGATCAAGGTTCGAGACGAATGCCCGTTGGCCGAAGCGGTTGCAGCGGCCCAGGAATCAGGGCGTAAATACATCACCATCGCGAGCCGCGTACTGGCAGGCAAATGAAGGACACGCCCCTAGCCGGTGAGGACGACTGTTCTCCCGACCTGGCAGCGATCCCGTCCGACGCGATCGTGCAGGTGCTGAAAATCATCAATCAGAAGGGATTGCACGCCCGAGCGTCCGCTAAATTCGTGCAGACCGTGGAAAAATTCGATGTTGACGTGCGGGTCAGCCGCGGCAGCGAGTTTGTTGGCGGTACGTCGATCATGGGCCTTATGATGTTGGCGGCAGGTCCAGGCACCGAAATCACGGTGGTGGCTTCCGGCAAGGAGAAAGCGGAGGTCCTGGCAGCGCTCGAACTTCTGGTGAACGGGCGCTTCGGTGAGGACGATTGACGGCGCGCGGCCTGCGTGATTCGCCATATCCATTCCCGGCACCAACGTTATGCCGCCTGGGCGGCTGCCGGCACGAGCGATCAGCTATTTAAAATACATAATAATATCAAGTGCATGATCATGTGTGGCGAGCCTTTGTGACACCGCCAATGTCGATATAAAGAAATCCTTATATGTTCGTTGCGGCATTCCGGCCGTTTTGCTATAGAGACGCAAGGAATGCCCGATACGACGGCCCAAAGGATCCCCCATGACCACCTCGCCGACAGCCGCCAAAGCCAAGTTGACCCAACACGACTACGTTGTCGGAGACATCGGTCTTGCCGAATGGGGCCGCAAGGAGATTGCTATTGCGGAAACCGAAATGCCCGGCCTGATGGCGACGCGCGACGAGTTCGGCCCCGAGCAACCGTTGCGGGGCGCCCGCATTGCGGGATCGTTGCACATGACGATCCAGACCGCGGTACTGATCGAGACTCTCACGGCACTGGGCGCCGAGGTTCGGTGGGCATCCTGCAACATCTATTCGACGCAGGATCATGCAGCGGCCGCTATCGCGGTGCGCGACATTCCGGTGTTCGCTGTCAAAGGCGAGAGCCTTGCGGAATATTGGGACTACACCCATCGTATTTTCGAGTGGTCGGATGGCAGTGCCCCGAACATGATCCTGGATGATGGCGGCGACGCCACGCTGCTGATCCACCTCGGCCTGCGTGCCGAGCAGGGCGACACCGGGGCGATCAGCAAGCCAGCCAACGAAGAAGAGGAAATCCTGTTTGCTGCCATCAAGAAACGGCTCCAGGAGCATCCCGGATGGTATCGCAAGAATGCCGAATCTATTCGTGGCGTGTCGGAGGAGACTACGACGGGCGTGCATCGGCTGTATGAGATGCAAAAGAAGGGCACGCTGCTATGGCCCGCCATTAACGTCAACGACAGCGTGACCAAATCGAAATTCGACAACCTCTATGGCTGTCGCGAATCGCTGGTCGACGGCATCCGGCGCGGCACCGATGTCATGATGGCCGGGAAGGTCGCCATGGTGGCGGGCCATGGCGACGTCGGCAAAGGTTCGGCGGCATCGCTGCGTCAGGCCGGCTGCCGCGTCATGGTATCCGAGATCGACCCGATCTGCGCCCTGCAGGCCGCCATGGACGGCTACGAAGTCACCACCATGGAAGACGCCGCTACGCGCGCGGACATCTTCGTCACCGCCACCGGCAACCTGGACGTCATCACGGTCGACCATATGCGAAAGATGAAGGACCGCGCCATAGTGTGCAATATCGGCCACTTCGACAGCGAAATACAGGTTGCGGCGCTGAAGAATTTCCGATGGCACAATGTCAAGCCGCAAGTCGACGAAATCGAGTTTCCGGACGGCAAGCGGATCATCCTGTTGTCGGAAGGACGGCTCGTGAACCTTGGTAACGCCATGGGACATCCGAGCTTCGTCATGTCGGCGTCGTTCACCAACCAAACGCTCGCCCAGATCGAGCTGTGGACCAATCCAGGTAAATACGAGAAGAAGGTCTATACGCTGCCTAAGCATCTCGACGAGAAGGTCGCGCGCCTGCACCTCGACAAGATTGGCGCCAAGCTGACCCGCTTGAGCCAAAAGCAGTCGACCTATATCGGCGTGCCGGTGGAAGGACCGTACAAGCCCGATCTTTACCGGTATTGATCGACCACGCTTATTGCGGCGGTATGGCCACTATTGCGTAGCGTGTGATCGGCCCAGGAATTCCCAGAAAAGTGCGGGAAATTTCAACTTCAACGCGCCGACCCTGAGGCGCGGCGGCGGCGCGCCTGTTCAACGCATCCATGCAGGGATTTTCGATCACGGGGCAATAAAGCAGGATACCCTGTCGGGCG
>Ga0209526_10003547_pt1 | contig 10623 bp, 9 predicted proteins | sample JacPinW_OM2H0_M1_FD_188566 | JGI IMG/M metagenome (GOLD analysis project Ga0209526, IMG submission 188566) | Forest soil microbial communities from Algoma, Ontario, Canada - Jack Pine, Ontario site 1_JW_OM2H0_M1 (SPAdes) (version 2) | ecosystem: Environmental > Terrestrial > Soil > Boreal... | reverse complement strand
TGGCCACATCCGGGGACAACCCGAACATTTCAATGTAACGCTGGTTGCAAACGGTAACCCGTGACGAATTGTCGTAAAGAACGAGGCCTTGCGGGATATTGTTCACGGCGACGCTGAGTTCGCGCCGTTCCACCGCCAGCCTTCGGTTGGACGATTGGTGCTTCAGCCATCGACGAACGATCGAAGGAGCAATAGAGGCGAACACGAGCGCACAAACAACGGCTGCGCCGGCCAGCAATCCGGTTGGTTGCCCCCAATGCGCCCATGCCAACGATACCGTTGCGATGATCGAGACTGAAAAAACGCCGCACAAAGTCACCCACCGGATTGCCCCGGCGTTTTCGGCGGCGAGCGCCGCGCTGGATTCCCGATTGCGCCGACCGACGTCGCCGCGCGGGAATCCATGGTCGCTGTCAGGATCTACTTTGCTCATGCCTCCCCCGATGGTGACAGCGTTACCGATCACAGATGGAAACGAGGTTACGAGTTGCGGTTAGCAAGCCCTTAATGGCGCCCTGATAGTCTTGTCGCTTCGGATTCTCGGCCGGAGAGAAGTTGCTTGCGGTAATCGATCACCGCAGCCGTTGGAGGATAGCCCCGCGGAATAAGGCCAGCAGGCCTGACCCAAGGTTGGCGACAAGAGGTCCCCCGTCATCATTGATCAGAATCAAATCGCCCGGGACGAAAAGGGGGGCTATATAGGCATTCCCGAGGGTTAGCGCGTCGGCTGGGGGATTTTGAGATGTGACCGACTTCACCAGGAAAGCACCGCACGACACGCCAGGTCCGAGTGCGGACCGCGATGCAGTCAGTGCGGTAAGGATGTCGGAAAGACTGACCGCGGAAGTCGATGCCTGGGCGGAAGCTCATGGCACGGTCCGCTCCACCGCTATTCGTCAACTTGTCGAGCTTGGCCTTGGCGCCACGCCATCCGCCGATGACTTTAATTCCGCTTCGCGCGATCCCGTTGCGATTGAAGATTTGGCGGTCAAGCAGATCGACCAGCTGCTTGATTCATCCCTTCCCGTCGCGGAACGTGAACGTCGCATACGCAGGCTCACCGAGGGACCACCGGAATTTTCGGATCAGCGCATCGATCTCCCGAAACCGAGAAAATAGCCCGATCATGCCATATCATTACGCGATCAACGACGACGTGCTTTTCCACCCTCAGGAGCCACAGGGGCGCGACGTCCCCATGCCGCAGAGCATTTATACCGTCACCGCCCGCATGCCGATCGAGGCGGACGGCCGATTCCGCTACCGGATCAAGAGCAAGACCGAGAAACTCGAGCGCGTCGTTACCGAGGAGCAAATCAGCCAACTGGGCTGAGCGGCGGCGGCGTTTGCAGGAGCCCATGGCGCACGCGTTTCGAGCTTCAGTGGGTATCGAGCCCATGTTCGAGGCCCTATTCGAACGGCGAATCCTGAATGGCCCTCAACCTTATTTGCTCCGCTTCGCTCAATGTTGCGGCTTCCGGCATCGGGGTTCGGGCGGACCGGCGCAGCACCGAGAAGCTGATCGCCAGGAAGCCGATAACCAATATCGTCAACGGCGCCGCCCACAGGATGGCCGTATGCCAGCTCATCCGCGGCCTCAGCAAGACGAACTCGCCGTAGCGGGCAACCATGAAATCGACCACCTGGGTGTCGCTGTCGCCGGCCTTGAGCCGCTCGCGCACGAGCAGGCGCAGATCGCGCGCCAGCGGCGCCTCGGAATCGTCGATCGACTGGTTCTGGCACACCATGCAGCGCAGGTCGTGAGAGATCGCGCGGGCGCGGGTTTCCAGCGCCGGATCCGGGAGAATCTCGTCCACCTGGACGGCATGCAGCGGTGCTGCGCCCACAAGCGCCAGCACGACCAAAATAACCCGAACGCTCCAGACCATTCGAAGTCCTTAAGCTAGCCAGCCGCGCTACGACCCCGCGGCTGGAAGAGAAAACTATTCGGCCGGCTGCGCCAAAATCCGCGCCGCCGGCTTCGGCGCACCGATCCGCAATCTGCGGTCCGACAACGACAGCGCGCCGCCGATCGCCATCACCATCGCGCCGAGCCAGATCATCAGCACCAGCGGCTTGTAATAGAGCCGCATCGCGATCGACCCGTCGGCATTGTTGTCGCCGAGCGACAGATAAAGCTGGCTGGCACCGCGCGTCAGCAGCGCGGCCTCGGTGGTCGACATGCCATCGCGTGACGGAAAGATGCGTTTCGATGGCTCCATGACGCCGATCACCGCGCCGGCCTGGCGCACGGTAAAGCGCGCGGCTGTCTCGCGATAGTTCGCCCCATCCCGGCTCACCATGCCGTCGAAGGTCAGATCGTAGCCGCTGATGGAAACCGTCTGCGTCGGTTTGAGCGCGACGATACGCTCGCTGCTCCAGTTGGTCTCGCAGACAATTCCGAGCAGCGTCATGCCGAGCGCAAAATGCGCCACCGCCGTTCCCCAGGCCGACCGCGGCAGTCCGGCGGCGCGACGCCCGATGTTCTCAAGAGACATGCTGCGCAGATCGACGCGTTCGGCAATGTCGGTGATGGCGCCGGCCATTACAAAAAGGGCGAGCCCTATTCCAAACGGCGCGAACACGGCCCTGGTGCCGGCGAAGGCGAAGGTCGCCGCGAGGCCCACGGCCGCAACAGCTCCCGCCGCGAGCAAACGCTGCGCAACCCCGTAAAGATCGCCGCGCTTCCATGCCAGCAACGGTCCGAACGGTACCGCCATCAGCAGCGGCACGAACAGCGGCCCGAATGTAAGATTGAAGAACGGCGCGCCGACCGAAATCTTGTCCCCGGTGAGCGCCTCCAGCACCAGCGGATAAAGCGTGCCGACGAACACCGTGGCGCAGGCGGTTGCGAGAAACAGGTTGTTGAACAGCAACGCACTCTCGCGGGAGATCGGCGCAAACAGGCCACCCTGCTTCAGCAGCGGCGCGCGCCAGGCAAACAGCGCGAGGCTGCCGCCGATGAACAGCACAAGGATCAACAGGATGAAGACGCCGCGCGCGGGATCGCTCGAGAAGGTGTGGACCGACGTCAGCACGCCCGAGCGCACCAGGAAGGTGCCGATCAGCGACAGCGAGAAGGTGAGAATGGCCAGCAGGATGGTCCATACCTTCAGCGCATTTCGCTTTTCCATCACCACCGCCGAATGCAGCAATGCAATGCCGGCGAGCCACGGCATCAGCGATGCGTTCTCCACCGGATCCCAGAACCACCAGCCGCCCCAGCCGAGCTCGTAATAGGCCCAGTAGGAGCCCATCGCGATGCCCAGCGTCAGGCACATCCAGGCGAGCAGTGTCCACGGCCGGACCCAGCGTGCCCACGCCGCATCGATGCGGCCATCGATCAGCGCCGCCACCGCAAACGAGAACGCAATGGAGAAACCGACATAGCCGAGGTAGAGCATCGGAGGATGCACGGCGAGACCGAAATCCTGCAGGATCGGATTGAGATCGCGGCCCTCGACCGGCACCTCGGCCAGCCGTCGAAACGGATTCGAAGTGAAGAGGATGAAAAGGTAGAAGGCGGACGCGATCCAGGACTGCACCGCAAGCACGTTGGCCTTCAGGGTCGCCGGCAGATTGGTGCCGAACAACGCGACCAACGCGCCGAATATCGCAAGGATCAGCACCCACAGCAGCATGGAGCCCTCGTGGTTGCCCCACACGCTGGTGAATTTGTAGACCAGCGGCATCTGCGAATGGGAATTCTCGTAGACATTGGCGACCGAGAAGTCCGACGTGACGTAGCAGATGGTGAGCGCGCCAAAGGCCAGCGCAACGAAGGCAAATTGCGCCAGCGCGGTGGAGTCGGCGAGTTTCATCAGCGCAACATCGCCCTTGCGCGCGCCGATCACCGGCGACGACGATTGGATCAGCGCCAATGCGAGCGCCAGCACCAGCGCGTAGTGACCAAGTTCGGCGATCATGTCGATGGCTCCGAGTTCACGTCCGGCGTCTCGCCGCTCACTTTGGACTTGCCTTGATCGGGACCGGGTTTGGCGCCGCGGTCTCCTGCCAGTGTCCCTGCTTCTTCAAGGTTTCGACCACCTCGCGCGGCATGTAATTCTCGTCATGCTTGGCGAGCACGGTGTCGGCCACAAAGGTGCCCCCCGGCTCGATGCGTCCCTCGGCGACAACGCCCTGCCCTTCGCGAAACAGGTCGGGCACGATGCCGCGGTAGCTGACCGGAATGTCCCTGTTGCCATCGGTCACCTCGAAACGGAGCTGCAGATTGTCGCCGCGCTGCAGGCTGCCGACCTTCACCATGCCGCCGAGGCGAACCCGCGTGCCTGCCGCGGACTTTTGCTCGGCGATGTCGGTCGGCGAATTGAAGAACACGATCGACTCGCGCAGCGAGTTCAGCACCAGCGCCACCGCGAAGGCCAGCACGCCGAGACTTGAGCCAATCAAGATGAGGCGCCGCTGTTTGCGTGTCATGAGCCTTCCAGTCCGAGTTCTTTCGCCAATTCACCGATGCGGCGCAGATTGTCACTGTTGCCGGCGAGCGCGCTGCGGGCATTCGCGGCAGCAGCGAGCGCCTTGTCACGCTCGCCGAGCACCGAATAGGCCTTGATCAGGCGAAGCCATCCTTCGACGTCGGAGCCGTTCTCGGCCATCTTCTGGGCCAGACGCGCGACCATGCCTTCGATCATTCCGTTGCGCTCGGCCGGCGCCAATTGGGCTGCGGCGGCAACCTCGCGCGCGCTCGGCCCCTTCGGTGCGGCCTTTGCCGCGCCCGATGCCGGGGCCGCGACAACGACCGGTGGACCCTTCTCGTCGATCCGCGCGAGCGCATCCTTGACCAGCGGCAGCCACTCCGCGCCCTCCCCGGCCCTGGATACGAGCGCGCGCCATCGCTTCTCCGCCTCGTCGCGACGGCCGTCCTGCTTGGCGCTGAGCCCGAGATAATATTGCGCCATCACGTCTTCCGGATCGGCAGCATTGGCGCGCTCGAACAGGCTCTTTGCCTCGGCGGTGACCACGCCGCCCGAAGCCATCACCATCGCTTCGCCAAGATCCCCCAAATGCGCGGCGTCCGGACCGAATATCTCCAGCGCGTTGCGTCGCGCCCTCACGGCATCGTCGAAGCGTCCAAGGCGAAGATAGACCGGCGCCAGCAATTCCCAGCCCCGCCCGTTCCTGGGATTGCTCTCCATATAGGTCTCGACCTCGGCGACGGTATGCTCGATTCCGGCCGGAAGAGGTTGCCCGCCGGTTGCCGCGTTCATCGATACGGAAACGAGACCAGGCGATCCGAGCGAGAGATAAACGGCGCCGGCGCCGACCGGGAGCAGCACGATGGCGGCGGCGAGCGTTGCCCGGCGGTACCAGCCGGCCGGGCCAGCCGCCGGCGCGACGGATCTGGCTTTTGCGGTCTCTGCTGCTGCGATCAAGCGGCGTGAAACTTCGACCCTCGCCGCTTCGGCCTCGACGTTGCCAATCAGGCTCGCAGCCTGATCGCGGTCAATCTCGTCGAGCTGGTCGCGATAGACGGCGATGTCGCTTCCAGAGCGGACAGACCCCTGCCGCCGCGCGAGCGGCCACCACACAGCGATGACTGCCCCGAGCGTCATCAACGTCAAAATGGGCCACAGAATCATCTCGTCACTTTACTTAAGCGCTGCCTGAGCAGTCTTGTTTGCATTGACGTACTGCCGCGATACCAAGCGGGCAGCAGCGAACTTTGGTGTATATCAGACGACGGTCGAACAGCGCGCCAAATACAGCAAATTGCTGCCATTTGTTTCGATATTACCACGACCGCGCGATCGCCCCACCGACCATCTGAACACTGTAGTTGGGATCGTTGCCTGTTGGAACGCAGTCTTCACGTCCGGGAACTGGCTGACAAGGCGCGTTGGCTGTGTATGAACCGAGGCCAGCCGGATGTCTTCCGGAAAAAGGCAGCGCATCGAACAGGCGTCCTCAGCCGTTGGTAAACCGGGCGTTAAACCCGACGCGCCGGCGGCGCCGACGGACGGAGGTCAAAAACACCGAGTTTCCAGCGGAATCCACCGATAACGACCCGCCGAGGCGGCCCGGCAAAATCGAAATACTGACCAAGATGTCGCGGATTTGACGCACCCGGGGTTCGCCGCGCTTAACCGTTTCTCCAACCCGAACCTGCATAGTCACGCACAGATGTAAATTCATGACATGCCGGATTTGATCACTGTGACATCCTTCGGACGCGTAATTTCGGTGCGTGGATCCCTCGCCCGGGTTGGACTGCTGGCGATGGGCCAGATACCCGCCTCGGAAATAAGGGCGACCGTCGGGCGGTTCGTCAGCATCCGCTGTGCAAATTCGACCATCGTCGCCATGATCACGGAGGTATCCTGCGAAGATCTGCCGACGTCCGACACCTATATTGCCAGCGCCTCGGTCGATCTGCTCGGCGAAATCCTCGGCGGGCCGGACCGCCCCAAATTCCAGCGCGGCGTCACCAACTATCCCACGATCGGCGATGCCGTCGAGCTGATCACCAATCAGGAGCTGCGCACGGTCTATGCCCCGAGCGGATCGGATCAGATCAATGTCGGCACCTTGCAGCAGGATCCCTCCGTCATCGCCTATGTCGATGTCGAGGAGATGCTCTCGAAACACTTCGCGGTGCTCGGCTCTACCGGTGTCGGCAAATCGAGCGGCGTATCGCTGCTGCTGAATGAAATTCTCAAGGCAAGGCCGAGTTTGCGAGTTTTCCTGCTCGACGTTCACAACGAATATGGCCGCTGTTTCGGCGACCGCGCATTGGTGCTCAATCCGCGCAATCTGAAGCTGCCGTTCTGGTTGTTCAATTTCGAAGAGATCGTCGACGTGCTGTTCGCGGGCCGGCCCGGCGTGCCCGAGGAACTCGACATTCTCGCCGAAGTCATTCCGACGGCGAAGGGAATCTATACCCAGTACCAGAACAGCGATCGGATGGGACTAAAGCGCGCCGATCCCAAAGCGATCGGCTACACCGTCGATACGCCGGTCCCTTACCGCCTGGTCGACCTGATTTCGCTGATCGACGAGCGCATGGGCAAGCTCGAGAACCGCTCATCGCGCATCCTCTATCACAAGCTGATTTCGCGCATCGAAACCGTCCGCAACGATCCGCGCTATGCGTTCATGTTCGACAACGCCAATGTCGGCGGCGACACCATGGCGGAAGTGATCAGCTATCTGTTCCGGCTGCCGGCCAACGGCAGGCCGATGACCATCATGCAGCTTGCCGGCTTCCCCGCCGAAGTCGTCGACTCCGTGGTGTCCGTGCTGTGCCGCATGGCGTTCGATTTCGGCCTGTGGAGCGACGGCGTTTCGCCGATGCTGTTCGTCTGCGAAGAGGCCCATCGCTACGCCTCGGCCGATCGCAGCATCGGTTTCGGTCCGACCCGCAAGGCGGTCTCGCGTATCGCCAAGGAAGGCCGCAAGTACGGCGTATATCTCGGCCTCGTCACCCAGCGTCCCGCCGAACTCGACGCCACCATCATTTCCCAGTGCAATACCCTGTTTGCGATGCGGCTTGCCAACGAACGCGACCAGGCACTGCTGCGTTCGGCGGTCTCCGATGCCGCGGCAAACCTGCTGTCGTTCGTTCCCTCGCTCGGTACCCGCGAAGTCCTGGCCTTCGGCGAAGGCGTGGCGCTTCCGACCCGATTGCGCTTCAAGGAAGTGCCGTCGCACCAATTGCCGCGCAGCGAAGCCACGATTGCAACGGTTTCGTCGATCTCCGCCGGCCACGACATGCATTTCGTCGGCGCCGTGCTCGAGCGCTGGCGCGGAGCTACTTCGCAACGCGACGTTCCCAACGATCCCGGCCTCAACGACCGGCCGGCCGCACGCACGGTGGAGGCGCCGATGCTGCAGCCATCGATGGGTCTTGATCCCGACCGCTTTTCGCTGCTGAAAAAACCGCTGCGCTGAAGGTTTGGCGCCGCGGCGCTGCGCTTTGTGTCGCTCAACCCTGTGCGGGCGCGGCTCGCCGACGCCAACGCGTGAATTGAATCGAACGCACTCTCGCCGTGGTGCCCGTGAGTTGGGTGCACCACCGCAATTCCCACCGTAATATTGTCAGCATCATTCCAACCTGGGGCGATGGCTCGATTACGGTGCCATCTCACCTGAAGTGATGGCTTGATGCCTGCCTTGATCGTGTGGGTTTCGATTATTTCGCCGCAGCAGCGCCGAGATAACGCCGCATCCATGGCGACGCCGATCCGGTCGATGGCGCTTTCGACGAGCGCATCGTTATCGCGTCGGTGAGAATGAGCACGTCCAATGCAGTTTCCAATCGAAGACAACATGGGGTCATAATTCGGCCCACAGCGATTGCGAGCTTTCGTGCGGGGAGAAAACAAAATGAAACGCTTCCTTCTGCTCGTTGTCATGATGATGTTGCTCGCTCCGGCGTACACGCAGGCCAAGGGAAGCTCGTATCCGAGAACCGCGCCGATCCCGATCGCAGTCTCGATGGTGAGTGCTGCTCCGCTCTTAGCAAGGGAAGTCCAGCGACATGTCACCGGCGACTGCAGCGGCGCATGCCAAAGTCGGATCTTCCGGCGAGCCAAGGCCTCATTTCAGTAACGCGTGGGAGTATTCATGGCGTGGCGCAAGACTGCGGCCGTCGTGACGTTGGCCATGGTGCCGACGTTTGCGGCGATCGGCGGCGCGATGGCGGATCAACGACAGCACCATGATCGTGACGCCTCCGACGAGCAGCCGCTCGGCGTCGCGGTGTCCGCCAGCAGCGGCGACGCTGCGTGGATCGCCTCTCAGCTGCATCAGCCGCGCTTCGCAGCCCGTCGCGACCAGCCGGTGATGTCGCTGCCGAGTGACAGCCGCGCCGATGCGAACGCGATGCCCGATGGGCCACATGTGAATGGATTGCGCAGCGATGGCGAGCCGACACGGGTGGTGGCGGTCGCCGAGCGCTACCGCGGCACCAATCCGACCGGGCATTCCCGGGCCTGGTGCGCCCTGTTCGCCAATATGGTTCTCGCGCGCACGGGATATGGCGGCACCGGCTCAGCCGCGGCGCGCTCGTTCGCGAGATATGGCCGCGCGGCGTCCGGACCGGCGCCGGGCGTCATCGCGGTGTGGCCGCATCACGTCGGGTTTGTTGTCGGCGCGGTGGCGCCCGGGCGGATTCGGGTTATCAGCGGCAACCACAATCATCGGGTCGCCGAAGGCACCTACTCGACGCGTAGCGTGATGGCGTTCCGTTATCCCGATCGCGGCAGCCGCAGCATGACAGGATTTGCAAGCGCGTCGAACCGTCGAGCACCGCTTTGATGCCACCGTAACCGGCACAAAGTACGCTGGCGATCGGCTCGGCCGTGCTGTCAATATCGTCAATGCGACGATCGGGTGCTGCAACGGCCACTGCCGCTACCGCTGTTGCGTCTTGAGTGATGAATTTCGTTGCGGGTTTTCTTAATCCTCGCGGTGAACTCAACTGATGCCCAGGATTGCCTCGGCCGGTTCGTCGGCAGGCACCAGTGTAGCGGCAGTAGGCGCAGCGGCGGCAGCGCGGGGCATCTGCGCTTTCTTGGTTGCCGTGCTGGCACGGCCGACCATGACGTGGGCGACGATGACCGCCGGAACGGCGAGCCCGAAGGCGATATGCACATAACTGATCCAGGGCCGAACGGCCTCGGATCCGAGATAGTACAGTCCGAAAGCGGTCGCGATAAGCAGACCGTACAGGGTGATGCTTGCGATTCCGGTCGTCCGGTTTGTCCTGGCGCGCCAGGCGCGCTGAATGTGCATTGGGCCAAGCGCTCCCAGCAGCATCAAGGTGACCATGGCGGCACCGCCATGCAGGGTGAGCAGGAAGCTGGCTGTCTGCTGCCACATCTCGGTGTCCGCCTCCGCATCGTACTTCATTTTGTCGGCCAACAGCCACACCACCCCGCTGACGAACAGAAGCGCGAAAATGCCGTAGAGTGCGACGCGAAACGCAGACTTAAGACGCATGGTGTCCTGCTCCCTGCCCGTCGGGTGGCGCACGGACGTCGCCGTCCGCCGAAACGAAGATTGCGCTGGCGCGATGGTGTGCGAGCGGCGCGGCTGCAAATGTTCCGGGCAGCGGCCGGGCCCGCCGCAGATTAGTGGAAGTGACTTGCATGATAAGCCAAAACCTTTTTCACGCCTTCGGTCAGGTGGGTCGATGACAGCGTAGCGCCGGAAATGTTTCGAATATCGCCGTTGACCTGCACCTCGCTGTGGCTGCTCTTGCCGACGAATTGCTGCAGCCAGCTGGCGTCGTTGACCTCGCCACCGTAGGATTCCCTGTAAGCCAGGATGTCGACGCGTCGGACGCGGCCGTCGGGTTCGAGAGCGACCGTATAGTCGATGAAAAGGTGCTTGCCGATCACATGGTCGGAGTAGAAGAAACCGACAACGCTCCCACCCGACTGCGCCTTCCAGACGCGGCCGGCCTGGACCTCGGCGAAGCCGGTAGCGTTCGGAAAGGCGTGCTTCTGCGCTTCGTTGACACTCATATATTGAGCGGCATATGCCGGCGAAGCGATCGACATGACGACCGCGGCAGGTGCCGTCCACTTCAACCATTCAGTCATGGCACGCCCTTCTACTTGATCTTCTTGATGTTCGAATCTGCATATCCGGCGCCGCTGG
>Ga0209526_10003546_pt1 | contig 10623 bp, 8 predicted proteins | sample JacPinW_OM2H0_M1_FD_188566 | JGI IMG/M metagenome (GOLD analysis project Ga0209526, IMG submission 188566) | Forest soil microbial communities from Algoma, Ontario, Canada - Jack Pine, Ontario site 1_JW_OM2H0_M1 (SPAdes) (version 2) | ecosystem: Environmental > Terrestrial > Soil > Boreal... | reverse complement strand
GCCTATTCCCACGAAGTGAGCAGCGCCGGCTTCTGGCCGGGCAGCGGCGCCATCGACTACCCTGCGTTCTATTCCTATGCCTATCCCGAACCGGCAGGTTTCCGCACCGCGCCAGTGCGGCCCGACGCGGCATTCTTCAGCGAAGCCGTAGGCGAATTCGTGCTGCCCTATGACGCCGTGCGCACCGCCGCGCAGCCGGACCAGGCGCTGCTTGAATTTCTGCAAAGCACCTATGAGGCCGCCGCCAATTGCGCGAAGTGGGATCGCGACGCGCTGGAATGCGCGCTGGGCAAGCCGGGCGTGGTGCGGGAGATTCAGTGAGGCTTGGCCGCGGCGAGCGGGCCGACCGCCCGTCGAACACGTTCGGCGAGCCAGGGATAGCGCCGCAACCCCTGCGCGGTGCGGTCGCGCAGCGCATACGGCGCGCCGCGCCAGGACAGAGCAATGCTGACATCCGTCAACGGCAGAGGTTTCGCGCCAAACCGCCGCTTGTAGTCGTAATTACCGATGCTGAGGTCGAAGTGGCGCACGCCTTGTTCGTGCAAGGCCGCCATCGTTCGCTCGACGCAGAGCAGGCCCGGAGTGCAGTTGGCCCATTGCTTGCCGGCATTGCTGATTCGCAGCAGCGCATATTGGGCGCCGTGCCTCAGGCCCATGGTGGTGGCGACGATTCCGTCGTCCGAGATCAGCGCAGAGACGACGGCATAGCCTTCGGCGACGCCGCGACTGACCACATCGCGATAGAATTTTACGTAATGCGGCTCGTCGAGCACAAATCTGTGCCCGAGCTTGTCCATGCGCCCGCGCTGCTGGACGTCCATGACGTCGAGAAACCGCAGCGCTTCGTCGGCGGTGGTCGCGATCTGAAACCTGGCGCCGGGGTGACGGGTGAACACGCGCCAGCATCGCGGCATTTGCATCTTCCTGATCGAGGCGCGGTAGGCTTCGAAATCATCGCCGACCTCGACGAGATTGCCGTTTAGCGAACAGGAGCCGTTCCAGCCCAATGCCACCAGAGGATTCGGCCGGCCGCGAATTTCAGCCGGCAGCTTTTTCAGCCGGATCAGGTCGAGACGATCCGGCAACTGGCGGAGCTCCGCCAGCAAGGCGCAACCCATGGCACGCATGCCCGCGGGATCGCGCGGGGCACCACAGGCCAGTATCGGCGCGTTGTAGTCGCTCACCATAAGATCGGCGAATTCGACCAGGCGAATGCCGTGATGGCGGCGATAAACCAGCGGTACCAGCGCAACATCGCGCTGGGTGACTGTATCGGAGATAATGGCGATCAGCGGAGCAACCGAATCGAAGGTACGGTACCATGCATCGAGCCAATGCCGGTGCTGAAAGCTGGTGCTGTCGCCGCGGTCGTTCCAGCGCGCGGCTGCCTCACTCCAGTCGCGGAAAAACTCCACGCGGAACAAGGCAACAGAAGACGCTGCCAGCCGGCCTGTCTCTCCAAGCTCTAAAACAGCCATCTTGCTCAATGCCACTCACTCAGCGTCAAGCTGATTGTACTCGTCCTGCGATCGCTTCGCTCAGCTTGTATCTTGTCAATTTGGTGCCATCCCGCGGCGGGACGGAACCCATGGATGCTTACTCCTATCTGACAGGACGAGCGCTTCGGTACCAGTGTAATCACGGCAGGAAACCGAACGTCCGCGATGTATGGCTAACAGCACAACGTTCACAAACGCAAGCTGTCGGGAGCGAAAGGCTCCGACGGGCCCGAACACGCCGCATCCGCCGAACAGCCCGTTAACCTTTAACGCACGTCTCCAGGACCCAAATGCCGCTAGCGGCTTTTGTATGAGGCTGGAGAGCGATATCAACTTCAAGCGTGGACGCCCGATCTGTGCAGAGCGGCCGGCCGGAAAATTCACCAATGCTTCAGTGAACCGCATCTAGTCTAGCCCCATTACGGACAAAGGGTTCCCGCCGTGCATTCCGTCGCCCTACTCACTCCCAGCCATAGCAAGGACATCGAGCGTTTCGCTCTGCTTTGCGAAAGCATCGATGCGTGCCTCACCGGCTACACCAGGCACTACGTCATCGTTAATGACGACGACATGGCGCTGTTTGCGAAATACCAGTCGGAGAAGCGCGTTGTCGTTCCGGTCTCGCGTTATCTGCCGAAATGGCTCTGGGCCGTGCCGAAGGCGTTGCTGCGGAGCCAGCGGCGCGTTTGGGTCTCGCTGTTGTCCTATCCCGTGCATGGCTGGCACGTGCAGCAGATCGCGAAGATCGCTGGCGTGCTGGCGGCGCCGGAAGAGCGCGTGTGCATCATCGATTCCGACAATTTCTTTTTCCGCAAGTTCGATATCAGCCAATATGCCGGCACGGAGAAATCGCCGCTCTATGTCGATCGCGGCGCCATTCGCGCCGACGCGCCGTTTCATTCGTTGTGGCTGCGCAATTGCGATGCGATGCTCGGCCTGCCCGAGACGACTTTCCCCGCCGACGACTTTGTCGGCAACGTGCTGGTCTGGGACAAGGAGACGGTGCGCGCCATGACTGAGAAGATCCAGTCCGCGACCGGGAACAACTGGGCGCTGGCGATGTGCCGCAAGCGTCCGTTCTCGGAATATCTGCTGTACGGGCGCTTTGTCGCGAACTCCCCGGATCATCTCGCGGCCCACCAGCTCGTTGAGCGCAGCCTCGCGCTGGCGCACTGGGAGGAAAGCCGGCTCGATAAATCTTCGATCGCAGCGATGCTGCAGGATGCCTCGCCTGATCAGGTCGCGCTTTGCATCCAGTCGTATTCGGGGACGTCGATCCGGGATATCCGCGGCGTGCTGTCCGCCGCGCTCGAGGACGAAGCGGCCTAACCGCGCTGGGCCGCCGCGAACATTCGAAGCGAAAGCGTGTGACACATCGTTCTGGCGCCGCAAAGGTTCAAGCCAAGGGCGGCCAGCGCATAGACCAGCATGCCACCCACTGCGAGCACGACAAACGCCGCGATACCCGGCACCGGCAATAGTCTTTCCAGCGCCAGCACCGCACCGGCCATCAACCCGCTGGCCAGCAGCGTCCGCGCCAGTGGCCCCAGCAGATACGGCAACGAATACGCATAGCGAGTCAGCATCAGGCCTGCCGCCGTCCCGCAGACTTCCGAAACCAGGAATGACGCTGCGGTCCCCTGCATTCCCCAGGCATCCGTCATCGGCCAGATGCAGGCGATGTTGATTGCGACGCTGATCAACCCCTGCACCAGCGACCATTCCGGCTTCTTGGCCAGATGGAAGCTGACGTGAACGTAATACTGGGTGATGCATTGAAACAGCCAGCCGGCCGCGAGCATCGGAACGATCAGCCCGGCCGCGTCGCGGAACGCGGGGCCGAGCAGGAACGAGGCGAGATATGGAATGGTCAGCGAAAGGCCGATGGCCGCTGGCACCGACACAGCGAGCAGGATTTCGCCGAAACGCTCCAACTGCTCCCGCGCCTTGGCGCTGCCGTACTGCGCAAAGCTGTTGACCGCGATCGGGAACGCCGCGGCGGCGAGGCTGCCGGCGGGCATCTGGATGATCTGGCGCGTAAGGTCGGCCGAAGCGCCGTAAAGCCCGGAAAATGCTTCGCCTGAATGCCACGCCAGGAACAGACGGTCCATCGAGCACTGAAAGGTGTAGACGAACGCGGTTATCGTGAAGACGAACCCGAGACGGAAAAACAGGCGGAGTTCGCCGAGGTCGGCCTTGGCGAGCGGCGCGTGCCAGATGGTGCGGGCCGAAAATGCCGCCGTCACGAAGTAGGCGAGAGCGGTCCCGGCCAGCAATCCAAACCCGCCCCACCCCAATTCGATCGCCGCGAGACAAAGTCCGAAGGACACGATGGTCCGCAGCACCGCGCCGGTGACGAACTCCCGTACCTGGAAGCGCGCACGCATGATCTCCTGGCCCATTTCGACCAGGCCGATGCCGAGCGCGAGCACGATCGCGCAACCGACCTCCTGCCAGTTGCGGTGCGCAAGCGGCGTTATCACGAGCAACAACAATGGAGCGCAGCAGACCGAGATCCCGTAGGCGACGAGCGCGGTAGTACGAAAGTCGCGCTCACCACCTTCCGACTGCAGACGCATCACTGAGAAGCGCAGCCACGTGAAGAGGATCGCCGAGACGAACCCGGCTATGCCGACGCCAATGACATAGATGCCGTAATCATCCGGCGAGAGAAGCCGCGTGAACGTGGCCGTGCTGAGAAAGCCGAACATCGCGGCGATCACGCTCGCGATCATGTACTGGGATGCGTGTCGCAGCATCGCTCAGGCCCAAATCGCCGGCCGAGACGTTCCGCCCCGCATATCGCACACCTCAGGTCGCCTCGCGGGTGAATTTCGTGACCATGTCCATAAACGCCTTCGGCTGGAAATCCGCATCAAGCGGCAACGGACGGTTGGGCAGGTGGTCACGGCGGGGAAACATCTGATTGATCCAGCTATACCGGTCCGAAAGCCCCCAGGTCAGGATCGACCGCAGCGGCGCTTCCGACGTGATGGCGGACAAAACGTCATTGACTCGCTTCGCGACGATCGTGTCTCGCTCCGCTTCCGGCCCCGGGAGCTTCATGTCGTCGACGTCGAGCTCGGTGACGATGACGTCGAGACCCCAGGAGCGAAATTCGGCGACGCATTTTGCGAGAGCGTCGGTGTCGATCTCCAGTTCGCCGTGCAGGTGAGCCTGCAGACCGACGGCATGAAGCGGCGTCGCGGTGTCGAGCAGATCGGACACGAGATTGCGCAGAGCGGCGCGCCTTGCCGCAAAGCGCGGGCCGACCGACTCGATGTCGTAATCGTTTAAGGTGAGCTGAACGTCGGGGTCGGCATCAGCGGCGGTGCGGAATGCCATCCGCATGTAATTGGTGCCGAGCAGGCTGAGCCACAGCGATTCGCGCCGCTCGGTCGGCTGCTTGGGAAATTCGGGGATGGCTTCGTTCACGACGTCCCAGGAAGTCAGCTTGCCCCGATAATAGCTGGTCACTGTCGCGACGTGATCGCGCAACGCGCGCTCGGCGCTGGCGGCGTCCTTAATCTGCTTGGTCCAGTCGGGCAGGTCCGCGTACCACACCAGATTGTGGCCGCGCATGGTCATCCCGTTTTGGCGCGCGAAGTCGAGCAAGGCGTCGGCCTTCTCGAACGCGAAGGTGTGCGGATCGGGCCGAAGCGTCGGCCATTTCAATTCGTAGACCGGCACGATCTGCGTGCAATATCTCTTGATCGCGTTTTGCAGCCGAACATCGGACTGCAGGTCCGCGAGCGTAACCGCCGCGCCATAGCCGTCGCGCCGGCCGCGCGCGCTCGCCGCTGGCGATGCGCCCCGGACCGGGCCGGAGGCCGCAACAGCCAGGCTGCCTGCGATAAGTTGTCGTCGGTTAATCTTCATCGACGTGCTGCCTGCAACGGAGTTGGTGACTGGATATCAAAGCAGCAACGCCGGCGCCTCAAGTTTCATCCAACGGCGTTAATTCAAAATTGAATCGAACCACAGCGAGCCATTTGCCTATGGCACGTACCTTGCCAATATCTATCAAACGGTGGCCACGAGTGTTCAGCTCTGGCACATATTAACGCTCGCGCGACACAAGAAGGTACCGATGTGGGTCAATGTCGTCATCCCCGTGAAAAACGGCGCCCGGTTTATCGGCGACGCCGTTGCCAGCGCACTGGGACAACCTGGCGTTAAGCAAGTCATCGTCGTTGACGATGGGTCGACGGACGACTCTGCCGAGATAGTTTCTCGCATTGACGATGCACGGGTGACGCTGATCCGAAGCGCCGGCCGCGGCGTTTCGGCGGCCCGCAACCTCGGATTTGCGGAACTCGAACGCCTGAGCTCCGTGAAGGAGAGCGGTCAGGGCTGGGTTATGTTTCTTGACGCCGACGACCGTCTCGTTGCGGGCGCGACGCGGAAGCTTCTCGAAGGCGTCCGGGCCGATTGTGTTGCGGTCTACGGCGATTATGAGCGGATCGATGCCTCGGGTCGGCGCATCGGACGCCGCAGCATGTTGCGTCGGCGGGTCAAGCCGAGCGGCGATATCCTGCGCGATCTGCTTGCGGGCAATTTCATCGTCAATGGTGGCGTCATGCTGATCCGGCACACGCAATTCCGCCGCGCCGGCGGTTTTGACGAAACGCTGCGCTATTGCGAGGACTGGCACCTGTTCTGCCGCCTCGCGGGGCTGGGGCCGATTGTCTGGCTTCCGCGGACGACCGTTCTGGAATATCGCGTCCATGACAGCAGTGCGATGATGAGCGGCTGTGTCAATTTTAATCACTATCGCGCAGCCGTCGAGCGCGTATTTACGGACCCGATGATCATCGGCAAGGTCGGTAGCCACGACGTTGCTCGGTTGCGGCGAAAGGCGGAGGCGCACTTGAGAACCTATCTTGCCTGCCAGGCGATCCGCGTGCGGGCGTACGGTCGCGCGATAAAGGAGACCGCCGAGGTGATTGCGCTGCTCCCGTCGCAGGCCCCAAAGACGCTCGCGCACGCGTTGGGCGCACTGGCGGGGCTCTGATGAGATCGAAGCAGGCGCGAGATGAGTGACCTGACACCCGAGGCCGTCGTCTGCATACCGACGTTCCGGCGGCCGGCGGGGCTGAAGAAGACCCTGGAGTCGCTGGCCGCCCAGGCCGGGGCGAACCATTTTGCCGTGGTGGTAGTCGAGAACGACGTGGAGAGGCTCGAAGGCAAGCGGGTAGCGGATGCGGTCTTCGCCTCACCGGCACTTTCCGGCTTCTGTGTCGTTGAGCGTAATCAGGGCAATTGCAGCGCGATCAATACGGCGTTCAAGACGGCCCGGGAGAGTTTCCCGACGGCGGAATTCTTCCTGATGATCGATGACGATGAAGAAGCTTCGTCGTCATGGCTTGCCGGGATGATCGACACCGCGCGATTGAACGGTGCCGATCTCGTGGGCGGGCCGGTCGTGCGCCGCTTTGACGGCGATGCACCGGCAAGCCTGCAAAGACATCCGCTTTTCTATTCGACTATCACCAGCTCGGGCGAGACGGCTTGCCTGCACGGAACGGGGAATTGCCTCGTCCGCCGGAGCGTGCTTGAGGCATTCGGGGAACCGACGCTTGATCCCCGGTTCAACTTTCTCGGCGGCGGCGACATGGATTTCTTCACGCGCTGCCGCCTTGCCGGCTTCAAATCGTATTGGAACGCCGACGCAAAGGTGTTCGAGACGGTGCCGACGCAACGCATGAAAGCCAAATGGGTGCTTGCCCGATCGGTCGCCACCGGCGCAATCAACTACAGGATCGACCAAAAACGCCATCAGGGGCACTGGGGCGCGGCTTGGCTGGTGCTGAAGAATTTTATCTCGCTGGGAATTGCGCCTTTTCGCGCCGCGAGGGCTCTGTTTGCGACCGGCCATTGGCTGCCTGCATCACATCCACTTTGTTTATCCCTCGGCCGCAACCTGGCGGCGCTGGGTCTTTCGCCGACCCCCTATCAAGCGGCCAACGTCACGCCACTGTTCGAAACCGCGCCAGATAGTGCAGCCCGAACACGGCCATCAGGAAGGTGAACCAGATCGGGTCGGCACGGTCGAGGAAGAAGCTTTCGAACGAAGCCAGATAGACACCGAACAGCCAGATACGCAGTAGCGCCATCGTCAACGGCCCGTTGTTCCCGCTACGATCGGCAAGATGGAAGTCGCGCAACGGCCCGATCACCAGCACCACGATCAGGAGCACGAGACCTGGCAGGCCCATGGCCAGCGCGGTGTCCAGATAGCCGTTGTGGCTGTGGGCGACGGTTGCCGCCCACTCCATGCCCGGCGGCGTTATCCTGCTTGCGCCCGTGCCCCAGAAGGCGGCAAAGCCGTAGCCGAACGCCAGACGCGGCTGCAGCGATTGCAGCGCGAAAATCCAGATTTCGGTTCGGCCGGTGAAACTCGTGTCGAAGGGCATCGCCTCGGCGATCTCGGCAAGGCGGTCACTCAAGACCGTACCGACGCTCAACATGTTGAGGATCACAAGCGGCGCCAGCAGCATGATCGCGCGTAACCAGAAGGCGCTGACGATCGCTGTGAGAGAACTCATCGCGACCGTGACAACGCACAATGCCAGCGAACTCTTGCCGCCGGCATTGAAAATGAAAATCCCCGCCATCGCGGCGCAGGCGAAACCGGCGATATGGAGACCACTGCTCATGATGTAGATGCCGAGAAACAGCATCATCACCATCACGGCCGCCGTAACGTTCTTGTGCCCGAACACGCCGCGCCAGTCGCCGGCGAGCAACGGCTCCTGCAGGTCGGTCGCAAGGTGGATCGACAGATTCGGCACGAACACGATCCCGAGATAGCAGGTCGCGAGTAGCCCCAACACCGCGACGCTGAACCACCTGGCCATTTCCGACTGCGATCTCGGCAGAACGAACAGCATCGATGCCACCGCGGCGGCGGCAGCGGAGAGGGTAAAGCGCTTGACCGATATGGCAGGCTCGGTCGACAGCATGACGCTGACGACAATCCAGCCGCCGAAAATCAGAAAGCCCGGAGTAAGCAGCGTCGCGAGCCCTTTCCGGTTCTCCGGAACCGTCAGGAAACCTGTCAACAAGGCAAGACCGCCGAATACCAGGTAGGTAATCGCATCATTGCCGCTGGTCGTTTCCGCTAGATCTAGTTTGGTGAGATCTTCGAAGGGCCGCAGCGATATCCAGGCGAGCAGAAGCGCGCCGATGAAGGTCGCACCGCGCAGCACGACCACGACCTGCTGACGGCGAAGAAAGCCGAGCAGTGCAGAGCCTTCAGACGTGGCGAGAAGCTGGTTCATCACCTCAGAGCTCGAAAGTTCGATGCCTCTCGCAAACCAGGAACGATGCGGCTGGTTAATGGAACATGAAGGCGCGCCACGCTATCCGCCGCCAACGCTGTCCCGGTCAAGTACAGCGGAGCGTCATCGCAAAAGGTTAATGCATTCCAAATTAACCATCCAACGTAAGCGTCGTGACGGGAAGGTCTCGTGTCGCCCGCGTCGGCATCGATATTGCTGCATCAATCGCGCCATGAGACAGACCTGCATCGAAACGACTTCACCGAGTACCGCGAGATCAAGATTCGCTTGGTTTTCAAGCGCAATTCCGGAAGTCATTTGGCCTGCCGGCCGCGACGGCTTGCCTGCGGAGGCGCCGCGTTGCCTTGCCAATCCCATTTTTGGACGCGCTCGCCCCATCATGGGCCAGCAGCCGAACGCAGCCGCTGCGGCTTCGGTGAATCCCTCCTTAACCGGTATGGTTAATCCTTCCTTTCGCACGGCTCCCGCACCGAAAGCCGCGCGGGGCACGACCGCCCTTGAGCCAATGCGCGCGAAAGGCCAGACAGAGACTGAAGAACGCACGGCAACGCGCAGACTTCCGAGATTTGAATCGTCCAGATTGTCAGGCGGTTGGCCGCTGCCCAAGAATGCCAGCCGGACGGACCGCACGACACTTCCTATCCGCGCCAATTGCGCGAACCTTGCAGATGAAAGTACCCCCATGAGGAAATCGGCCGCATTGAGCCTCACCCGCACCACGCCTTCGGCACACGACGCGCCGCCGCGCGCGACGTCTACGGTCGCCGATCTTCAGGCACAGCTCAAACTTCCGTCCGGCGAAGCACTCGACAGCCTGCTCAAGGTTCACGAAATTCTCGGTACTGAACTGCCGAATGGCGTACTTGACGTCTACGAGGCCGGCGGCGGATCGACCTCCTTCCTGCCCTCCGATATACTGCGCTGCGCGCAAATTACGGTCGTCGATATCGACGAGGAGCAGCTTCGCAACAACGACTACGCGCAGAACACGATTCTCGGCGACATCCAGACCTATCGCTTCGAGCCCAACAGCTTTGACTTGGTGACCTGCTACAACGTCATCGAACATCTTCCCGATGTCGAAGCGGCGCTGACTGGATTCTTTCACTCGCTCAAGCCGCGCGGCCTGGTCCTGATCGCGGCGCCGAATCCTAAATCTCTGTCCGGCATCGTCACCAAACACACGCCGCACTGGTTCCACGTCTGGTTCTACAGGCATGTGCGCGGCGACAAGATGGCCGGCCAGCCCGGCCACCCGCCGTTCCCGACCTTCTTCCACCCGCTGGTCACGCTTTCGAATCTCGAAACCTTCGCCAAGCGCCACGGCCTCCGGGTGATCTACCGGAACGAATATGAGAGCCCGCGCTTTCCGGAGATGCGGACTCGCATGCCGCTGCTTGCCGCCATGCTCGATGCCTTCGCCACCGTCATGAATTTTGTCGTTCCGGAAAAGGCCGACATGCGGCACGGCGATTATCACGTGATTTTGCAAAAGCGCTGAGCCATGAACACGTCGCGGTCCAAAGCCAGAGCGGGAGCAAGCCATCGGCTGGCGATGCCGTTGCGCGCCGGCCGCGACGGGATTGCGCGCCTGTCCGGCGGCCCGCAAACCCCTAATGAAAGGTTAATTTTCTGTTGCCGCGACGGCGCCGCCGGGCCGGGTTGCGACGGCTGCTCGCCGGCGCTCACGGATCACGCCCTGGAAGCGGCATCGTGCCGGAAAAATCCAGGTTTTGAACATGGCGAAGGCGTTGCCATGTGCGGGCACTTAAACGCTTTTTTTGCCATTTCAGTGAATAGTCCCTCAATGAGTATGGTTA
>Ga0209526_10003545_pt1 | contig 10626 bp, 7 predicted proteins | sample JacPinW_OM2H0_M1_FD_188566 | JGI IMG/M metagenome (GOLD analysis project Ga0209526, IMG submission 188566) | Forest soil microbial communities from Algoma, Ontario, Canada - Jack Pine, Ontario site 1_JW_OM2H0_M1 (SPAdes) (version 2) | ecosystem: Environmental > Terrestrial > Soil > Boreal... | reverse complement strand
AGGTCCCACTTTCGGCATTCGGAATTGTTAGACTCGTGTTACCGCTTGCCGAATAAAAAACTCCCGGGCCCACGCCATTACCTGTCGTCGTTGTCCAACTTGTAATTTGAGTACCATTCCCCACATTCGTGAAGTTTGTAGTCAGGGTACTGCCAGGGGATTCGAAGTCGCCGTTCGCGAGGAGGTTTGCCCTCGCGTCGGTCGAGCCGAACAGAGATACGACCACCCACAATATAAAGAGTCTTGAATGACGCCACGCGGAAACACCTGACTGATCAGACTGAGGAATAGACCATTGCCGTGGCGGTATCTCAGGGCTGCGGTCGAGCAGAACATCGGGCCTTCCGGATGCTTGGTCGAGGGAATCGCTGATCACGGCTCTAGAAAGCACGATTGTATTCACAGTGCCTCTCTTGCACTACGGGGCAACATCGTACATCAGGCACAACCGGGAGCAATTCAATTCGTCTTGATCTACCGCGAACGATTAGCGGTGCGACGCATCAATTATTCTTCGAGCTAGACTCGCCTCCTCCGGAAGAAGACTCCGGGATCGTTCGGCGATCTGCGCGTAGTGCAAAGCCTTTTCAGATTGTTGGACAGCATCCAATGAAATCGCATAGTACAAGGCCAGGCCGGGATCTTCGAGCGTCTGTTTGTCGAATTTTTCGAGAACTTGTCTGGCCAGTTCTGGATTCCCTTGCCGGATTCGAGCGAATGCCAGAGTCGCTGCGACGTTTGGTTGATTCGGAACCTCATTCGCGCTTTCTTCAGCAAGTTGGATCGCTTTTTGCCGGTTCAGATCTAACAGTAAAAGGAGAAAAGCATAGTTATTGCGCGCAACAAGGTCGTTTGGATTGTCCTCGTGCTGTTTTGTTGCAACCCTTAGCAACCCAGCGGTATTCCGTTCGCCTTGGTATATCGTCCAAAGCCTGGCAAGAGCCTCGGGTTTATCCAGCGCGGAAGTGTCCACCACTTGCCAGTACAAATCCCGTGCTTCGTCCAGCCAGCCCCACGACTCGGCGAGCCGGCCGAGAGGCAACTTTCCTCCGACTGTCGGCACAGATTGCACAAGTCTATTCCAGTCCGCACGCCAGGCAGGCAGATCTTGTTCGCGATCGGTCCGGACCAGCATCGCTTGCCGAATGAATTCGAACTGTTTCCAGTTTTCACCCACAATCCGATTACGCAGCTCTGACCATTGCCTCATTTGTAACAAAACGTCTGCTTCAGCAATTTGTACGGACAGCTTTGCCGGGCTCGCCGGAAAAACCGAGTCCGCCCAAACGATCGCTTCGCGAGCAAGCCCATGATTCATCATCCAGTAGATCAGAACCGTTGCCTTTTCGGGTTGGTTGCCAACGTTGCTTTGCAGGCGTTCCAAGAAAGGCAGTAAATTCCCTTGTCGTTGCGCTACCTCAAGACAATCTGCTTTATCACCAAACTCTGCCCGAGAATCGTTCCATAAACGTTCTTTGTAAGTCTGGGCAAGCTCCAAATCGTTCCGGCGAATTGCGTCTTTTAGGAGAGCTCTCCAAACCAAGATTTGAACTGCAACATTTCCACTCTGCGATTCGAGTGTCTTCCGCGCTGCCTCGGCAATCTCGGGGATCGGCGAGTGTAATCGGAAGGTGGCTAAGTTTATCTTATGGATGGGGTTTTGTGGGTCAAGTCGTAGCGCTTCCGAAAAATGAAACTCTGCGGCAGAGGATTGTCCTGCGTTACTCGCCACTCCTCCATACAGGCTGTGCCAGGACGCATTCTGCTGCGCCTCTTTCGGCGCTGCATCCAACGCGATACGCGCACCGAGGGAATCCCCAAACGCAAGCGCGGTCTGCGCCCAAGCAAAGTAATTTTGGAGAACATTCGGTTCCAAACTCGCCAATCGAGCTTTCCAGAAGATCGCGGCCGGCGATCCAGCAGATTCGGCAATGTCCGCCATGAGTCGGGTTTCTTCGACTCCGTTCTGTTTATTCCTCAAAGCCTGAGAAGCCCAGAACCATGCATCTTCGTTTGCAGATTTTTCCAAGGCGGTTCTCGCATTCCTAATGAGTCGCTTTTGCTTCTCGATCCGGTAAAGCGAATAACTACCCCATCCTATCGCTCCGATTAGGAGAATGGCTGAAAGGGTTAAGATTGAAACGGCTCTCGTTGAAATCCGCACGTCTCTGATGCGGAAAGTCGTCGGAAACGGCTGCCTGTAAAGATAAAATCGAAATAGTATCCGAGGGATATCCCCCCCGATTACCGATCACTGTTTTTCAATATCGCTTCCGCGATCGGAGACCTGCCCCTGACTCGAGCCGGCATTGGCTGGGCGGGCAACACTCTTTCCGGTTGGTAGGACTCGATCGCCGCTAACGAGAGACCGGCAAAGAGAACCGCAAAACCGAGTGTCGTTGGTTGGCCAAACTGCCCAGAAATCAAGTCGATGCCGATTGCTCCAAACAATAACAACGGCATCGGCTGATCTTGCTGCAGCGCCCTCCAGACTATTCGAAATAAGAACCAGCAGATCCATAAACGGAGAAGGATGTACGCGTATCCGAGAACCGGCCCGCTCTCCCCGATGATCCTGGACCACTCGGATTCGCCAAGAAGGAACGCACGTGACCCGGTTAACAAAGTCGCGCCTGCGTTAGTGCCGATGCCTAGTCCATAGCCAAGGAGCGGTGTGCGCTCGGCTATCTCAATCGATTCACCAAGGCCTCCAAGGTACCTAGTCAAAATTCCGTGTTGAACACCTTCGCCGGCGCGCAGCCTTTCCTCGTGCACTTCCAGCCCCTGGCGGAACAGAGGCAAATAGCACAATGCGAAAAAGACCAGATAGCTCAAGACCGCGGGAGTCAGCACTCGACGGAAGCTGGCTAATTTCCGGACACAGACCATAAGCACCGCACCAACGATGATCGTAATCGACGCCAGCGCGGATCGGCTTCCCGAAAGAACGAGAGAAAACATCAAACATGGGATGGCCATGCTGCAAAGCCAGACCGGCACCGTACCTCGCTCTAAAAAACCGCTCAGCAAAAACGCGGCAACGACAGCGAGAAAGGAGACCATTCCTGTTACAAATGAAAAGATTCCCGCCGGCCGAATGTGTGATCCGGTAGAGATCATTTGCCGGTCAAGATCGCCGCCGGCGGCTGCATTGACCCAAGCGCCGGATGGAGACACAAACTGCCAAGCGACCAGAATGGCCACGGGTACCGATAGTAGCAATAGCCAGGTTCCGACCCGAATGACATCCTTCTTGGTAAATACTTTCGGAATCAAAAAGATCAGCGGAAGATGAAAAAAATTCGTTCTCAGGCCGTACAGAATAATTCCAACGCGATCGAGCACGAAGAGCGAGGCGCCAAGGCTCAATGCCGCCAACAGGATTGCCACCAAGACAAACCGGTTAAATGGAAAGATTCCTTTCGCCAAGGCAAGCGCGTAAGCCAGCAGAAGCACAGGATCTCTCACCAGTAAGAGCGGCATCGACCAGGACGGGAAAACCCATTTTCGAAGCGCCCCTTCCCAAAGGAGAAGCCATAAATAGAGCCAAATCAGAAGCCGAATGCTGCGCACCGACGATGGCATACCTCTGTTAAACCTGAAATCCGAAGAAGAGGAAAGCCTCCGATTTCAACGATTGAAAAGCCTCACGCAATGAACCGCGAATGGGCGCCAATCGGGCAAATTAAAGAGCGTTCATTCGTGTACATTGACGACAATTCGTGGTTGGCAAATCCTGGGTCAAAGAATCGCCCTCAGTATCTTATCGCTATATCCGTCCCAACTGGATTGGCTCGCACGTTCCAGGATCGCCGGGCGCACGTCTTCGATCCACTCTTTATGATCAGCTATCCAGCCAATTGTCTCGGCGAGTTTCTCAGGTGCACGGATTGGAACAATGAAGCCCGTTCGACCCGGATCAACCAAGTCCTCAGCGCCGGCATTTGCGGTCACAACGATTGGGAGACCGCAGCTGAACGCTTCCATCTGAACCATAGCCCGACCCTCTACGATTGAAGGCAGCGCTAATACATCACACGTCAGCATCAGCGCCCGTAGGTCTCTATTGGATCGCGTTGCTTCGTAAACAAAATCTGGGTAAATGCTTCGATAAAACTTGAGCGGAACCAACGGCGTACCAAGCACCACTAGCTCAATATCTGGCCGCTGCAGAAGATTTATCGCCGCGAACAGGTCGGCTAAACCCTTTCGCTGAGTCATTGTGCCAGCGAACAAAACTCGCAGGCGCGAACGGTTCCTCACCGGCCGGTCTGCCACCGGCATCGGACAACCATATTCCGCGACCAGACTGGCAATCCCGGGAGGGAGAGAGAGCTGGACCTGACGGCTCGGGCAAATAACCAGATTCGCCAGCTGCAGCTCCGCACTTTTTCGCTCCAGTTTGGCCCGCGAATCGCGGGTGGCGAGAAGTGTCGGTTCCCACTCAGGGTAGCGTTCCGCTTCCTGGCGAAGAAGCTTCTGGGCGGTTTTCCAATACAGAATCGGCAATTCATAATATCGTTTCATGCCCATCCGATCTGCCGCGCGAAACGTCAAAAGCGCCGAATCCTCATAGCAATAAACGGCTCGATCCTTCCCCAGAGTCCTCGAAACGTGTCGATCAAATTCCTGAGCAACCGCATCGATCGATGCCCAACCCGATTCATCGCGAACCAGCCAATGTTGTTTCGAACGTTGACCAAGCAGACGAACGATCTCGCGATATGGATGCTGACGGATTTTGCGTCGCGCGATGCCGACCGAGCGTTGTCCGATTGCAATCGTGGTGTTCAATTCCCGGAGTTCGCTGTGGCGATCCAGAGCCGTCACCAACGCCCGGACATACTGGTTTACCGTTGGATGACTAACAGTGATCATGTGAGGTAACAACACCAGCCAAGCCGGTTTTTAAACAGAAGTTAATAGCGAAGCAAAGATAGAAGAGGATTTCAAAACCAGAGGCAGTAAGATATGACAGGCTCCCGGCGGCCGCCGGATCCCGAAACGCCAACTTGCGTAACTAGGCCAGAGGACTCGATCGGAGCTTTTTGATTGGCCCGGCTACAAACCGCAGTCGCCATCCGCGCCGCAGTACCAACGGCGACTGAGCCTTAAGGACGGGATCGACTCATAACTTCGTGAACGCCTAAAGGCGGGTTTCCGGGGCTGGCCTCGTAGGACAGTCGCCGCTACCGGAAGGCCTCCTCCAAGACCTTCAGGTATTCACGAGCGACATTTTGTGGATCATGTCGCGCCAGATGTTCCGCAACTCCATCCATCCGACCCGAAGCCGCGTCGGCCTCCAAGATTGCGTTGGCCAAAGACGTCGGATCGCCAGGTTCGCAGAGCACGCCATGCGTACCCACCGCTTCGACAAGTCCAGCGTTGCGAGTTGCTACCACTAAACAGCCACATGCCAATCCTTCGATTGCCACGATTCCGAACGGCTCGGGATCGACGGAGGGAACTACTAATATCCGATGGTCAGCCAGTAGATCGCTCAGTTCGCCATCGCGTCTAGCCCCAACAAACTCCACTGAGAGCCCTTCCGCCGCGCGCCTGAGTTCTGTGAGCGCCGGGCCGTCCCCCACAATCGTCAATTCCCTTCGTACTCCTCGTCGCTCCAACTCTCTCAGTGCCTCTATCAATACATGGACCCCTTTTCCGTGAATCAGCCGTCCAACAAAAATCAGGTCCTTCTGACGCGACTGACAGGGCAGGACTTTAAAAACCTCTTTTCGATAGGGGTTGGGTATCACTTTTGCGGGAATCGGGAGCCGGTCGGCTAACGCCTCGCTTGCGGCAACATTCTCAGCCAGTCGTAGGGCCCGACGCTTGAGCCAACCCAGTAGACCTCTCTGAATATTCAACCAATTATGATGAGCGATCAACCATGGCCGCCTAACGAAGATGAGCGGCCAAGCCGTCCGCAATCCGATCTGATTTTGTAACACCACATCGCTCCAACGATAGAGTTGCAAGAGTGTTCGCAGATTCGGGCGCCGGACAATCTGGTAGGGCGAAGCTCCTGCTGAGCCGCCAATTTCAAGTGGCAACGTCGATTCTTTAGAAACAGCCTCTCTTCTTGCGCCTAAAGTCTGGGTAACAACCACTGTCGTATGCCCCGCCTTGCTGAACTCTTCAGCTAACAATTCCGCGACTGTCTCCGTGCCGCCGATGTCAGGAGAGAAACGATGGGAAGTCAGCAGAATATTCACGCGCCGATATCATGTCACAGTTTTGCCGAGCTTCACGAATCGCTAGCGAGGCGGGACTGCCGGGAGGAGGTGCCGATTGTGTCTATCACGAACAGCCTATCATCGAACAAAAGCGCCGGATGCCTCGGCTCGATTCCTCGGTACGTGCTGGATTATTCTCGGGCGTCCGGCAGCTGCCCATAGGCGTCAACCTAAGGTAGTGGTGTGGCGACCGCGGAGGTAGGGCGGGTCTCTCCGAGACCGCCGGATCACCGTCGGTTAGTTGATCGAGGCAGCAAAAAGCGACACAAAACACCGGCCTTTCATCGGTCCCGGCGACGACGGCGTTCTCGGCGTTATTACTAAACGGCGTCATTCCGCGCCGATATCGTTGAGAAATTGTGCGGCAATCTCGGGTAATCGCGGCTTGGGAGGCTGTCGCTTAACGGATGTGAGTCGTTCCAGAAACGATTCGTCCATTGGGATCAGCAACTCCGACGCGAGATTGGCTTCTGAGATTCCTGCGAAGTGAACATCATTACGATTGACGATAACCGGGAGCCCGTGATCGAGCATAGCCGCCACGCAGCTGCTCTTTCCAATCAAAGAAAGCGGCGTAGTAGAAATCCCGAAATCGACGGATGAAAAGAACTCAGAGATGTTCTCCGTTGATTGCTCGCCCAGGCGACAAAGTTCGATCTCTGATTCGTATCGTTTGGTCAGGTCCATCCAGACGGATTCCCCAGGGCCAATCCGGCCGATGTGAGAAAGTTGAATCGGTCGGCCGAGGATTTGAAGCCGGGCAAACAGTTCATTTGGGGACCACTCAGGATGAATCGAGCCGAACATTGCAAGGCGCAGAATATTATCGCCTCGCCGCGGCAAATCCTCTGCCAGAACGATCGGCACGCTTCCGAATAGTGGTAAATGTTTCGCGTCAATCCCGTGCCGCCTCAGCAGTTGGATGTAAATCGAGTTGCTCGAGTGAATGAGTTGGCTACCAAGTTTCCTTACCGTGGCTTTAATAATCTTCCGTTGGCAAAAACCGAGAATCCGAGCCTTAGCCGGTGCACCTACCTGACATCCTGTCCAAAGTTCATGAAACATCGTCTGAACGGACGTCCGGCCAATAATTGCCCGTAACAGTTGAGGTAAGGCGAAGTTCAGACCAGCCGGATGAAAGCTGTAAGGGACAAACTGCAGGCTCACCATATCCGGCCGGTTTTCGGTCGAGAACGACTGGGCAGCCCTCACTCGGTCAGGCCAAGACGCCCTGGCTTCGAGTCGTAGTAACTGCCGATCCTGGACCGGGGCATCGATCCATGGATCGTTCAAGCCCACCAAAAAAGTCTCATGCCCAAGCCGAGCACACTCGGTTGCCAGTGTTCTAGTATAGTCGCCAACTCCGTCTTTACCTGGCTCGAATGAGCCGGCCAAAAAGAGGATTTTCATGGCGGCAGCATCACTCTCCCTCAGGCTTAAGTTTTCTTTAATAATAGGGCGGTCGTATCACCCAAAAAACGACCAATACTTCTCGGCATCAGGTAGTAAACCAGGGCTCCGGCGGTAAAATATCCGGCTAAGGCGAGCGGCGATCTGGATCCGCCGCCGCGGCGGATTGATTCATACGTTCCATAGGCGACGAGCGTAAAACCCGTCCCGGCGCACAGCTTTTCCCAACGCCGAGTTGGGTTCAGATTGATATGGCCGAAAATCGGGTATTCTTGACCATCCCATGAAATCTTGCCCACCGTTTCGCAGTCCTTGGACGGCCGGGCATAAATCCGGCCATAGTTGCCGCTTAACCAAGCAGGAATTCGCTTGAGGCGCTGGAGCAGACTGGGACTATTGTCCGTTGTGAAGATAAGAAAGGCTCCCGGCTTTAAGATTCGGAATATTTCTTCCAGAAGCTTTTCCGGTTCTTCCAAATGTTCCACGACTTCGGAGCAGATAACCAGGTGTTGGCTGTTGTCCGGTAACGGCAGCCGCTTCACTAGAGGATGGTGATAATATTTGAAATCAGCGCGCGCTCCGGTCAGGACCGTCCTCAATGTCCGTTCTCCCCCGGCGACTAACTCTCGATCCCCCTCAACCAGTGAGAGGAATACCTTATCGTACGGCAGCGGTTTCTGAAAATTCGTGGTGAGCCTCCGCAAAAGATACAAGCCGTCGAAACCTATCGAGGCGCCCACGTCAGCCAGAAAGAGGGTCTGCGAACTATCTAAGCTCAGTTGAGCGAGAGCCGACTGCAGGAAGTTCCAAAGCAACTTCTTTTTGTATATCCGAAAATACAGGTAAAGAATGTCAGAAAGGTGACTTTCTGGGTCGGAAAGAAACGCCGCCAGGGGATCGGTCTCTGGATCGGCGTAGGCATCCGCTGAGATTTCGGAATTATTGGGCACAAACGACCCCCGACAGTTGTTCATAAACGCCTCGGTCTCGCGCGCGGATCAGCCGCCAGTCAAGCCGTTCCACCGCGAACTCATGGCATGCGCGGGAGCGTTCGACTAGTCGCTTGGGGTTACCGAAGTATTTTTCCATCAATGCTAGATAGCTAGTCGGATGATTGGTCTCGCTCATCAGGTAGGCTTCGCCACCGCCGTAATCGGTCACGCCGCCGACGTTGTTCACAACGGGGACGGTGCCGCAGGCCAGTGCCTCGACGAGCACATTATTCGCGCTGGTCTCGTGCAGCGGCAGGAAAAGCAGCCAAGCCGCCTGGTAAAGCTGCCGCAGAGTCTCGTCGTTCACCACTTCGTGCCAGCGGACGCGCGGATGATCCGCCAGGGTAGCAAGCTGCGATCCCGCCGCCCACTGCCGTGCAACCACGATGTCTGCGCCGAGCTGCGGCCAGCGCGCCAGGGCGGCCAACAGGACTTTTCCCGCCGTTTCAAAGTCGCGCAGCCATTTGCCCACAAAGATCACGCGAGGGATCGCCGAGCGGGCCATCGCATCGAGCTGGAAGAAAGCGGTGTCTACCCCGTGTGGAATGAAAACGATCCGCTCCTCCGGCAGCCACCGAGAGAAGGTTTCTGCGTCCCGGCGGCAGAGCACAATAATTCTTCCAAAATGGCGCAACGCCGTCGCATCCTCCTCGCGCCAGTGTGGAGCCGGGAAATGTACTGTCGCCACCCACCGCGGCTTATCCACGCGCAACGCGCGCACAAGCGGTAGATGATCCTCGATATTCGCGACGTGCCCCACCGAACCCCGGTCGAGCCATGTGTGCGCGAGGAACTCCATCTCCGCAGCATGTTCGGCTTGGTTGCGTGGGGGCGTACCAAGCGCCAGCGACAGCGCCTTTCCCACGGCGCGCGGCCACCACCCAGCACGCGGGGTGACCGCTCGTACGCGCACGCCCTCGCCCGGCGCGAAGCGAAATGCCTGCGTGTAGTACCCGGAGTGCCCGCCGTACTGCGGATCTTCCTTTGTCAGCGCAATAACGCGGAGCGGCGGTTTCATTCGTGGAGTTTCTGTCGGCCCAAAAACTTCAGTGGAAATACCCTTTGAGTGCCCATAGAAATAATCTCATCGCCAAAAGGATTCTTTCCCGTCGAAAACCAGCCAAGTCGCCGCGCCGGACGTACCAAAAGCACATTGCGCCCCAATGCGCTCGCCGCCACCCAACAGACTCCAACAACCGGAGGGCTCGTTCCTGATCGGGCGCGCGACCGTCAATGAGCACCAACCGCGGGCGAAAATATTGCCAGTCCATGCTTGTAATGACGTCGGCAGCATCAAAGCCTGGGCCGATCGCGAGCAATTCGAAATCCTCAGGTACGCCGTGCTCACGCAACACGCAGCCCAATGGTCGCGCGGGTAACTCCGATGGGATTGCACCGGTTGGCGCTACGGTCCCATGCGGAATGGATCGCGTATGGGGGGAAAAACCGAGCCAATCGAACTCTGGAACGAGCCACGCTCGCGAAGCAGCGGCCACGCCTTCGGAAGCGATCGCATAGCGCACGACTTGAAGCCGATTCCGAGTCCGCCGTGCCAAAGCGACTTTTTCCTCATCCATTTCTACCAGCAAGCCCTGCCAGCCATCGCGCTCCAATACCCCGCTTCGCCCGGTGTCAGCACCGATTTCGAAGCCCAGTTGAACGAAAAATCCCGATGGCTGACCGCAAAAAAATCGCTCCAGTGTTGCGGTATGCCGCTCCGCCGCCAACCGGATATGAAGCAGTGCAAGCCGCAAGCGCCGACCAGCAAAGCGATACAAATCCGGGAGCCTGACATACCAATCATTGACGCCGGTGCGGCAGGCGAGATGATAGCCAAAGCGACGCAAATAGCGGCGCACCGGGCCGTCGCCGCTTACCGAGTTGTCCTCCGCGATGATGATGCGCGGCCGCCAACGAGTCAGGTCGCATGAACGGAGCACTTCCAGTTCCGCTCCCTCGACATCCACGCTTAACAGCTCAAAGGC
>Ga0209526_10003544_pt1 | contig 10627 bp, 9 predicted proteins | sample JacPinW_OM2H0_M1_FD_188566 | JGI IMG/M metagenome (GOLD analysis project Ga0209526, IMG submission 188566) | Forest soil microbial communities from Algoma, Ontario, Canada - Jack Pine, Ontario site 1_JW_OM2H0_M1 (SPAdes) (version 2) | ecosystem: Environmental > Terrestrial > Soil > Boreal... | reverse complement strand
CGCGCGAGATTCTGGCCGCGGGGCGGGCGCTCGAGGTGGTGGAGCGGATGCGCCGGGCGAGCCACGGAGAGACACTATGAGTTCAAGTTCCGCTTCAACTTCGGCCGCGAGTTCGATCCTGGAGCGGATCTTCACCGCCAAACGCGCCGAACTCAAAGCCGAGCGTGCCGCCACCCCGTTTGAGGCGATTCGTGAGGCCGCCCGCCACGCCCCCGCGCCGCGTGATTTCCTGGCCGCGCTCAACGCACGCCGCCCGGCGATCATTGCGGAGATCAAACGTGCCTCGCCGAGCAAGGGCGACATCCTGCCGGACCTCGACCCGGCCGTTTTAGCCCGCGACTATGCGATCTCAGGAGCGACCGCAATCTCGGTCCTGACCGACGCTCATTTTAAAGGCTCTCTTGAGGATCTGCGGAACGTGCGTGTAGCCGTTGACCTCCCGCTTTTGCGCAAGGATTTTATCTTCGACCCCTACCAGCTTCATCAGGCGCGTGCGGCCGGCGCCGATTGTATTCTGCTGATCGCCGCGATGCTGAAAGAGGCCGAGTTGCGAGCGCTCTACGCGGCGGCGCGTGAGCTTGGGCTTCAAGCACTGGTTGAAGTTCATAACGAAGACGAGTTGCTTGCCGCCGGGCGTGCCGGGGCCGAAATCGTCGGCATCAACAATCGCGACCTGCATACTTTCGTCACCGATATCGCGGTAACCGAGCGGCTGCTTAAAAGCTACCGCGGCGCGGCGCTGGTCGTCTCGGAAAGTGGAATCGACACGCCCGAGGACATCCGTCGGCTTGACCGCGCCGGCGCCCGCGCCTTTCTTATCGGCGAGACCCTGCTGCGCGGCGGCCATCCGCGCCAGAAACTCGAAGCGCTCTGCTCGGCGTTGACGGACTCGGGTCCCACGATCTGCGATCCGGGGCGGCGTGAAGGATAGGGTCGCCGATGGCGGTGCGGATAAAGGTCTGCGGCATCACGCGATGCGAAGACGCGGAGTTGGCGGTGAGTCTGGGCGCCGACATGATCGGGCTCAACTTCTATCCGCCCAGCCCGCGCTGCCTGACGATCGAACGGGCGGCGGCGATTGCGCGCGCACTCAAGGGACGTGCGCGGCTGGTGGGCGTCTTCGTCAATGCCGAGCGCGCATATATAAAGGAACGCTTTGATTTGCTTAAGCTCGACCTGCTGCAGTTCCATGGCGATGAAGACGACGCCGCTATGAAAGGATGGCCGGTGGCGGTGATTCGTGCGCTCCGCCTGCGCGTCGATGCGGCGCTGGGCGCGATCCGGATCGACAAAATCAAGGCCGACTACGTTTTGATCGACACGTTCCATCCAGAGCTTTTTGGCGGCACCGGCTTGGCACGCCGGCTCGACACGATGCGTGCGCTGGACTTAAGGCGCGTCTTCGTCTCGGGCGGATTGACGCCAGACAACGTCGCCGAGGCCGCGGCGCTCAATCCCTACGCGCTCGACGTCGCCAGCGGCGTCGAGTCGGCGCCGGGCCTCAAGGACGCCGACAAACTCGCGAGCTTTATCGCGAATGCCAAGTCCTTCCATACGAACAAAAGATCTTCCCGCACAAACAAAGGATCCACCCGTGGCAATCCAGGAGCTTCGCGCGCCGGTGCAAAGTTTTCCCGATAAGCGCGGACGCTTCGGCCAGTTCGGCGGCCGCTACGTCGCGGAAACGCTGATGCCGGCGCTGGGCGAGCTGGAGCGGGAGTACCGCGCGGCGCGGCGCGACCCGGCCTTCCGCGCCGAGTTGGAGCGCTATTCCCGCGAGTACGTCGGACGCCCGACGCCGCTTTATTTCGCCGCCAATCTGACAGCGAAGCTGGGAGGTGCGAAAATCTACCTCAAGCGCGAGGACCTCTGTCACACCGGCGCGCACAAGGTGAACAACACGCTCGGCCAGGCGCTGCTCGCGGTGCGGATGGGTAAGTCGCGGATTACCGCCGAGACCGGCGCCGGACAGCATGGCGTGGCGACGGCGACAATGGCGGCGCTGTTTCGGCGCGAGTGCGAGGTCTTCATGGGCAGCCTCGACGTCGAGCGCCAGTCGCTCAACGTCTTTCGCATGAAACTGCTCGGCGCAACGGTCACCGCGGTCGACGCCGGCAGCCGCAGCCTCAAAGATGCGCTCAACGAAGCGCTGCGCGACTGGATTGCCACCGTCGCCAACACCTACTACCTCATCGGCACCGCCGCCGGGCCGCATCCATACCCGATGATCGTGCGCGACTTCCAGTCTGTGATCGGACGCGAGACGCGCCGCCAGATTCTCAAGCACGAGGGCCGGCTGCCCGACGCGCTGGTCGCCTGCGTCAACGGCGGCTCCAACGCGATCGGGCTCTTCTATCCGTTTATCCGCGACAAGGAAGTGCGTATGTACGGCGTCGAAGCGGGAGGACTGGGACTGAACGGCGCTGCGCACGCTGCTACGCTCAACGCCGGCAGCGTCGGCGTGCTGCACGGCAATCGCACCTACCTGCTGCAGGACGAACTCGGCCAGATTCGCGAGACCCATTCGATCGCCGCCGGGCTCGACTATCCCGGCGTCGGCCCGGAACTCGCGTGGCTCAAGGAGACCGGCCGCGCCGAGTACGCCGCGGTCACCGATGCCGACGCGCTCGGCGGTCTGCGCCTGCTCTCCGAGAGCGAGGGAATCATCCCGGCGCTGGAGAGCGCGCACGCGGTCGCGTACGCGGCGCGGTTGGCGCCGACGATGGCGAAGGACCGCGTGATGGTCGTCAATCTTTCGGGGCGCGGCGACAAGGACATGCAGACCGTGGCGCGCGCGTTGGGGGTGACGCTGTGAGCGGGCGCGCGACGGCGAACACGGCCGCAGGACGAATCGAAAAAAAATTCGCTGAGCTGCGCGCGCGCGGCGAGGCGGCGCTGATTCCGTTTATCGTGGCCGGCGATCCCAACCTCCAGGCGACGCGCGGGCTGGTGTTTGAATTGGAAGCGCGCGGCGCGGACCTGATTGAGCTGGGCGTGCCGTTTTCCGATCCGATGGCCGACGGGCCAGCCAATCAGCGCGCGCTTGCGCGCGGGCTTGCCTCCGGCGCCTCGCTGGCCGCGATCCTCGCGATGGTGAGCGAGGTGCGGCGCGAGAGCGAAATTCCGATCGTGCTTTTCGGCTACTACAATCCGATTCTGCACTACGGATGCGAGCGCTTGTGCGCGGATGCGGCGCGCACCGGCGTCGATGGCCTGCTCGCCGTCGACCTGCCGCCCGAAGAGGCTTCAGAGCTCGCCCGCCCGGCCCGCGCTCACGGCCTCGACATCATCTACCTGCTCGCGCCGACCACGCCGGTGGAACGCGTGCGCACGATCGCACACGCGGGCAGCGGCTTTCTTTACTACGTCGCGGTGACTGGAGTGACCGGCACGCGTACCAGCCTCGTCGCCGGCCTCGAGACGCGCGTGCGCGCACTGCGCGCGGTGACCGACCTTCCGATCGGCGTCGGTTTCGGCATCTCGACTCCCGCGCAGGCGGGTGAGGTCGCCGGGTACGCTGACGCGGTGGTGGTCGGCAGCGCGTTGTCATTGATAATCGAGCGCGAGGGCACCGCGCCGGGACTTGCGCCGGCGGTGGGCGATCTGGTCGGTGCGATGAAGAACGCGATGCTCGCGGCGCGCGGCCAGCCGCGCGCTACGGTGGGAGGCTGAGCGATGGCGGACCGGCAACCAGGCGAGCGGACGGCCGCGGCGCAGGCGCAGACCGCTGCCGCCGACGACATCTGGGTCAAGTGCCCGAGGTGCAGGGAGATAGCTTTTCGCAAGGAAGTCGAGCGCAACCTCAACGTCTGCCCCAAGTGCGGATATCATCATCGCCTTACGGTCGAACAGCGCCTCACGATCACGCTCGACCGCGGGAGCTGGCACGAGCTGTTCGAAGACCTCGCCGCCGGCGACCCGCTGGAATTCCATGACTCCAAACCCTACCCGCAGCGTCTCGAACAGGCGCGGCGCGCGAGCGGACGCAACGACGCGGTAGTCACCGGGATGGGCAAAATCGAGGGTCATCCGGCGGCAGTGGCGGTGATGGACTTCGCCTTCATGGGCGGCAGCATGGGCACCATAGTGGGCGAGAAGATCGCGCGGCTGATCGACCATGCGGTCAAGCACGGCCTAGCAGTGGTGGTGTTTTGCGCTTCGGGCGGGGCGCGGATGCAGGAGGGCGTGCTGTCGCTGATGCAGATGGCGAAGGTGGCCGGCGCAATCGGCCGGCTGCGCGACGCGCATCTGCCGTACCTGGCGGTGCTGTGCGATCCGACGACCGGTGGCGTGGCGGCGTCGTTCGCGATGCTCGGTGATCTCGACCTGGCCGAGCCGGGCGCGCTCATCGGATTCGCCGGGCGCCGCGTGATCGAGCAGACCACCAACCAGGTGCTGCCCGAGGGCTTCCAGAGCGCGGAGTTCTTGCTCGCGCACGGGATGCTCGACGCGATCGTGCCGCGCAGCCAGATGCGCGTGACGCTGGGGCGGCTGCTCGGGATGCTGGGCGCGCGCGGACCGCGCGGGCGGCGGCGCAAGCCGGCTTCGGCCTAGCACGGGCCAGGTCGCGCGCGCGATTGGCGTCGCCGGGCTTAGGTTTGTGCTCGGGGCGCGCTAAAATCCCGGTCTCGCAATGGCTCGGCTCTCCAAAACTCTGGACTGGCTCTATTCGCTCGAGGGGCGCGGCGAAATCTACAAGCTCGAGCGCATGGACCAGGCGCTCGCGCTTATCGGCAACCCCCATCGGCGGCTCCGCGCGGTTCACATCGCCGGCACCAAGGGCAAGGGCTCGGTGGCCGCGATGCTGGATGCGATGGCGCGAGCGGCTGGGCTGCGCTGTGGCCTCTATACCAAGCCGCACTTGGTGCATCTGACCGAGCGTACCCGGATCGACGGCGCCGAGATGCCGGCACGTCTGATGCTGGAGTATATCGAGCGGCTGCGCGCGATTTACGAGCGCGCCGATCTCGCGCTCACCTTCTTCGAGTTCACAGTCGCGCTGATGTTCCTGTACTTCGCCGAGGCGGCGGTCGACCTCGCGATTATCGAGACCGGGCTTGGCGGCCGGCTGGACTCGACCAACGTGGTGACGCCGCTGGTCAGTGTGATAACCCCAATCGGTCTCGACCACATGGATCGCCTCGGCAACACGATCGCGGCGATCGCGGCCGAAAAGGGCGGCATCATTAAACCCGGCGTGCCAGTGGTTATCGGGGCGCGCGACCCCGAGGCGCGCACGGTGCTGACATCAATAGCTACACAACGGCTGAGCCCGGTGCGGATGATCGACCGCGACTTCTCTTTTCGCTCCCATGCCCCCGCCCATCTGCTTGACTATTTCGGGCTGGGGCTTAACCTTGAGCAAGTTGAGCTGGGTGTAGCCGGGCCGTTTCAGCATGAGAACGCCGCCATCGCGCTGGCGGCGGTCGAGGCTCTTGGGGCACAGGGTTGGCGGTTCGAGGAGCAGGCGATACGGCTGGGCCTCCAGGAGATGCGCTGGCCGGGACGATTCGACGTAGTGTCGCGCCGGCCGCTGGTCATCCTCGATTGCGCTCATAACGAACTCAGCATCGGCGCGTTGCTCGAATCGATCGCAGTGGAATTGGGGCCGCAGGTCAGGCCACGGCTGATTTTCGGTTGCCTCGAGGACAAACAGTGGGCGAAGATGGCGGCGATGCTGGCGCCGCGGGTCCGCGATGTGACACTGACGCGGGTACGGCCCAAGCGGCCGCTTGATCCGGAGAACCTGCTCCCGCTGTTTTCCGCCCATGTCCCCACGCGCGTGGTGCGCGACCCGCGTCGCGCGGTGGCGCAGGTGATGACCGAGAGTGGACCGGACGACGTGGTCGTGGTAACGGGGTCTGTCTATCTGGTGGGCGAAGTCTACCCATATTTCCTGAAGCGGCAGGGTCGCCGAGGACTATTTCCTGAAGCTGGCATTTAAAATCCTGCTCGGGACCTCGTTTGCGATCGCGGCCATCGCCGTGTTTGCTGCTGCTCAGGCCTATGCGCAAGCTGCGCAGCCGAGCTCGGCGGTCATGATGCAGGCCCATCACGGGCCCGTCGACGTCACCGGTCGCCGTTTCGACTACGACTACAAGACCGACACCTTCGTAGTCACCGGCGACGCGGTGGTCAACCAGGCCGCCACCACGCTGTCCGGGGATCGCATCGACCTCATGCGCCGCACTCATGAGGCGGCGGCCTTCGGGCACGTGCATCTGATCGATCCGGAGGTGCAGCTGTTCGGCTCCGAGGGCCACGTCAACTGGCAGGATGAGACCGCGGAACTGACCAACGGCAGACTCGTCGCCACCCAAAACACCTACCGTCTCCAGGGCAAAAAGATCTACAAGCTGATCGGCCAGCACTACGAGGTCACTAACGGATTTTTCACCACCTGCGGATGCGGCGGCGACACGCCTGACTGGTCGATCTCCGGCGCCGACATCGATTTCCACTCCGGCGAACAGGGCGTGGTGCGCCACGGCCACTTCGACGTGCTGGGCCATCCGCTGGTCCCGCTGCCGTACGCGATCTTCCCGGCCAACAGCTCGCGCCAGACCGGCTTCCTGAGCCCGCGCGTGGGCTACTCGTCGCTGCGCGGCGCACAGTACCTGCAGCCGTTCTATTGGGCGATTAATAAGAGTTCGGATGCCACCGTCGCGCTCGACGTCGAGACCAGTAAGCGCGTGGGGCTATTCAACGAGTATCGGCTCCAAAACGGCATCGACGACTACCTACGGGTTGATGCGGCGTACGTGAACGAGGGGCTGCGTTCGCAAGCCTCGCGCGTGCAGGACGTGGTCGACAATCAGATCGCCGACCGGCACATTCCGATCGATCGCTACAACCTCATCGGGATGATGCGCCAGCATATTACCGACAACCTGGTCGGCTACGGCGACGCGATCTCGGTCAGCGACAGCCTATACCTGCGCGAGATGAACATCTGGACGCTGTCCAGGGGCTACGGCAACGGCTACAACACGATGCGCAACGCGCCATCGCATTTCGGCCTGATCGATAGCTTTGAGAACGGTTACGCGCAGTTCGGCGGGACATGGAACCAGGACCTGATCCAGCCGCAGCAGTTCGCGCTACAGACGCTGCCGGAGTTCCTGCTGAGCGGCCGGCGTGAACTTTTTGGCGGGCTCGCCTACGCCGACTACAACGTGCAGGCCGACGACTTCTTGCGCTCCTCGGGCGTGGAAGGCGTGCGCCTGGACATCAATCCGCAGCTCACCGTGCCATGGCGCCTGGGCGAGTACCTCTTCGGCTGGGGTGGTGTCGGGATGCACGAAACCGTTTACGACGTCTCGGGGCACGACATCACGGTGACTCCGGTGGGCACGAACGGGCTCAAGTGGAACAACGCCCTTTCGCTCGGGCCGCTGGCCGGCGGTGGGCTGACCACGCGCGAGCTGCCCTATGCCATCCTCGGCGCGCAATCCATTCTCGAAAAGGTCTATCGCGTCGACTGGAAATCGATCGACAAGATCAAGCACACCTTTGAGCCCTTCGCCTATTACAACTACGTACCGTCCGTCAGCCAGAATGACTTCCCCCTTTTCGACCAGCTTGATCGCATCAACGCGCGCAGCCTCCTGACCTTCGGGATCACCTCGCGACTTTACGCCCACTCCACGTCGCACCTGGCGATGCCGCAAGGCGACATCGCGCAGAGCGATGCCACCGAGGAGGAGGAAAACGAAGAGCTGCTCGGTAGTGCGGTGCCCGCCGCGGCCTCGCCTGGGATGGCGCGGGAGCTGGCCGAGTTCCAGCTCATGCAGGCCTACGACACCAGTCACGCGGTGGTCAAGGGGGGCACGAACTGGTCCGATCTGCAGGCCTCGGCGCTGGTGCTGGCGACCAACTGGGCGTCGATGGGGTCGCAGTTGGGCTACGACCCGCGCAACACGCGCATCACCTATTCCAGCATCTATTTCACGCTGCAGCCGCCTTGGAAATTGTACTCGCCGCCGAGTCTCTACATGGGCCGCGCGCTGAGCGGCTCTTTCCTGCAGCTCTCGTACAACTACATCGCTCCGGGTCCGACGGCGTTGCAGCCCAACATCAATTCGAGCTTCTTCCAGTTCATTACCGTGCGCGCCTACTACGATCTGATCGACCGGGTCGGCCTGTTCTTCGCTCCGTCTTACGACATCGCCAACAGCAAGGAGCTTTCGACCGAGTACGGCGTGCGGATCAAGTCGCCCTGCGACTGTTGGGCGGTCGACGTCGGCGTGACCAACTCGACCAACCCGAGCGACACCGCCGTGCAGTTCATGGTGACGCTGGGCGGGGTCGGTTCCGTTGGCCAGAACCCCTTCGGCCGCAGCCCATTCCAGCATTCCACGAGCGTGATACCTGGCCTCTAGCGCTCTCCCCGTGCCATATAAATTTCGCGCGAACCGGCGTGCCCTTGCGGCAGCTTTGCTCAGCCGGCCGTGGCGGTGACCTGGCTGCGCTGGGCGACGCGCGCCGCAAACCACATCGCGACCGCCGCGAAGGCGACGCTGATCCCAACCGACACCGCCGCGCCCGGTAGCGCGCCCAGCGCGTGCGGCTCGGCCAGATAGAGCGAGCGCCGCAGCGCCGCCATCCCATAGGTGAGCGGATTGAGCCACATGATCCATCGCAGCCACACGGGTGCCCCGGCGGCCGGAAAGAACGCGCCGGAAAGAAACCAGATCGGCACCAGGATCGAGTTCATGATGAGATGAAAGCCGCGGGTCGACTCGATACGCCATGCGATCAGTAGCCCGACACAGTTAAACGCGAACGCGATGATCGTCATCACCGCGACCGACGCGCCCACAGCCGCGGCGCTCAGATGGATGCCGGCCAGCGGCGCCAGCGCCAGGAACACACATCCCTGGAACAGCGCGAGCGTGGTGCCGCCCAGCGCCTGGCCTGCGACCACCGTGTCGCGCGCGATCGGCGCGACCAGCACGCCCTGCAAAAAGCCCTGGCGGCGGTCATCCACGGTTGCGATGGTGGCAAAGATCGCCGTGAACAGCAGCACCAGCATGATCACGCCGGGGTAGAAATACTGAACGTAGTCGACGCCCGAGGGCATCCCGCTTGGACGAAACGAGGCGCGAAAGCCCCATCCGATCAGCACCCAAAAGATCAGCGGCTGGACGAACGACCCGATAATCACGCTGCGCTGGCGGCGAAAGCGCACGATCTCGCGCCACCACAGCGTCCATACTTGCAACGCCACCCTACCCATTATCGGCCGTTCTCCTCGCGCGGTTCGGCGACGAAGCGATGGCCCGTCAGGTGGACGAAAACATCCTCCAGGGTGGGCCGGCCAAAGGTCACCGATTCGATCTCGCCGCCGAACTCGTCGACCAGCCGCGCAACCAGCTCGTGTCCGCGCGGCCGTTCGATCCGCAGTGTGCCGTCCACTAGCGCAGCGCGGACCTGGAGCTTAAGCGCGATCTTCTGCGCCAGCGCCTCGGGCGCCGGGGTGCTTATCACCATCACGTCGCCGCCGACCTGTTGCTTGAGCTCGCCCGGCGGCGCGATTGCCACCAGTCGGCCCTGGTCCAGGATGCCGATGCGGTCGCAGCGCTCGGCCTCTTCCATGTAATGCGTGGTGAGGACAACGGTGACGCCATCGCTCTCGCGCAGGCGAGTGAGTTGGTTGAAGAACTCGCGGCGTGCTGCGGGGTCGAGCCCGGTGCTCGGCTCATCGAGCAGCAGCAGTTCGGGCTCGTGCAGCAGCGCCTTGGCCAGTTCGACGCGCCGTCGCAACCCGCCCGAGAGCGTCTCGGCCAGGTCATCCGCGCGATCGTTGACATCTAGCCGCGTCAGCATCGCACGCGTGAGCTCCCTAAGCCGCGCGCCCCGCATGCCGTAGAGATTGCCGTGAATGGCGAGATTCTCGGCCACGGTCAACTTGCCGTCGAGGCTGGGACTCTGGAAGACCACGCCGATCTTGCGGCGCAGCGCGGCCGTCGCGCCGCGCAAATCATAGCCCAGGATGCGCGCGTTACCGGACTGCATCGGCACCAGCGTCGAAAGCAGGCGGAACAGCGTGCTCTTGCCGCCGCCGTTGGGGCCGAGAAAGCCGAAGACCTCGCCGCGCGCGATCGCAAATTCGACCGCGCACAGCGCCTGGCGCTCGCCGTAGCTGAAGGCGAGGGCGCTAACCTGGATCGCGGGTTCGGCTGACATCTGCCCGGCGGGCCCGGCGCGCGCCACGCCCCTCGCTGATGAAGCATTCATGAAGAGGGCTCAACCGACGATTATTCCGCTACGCGGCAACCGTATCAATCCGCCCGGCAATCTGTGTTGCCCGCATTACGTCATGTGCGCGCGATTGCGCGCAGGCGTCGGCTCGGCTAAAGCCTTTTCCCTTGTGAGCGAAGGGCGGCACGCGCGGGTCGATTTCTTTCAACTATTCGATCGAATGGAGCATATGGCGTTGCTCGACATCCCGGCCGGCGCGGGGGGCGAGTCAGCGCGGCTCGAGCAGATGGGCTTCGCGGTTGTCTCCGTGGACCTTTTCCCGCCTGCCGCCGGCGAACCGAGGCCACGATGGGTCCGTGCCGACTGCAACGCCCCGCTGCCATTTCGCACCGGCGCTTTCGACGCGGTGCTCTCGCGCGAGGGT
>Ga0209526_10003543_pt1 | contig 10630 bp, 11 predicted proteins | sample JacPinW_OM2H0_M1_FD_188566 | JGI IMG/M metagenome (GOLD analysis project Ga0209526, IMG submission 188566) | Forest soil microbial communities from Algoma, Ontario, Canada - Jack Pine, Ontario site 1_JW_OM2H0_M1 (SPAdes) (version 2) | ecosystem: Environmental > Terrestrial > Soil > Boreal... | reverse complement strand
GCTGGGTGGTGACGATCGCGACCGGCGTCACGGGTTCCGAATAGGCGCGCTCGATTTGGAAAGCCTGAATCATCGCGGCGAGGACCAAAGTCGCTTCGGTCAGCGCGAACTGCGCGCCGATGCAGACGCGCGGGCCCATGCCGAAGGGCAGATAGGCGCAGCGTTCGGGCGGCGGCGCGCCTGGCAGAAACCGCGACGGGTCGAACCTCTCCGGCTGGTCCCACAGCCGCCGATGCCGGTGCAACACCCAAGGGGCGATCAACACGACCGCGCGCGCCGGGATCGGGATTCCGCCGGCGGTATCGGCACGGCGCGCCAGGCGCGCCAGGGTGAAGGCCGGCGGATAGAGCCGCAACGCCTCCTGCACGACCGCGCGCGTGTAGACGAGCCTCGACAATGCCTCGGCGGCCCCATCCGGGCCGAGATCGAGCAGCGCGGCTTCCGCAGCGATCCGCTCCCCGACCTCGGGCGTCGCCGCGACGAGGTAGAGCGCCCAGAACAATGCAACCGCCGTCGTCTCGTGCCCCGCAGTGATCAAGGTCGCGAACTGGTCGGCCAGGCGGTTCGGATCCCTTTCCTCGTTCGCCAGCAGGTCGAACAGATCGCCCGGTGTGCCTTCGGGTGCCGTCTCGCGGCGCTCGGCGATGAGCCGCCCGATCAGCGCCATCCAGCGGCGGCGAAAGCGCCGCCGCGCAAATTCGCGCGGGCTGGGGATCGGCAAGGGCAGCAGAAAATCGAGGAGGCTCGGCCGGCCGAGATGCTCGGCATAGCCGCTAACGAGTTCGCGCAGTTCCGCCCCGTGCCGATCCATCGCCAGCGAAAACATCGACCGGCCGGCGATCTCGAGGGCGAGGAATTGCATCTCGGCGAGGAGATCGACCGGGCGTCCGCGGCAATCCACGAGCCCATCGATCAGAGCGCCGGTCGCCTGCGCGATGTGACGCGCCAGCAGCGGGATCGTCCGCGGCGTGAATGCCGGCGCAACGGTCTGCCGCTGATGCCGCCAATCCTCGCCTTCGCTGAGCAAGAGGCCGTTGCCGAGCAAGGGGCGCAGCATGCGGATCGTGGCGGGAGTACGGCGGTAGTTCGCCGGGTTGTCGACGAGGATGTGGTGGATGCTCGCGGGCCGGCTGAGAATGACCTGCCGCCGGCCGAAGAAATTGCGGATCAATACCTCTTCCTCGAAGGCCTCCGGCGGGAAAGCCAACAGCGCATTCTCGCCCAGCGCCCGCGCGATGCCGCGAGCAGAAGCCCCCTCCTGCGGGGCACGAGGCGCCGGCGGGAAGATCGCTCGCCCTTCGCTCACCGCTCGCATCCGCACCTCGCCCCAGCCGCCATCACAGAGATCGGCATCGCCGCGTTTTATCCAAGCGTCCATTCACGGTCTGGTCGGCACCGGTGGCCGAAGGGACCAAGTATGTTGCCTTTTTGGACGACGCTGCCAGTCTGTCGACCTAACCGAGTGGTGCCGATGCGTCTGCCAGCCAAGCCGCGTTACGCCTGGGTCGCCGGGGCGGTCACCTTCGTCGTGCTGCTGTCGATCGGGGCCGGCTGGCGGCATGCCGAACCCGCGCGCGACGTCGTGCCGGTGGCGTGACGCGAAATGCCTCCTTGGTTGCCGCCACTGTCGGTGATCGTCGTGACTGCACTGGCACTGACCGCGATGGAATCGCCTTTGGCGACTCCGAACGGCCGGCGGTTGTGGATGGCCGGCATCCTCGTCTTCGGGGCCCTCGCGATCGCCGCCACGGTCTGGCTCGGGCGACGGGAGGGCGAGGAAGCCTTGGCGCTCGCGGGAACGAGCGCGGCGCCTCAAGTCCCGCCCGCCGCCCTCAATGGGCCGAGCGTCGCCAGTCTCACGTTTCGGATAAAGGTACTGGAGGATCGCGTCAAAGAACTCGAAGCGGGAAGACTTGCCCGCTCGATCTCGCAAAACTCTGCCGATGATTTGGCGTCGTATCTGAAGCAGTTCGGCAGCCGGCGGGTGATCGTTTCCTGCATCCCGGACGATATCGAGGCGTATCAATACGCTAATCAGCTGGTGAACATCCTGAGGGCTGCCAATTGGGAGGCGCAAGGTCCTCAAGTAACCAGAATATTCGGTGACATCCATTCGCCGGGGATAAACATCTACGTGAATGGAGACAACAGTTCCGACACAGCCAAATTACTATTGGGCGGCTTTGCGAAATTCAATATTCCCTACCAGAGCCGAGTCACGCCGAGCGGGGCGATCCCGGACACCGAAACAGTCGAACTGTTCATCGGAACCCGGCAATCGCAGCGAGTAAACGCCGGCGCTGATTGATCGAACCGATCGACGAAAGGTCACGCTCTGCCACCGCGAACGTGCCGGCAACATGTCGGAAAACCCAAAGGGAGTTCTCCCGCGAGGTTCCCCGGCCAAATACGCGGCAAAAACCGGGGACCGAATTCCCCACAGGCACAGATCGTTTTTGTTGCTCCGAACCACCGGCACCTCCGTCGTGGCAGGATCTCGGTTGCTTAATTAGGTACCCTTCCGCGGGGTCGATGATGCCCTGAGGCGGCTGGGAACGGAGCATTCAATGGTTAACAAGGGCTCGCTGGACCGTATTGCCGACATGGATTCTGCGACCGAGGTGGCCGAGTTCATCCGGACCAAAGGCGTAACGAGGTGCCCGACCGCATGCGTCTTGCCGACCCAGGCTTCGGTTGCCGTCGCCGATCGAGAGGCGCTCGGCGAATACGCGACGCGACGCACCGAGCGTCGACGCGCGAGAGTTGCTGCCCGCGTGCAACAGTTCTGGAGCGTCGAGGCCGTGCCTGCGGTGCGCTGATAGCACCAGTCGATCGGCCTGGATGCCGGACAGCAAATCTGCCATTTCGGCGGCGGGCGTGCTATGTTGCGCGCCATGAACCAGCCGTCAGATTTGCCGCCGCAGCCGGCGGAATACTACCGGCGCAAGGCCGCGCGCGCCCGCCAAGTCGCCGAGGGGGTCACGACGCGGGCGATCAAGCTGCGGTTGCTCGAATTGGCTCTTGAATACGACAAGCTCGCCGACGGTACCGAGAGCGCAACGCGACCACCGCCGGATCTATCCGACATCTGATTACTTCACGGCTCTCGAAGTCAGGTCACTCAGCGCCCGCTCGGCGCCCTATCGCCGGTTGCGCCACTTTCTCCAGCAAGGCCAGCCATTTCCCGACGCGCTTGCGGTTCTTTCCGAAATCATAATGGCCATACCGAGACCGGCTGTAGATCGCGATGCTCGAACGATGCGGTCCGAGTGGAACGAACTCGACCGTGATGATGTCGGGAAAGCGAAATGTCGGCGAATGTTGGATGTAGACGAACCGGCGGCCGTCGGGATCGGCCGCGATCGTCTCGACCAGCTTCTCGCCCGATACCACTTCTGTCCAATATTCGTGCAATCGCTCCCATGGCAGAGGAAAGACCGGGCTGGCGATAGCTTCGGCCGCCGGGCAATATCCTGGCGGACAAAAGAGAAAACCCGGTTTAGGGAGCGGCGAGTGCAGTTCGGCGATGCTGATTGCCTCGCTCGGAGCGATGCGATTTTCGGCTTCGCGTCCCATATAGATCCGCACCGCGAGCCCGAATGCCGCCAATCCCAGGACAATCGCGACCAGTGGGGTCAAGATCCGGCGGACGACGCGCACCTTCCTCCGCAGCCGCTAGAGGCCCGATCTTCACTATGCCATAAGAAGCTCCTCGGCAAAGGGGCGGATCGAAATGGATCAGCAATCAACCCGGCGGGCTGCGGGGGCTGCGCGGCGGGAATGCGAGCCGAATGCGATTTACGCGCCGCATGGTCTCGCCGAGGGCATTTCGGCTCTCGCAGCGGAACCGCTCTTCGCCGCGATACTGGGAACCGCCGGCCCACCGCGGTTTCGCCGCCGCCGCAACGGGTTTGGCACCCTGCTGCACATCATCCTAGAGCAGCAGGTCTCTATCGACGCCGCGGCGAAGATGTACCACAGACTGGTCGGGCTGTGCCGTCCGCTCGCCCCCGCCACCTTCCTGACCCTGGACGACGCAACTTTGCGGTCCTGCGGCTTCAGCCGTCAGAAAATGGGGTACGCCCGCGATCTCGCCGCAGCGGTGGAACGAGGCAGTTTCGATTTTACCCGGCTCGCGGCAGCCCAGGATGAAACCGCGCTGGCGGACTTGCTGGCAATCAGAGGCATCGGCCGGTGGAGCGCCGAGATCTATCTACTCTTTGCGTTGGGTCGACCGGATATCTGGCCCGCCGCCGATCTCGGTCTGCAGCTTGCGATGGCCGAACAGCTGGGCCTTGGGTCGCGGCCGGCCGAGGCCGAGTTGCGGCTCCGCGGCGAAGCGTGGCGGCCCTGGCGGTCGGTCGCGGCCTGCCTCTTCTGGCAGTCCTATCTGCATGCACGCGGACGCGTCGCACCTCGCCTGCCGCCGGAGCTCTATGCCTGATCGCCCAGCAGATTGCCGGCCCGGGGGCGTGCCCGGTGCTTGCGAAACAGCAACCGGCCCGTCATGACCGCCACGGCAACGATGAGGAGCGCCGGCATGCCGCCCTGCGTCAGAACGCCAATCAAGATTTCGACCATGACGGCGAGGAGGAATGCGAATACCGGGCTCAATAGAATTCCGCCCGCGATCGTCCACCAAGCCCAATTCGGAAAACTGTCCATTTTCTGCCGTGGCCCCTGAGTACCGCCCAGATCTCAATAGAACGGGGAGAGTCTGTGTCGCAGATAATGGTTGGTGAGTTGTTAGCGGCGGCTTCCAGCCGGCTTGGTGCCGATTGACCAGGCGGAAACGAGAGGGACATCATGACGGAACGCTTCCCCGAAGGGTTTCTCTGGGGCGCCTCGACCTCGGCTTACCAGATCGAGGGTGCGGTCCGGGAAGACGGACGCGGGCCATCGATCTGGGACACTTTCAGCCACCAGCCCGGCAACGTACTCGGCGAGGATACGGGCGATATCGCCTGCGATCATTATCACCGCTGGCCCGAGGACGTTGCGCTCATGCGCGAGCTCGGCATCGGCGCCTACCGACTGTCGACCGCTTGGCCGCGCATTCTGCCGGAGGGCCGCGGCAGACCGAACCCCAACGGCCTCGAATTCTATGACCGGCTGATCGACGCCGTGTTGGCGGAAAGCATCGAGCCCTGGGTCTGCCTCTACCACTGGGATTTGCCGCAGGCCCTCGAATACCGCGGCGGCTGGCAAAACCGGGACACCGCCTCCTGGTTCGCCGAATATGCCGCGATCACGGCGCGGCGGCTCGGGGACCGGGTCAAGCACTGGGCAACCTTCAACGAACCGAACGCCGCGAGCGTCTTGGGTTATTGCGAAGGCAAGCATGCGCCTGGCATTCGCGGCCGGGAAAGTGCGCTCAAAGCCATTCACGTCATGAACCTTGCCCATGGGCTGGGCATAGAGGCGATGCGATCGGAGCGCGCCGACCTGCTGGTCGGCAACATCTACAATTTCCACCCTCGTGAGCCGGCCACCGAGCGTGAGGAAGACGAGATCGCGGCGGTCATGCTCGACGCGCTGTGGAACCGCTCCTTCCCCGACCCGCAGATTCACGGGGCCTATCCCGAACCGCTCGCCGGCGAGGTGGAGTCGCTGGTGCAGCCCGGCGATCTCGATATCATCAAGCAAAGGCTCGATTACTTCGCGTTCAACCATTACACGCGATCGCGAGTGCATCGTGACCCGGACCACCCGTTCGAAGTCGGCACGGTACCGCCCGAACCGGGAACCCCGGTCACCGAAATGGGCTGGGAGATCGCGCCCGATGCGTTCCGCCAGGTGATGATCGAAGCGAAGGAACGCTACGCCGGCGATCTGCCGATTTACATCCTCGAAAACGGGGCTGCCTTTCCCGACCGGATCGATGCGGACGGCCGGATCCGCGACGACCAGCGGATCGCCTATCTGCGCGCTTATCTCGGGGCGGTGCTCGATGCGATCGAGGCGGGCGTGCCGGTCCGCGGTTACTTCGTGTGGTCGCTGCTCGACAATTTCGAGTGGGCGTTCGGCTACAGCAGAAGGTTCGGTCTCGTTCACGTCGACTTCGCCACGCTCGAACGGCGGCTCAAAGACTCGTTCCATTTTTATGCCGAGCTCGCCCACGGCGCCCCGCTCGAGCGGGAGTAAGATGCCCGGCTCGCTCAGTCAGGAGGCGTCACTCGACCTGGTCGCCCATGTCATCCAGGTGGCGCTGACGCCGATCTTCCTGCTCTCGGGCATAGCAACCCTGCTCAACGTGTTCGCGACACGCCTGGCGCGGGTCGCCGATCTCGTGGCGCAGATCACCAAATCGATGGAACAAGCCGATCCCGACGAGAGCGCGGATCTCGCTCGACAACTCTTGGCTCTGCGCCGCCGCTCGATTGCGCTCGACGCCGCGATAGTGCTCGGCGCAATCGCCGCGGCTGCCACTTGCGCGTCGGTCTTCACGCTGTTTGTCGGGGCGTTGCGCAATTCGACGGTGGCCTCGGTTTTGTTCACCACGTTCGGGCTCGCGATCGTTTGCACGATCAGTGCAATCATGGCGTTCACCACGGAAATGATGATGGCCGGCAGCGGAGTGCGCGCCGAAGTGGCACGCCAGCGATCCTCCGAGCGGGTCTGAAGTCCTCACTCGAGAAACTCGGCGCAGCGCCTCTCGAGATCTTCCTGCGAGGCAAAGAAATCCTTAACGAGGTCGAGGGAGTCCGGCGTCCGTTCAGTCTCGAAACGGACGCTGTGTTGCCGCGCGATATCGGCAAGACGGTGGCCGGCATCCGGGCGGCCGGTGAAGATGACACCTTCCACTTCCGCTCGGATCGCCGCCAGCGCAGCGCCGACATTGTCGCCGCAGTCGAGGAGGGTGGAGCACCGGGCGTCGGGGACCGCCTCACGTGCCGCGGCCACCAGCGCCGAGAACCAGCCCGGACCCACGTAACCGCCGGCATCCGGCGCGCTGGTCAGCACAACGGGACGCCCAGCCCGAGCTGCGGCGCTCAGCGCGGCGATCGCTTGGGCGAGCGTGTGAACAATGATGGTGGCGATAGTGTCAGGTTAGGCGAGCCCGCCGAAATGGGCGGCGACCTCGACCATGCGGTTTGAGAAGCCCCATTCGTTGTCGTACCACGACAGAACGCGCACGAAGCGCTTGTCGAGGACTTGGGTCTGCGTCACGTCGAAGACCGAGCTGTGCGGGTCGTGATTGAAGTCGACCGAGACCGTCGGCGCCTTGTTGATCCCGAGGATGCCGCGCAGCCGGTTGGAACGGGACGCCTCTTCCATCAAGGAGTTGACCTCGTCGCCCGAGGTGTCGCGGGCTGCGTCGAATGTGAAATCGATCAGGGACACGTTTGCGGTCGGCACACGGATCGCTGTTCCGTCGAGCTTGCCCTTGAGCGCCGGCAAGACGAGGCCGACAGCCCTTGCCGCCCCGGTCGAGGTCGGGATCATCGACTGGGCTGCCGTGCGGGCGCGGCGCAGGTCACTATGCAAGCCGTCGACCAGGGACTGATCGCTCGTATAGGAGTGGATCGTCGTCATGTAGCCCCGCTCGATGCCGATCCCCTGATGCAGGACATAGGCCACCGGCGCGAAACAGTTGGTCGTGCAGGACGCGTTGGAGATGACCTTGTGCTCGGGCTTCAGATCCTCCTGATTGACGCCCAGCACGATCGTCATGTCCGCGCCGTCGGCCGGCGCCGATATGACAACGCGCTTGGCGCCGGCTTCGAGATGCTTCGCCGCGGCCTCGCGCTTCGTAAAGATGCCGGTGCATTCGAGCGCGACATCGACCCCGAGCTCGCGCCACGGCAGCTTGGCGGGATCACGCTCGGCGGTGACGCGGATCTTGCCGCGGCCGATATCCATCCAATTGTCGCCGGTCGTGACTTCGCCCGGAAAACGGCCGTGCACACTGTCATACCGCAGCAAATGCGCATTGGTTTCGACCGGGCCCAGATCATTGATCCCGACAACCTCGATGTCGCTGTTCTTGTGTTCGTATGCCGCCCGCAAGACCAGCCGGCCAATACGGCCAAAGCCGTTGATCGCAACCCGTATCGCCATGGTTCATCCTCCCAAAGCTCTCGCCGATCTATAGGAGCGAGCGGGCCGCCTGCGCAACCTTTTCGGGCGTAATGCCGAAATGCGGGAAGAGCGCCTCGCCGGGAGCCGACGCGCCGAAACCCTCCATGCCGATGAAGGCGCCGCGCGGGCCGAGCCAGCGATCCCAGCCAAAGCGCACGGCCGCCTCGACAGCGACGCGCGGCGCCGAGCCGAGCACCGCGTCCTGATATTCCTGTGGCGCCTTCTCGAATAGCTCCCAACAGGGCATCGAGACTACCGCAGCGCGAACGCCATCCGTGGCTAATACCTCGCGGGCAGCCATCGCGACGGAGACCTCGGAGCCCGTCGCGAGCAGCGTAACTTGACGCTCCCCATCAGCCTCGGCCAGCACATAGGCGCCGCGCGCAGAGCGGTTTTCCGCATCCGGCTCGCGCCGCAGGAGCGGGAGCGATTGGCGGGTCAGAGCGAGAAGCGAGGGTGCATCGCGCCGCTGCAGCGCCAATGCCCAGCACTCGGCGGTCTCGACCGGGTCGGCCGGGCGGTAGACATAAAGCCCCGGCATCGCCCGCAACGCGGCCAGATGCTCCACCGGCTGATGGGTCGGGCCGTCCTCGCCGAGCCCGATCGAGTCGTGCGTCATCACATAGATGACGCCGGCCCCCATGAAGGCGGCCAGCCGGATCGAGGGCCGGGCATAATCGGAAAATGTTAGAAAAGTCCCGCCATAAGGGATCAGCCCGCCATGCACGGCGATGCCGTTCATCGCCGCCGCCATCCCGTGCTCGCGCACCCCGTAACGGATATAGCGGCCGGAATAGTCGCCGCGGCGGACGTCCTTCTGGTCCTTCGCCTTGGTGTTGTTCGAGGGTGTGAGGTCTGCGGAGCCGCCGACCAGCTCCGGAACGACCCGGGTCAAGGTGTCGAGCACCGTCCCCGAGGCCTGGCGCGTCGCGATTTTCGCGTTGGCCTGCCGGAACTCATGGCAGACCTTGGCAATCGCTTGATCGAGGCCGGGCGGCAACTCTCGGCGCTGGCGCCGCAGGAATTCGGCGCGGCGTTCCCCGGCAAGGGCGTTGAGGCGCGCTTCCCAGGCGCGGCGCACAGGTTCCCCGCGAGCGCCCGCCGCGCGCCACTCCGCGCGGATGTCCTCGGGGATCACGAAAGGCGGCTCGCTCCACCCGAGCCGCTGGCGCGCGCCGGCGATCTCGGCGGCGCCGAGTGGCGAGCCGTGCGCCGCGGCGGTTCCGGCCTTGGTCGGCGCTCCGAAGGCGATCGTCGTGCGGCAGGCAATGAGGTTTGGACGATCGCTGTTCTGTGCCCGCCGGATAGCGTCGGCAACGGCCGCGTGATCGTGGCCGTCGATCCGTTCGGCCGCCCAGCCATACCCCCGGAACCGCAGCAGCGGGTCGTCGGAGAACGCCAGCTCGGTCGGGCCGTCGATCGAAATCGAATTGTCGTCGTAGAACACGATCAGCTTGTTGAGGCCGAGATGACCGGCGAGTGACGCCGCCTCGTGGCTGACCCCCTCCATCAGGTCGCCATCGCTAGCGATGACGTAAGTGTGGTGATCGACGATCTCGTCGCCGAACTCGGCCGCCAGCATCCGCTCGGCGAGCGCCATGCCGACCGAATTGCCAATCCCCTGCCCCAGCGGCCCGGTCGTGGTCTCGATCCCGGCCGCGTGCCCCCGCTCTGGATGCCCCGCGGTGCGGCTGCCGAGCTGCCGGAAGCGCTTCAGCTCGTCCAGAGTGATGTCGGCGTAGCCGGTCAGGTGCAGCAGCGCATAGAGCAGCATCGAGCCGTGCCCGGCGGACAGCACGAAGCGGTCGCGGTCCGGCCAATCCGGCACCCGCGGATCGAACCGAAGAAACTGCGTAAAGAGGACCGTCGCGACATCGGCCATGCCCATCGGCATGCCGGGGTGTCCCGACTTCGCCTGCTCGACCGCATCCATTGCGAGCGCTCGAATCGCATTTGCCATGCGGCGGAGTTTCGGGTCCCGCGGCGCAGGGAGCGGAGAGGCCGTTGCGGCGGAGGGGGTGGCGGTGCTCATACCGGCAAGATAGTTACCGCAGGCGCGAGAGCAAGCATGCGGGATGTGAGGTCCGAGACCCTGAAGCCGAAACACCAACCTCGATCATGGGATTACAGATGGATTGCGGCTATTCTCCGGGCGCACTTAAGCGGAGGTAACAATGCTCACGATCCTTGATCTCAATGCCGAGTTCGGCAAGCTGAAGATGTTGCGCGGACGTACCCCGGAGACGCCCGAGTCCGAGCGGGAGGGCGCCTTCGCGCGATTGGCGCCGTACCGCGACAGCGCCATCAACGTCGCCAAATTCTCCGGCGAAGGCCCGTGGGAGCGCCACCCGAACGGCGACGAGATCGTGCAGATCGTCGACGGCGCGGTGACCTTTCACATCATGACCGATGACGGGCCGCAATCCCATGCTCTCAGGGCGGGGATGGTGGTGATTGTCCCGCAAGGGGCGTGGCACCGCTTCGAGGCGCCCGACGGGGTGAGCTTGATGACCGCCACCCCTCAGCCGACCCAGCATCTCACATTCGC
>Ga0209526_10003542_pt1 | contig 10633 bp, 9 predicted proteins | sample JacPinW_OM2H0_M1_FD_188566 | JGI IMG/M metagenome (GOLD analysis project Ga0209526, IMG submission 188566) | Forest soil microbial communities from Algoma, Ontario, Canada - Jack Pine, Ontario site 1_JW_OM2H0_M1 (SPAdes) (version 2) | ecosystem: Environmental > Terrestrial > Soil > Boreal... | reverse complement strand
ACCGCCGCAATCGGCAAAAGAGTGTTCGCCACCATGTTCGAATCCGGCCGCTCTGCCGCGGACATTGTCGCTGCCGAAGGTCTGGGCGCACAAGTCAGCGAGGCGGCCATCGAGCAAGCCGCCCGCGAGATCATCGACAAAAACCCGGATAACGTGGCAAAGTTCAAATCGGGCAACGAGGGCGTCTTCAAATTCTTCGTAGGCCAAGTCATGCGGGTCACCAAAAATCAGGCCAATCCCCAGGCCGTGAATGATATTCTTCGCAAACTTCTTGCGTAAGACATGGGAGGATGCACCTATGCTGAAGATCGGCGACAGAGCTCCCGAATTTTGCCTCAATTCTGATGCTGGCAAGGAAACCTCCCTGAAGGACTTTAAGGGAAAGCGTGTCCTGATCTTCTTCTTCCCCAAAGCCAATACCTCAGGTTGAACGATAGAAGCGTCCGAGTTTCGTGACGCAAAATCGGAATTCGATAAACGGAATGTTGTGATTCTCGGCGTCAGTGCCGACCCGGTGAAAGCTCTGCAGAATTTCAAGATCAAGCAGAAGCTCAATTTCCAGCTGCTCAGCGATCCGACGCACAAAATGATCGAATCCTATGGTGTCTGGCGCATGAAGAAATTCATGGGCCGCTCCTTTAAAGGGATTGCCCGCAGCACTTTCCTTATCGGTCCGGACGGCAGGGTCGAGGAAATCTGGGATGGGGTCAGAGTCAAAGGCCACGCGGCCGAAACGCTCTCGCGCCTCTCCGCTTAAATGGGACTACGAATTCATCTTTACAATTGTGCGCGAACATGATCGCCGTTAGATTCGATCAGTAAATTGTCAATCAGGCGCGTCTTTCCAATGTGCACGGCCAGCACGGCGTATGTCCGCCGCCCCACCTGGACAACAGGCTCGAATGTTTCCGCGTCTACAATTTCCGCATAATCGACTTGGGCCAGCGGCTCGTTATCCAATATCTTGCGCATCGCTTTTTGAAGCCTCAACGCGTCTAACGACCCCGCTTGAAGTTCCTGCTCCGCTGCCTTCAGCGCCTTGAAAAGTATAGTTGCCGCCTTACGCTCCTCGGCCGTCAAATAAACATTTCGCGAAGACATCGCCAGGCCATCCTGTTCCCTCACGATCGGGCAAAGCACAATCTCCGTATCCAAATTTAAATCCCGCACCATCTGCTGCACCATGCCAGCCTGCTGTGCATCCTTGCGCCCAAAATACGCACAGTTCGGCTGAACAATTTCCAGCAGTTTCAACACCACGGTCGTGACTCCTCGAAAATGTCCCGGTCGTGATTTCCCTTCCAACCTGTCGCTCAATCCCTCCACGTGCACATAGGTCGAAAACCCCAGGGGATACATTTCCGCCGCGTCGGGCAGGAAGAGCCCATCCACCCTCGCCGCTTCCAGCTTGGCCACATCCTCTGCAAGGAGACGCGGGTACCGCGACAAATCCTCATTTGCCGCAAACTGTTTGGGATTCAGGAAAATTGAGGCATATACCGGTGAGCACTCCTGACGCGCCCGCTCGACAAGAGCCAGGTGCCCCGCATGCAGAGCTCCCATCGTAGGTACCAGTCCGATGATGCGCTGCTCCTGTTTCGCCGCTCGCGTCTTTTCTTTCATCCACGCAATCGTCCGAATCGTCTCCACTTGTCTCTCCGAGATTCTTTCTTCCCGCAAAAAAGGAGGCCGGCGTACCGCCGGCCTCCTTCAATCCTCAACTCTTTTCTTCGATTCGTCTATGCTCCCGCCGCCGCGCGTTCCCGGTAAAACGTAATCAGGTCCGTGCCGACTCCTTTGGCGCCAAGCTGCCGCAGCATCGTCGTCACCTGCCCGCGATGATATGTTCCGTGATTCACCATGTGCTGCAGCATCTGCCATCGCGGGCTGCGTCCCGCTCCGAAGCTGAACGTCTTGTAATCCACGTTTTCCTCGAGCAGTTCCTGCGTGAGGTTTCCTCCATACTCCTGCCATTTATTCCACACTTCAGCCCAGCGCGCTTGCAGCGTTTTCAAGTCCGGTATTTGCTCCGCCTCAGGCATTTTGTCCGGCGATCTGCCTTGTACGCGCTCCAGCCAAACCCATTCCACGCCGGCAATATGACGCAACGTAGACTGCACGGAAGGAAAGCTCGATCCCAAATCTTTCGTAAGCTGTTCTGAACTCAATGAAGCGACTGCCCCAAGCATTTTCTGATCTGCCCAGGTATTAAACGCCAGCAACTCGCGCATCTCTTCCGGCTTCATCGCTCTCTCCTGACAGATAAAAGTCTTGGGGCGCCCGATCTACGAAAGGCGCCCCATCTCGTGCCCGTGGTGCTGCGAACCCCCCAGCTCCGCTCTCATCGTGAAATGGGAATGGTTCTGCGGATCTTCGCATTCGTGGTTACGTGGTAAGACTCAGCATCCGAAGGAAAGCTCCCTTCCTTCACGTCCGCGCAATATTCCTTCACCGCCCGCGAGATCGCTTCGCCCACATTCGCATACCGCCGCGCAAACTTAGGCGGCTCGTTAAACGTCAGGCCAAGCAAATCATGCAGCACCAGAATTTGCCCATCGCAATCCGGGCCCGCGCCGATGCCAATCGTCGGAATTCGAACTTCCCTCGTGATTTCTGCCGCCAACTCCCGTGGGATTCCCTCGAGGACGATAGCGAACGCGCCCGCCGTTTCCACCGACCGCGCATCACGTAGCAATTGATCCGCGGTACCGGGAGTTTTCCCCTGCACCCGATATCCCCCCATCGCATTCACGGATTGCGGCGTCAACCCTACGTGGCCCATCACCGGAATTTCCGCTTCCGTCAGCCGCGCAATCAGCTCCAATCGTCGTTCGCCGCCTTCGATTTTCACGGCCTCGGCCCCAGCTTCCTTCACAAAACGCATGCCGTTCTTCACCGACTCATGGATATCGCCGTGATAAGTCCCGTACGGCATGTCAGCCACCAAAAGTGCGTGGTGCACGCCGCGCCTCGCGGCTTTCGTATGGTGCAAAGATTCCTCGATGGTCAGTGGCAGCGTGTTATCGTAGCCGAGCATAACCATCGCCAGCGAATCGCCCACCAGCACCACGTCCACACCGGCCTCGTCCACAAGACGTGCCGTGGGGTAATCGTATGCGGTCAGACAAGTAATTTTCTTTTTTGTGGAATCTGCGGCGGAAGACTTCCGCTGCAACAATTCGGGTACGGTGATTTTCCCGTTGCCCTGAGAAGGGATAATGCTCATGTCGGCCTCCGGTGCCATTCCCTAACCTCGGGATACAGCCCTCTTCCAACTAGCCGATAATAACAAATTTGAATGCGAGTGACCACCCATTCCGATGCTTACTCAGTTACCTTCAGGATGTTCGGACAGCCTGAGCTCGCCCCTTCCACTGCCCACCGCGGCCAAGCCAATAACGCACCGCCGATAGCCAGGTTGCATAGGAATAGAACGCGGCAGCAATAGGCAAAAGTGGAGCCCACAGCGGCGATAACCTATAAAACCGCACGGTCGGCAGGTAGGTAAACGCCATCAGCGCCCAAGCCAGCAGGCTTAGTCTCCATGCCGCTGGCTGCGCGCCGAACGTCAAAACCACCGGCACTACATAGGTGAGAAGCATGCCAATCAACGTGCCGATCAGCAGCGCAACCGAGTATCCCAGTTGCGTGAACGCCGTCCTCGCTATCAAATCACGAACCTCGCCGAACGAATCGTAACTCCGCAAACTCACGCTCTTTCGCGTCAACCCCATCCAGATCGCGCCCCCAGTTCTCTTAATCGCACGGGCCAGCGCACAATCGTCAATCACTTCTGATCGAATTGCCGCCACTCCGCCAATCTGCTCAAGCGCCGTCCTCCGCAACAAAACGCAACCACCCGCAGCCCCCGCTGTCCTGGACTTCGAATCCGCGATCCACATCGGCGGGTAAAGCTTCAGGAAAAAATACAAAAACGCCGGCATCAACAGGCGTTCTGCCAGCGATTTTGCCTGCAACAGAACCATCAAGGATGTCAGGTCCAGCTTCTGCCTCTCCGTTCGCGAAACCAGCCGCTGCAACGCGTCCGGCGCATGCACAATATCCGCATCCGTGAACCAAAAAAACTCGACAGAATGGGTCGTTGCCTCTTGTACTCCTTGTTGTAGGGCCCATAACTTTCCCGTCCAGCCGCTCTGAAGTTCCTTTGCCGCAACAATCGTCACGCGCTGCGCACCCTCTATCCTTTCCGCTGCCTGCCGCGCAAGCTCCGCCGTCCCATCCTCGCTATGATCGTCCACCACAATCAGTCGAAATGGTCCGGCGTAGTCTTGGCACAGCAATGATTCGACGGCTCGTTCAATCGTTGCCGCCTCATTCCGCGCAGGAACAATCGCCGCGACCGCCGGCCAATCTCTCAGATTTTCTATGGGAACCAGATCATCGTTGAAAGCATGCAACTGCCAGAATGCCCCCCGAAAAAAGGTGAGCGCCACCCAGATGAATAGCGAAGATATGCTGAGGAGTAGCGTTAAAGAAAGCACGCAGTATTTTGTCGCGAAATGTCTTCTGACGCTACGCCAGATCGCTCGAGTGAATCGGCAAGTGACGTAGGCGTTTCCCCGTCGCTGCATAAATCGCATTGCAAATCGCAGGTGCAACCACTGGGACGGTTGGCTCTCCAATGCCGGTCGGCGCTTCCGAACTCATCACCACATGCACTTCCACCGGCGGAGCCTCGTTCATCCGCACCATGTCATAGTCATTAAAGTTGGCCTGCACAACGCGTCCTCGCTCAATCGTGATCGCGTCTTTGATCGTGGCCGTCAACGCATAAATCGCCGCGCTTTCCACTTGCGCGCGAATCCCATTCGGATTTATCGGGCGTCCACAGTCCACCGCGCAAACAATCCGTTTCACCACAATATTCTTGGAGCTGGCGGCAACCTCAGCAACCGCGGCGACATAAGAGTCGAACGAGAAAAAGGCCGCGATGCCCTGTCCTTCGTCTTGCGGAAGGGTTTTCCCCCAGCCTGCCTTTTCCGCGGCAAGTTGCAACACGCCCTTCAGCCGCGCCGTATCCAGCGGAGGCGAGTCCGGCTCTTCCCCAAATTGCGGCACCTTGCGCGAATTGCCAATCATTCTCAAGCGGAACGCCAACGGGTCTTGGCCTGCCGCCTGCGCCAGTTCATCTACAAAACTTTCCACCACGAAGCCGCTGCTCGAATGTTCCACGGACCGCCACCACGCGCGCGGCACGCTGGAGTGAGCCAGTGCGTACTCGATACGAATGTTTGGCGTTGCATACGGAATTGTTGCTCCCGTCCCAAATTCGCCTTGCTCCGGTTTTTCCTCCCCATTTTGCCGCCACTTTACCGCAATAGATGTCGACGTCTGAAAATGCTTCCACGCGGTCAACTTGCCCTTCGCGTCCAGCGCTCCCTGCAATTTGTGGTATGACGCCGGCCGGTAGAAGTCATGTTGCATGTCGTCTTCTCTGGTCCACAGCACCATGACCGGTTTCCCGGTTTTCTTCGCGATCTGCGCCGCTTCCATTACAAAATCCGCCTGATACCGCCGTCCGAAACCTCCGCCCATCATCGTCGTGTGCACAACCACTTTCTCCGGAGGCAACTTTGCCGCTTCGGCGATCACCCCCTGCGCCCATTGCGGAGCCTGCGTCGGCACCCACGCCTCGGCGCGGTCCTCTTGAATGTGCACCGTGCAATTCATCGGCTCCATGCAAACATGCGCGGCAAAGGGAAGCTCGTACACCGCGTCGATTTTTTTCACTCCACCCGCGATCGCGGCGTCGGCGTCACCGTCATTGCGAACAACTTTTCCAGCCCGCGCTGCATTCTCAAGGAAATGTTTGCGCAGTTCCTCCGTGGATTCGCTCGCAGCAGCGCCTTCATCCCACTTCACCATCAGCGCCTTTCGGCCCTGCATCGCGGCCCAAGAATTGGCCGCCACAATGGCAACTCCGCCCGTTACCGAAGCGCCGCGCCCCGCAGTTTCAAACGAGAAAATGTCCAGCACTCCCGGCACAGCTTTTGCTTTGTCTGCGTCAAAGGAAGCGAGCTTCCCTCCAAAAACAGGGCACCTGGCCACAACCGCATACACCATTTCGGGAACACGCGAATCAATCCCAAACTTGGCGTCTCCGTTCGTCTTGGCCATGGAATCCAATCGATGCTTGTCATGTCCTACAATCGTGAACTCATCCGAATTTTTCAGTGCCACCGTCTTAAGACTGGGCACCGGCTGCTTCGCCGCATCTCCCACCAGCTCCCCATAGCGCAGCGTTCTCTCTGGATGGCCATGCGCAACGTAACCGTTTTGGGCTTTGCATGTCTCCGGGCCCACTTCCCACTTCTTCGCTGCAGCCAGAATCAGCATCTCGCGCGCTGCAGCGCCCGCCTGCCGCAGCGGAACCCACGAACCGGCAACGCTTCCGCTGCCTCCGGTGCCGTGATCGTAAATTGTGGGATCCGTCGCCGCCTGCTCCACCTTCACATTCTTCCAATCCACGCACAGCTCTTCCGCCAGAATCATCGGCAGCGAAGTGAACACGCCCTGCCCCATCTCGGACTTGCCGAGTATTAGCGTGACCTGATCGTCCGGAGTGATGCGTACCCAGGCGTTAAATGGATTGGGTGGTTTCTGCTCTTGCGCCTTCGCGGGATCGTCGAAAGCAGACGAAGGGAAATGGAAACCGATGATCAAGGCAGCGCTTCCCCCCGTCCCAGTCTTCAAAAAATCTCGCCGGCTTAACGATGCAGAGTTCATGGGGCCTCCTGGGGTATCGAGGAGAAATGCGCGGGCGTTTAGGGCCTGCCAGTCTGAATTGTGGCGGCTTTATGAATGGCTTTGCGGATGCGCTGGTACGTTCCGCAGCGGCAGATGTTTCCGCTCATGGCATCGTCAATATCCGCGTCGCTGGGGTTTGGTTTCTTCGCCAGTAGCGCCACAGCGGACATGATCTGCCCGGACTGGCAATAGCCGCACTGTGGCACGTCTTCTTCGATCCATGCCTTCTGCACCGGATGCGAAGCATCGGCAGAAAGCCCTTCAATAGTGGTCACTTTCTTCCCAGACACGCTCGAAATCGGCGTGATGCAGGAGCGTGTGGCTTCGCCTCCGATGTGCACCGTGCACGCTCCGCACAGCGCCATCCCGCAGCCAAACTTCGTGCCGGTCATGTCCAGTTTGTCGCGCAGCACCCACAAGAGGGGCATTTGTGGATCGACATCCACAGTCGTGGACTTGCCATTCAAAATAAATGTGATACTCATTTCTCCTCCGTCCGCCCATATCGTACAACACCTCCGCCCATGAACGGAAATCCACGAAAAATCATCCTTGCGAGTACACTATCTGCCCGCGGCCACACTTTGCTTCGGCCAGATTGTGCCGGGCGGTAGATTTGGCAGTGTTAGACATATGTCTTACACTTTCTATCCCATGGCCATTGATTACCTACAGATGCTCCGCCAGTTGGTTGAAGAGCGTGAAAATTGTGTCCGCAAGCGGGACGATGCAATGCGAGAACTATCGCGCCTTTCCGAATTAATTCGTTCGACGATTAAGATGCTTCCACCCAGCCAACGCACAAAATGCGACGCAATCTTTGAGCGCATTGACAAACGCCCGGCGGGTCTAACTATAGCCATCCGGCTTTGCTTTACTGCCGGCAAGGAGTGGCTCACGCCCGTCGAAATCAGGGACTACTTGAAAAGCAACGGGTTCAATTTTGAAAACTACAAAGCGAATCCCCTGGCCTCGATTCACACCACCCTGAAGCGGATGGTCCCTCACGAAGTGGAGTGCAAGGCCGTGGATGGGCAGAAGATGTACCGCTTAAAAACTGTCGAACAGTGGCCGGCGGCACTGGAGGAAACACGTGGGTGGCTTGCTGTCCACGACAATCTGGCGGTTGGCGGCGGGCCTTGGCTTCATGCCCTAAAGCAACGAGCTAAGAACTAGCGCGTTCACTCTCGCTCGGGAAAGAGCACTGCATTCATCCTTTTTGATTCCTCCGAGGACACGGTTGTTCCCCAATTCGTATCTCGAAATCTCAGTGGAGCTTAAACTAACCGCGATTAGGACAAGTAAAAAAGTCAACTCCGCCAGTTCCTCTCCTCCCCGCGCGAGTTCTTTCTTCCACCAGCCTATGATCCCGCTCCGGCCAGAGAGACCAGCCCCTCCCACTAATTTTTGCAACGAATTTTGGCGTATAGAAAGAGCCTACAGCGTGGCTGGCTCCGGCGCTGGCCGAGGAGGTTCCGGCTCGACACCTCTCCACCCAACAGGGCGCCCGCTCACCGCTTCCTTCACCGAGCGGAACAGCACTATGTACATTAGCTGCCGGTAATAAAATCGCTGCAGCAGCACCGGAATGAGCAAAGTCCAATCCTCTTTTCGTTCCAGCGCGAATGCGATCACACAGGTAAACACATCGATAATCAGAAACCCTAGAAAGAACACCAAGGACCGTTGCACGTCCGCCGTGGTCCATAGCTGAGGAATCTGCGTAATATGCAATTGTGCGAGTGCCCAAAGCAGAACGCTCCCGAGAAATAGCAGATCGATGATCGGTGAAATCAACGGCAGCACAATCTGAAAGACAAAAATGTTCGGCAGCGCAATCCAGCCCAATGTCCCATACTTCGGCCGGAAAAGCGTATCGCTGTGCTTCCAGAAGGACTGCAAGGTTCCAAATGTCCACCGGAATCGCTGGCGGATCAGTTGCCCCGGAGTTTCCGGCGCCTCTGTCCATGCAATCGCTTCTTCATCATACGCAACTCGCCAGCCCAGTCTCCGAATCGCAATGGTGAGATCAGCATCTTCCGCTACAGTGTCTGCGGTAATCCCCCCGGCTGCCTCAATAGCTTCCCGGCGCCACGCACCCAGCGCCCCCGGTACCACCGTGATGCAGTTCAGCAAATCGAACGCCCGCTTCTCCATGTTCTGGCTGGTGATGTATTCCAGCGCCTGCCAGCGCGTCAGCCAGCGGGACCGGTTACCCACCTTCACATTGCCCGCCACCGCGCCCACATCCGGATGCGAAAAATGTCGCACCAATTTGCGGAGTGCATCCGGCTCTATCTCCGTGTCCGCATCGATGGTAACGACAATTTCCGTCTGCGCATGGGAAAGCGCGTTGTTCAGCGCCGCCGCCTTTCCGCGATTTACCTGGTGCAAAATCTGTACCCGCGGGTTACCGCCAAATTTACTCTGCAGCAACTCCAGGGTGCGGTCCGCCGAGCCGTCATCCACCACAATTACGTGAATATCTTTCAGGTCCGTCGCCAGAACGGACTCAACCGTCTGCACGATGACGGTCTCTTCGTTGTGCGCGGGTATAAGCACCGTCACGCCCGGCGGTGGTTCCGGCATCGATACATGATCAGGCCGCAATTTCTCGATTATCGCCAGAATTCCGATGATCAGCGCGCGGCCGCTCACCAGCACAATGCCCACAATGAACACCGTCGCGATGGCGAAGCGTAGCCACTGAAAAATTCCAAAGATCAGCCCATCCGCTTGCGCAGCCAATCTCTCGCGGGTAGACAACGGAACCATCATGTCCGCCCGCGTCTTTCCGATTAGGTCGGACACCGAAACGAACTCGTACCCTTTCGCCCGCAGCTGATCGATCATCTGCGGTAATGCCGCCAACGTCTGCGTCCGGTCTCCTCCTCCATCGTGCAACAGGATGATATTTCCCTTGTCCGCCTGTTTCAACACGCCAGCAACGATCTCCTGTGCTGGAATTTGATGGTTTTCGTCTGGCATGCGCCAGTCGTTTGGGTCAATCCGCTGGCCGACGATGATGTAACCCAACTCCTGCGGATAGGGTAGTTGCGCCACTTCTTCCGCATATTCAGGCTGGTGATCAATTCCGTAAGGCGGCCGGAATAGGATCGATTTCGCACCAATGGTGCTCTCGATCAGCCGCTGGGTCAGGTTCAATTCCCACTTTATCTGGGTCTTCGAAATCTCGTCGAACTTCGGATGTGTGAAGGTGTGATTGCCGATTTCGTGCCCTTCGGCATACTCGCGCTTCAGTATGTCTGGAGCGCGGTTGGCCTCATCCCCAATCACAAAAAAAGCGGCCGGTACTCCCTTTTCGTTCAGGATATCTAGAATTTTTGGTGTCCAGCGTGGATCCGGGCCATCATCGAAAGAAATCACAATTTTTTTCTTCGCGTCCCCCAGCTGATCTATGTCGTAGGAAAGGGGATAGGCGTCGTATTTTTCGCTGGTAATTAGATCGGTGGAAGCGTCATACGTAAAACTGCGCTTCCCGCGCTTCGGCGTGTCCACGATATGCCATATGTCCCCGGCCCCTTCGAGAATCAAGTCCGGGCCGGGCGGCAAATCTTGAATCTTTTCTCGCTGTGCATTATCCGGACGCGTCGCGTCCCAGATCGGCCACAGGGATGTGTCCGACGATCCAAATCGCCACAACGCTGTACCCTGCACACCCATGCGATCGCTCGCTCGTAGTTGGTTGTATGCCGTTACCGTATCGAGAAACCACACCTGATGCGTATGGTTCTGATCGTCGGAATAGGAATAATGCGGGTTCAGCGAAGCCGAATCGAACTCTACATCCGTCTCCGATTCGTATGCGTGCAGCAGCGCCTCTTGTACGCTGAACTCCTCCGAA
>Ga0209526_10003541_pt1 | contig 10634 bp, 9 predicted proteins | sample JacPinW_OM2H0_M1_FD_188566 | JGI IMG/M metagenome (GOLD analysis project Ga0209526, IMG submission 188566) | Forest soil microbial communities from Algoma, Ontario, Canada - Jack Pine, Ontario site 1_JW_OM2H0_M1 (SPAdes) (version 2) | ecosystem: Environmental > Terrestrial > Soil > Boreal... | reverse complement strand
GCGGCGTCGACCCCGCGCAGCAGCCGCTCGTTGGCGAGCTGAGGGGTCGCGCCCTGGTTGACGGCCTTCGCCTTGCGCTGCATCTCGGCGTCGGCCGGCGGAGAGCCGGGTGTGGCTGCCTGGACCCGGGCCGCGGCCACCACGCTCGCAGCCGCCGAATACAGGGCGACGCCGGCGCTCTCGCGGTTGTCGAAGCTTCCGGTGCGCTCGTCGTACTTGTCCATCAGATTGGAGTCGGCGCGGGCGAGCTTCCTTGCGTCCACGACGGCGCCCGCGGCCGCGGCTGCGTGCAGCCCGTTGGCCGCGAAGGCGCTGGAGAGCAGCGGGGCCCAGCCGTCCTTGGCGAAGCTCCCGTCGGCTCCCTGCGCGCGCTCGATGCGCCGCACGCAGTTGGCCAGCGCGGCCTCGGTGCGACCGCGCAGCCCGCGGGGAAGCGTGGGAAGCGCCTCCGAGAGGAATTGCGCGGCGACGTACGTGTCGATGTTCCGGCCGAGCTTGCGCTGCGCCAGCGTGCCCGCAGCTTGCACGGCGATCTCGTTGGCGGGAGCGCGTTCGACGGCCGCCACCACGTACTCGACCGCGCGCCGCGTGTTCCCCTGGAATTCGCCGCGCGATCCGGTGTGGCCCAGGCGCAGCAGAGCGATGCCTGCCATCGCCGTGGTCGCCACGTCGGGGTTCTGGGAGTGCACGTCTTCTCCCCAGCTTCCGTCGGTGTTCTGCGCGGCGATCAGCCACGCGAGCGGCCGCTGGACATCCGGCTGGTCGGTGCCGGACGCAGCGATCACCGGCATGAAAAGGAGTGCGGCGCAGAGCAGAGCGGGGGCGCGGAACGTGGGTCGCATGGGGAGCGTCTCCTGGTCCTGGGCTGGCACCTGCTCTCAACGCGCGGCCGGCGGGAGCGATCTTTCCCTCTCCTGGTTGCCCCGGGTCCACCCCGACTTTAGTCTCAGATGCCCCCATGCACCCCTCTGCCGATTCCAGTCCCTGGATTGCCCTGCTCACGCTCACCGCGATGGAGATCGTACTGGGGGTCGACAACGTGGTGTTCATCGCGATCCTGGTCGGGCGCGTCTCCGCGGACAAGCGCGAGCGCATTCGCCGGATCGGCATCGCGCTGGCGCTGGTGATCCGCATCGGACTGCTGTTCACGCTCTCCTGGCTGATGGGGCTGACGGCTCCGCTCTTCGCGGTGCTTGGAAACGAGATCTCCGGCCGCGACCGACACCCGACGGTGAAGATCCTCGCGCTGGCGTTCTTGCTGCTGATCGGCGTGATGCTGGTGGCCGAAGGTTTCGGGCAGCACATCTCCAAGGGCTACATCTACTTTGCCATGGCCTTCGCCCTGCTGGTGGAGCTGCTCAACATGCGGCTCCGGAAGGTGCACAAGCCCGTGCACCTGCATGCCGGCGAGCGCGGAGCTTCGCGCAGCGCAGAGAACGCTGATGACCGCGCTAAAACATAGGCCCTACGCCGCCTACGGCGGCCGGGCCTAGTGAAGAAGCACCCGGGAATGCTTATTTGGTGGGGATGGCATCGAACTGGAAGAAGAAGGCGCGTTCAGCCCTGCTGGTAGGCTCGCTCGCCCTCCTGCCCGGCTGCATCGCTGCGGGCGCGGCGGCGGCCGGGGCGGGCAGCGGGATCTACTTCACCACGCGGGGCGCGGAGTCCATCGTGGACGGGTCGATCGACGACGTGGAGCGGCGGGCCCGCGCCGTGTTCGAGGCGGAAAGCATGCCGATCAGCGGGACCCAGACTGAGAACAGCGGCGACAAGCGTGAGCTCAAGGGCAAGAAGGACGACCTTGACATCACCGTCTCGATGGAGCGTCAGACCCCGCAGACCACCAAGGTGGAGGTTTCCGCGCGGAGGAACCTCGTCACCTGGGACAAGGATTACGCTCAGCAGCTCCTGGGCAAGATCGTCAAGCAGAAGTAGGCCAGCCGGCAGGCGCTCACTCGTCGCGCAGCGCCACCGCCGGGTCCAGCCGCGAGGCGCGCCAGGCCGGATAGATCCCCGCGATCAGTCCGACGCTGCACGAGACCCCGATCCCCAGCGCCACCGCCCAGAGCGGCACCTCCGCCGGGAAGGTCAGGAACTGCCCGATCGCCGAGGCGCAGTAGCCCAGCACGACCCCGATGGCGCCCCCGAACGCGGCCAGGAGCACGGCCTCGATTACGAACTGCATCAGGATCCGCATCCGCCGCGCGCCCAGCGCCTTCCTCAGGCCGATCTCCCGGGTCCGCTCGGTCACAGCCACCAGCATGATGTTCATCACGCCGATGCCGCCGACGATCAGCGAAAGGAAGCACATGAACGCGCTGGCGATGGTCACCACCGTGGCCAGGTTGTCGAACATGCCTCGCACCGACTCGTTGGAGACCATCTCGAAATCGTTCTCCTTGGATGCGTCCAACCCTCGCAACTTCCGGAAGGCGGCGACGGCCTGATCCTGCAGCTTGCTCATCGACACGGGATCCGGAGCCATCACCGCGATGTCCACCGAGCGCGATGTTCCGTACAGCTCCATGAACAACGAGATGGGTATGCCGACGGTGTTGTCCGGGTTGCTGTCGATCGGAATCCCGCCCTGCCGCTCGATGGTACCGATCACCTCCAGCTCCATGCGGCCGAGCTTGAGCTTCTTCCCGATGGGTTCCTGCCCGGGAAACAAGGAGTCGATGACCGCCGCGCCGATGACGGCGACCCGGACGCCGGCGGTCATTTCCGCCTCGGTATATGCGCGGCCGCTTGCGATGGCGAGATTGCTGAGGGTGAAGAACTCCGGCGTGCCGCCGGCCACCTGCACGCCTTGATCGGTGTTGCCATTCGCGCTGGCGGTCTTGCCCCACTCCCAAACCTGCCCACCGACCTCCTTTGCCTGCGGGAGCGTGTCCCTGAGCTGCCGCATGTGCATCAGCGTGAGCTTCTTGCGTGCCTGGATCTCGGGAGAGAACTCGCCGAACTGCACCGCGGGAAAGCGCCGGATCTGGAACACGTTCGCGCCCAGCTCACCGAGTTGCTTGTCGATCGACTTCCGCAGCCCGTTGAGCAGCGCCATCATCGCCACCACGGTGAAGACGCCGATGACAATGCCGAGCAGCGTGAGCCCCGAGCGCAGCTTGTGCGAGGCAAGGGAGTCGAGCGCGAGCCGCAGGTCGTCGAGGCGCCCGGTCCAGCCGCGCCGCAAACGGCCCGCCCAGGCCGGCGCCTCGATCGGCGGAGCCTGGAGCGCGGCCTCACTCATAGCGGAGCGCCTCGACCGGCTGCAGCATGGCCGCAGTCAGCGCGGGCCAGAGGCCGAATCCGACTCCCAGCGCGGCCGATCCGATCACGCCGTACAACATCACCCGAGGATCCACCTTCGCCGGCAAGGGCGACAGCAGATCGATGATCGACGCCGCGCCCGAGGCCAGCGCGATCCCCACCGCGCCGCCCACCAGCGCCACCATCACCGCCTCGCAGAGGAATTGCCAGAGGATGGTGCCGCGGCGAGCGCCGACCGCCCTGCGGATGCCGATCTCGCGCGTCCGCTCCTTCACCGAGACCAGCAGGATGTTCATGATCCCGATGCCGGCCACGATGGCCGTGATGACGCCCACCAGGATGCCGGTGTAGTTGGTGGCCTTCATCATCTTGTTGAAGCCCTCGAGCAGCTTGTCCTGCCGGTTGACGGAGAAGTTCTCCTCCTGCTCGGGGGCCAGGTGCCGCGCGTTGCGCATCACCGCGGTGACTTCGTCCTCGGTCTCGCGCACCTTCCCCTCCGGCGCCACCACCGCGACCACCAGGCCCCGCTTGCTCCCGAACGTCCGCATGAAGGCGGAGAGGGGAATGATGACCCGCAGGTCCTGCGTCTGCCCGAATGCGTTCCCCTTCCGCAGGAAGATGCCCACGATGTTGCAGCGCAGGTTCGGGCCGACGCGGATCTGCTGGCCGAGGGGCTCCTGCCCCTTGAAGTACGCGTCCTCGATATCCGCACCGATGATGCAGACGTTGGCGCCGATCTCCTGGTCGAGCGCAGTGAAGAAACGGCCGCGGCGCATCTGCCAGCCGGTGGCATCGAGATACCCATCGGTCGTGCCCCGGATGTCCACGCCCTTCACGTCCTTGCCGCCGTACGAGACGGTGGCGGAGGTGCTGACCAGAGGGGCGATGGCGACGGGCAGGCTGGTATTCTGCTGGAGCGCGCGCAAGTCGAGCGTGGTCACATGCGGCCGGTTCTTGTACTTCCACCAGTCGCTCCCGCTCACGCCCCACTTCCACTTGTGCACGAAGAGAGTGTTCGGCCCCAGCGTGCTCAGCTGGCGGGCGAAGCTCGACGACATCCCCGCCTCCACCATGAAGATGAGGATCACCGTCATGATGCCGATGGCGATCCCGCTGATGGTCAACAGCGCCCGCAGCTTGTGCGAGACGAGCGAGAATGCGGCCTGCGCGATCGCGTCCCGAAGCTCCCCGAGGAACCGCCGCAAGCGTTTCATGGCCGTGCTCCTGCCTGGGCCGCCCGCTCGGCGGCCTGGAACTGGGCCAGCGCTTCGGCGCCCAGCGCCTCGGCGTTGGCCATCGCGACCTCGCGACCCGGCCCGTCGGCGATCACCAGCCCGTCGACGAGGCGCACCGCCCGCGGGCAGCGCGCCGCCAGCTTGGGCTCGTGGGTGACCAGCACGATGGTGTTGCCCCGCCCGTGCAGCTCCTGGAACAGCCCCACGATCTCCTCGCCGGTGCGGCTGTCGAGGTTCCCGGTGGGCTCGTCGGCGAGCAGCAGCGAGGGCTGGGTCACCAGGGCGCGCGCGATCGCCACCCTCTGCCGCTGGCCGCCCGAGAGCTCCGCGGGCTTGTGCTTCATCCGGTCCTCGAGGCCGACCATCTTCAGGGCCTCCACCGCGCCGTCGCGCCGCTCTTTCTTGCCCACGCCCCGGTAGACGAGCGGCAGCTCGACGTTCTCCAGCGCGCTGGCCCGCGGCAAGAGCTGGAAGCTCTGGAACACGAACCCGATCTCGAGATTGCGCACGTCGGCCAGCTCATCGTCCGAGAGCGTGCTCACGTCCCGTCCGGACAGCCGGTAGCGGCCGGCAGTGGGCACGTCGAGGCAGCCGATGATGTTCATCAGGGTCGACTTGCCCGACCCCGACTGCCCGACGATGGCGATGAACTCGCCGCGCTCGATGGGAAAATGGATGTCCCGCAGCGCCGGGACCTTGGAGAGGCCCAGGTCGTAGGTCTTGACGATGTGTTCCAGCTCGATCAGCGCCATGTGTTCTCTGGCCTCGGGTTCGCCTTCGTGGCCGTAGCTGCCGCCAGGAGTTAGCTACGGCCGCCCTGAGGGCCCTTGTCCCCGGCCCCCTGGCCGGGCTTTTGCTGCTTGACCTTCTGTCCCTCCTGCAGCTCGCGCGCTAGCGTCCGGTAGGGGCCATCCACCACCGTGTCGCCTTCGTTCACGCCCGTGAGGATCTCCACGTCGGTGCGGCTGGCGATGCCGGTCTGCACTTCGCGCATCTGCGCCACGCCGTCCTTGTCCACCACGAACACCACCTTGACGGGCTTGGGCTTCCCGGTGGCCGCCTTGGTGGGCGGGTCGTCCTTGCCGCTCGCCCCGTTGGCCGGGGCGGCTTTGGCGTCGGCCAGCACGAGCTCTCCTTCGCGCGGAGCGGCCTTCTGCTCCTTCTTCTTGGCCTCGCGCGAGGTGACCGCCTGGATGGGGATCATCACCACGTTGTCGTGCGTGGCCGTCGAAATGGAGACGGCGCTCGACATGCCGGGGAGCGCCCCCTCGGGCGGGACGTCCAGCCCGACCCGCACGAAGAAGGTGGTCACCTCGGCGTCGGTACCGGGGTTCTTGATCTGCGCGTTCCTCCCGACGGCGACGACGTGTCCCTTGAACTGCTTGTCCGGGATGGCGTCGATGTCCACCGCCGTCTCGTCGCCCACCTGGACGGCCACCACCTCGTGCTCGCCCACCTCCGCCTTGACCTCCATGTCGGCGAGCCCGCCCATCAGCAACACCACGTCCTCGGAGAAGTCGGAGCCGCGGATGCGCTCTCCCACCTTGTGGCTCAGCTCCAGCACGGTGCCGTCGATGGGCGCGGTCAGCGTGGCGCGCGAAAGGTTGTAGAGCGCCGTGTCCAGCTGGCCCATGCTCTGCGCGACCAATTCCTTCTGCGACGCCAGGCGGCCTTCGTCCACCTTGAGCTGCGTGCTGGCCTTGTCCAGGTCCGACATGCTCGCCAGCCTCTCGTCCACCAGCCTCTTCACCCGTCCGAGGTCCCGCTTGTCCTGCTCGATGGCGACGTCGATCTGGGCGATCTGCGCCCTGGCCGAGGCGACCGTGCCCCGGTACTGCGTGACCTGCGTCTCGTACAGCCGCTTGTCGATCTGCCCGAGCACCTGGCCGCGCCGGACATGGTCGCCTTCCTTCACGCTCAGGGAGAGCAGGTCGCCGGTGACGTTGCTGCTCACCTTCACCGTCTCGCGCGCCTGGAGGTGCCCGGCCGCGGTCACCACCCGCGTCACCGTCCCCTTCTTCGCCACCGAGGTGGTCACCTCGGCCGGCGGCGGCGGTTTCGGGCGCAGGCCCTGCACGGTGGCGAAGCCCACCACCGCGACCACGACTCCCGCGAGGATCCAGCGTCCCTTCGTCATGTCTCTATCCACCCTGTGCGCGGCGCAGGGCCGCTTCGGCCTCGCGGCCGTCCACCAGCGATCCAACCACGTTGAGCTGCGCCTGCGTGAGCTTCAGCTCCGCGTCGCGCACCTCCAGCTGCGTACCTACGCCCACTTCCTGCCGGGTGCGCGCGAGCCGCAGGCCTTCCTTCGCGGTCTGCTCCGCCTGTTGCGCGACGCGGACCTGGGCGCGGGCGGTAGCGAGCTGCGCCACGGCCTTCTCCACGTCGGAGGCGACGCCGCGGCGCCCGCTGATGAGATCGTTCTCCGCGAGCGCGACCTGGATCTCCGCCTTGCGCACGTTGGCCTGCGTCGAAAGCCCGGAGAAGAGGTTCCAGGTCAGGTCCAACGACACGCCGCTGTGGCTGTTGCGGGCCGGACCCTCGAAGTTCCTGGTGATGTCGTCGCGGGTCCCTCGTTGCCAGAAGCCATTCGCCGAGAGCGCCGGCCAGTAGTCCCCCTTCGCCGCCGACGCCGTCTTCCGGTTCGACTCGGCTGTCAGCGCGAACGCCTTCAGGCTCGGGCGATTGCTCAACGCGCGCTCCAGGGCTTGTTGCAGCGCGGGCGGCTGGACGGGCTGGGCGAGCATGTTCGGCGGCTCGGTGACGGTGAGCGGGGTGCCCGGATCCAGCCCGATGGCGGCGGACAGATCGGCTCGCGCCAGCTCCACGTTGCGCTCCTGCCCCAGACGCGTCACCTCGTCGTTGTCGCGGTTCGCCCGCGCCGCGTAGACGTCGGCCTGGGTGGCGCGGCCTCCCTCGAACAGCCGCTGCGTGTAGTTCGCCTGGTCGCGGCTGCGGGTCGCCGCCTCGGCGAACACTTGCAGCTGCCGCTGCGCGCGCACCAGCTCGTAGAAGCGCTGCTCGACCAGGTACGTGATCTGCAGCCGCTGCTCATCGACCTGCGCCTCGCTGGCGTCCAACGCGAGATTCGCTGCGGAGATGTTGTTCCACCACTTGCCGCCGTCGAAGACGAGCTGGGTGAGGTTCAGCCCGGTGTTGGTGGTGCTGTAATTGGAGGTGGGCTGCGGAAAGGGCACGCCCGAAACCACCACGGTGCCCGCGCCCTGCCGGTTGGCGGCGATCGACGCATTGAAGTCGAGGTGGGGGATGATGGCGGAGCGAGCGATGATGCGGTCCTGCTCCGCCGAAAGCGAGAGCAGGATCTGCCGCTGCAGATCGGAATTGCGTTGCAGCGCCAGCTTCACCGCTTCGTCCAGGGTGAGGGGCTGCTGCTGCGCGACCGTTGCCGTGGACAGCAGAGCTGCGACAATCAGGGCCCGGGTCACTACGCTCCTCCTCCCATCGCGGTCTTCAACACCAGCCGCAGGCAGACCCAGGCGCAGAGCGTGCCGATCAGCGCGCGCCGCGTGGGCACGTCGCCCGCCGCCGCGACCCCGAAGGCCATCATCACCGCGGCCCAGAGCGAAAAGAAATCGAACGCGCTCGCCAGCTTGAGGGCGGCGCCCGAGAGCGGATGCCCCAGCGAGGCGATCACCGCGCCCAGATCACGAGGCGCGAGGATCGCGGGACCCGCCGGTAGCGAGGCCTGCCGCAGCGCCGTGAATCCGTCGAGCAGGTTGGCAATGGCGCCTGGGAGCAGGACCGCCGCGGCCACCGGGAAGACGGCGCGCCCCTTCACGCGGCCGCGCAGGAACCAGACCAGCACGACCACCGAGAGCCCGCCGAGGAGCAGGAAGAGCGGCGCCTCCAGCGCTCCGGACGCGACCCGCATCACCTGGTAGAGCCGCTCGGCGTTGCGGGTCTCGTCCTCGATGGCCCGCTCGCTCATCGAGGTGAGCTGCCCGGCCTGCTCCAGCTTCTGGAGCGTGGACGAGCGCGCATCGACGCGCGCGGAATGGGCGAAAGCCGCGAACGATGCGCACACGAACGCGATGAGGAAGGCGATGCCTGCCTTGCCTACCTTCGCCTGGCGCTCCATGCCGGAGTCGGGCGCGATCAGCGCCACGATCGCGGGGGGGACGGCCCGCGCCGGCTGCGGCGCTTCGGCTTCAGTCGACACGATCAAGAGAGACCTCCGCGATTGCCGCCCTGTACGCGAGCAACACACCGCTATTTCGCCCGGGAGTGTGACTTCGGGCGCCGCCGGAGTTACGATGGCGAGGTATGCGACGGCTCTTGCCTCCGCGCCAGACCATCTGGTTGCTCGTCGCTGGGCTCCTCTGCCTGATGGCCGCCGGTGTGGCTAGCATGTCGAAGTTCGGGCCCAAGAGCGGCCACATCTACGCCGCTCGCGAACGGTAGAGTCCAATCGGGTTATTGACGCGATGCGTCGCTCTCGACCGAGCCAGCCAGCTGGTGCAGGATCGACTGGAGCACCGGGGCTCCCGGCAGCTCGGAGACAGCCCCTTCCAGCCGGCGCGCGAAGCCGCGCGCGGAGCGCGTCCGATCGATCCGGAACCCGCCCCGCTCCAGCTCGTCGAGCAGCGGGCGCGAGGCCAGGAGGGCGCGCGTGCTGGTGGTGACCAGCCGGGTCCGCACCTTCCAGAGGCGGGTGCCGGAAGGGTTGCCCAGGATGGCTGCCGCGAGCCGCCGGGCTTCCGCGCTGCGCTGGGACTCGTTCTCCCGCAAGCCCTGCTGCAGCGCCTGCAAGGGCGGGTAGGTCAAGGTGCGCGCGAGCATCTCTTCGATCTCGGGCATCACGCATTCGCGGACGAGCAGATCGGTCGCGCCTTCCACCTCGTCGTCGTGCCGGCCGAACAGCTGCGCCATGTTGTAGAGCGCTTCCGGCGGCTGGCGCTGCGCGGCGGTCGGGAACCGCTCGCGGAAGAAGATGAACAGGTCCATCCACGCCATCGCGCGCTGCGTGCGCAGCCGGAAATGCTCGACCGCGCCTCGCGGCTGTCGCAGGAAGCCGTCGGGGTCGAGCACCGCCTGCTCGCTCCGCAGCACTGTCGGGACCGCCAGCAGCGTGGTCGAGGCATGCTCCACGTGGACCAGGAACGCGAGCGCCGCGCCGGTTGCTTCCTGTCCGACCAGGGGCGTCTCCAGCGCCCAGCGCGCCAGCACCTCGGACGGTACGCGCACCTCCTGGATCTCGTCGTGCACCCTGCGCATCGGCGGGATGGTACCCCCTCCTGCGCCCTGCGCAATAGTCTGGCCGCGACAGCCCGCTGCGCTGGGGCGTGTTACCCTTTGCGGGCCATGCTGCTCTCGCGCGAGGAGATGACATTTGACTTCCGCGGCGCGCAGCTTCATCCCGAGCGCGACGCCCGGCTGCTCGCCTGGGTGATGAACCAATTCCTGTACGGCGAAGTGACGGGCATCCAGTGCGGCCGCTGGCTGTACGATGCTCCCGATCTCGAGGCCGCGCGCTTCTTCTCCCGCCAGGCCGTCGAGGAGTTCCAGCACGTGGAGAACTTCCTCCGCATCCTGGAGCTCCTGGGCGAGCCGCCTGCGCCCGCCCATCGCATGGTCCGGTTCCTCAGCACCGGGATGATGCCCGCGAGCTTCGAGGAGCACGTCTGCCTGGAGATGGCGCTCGGCGAAGGCTTCGTCCTGATGGCGCTCTACGGAGTCATCGACACCATCGCTCACGACGAGATCCGCGCCATCCTCTCCCGCGCCGTGAAGCAGGAAGAGCGCCACGTCGAGTTCGGGGAAGAGCGCACCCTGCAGGCCATCAAGAGGCGGCCGGCGTTGCGGCGGCGCCTGCTCGGGCTGTCCCTGGTCTCGATGTGGGCCATCGGGCGGCTCGCGGCCTTCATGCGCTCGAGACTTCCCAAACACGAGGTGCTCTCTCAGCTTCCCGACTTCCTGCGGTTCTCGGTCGCCTGCGCCGAGCAGCGACTGCTGCGCATGGGCGTCTTGACCCGCCCGCTGCGGGAGCTGGGCCCGCTCGCGAAAGGAATGGCCGTCGCCGAGGCCTGGGGGAGCTCGCTCCTGGCGGCGCCGTTCCGGCTGCTGCCGAAGAGGCGGCTCACGGAGACGTATCTGCGAGATCCCTCGGTGACGCGG
>Ga0209526_10003540_pt1 | contig 10636 bp, 10 predicted proteins | sample JacPinW_OM2H0_M1_FD_188566 | JGI IMG/M metagenome (GOLD analysis project Ga0209526, IMG submission 188566) | Forest soil microbial communities from Algoma, Ontario, Canada - Jack Pine, Ontario site 1_JW_OM2H0_M1 (SPAdes) (version 2) | ecosystem: Environmental > Terrestrial > Soil > Boreal... | reverse complement strand
CAAGCGGCGGCGCACCGAGCAGCAGGGTGTAGCCGTCAGGCGCCGAGCGCGCGGCGGCCTCGGCGCCGATGTTGCTGCCGGCGCCAGGCCGGTTGTCGACCATTACCTGCTGGCCCAGCAGATCTGACAAGCGAGCAGCGATGATGCGGGCCGCGGAGTCGGTGCCGCCACCGGCCGGGAACGGCGCGATCAGCCGAATAGTGCGGCTCGGGTAAGCCTGTGCTTGAACGTTATGAGCGATTACGCTCGATGCCGCGAACGCCGCGGTAAGCTCCGTCAGTCGGCGGCGGGTAATCGCTTTCTTCATGAAGCGCTGCGCAATTCTGAAATGGCAATCTTGCCAGCGCGCACAGTAGCACATCTAACGAGCTTCATCATCGACGAACGCAACATGTGTGGCACCGTTACGCGAGGTGCTGTCGCCCTGCCGGGCTCAAAGGCCACATCACGTGCAAAGGGATCGCGTCGGAAGCTGGGAGGTCTCGGGTTTGACCGGAACGGCGGTGCCGTTGCCGGCCCGCATCGGGAAGGCGAGGAGCCGTAGCCGATGATGCACGGACTCTGAGCATTGCGGCGGCTTCCAGGGGGGCACCGAGAGCGCGCGTCATATCCCGCGCGGGGATCCGTTCTGGCGGCGCGCACCGACGTCGGTTATTCTGCGGGAAGCAAATCCTTTGACAGGAGGCGAACGTGGACACTTTCCCTCGGCGCGAGGTTCTCAAGGCGATGGCGGCGTCCGGCGCAATCGGTCTGCCCGCCGCTCGCGCGCTCGCACCAAGCGCTGCGCATGCCATGGCCGCGCCGGCCTACGATCCCGCCGCCAAGTTTGACCTTGCCGTCAGCGAAGTCGAGTTTCGGCGCAACAGCGCCGGACGGATGCTGATGGCACGGATTTATCAGCCGCAAGGGCCGGGACCGTTCCCGACCGTCCTCGATCTGCACGGCGGCGCCTGGAACAGAAAAGACCGTTTCGCTGAAGAGCCGATGGATCGCGCGCTGGCCGCGAGCGGGCTACTGGTCGTCGCCGTCGATCTCACAGTCGCGCCGGAAGCGCCCTATCCGGCCTGCGTGCAGGACGCCAACTACGCCGTGCGCTGGCTCAAGACCAAGGCTCAAGCGTGGAACGGCGACACCGCGAAGATCGGCGTCTACGGCTCCTCCACCGGCGGCCATGTCGCAGAGCTTCTGGCGATGCGTCCGCGCGATCGGCGCTACAATGCAATTGCTCTTGCCGCTGCGCCGGACATCGATGCCACCGTCGCCTATATCGCCACGCGCTCTCCGATCAGCAACACCTTCGCCCGCTATGAAAACGCGGAGCGGCGCAGCAACGCGAGCATGGTGAAGAACAACAAGACGTTCTTCGTTCCCTGGGAGACGATCCACGAAGCCAATCCGCAGGAGATTCTTGAGCGCGAGGAAAAGGTCGTCGTGGTGCCGTTCCTCATCATGCAGGGCGCGCTCGATGACAACGTGTTGCCGGAAGTGCAGGAAGAGTTCGTCAAGACCTATCGGGCCGCGGGCGGCGAATGCGAGTATCACCTGTTCGAAAACTCGGTGCACGAATGGGTGGCCAAGCCGGGCCCGCAGACCGACAAGGCGCGCGAGGTGGTCAAGCAATTCATTGCGCGCCAGCTCAAAGCCTGAGCTCGCTTGTTGACGAAGCAGCGCATCATCCAGTTCACGCAGGAACTGCCGTTCCTGTCAGAAAGCGACAAGGATTGGGTGATGGGGCGTGCGATTCTGCAGCGCCTGAATTGGACGTGATGACACCAGCGCGTCTACGCGCGCCCATAGCTCGGCAAAGGCGCGCGGCAACGCGCTTTCGCTTCTGCCCGCGCATGACCTACCTGCACCGGCAAAAGCATGCCGTGCCATTGGCAGACTGCTAGGCTTGAGCAACATCATTTCTCAACCGCTCGGGATGAAGGTCATAGGCCGTGTGCCCGAAAGTGCGCTATCGCGCCGTCTAGTGCTGGCGGGAACGGCAGCAGGGGTCGCCTCATTGCTGGTGCCCGTCACGCTTGTTTCGAGCGACGCTCGGCCGTCGCAAGAGCAGACCACCTACGACATCACCGACTGGATCACGATCGCGGCTACGGGAGAGGTCACGCTTGGCCTCTCACAGCCGGAGGTGGGTCAGGGATCGTACACGGTGCTGCCGCAAATTCTTGCCGATGAGCTCGACGTCGAGTGGCAGCGCGTCAAGGTGCGATTTGTGACCGGCAAGGAGGCCTACAAGATCGCTTTCAAAAATGAGGCACCGGCACAAAAGGAGGGTGCCTCGATGTCGACCACGGCGCTTTACGAGCGTCTGCGCACAGCAGGCGCCGCGGCCCGCGAGGCACTCACGCGCGCCGCGGCCGAGAAATGGGGTATCGCTGTCGCGCAATGTCGCACGGAGAAGGGCTTTGTGATCAACGCAGTAGGAGACCGACTTTCTTACGGCGAGATTGCACCTGCCGCTGCCAACCTTCCCCTCAGCGCGCGGCCGCGTCTCAAAGACCCGAACCAGCTCGCATTGATTGGCAAGCCGACTGCGCGGCTCGATTCGCAGGCAAAGTCGATCGGCCGCGCGGTGTTTGGGATTGATGTGAGCGTCCCCGGAATGCTGAACGCCGCGATCAGAATGGCGCCTTGTTTCACCGGGGCGGTGGTGGAGATCAGAAACGAAGCCGAGATTCTCAAACGGCCGGGCGTGCATGCTTTGGTGAGGATTGCAGCTGTCGACGTCGCCAACGAAGAGGCGGGCTCGCAACATCCGGCGCTCACCCGCCCGCCGCGCGACAACGCGGTCTGTGTAGTAGCCGATCATTTCTGGCAGGCCAAGCGCGCGGTCGAGGCGCTCGATGTGGTCTTCGACCCGGGCACGGGACGCGATCTGTCGAGCGCGAAGATCGATGCGTTACTGCAAGCGGCGCTGGATGGCGACGCGGCCGTCCCTGTGATCGAGATCGGCGCGCCGCGGCAGATCCTGCGCGACAAGGCAGCCTCGGTTATCGAGCGGCGCTTCGTGCTCCCGCACATCGCGCATGCGCCGCTGGAGCCGGTCAACGCCACCGCGAGCTACCGAGATGGTGCCATCGAGGTCTGGGGCTCGATCCAGTCGGTCGACGCCTGTCGAGAGGCAGTGGCGACGGCGGTGGGATGCGCGACCGATGCGGTGAGCGTGAACGTAACCTTTCTCGGCGGCAGCTTCGGCCGCAAGATCGTCCCGGATTATGTCGTGCAGGCGGTTCAGGCGTCGAAGGCGGTGGGGCGTCCGGTCAAACTCATCCGCACGCGCGAAGAAGACACGCAACACGACGTTTTCCGGCCCAATGCCGGCGCACGGATTCGCGCCGTACTCGATGAGGCTGGCTACCCGCTCGCGGTGCATGCACGCGTCGCAGGTCAGTCGCTGTTTGGCGCAACGCGCAAGAGCTGGCTCGACCGGACGCCGGAGGGCTCCTGGGACGAAAGCATGGTCGATGGCATCTACAATCAGAGCTACCGGCTGCCCAATTTCCTGGTTGAGACCGTCGACACGCCGTTACCGATCCCGGTCTATTTCATGCGGTCCGTCGGCTCGACGGCGGCCGTTTTCTTCTGGGAGAGCTTCATCTCGGAACTCGCCAGTCGAGCCAGGATCGATCAGTACGTCTACCGCCGTAATTTGCTGACCGCTGATCCGCTCGCCTTGCGGGTGCTCGATGCGGTGGCACAGGCGTCGAACTGGATGACGCCGTCAGAGCCGGATCTGTTTCGTGGCATCGCGTACAACTGCTACATCGGCCGCGGCGGTCGCTTCAAAACCTATGTCGCGGAGGTGGTGGAACTGGCGCCCGTGGACGACAAGCTCAAGGTGAACCGCGTTTTCTGTGCTGTCGATCCTGGTCTGGCTGTCAATCCAAATACGCTCGCCGCGCAGATCGAGGGCGGTATCGGCTTTGCCATGACGACGGCGCTGCACAGCCGGATCACCTTTTCGAACGGCGGCGCCGATCAGAGCAACTTTTTCGATTATCCGTTGCTGAGCATCGATGAGATGCCCGAGGTTGTTCCCATCGTGCTGCCCAGCGATCGTCCGCCGCAGGGATTTGGCGAAGTCGTCCTCGCACCCTTGGCGCCCGCCGTCGCGCAGGCCGTACTGCAAGCGACGGGCCGGCGGCTCGATGTCATGCCGTTTCCCGATGCTGTTTTTAGGACGTAGCCCATGGGCCTCATTAATATCAAGATCAATGGTTCATCCCGGAGCATTGACGTTGATGGCGATACACCGCTGCTCTGGGTCCTGCGCGACAATCTCGGACTCACCGGAACGAAGTTTGGCTGTGGGATCGCGCTCTGCGGCGCCTGCACGGTGTTTGTCGACGACAGGCCGTTGCGCGCCTGTTCGCTGCCGATCTCGGCGCTGGGTGAAAGCGAGGTGACCACCATCGAGGGCGTCACCGGCCGCGAAGCAGTGGCCGTACAGAGCGCCTGGGTAGCGCGCGATGTCCCACAATGCGGCTATTGCCAGTCGGGCCAGGTCATGAGCGCGATCGCGCTGCTTAAGGAGATCAGAAAGCCCACCGACCGCGACATTGATCTCGCGCTCAACGGCAATCTTTGTCGCTGCGCGACCTATGTGCGCATCCGCGCCGCGATCCACGACGCGGCACGCGCACTGGAAGGCTGATATGATGCGCGCGCCGACCTTGGCGCTGGCTGCCACGGCGCTTCTGGCAACCGTAAGCGCCGGCGCGCAGCGAATGCTCGGTCAAACCCAAACTTCTGACGCGAACGCCAAATCGATCGCACTATTCCGGGAAGCGGGCAAGGTTCTGCAGAGTCCGCGCTGCCTCAACTGCCACCCGGGGGCAGACCGGCCGACACAAACCGACCGCATGGAGCCGCACCGACCCTGGGTCGTGCGTGGCATAGATGGTAGTGGTGCGCCCGGCCTTCACTGCGGCGCCTGCCATCATGCGGCGAACTTCGACGCCGCGCGGGTACCTGGCAACCCCGGATGGCGGCTCGCGCCGGCGTCAATGGGCTGGCAGGGCCGCTCGCTCGGTGCGATCTGCGTGCAAATCAAGGATCCGGCGCGCAACGGTGGGAGGGACATGACTGCGCTGCTTCACCACGTTGCGCAAGACAGTCTGGTGGGCTGGGCCTGGAGGCCCGGCGGCGCTCGCACGCCTGCGCCTGGGTCTCAGGCCACGTTCGGTGCGCTCATGCGAGCCTGGGCAGAGAGCGGCGCGGGCTGCCCGCCGGACAAGCCGGAATGAATCAGGAATGCAATATGAAACAGGGGATCAACCGGCTGCTGGCGGCATGTGTCGCGGTCTGCATCTGCGGTGTGGCCCTCGCCGAAGGTATTGCAACAGGTACCATTAAGCCGCTGTCGTCCGTCCAATTCTCACCGGATAACGACGTGAAATGTCTATCCTCCGCAATCGAGACCGGTGATCCGATGACCGGTCGCTCGACGCTACTGTTGAAGGCACCCCCGGGATGCGTGGTTCCTTGGCACTTTCATATGGCCGAAGAGCAACTGATCATCATTAGCGGCACCGTCCTCGCGTAAATGACCGATCATCAGCCCACACGGCTTGGGCCAGGAGGATTTGCGGTGATGGGAGGCGGCATGCCCCATCAGTTCACATGCCAAGACAGGTCCGCGTGTTTGATGTTCGTCGTCTTTGATCGGGCCTATGATATCTACTGGGGGAAGGGCCGTTAAAATACCAATGCGACATCGACGCGGTCCTTAGCTCCGACGCGATTCCATGAAAGTGAATTGCTGGATTAGCCACCGCGTGAGCGTCCAGCAGTCTGGTGGCCGCTCATGGCGATCTTACTGAGACGCGCGACGAAGGCCGATGCGAAGCATATCGCTTTGCTATTAGCCGAACTTGGCTATCCGTCGAAAGAAGCGGATGTTTGCAGGCGCCTCGATCGCTTCTTACAGGGCAACCTGAGCTGCTTTCTAGTTGCGCAGTCGGCAAGCGAGGTCATCGGCCTGATCACCGCTGAACTTGTCCCTTATTTTCCAAACGGCTCCACGATTTGCAGAGTTACCAGTCTCATCGTCTCGCCGGACCATCGTAACCGGCGGATCGGCGAGAAGCTGGTGGCCGGCGCGGCCGACTTTGCACGCGCGCATCATTGCTCAGGAATTGAGATCACCAGTGCCGAGCATCGTCTTGATGCGCACCGTTTCTACCAGCGGCTCGGGTTTTCCCGGACCTCCTTCAGATTCTTCCAGGCGCTATGAACCATGCCTGTGAAAGCCGGGCCACGACTGAGGCCGACATAGCATGGATAGTTAGCCAAGGCTCTCCCTCATCTGAACCGCAGATTGGCGCGCGAGAGCTGGCCGATCGCGGTGCACCCCATCAGCTTCATGTCGCGCTCGATTTCAGTTTGCATGAGGCCGAGTGCCCGCTCGACGCCAGCTTGGCCGGCCGCAGCCAAAGGATAGAGATAGTAGCGGCCGATGCCGACCGCCTTCGCGCCGACGGAGAGGGCCTTGAGGACATGGGTCCCGCGCTGAACCCCGCCATCCATGAGCACGTCGATCCGATCGCCTACGGCGTCGACGATCTCGGCCAGCTGGTCGAACGATGCCCGTGAGCCGTCGAGCTGCCGGCCTCCATGGTTGGAGACAACGATGCCGGTACAACCGATCTCGGCGGCGTGTTTCGCATCGGCCGCGGACATGATGCCTTTGAGGCAGAATTGGCCGTTCCATTGCCGTACCATCTCAGCCACATCTTCCCAGTTCATGGATTGGTCCAGCATCTCCGTGAAATAACGGCCGATCGAGAGCGCGCCGCCGCTCATGTCGACGTGCTGGTCGAGTTGCGGCAGCCTGAACCGCTCGTGCGTGGCGTAATTGATTGCCCACATGGGCTTTATCGCGAATTGCAGCATCCCCGCGAGCGTCAACCTGAAGGGTATGGAAAAGCCGGTACGCAGATCGCGTTCGCGGTTGCCGCCTGTGATGCTGTCTACGGTCAGCATCATGATTTCGACGCGTGCGTCCTTGGCCCGCTGCAGCATGGCCCGGTTGAGGCCTCGATCCTTATGAAAATAAAACTGATAGACCTGCGGGGTTTCGTGCGCCTTGCGCAGCTCCTCAACGCTTACCGTGCCGAGCGAAGACACGCCGAACATCGTGCCGTATTTCGCAGCCGCAGCTGCGGCGGCACGTTCACCCTGGTGGTGGAAGAGACGCTGCAAGGCGGTAGGCGAGCAATAGACCGGCAAAGCGAGCTTCTGGCCCATGACGGTGACCGAGAGATCAACGTTTGCTACGCCGCTCAGGACGCACGGTACGAGGTCACAGTTCTCGAAGCTTTTCGTGTTACGCCGGTGGGTGACCTCGTCGTCGGCGGCGCCGTCGATGTAGTCGAATATCGGACCGGGCACCCGTCGCCTGGCGAGACGCCGGAAATCATGAAAGTTGTGACAGTCCCGCAGATGCATGCGTGCTTGCAACCCCAATTGTTCTAATGCAGCGTTTCCAAAGTACGAATCATATGCGACGTCATTCCCGGGACCGAGCGGAGCGAGGGAGCCGGGAATCCAGTAATCACCACCGCGGCTAATTAAAAGCGGCGGTGGTTACTGGATTCCGGGCTCGCCGCCGATCTCGGGTAAATCCGAGATCGGCAGCGCCCCGGAATGACGAAGTCATTTGATGATGTGATCCTTTTCAAGGAATCGCTCTACTCGTGCGGAAGGCGTCAGCAAATCTCGCGTTGTAGTGAGCTTGCAGCCAACCACTGAACTCGCCGTCGGGAGTAATACGCAAAAGCCTTGACGCCTGCCACGTCGCAATGGCGGCCCGCTCATGCTATTGCCCATACGTCACATACGGCACGCAATCCAGCAGGAGTGAACGGTAGTCTGTCTTCAGGTTGGGTTGCCATGGTGCTAGCCCATGTTTGAGGCTAGTCTAATGATGGATTGCGAGGTGAATTCGGTGTTCCGAGCGTGCCGACATCAAGGAGGCCTGCGGCAATGGATCGCCGCGGCGGCAGCCTTCACCCTTGCGCTTCATGTGATCCTGAACCCGCTGGCACTCGGCAAGCCTGCTGCATGGCCATTCGGCGAGAACGCCGAAGGGTTCGTCATCTGCCATGGCGCAGGCGGCAATTCGGATGCCGATCGGGACGGACCTGTAAAGCAGCCGCTGCAAAAGGCGCACTGTGTTCTGTGCACCCTTACGCATAGCGGTTGTGCAGTCCTTCACGATGCATCGGCGGTCGCCGCGCTCGATTCGGGCGAGCTCTCCCCTCTCATTGCTCCGCGCCATTCCCAGGTGACGGAGCATCGCTCGCCCACCGGCGAGTACCAGCGCGGCCCTCCAACACACTCTGTCATCGCGGGCTGATAGATTTTCGAGCCTTGCGCTCGAATCTCATCAGCCGCCAGTCTCCTCGCAATGGGCGCGGAACCTGGCCACGCTATGCCCGGCATGAAAATGCAGGCCAATGACAATCCTTGTCCGACATCGATGTGGCGATGCTGAATAGTCTTCCGGGAGGTTACCCCATGATTGTAGTTCGAATAAGCGGCGCTGCTCTGGCCGCAGGTCTATCATGCCTGAATGCGTTCGGACAAACACCTCAGATCGCCGCTGTCTCCGGGCGTGATCAGCTGGCCCTGCACGATCTCGTAACAGGCGAAGAACTCGCTCGGTTTGCGGCTGCGGGTGGGTCCAGCGATCTTGTGGCGCTGGGGAGCGGTGTTGCACTGTCAAACCATACGGCTGGTAATGAAGTCATACTCATTGACCTCAATCGTCGTTCCGAAATTGGCCGCATGCCGTCTTCTGCCGTGGGCGGCACCCGGCCGGTTCACATGTACCTGAGCCCTGCGATCGACGGACGCCAGCATGTTGTCGTTCTAAACGACGGCCATGAGCGCAGCACACCCAGAGGCGAGCGCCCGAAGGACTCCACGTTGCTGCTGATCGACGCAGTTCAATCCAGCCCCACCTTCTTGAAGCCGGCGGGTGAAGTGAGGCTGGGCATCGGCCATCACAAAGTGGGCTTCTCCACGAAGCGGGCGCGCCTCGCCGTTTCCAATATTGGCGACTGCCTGGATGTGATTTCGGTCTACGACTACGAGGATCCGGGCGATATCAAGCTTGTCAAGACCTTTTCGGCGGCCGACCTGGGCTACGTCGGATCAAGTCCGCTCAAAACGTGCGATGAGACCGGCAAGGCCGGCGTGATGCTGTCGCCGCACGGGACCGGTACCTCCGCCGCAACGGGCAAGGTTTACCATTTCCTGACCGGAACCGGCCAGGTCGCGATCTTTGATGTGGACGCCGCTGTTCCAACCGTCAAATTGTTGCAGACCGCCGGCAGCGGTGGGGCCTCGGTCAAAGATCTGCCCGGTGGCCGCTTCATGGTGATGCCGCAGCGCGGTCCGCGCGAACTGCATCAAAAAGCCGACGGCTCGCTTTGTCAGGTCGGACAGTTGGCCGTCATCGATGCGGTCGCTGAAAAAGTTGCTGCACAATTGCCCGTATTCTACGGTGAGCCGACCTGTCGGACCTCAATCGCGGGCAAGCCGTATGAACGCGCTGCCTTGCAATACGCGATGCCATCGCCCGACGGCAAAACGGTATTTGTCGAGATCGGCACCTTGTATGGTCCGCCGAATATAATCGCCGAATCCCGCTTCGTCGCCGTGTTCGACCTGTCCGATCCCTACAGGCCAATCCAGTTGCCCTCGATTCCGGTTGGGGCCGGTAACGACACCCGAGAGCACGCGCTCACCGGTGACGGCAAGCAGCTCTTGGTTACGAACAGTCTGGACGACTCGGTTTCGGTTATCGACGTTGCATCACGGCAAGTGGTTCGCACGATCCCTACCGTGACCAAACCATTTCGTGTTGTCACGTTTTCCGAGCATGCCGGGCCATCAAAACCAACAGGACCAGCAACTCTCGGGTTGAAGTAGAAACCAAATTCTGAGGGTAACTTCACTTCACACCAACCCCATGGGGAATGGACATGAGCAAACAGCTGTTAGTTAAAGGTGCTCTAATACTCCTGCTTTCCACAGGCCCAAGCGCCGCCTGTGATCCCGAGGAGATGATCAACGAGCTTCGCGCTCAATGCGTGCAAGGCATTGCCTCCGTCGCGGTCTTGATCGAACCATTGCATCAACAGCTGACTGCATCTGAGCGTAGCGCGCTCGAAAGCAAGATCAAGGAAGCCACCTCGCTGTGTAACACAGACAAATACGCCGATGGCTACATGGTGTCCGCAAGACTTGCGCGCTTCATCGGTCATCTGGAGGCGCAAAAGGGTATCGCTCCAGTACTGTAAGGCCCTGACGATCCCCCTGCTGTGGAGCCATCGCACGCAAATCGTGGCGCTGGTTGCTATCCCGCGACGGCGGACAATACCCGCAGGCCGGTATATCATGGTCGGCGGCACGCCGTACGAGCACGTCACGCTGCCGGTACAGTTAAGTGAATGCGGATGCTTACAGCGCTTCCCGCTCATATTGAATCTCGGTCGTCATTGCCGGGCTTGACCTGGTCAAGCCCCATAGGCGCTAACTTAAGACGCATCATCAGCCTCTCGGTCGTCATCGTCCGCGCATGCGGACGATCCAGTAAGCACGGAACGTCGCATTTGGCACG
>Ga0209526_10003539_pt1 | contig 10638 bp, 5 predicted proteins | sample JacPinW_OM2H0_M1_FD_188566 | JGI IMG/M metagenome (GOLD analysis project Ga0209526, IMG submission 188566) | Forest soil microbial communities from Algoma, Ontario, Canada - Jack Pine, Ontario site 1_JW_OM2H0_M1 (SPAdes) (version 2) | ecosystem: Environmental > Terrestrial > Soil > Boreal... | reverse complement strand
CGGCGGAGCGTCTTGATACTTCGGCACATGCTGTAAGTCTGACAAAAAGAGAGGCCGGTTCGGACCGGCCTCTCTTGGAGGAGGTTGAGGGCGCGATGCCTTAGTGCAGCGTGATCGTTCCTGTTGTGACGCTGGCGCTGTTCACATAGCCGTCGCTCAACTCGATGCTGTATAGGGCTGGCGTTGTCGCCGTTGCCGCCTGTTCCACGATCAGGAACAACACCGGCAGACCATTGCTCACGCCTATCCCAGACACCGTCATTGTTCCAAGCGAGTCGTCGAACTGGACCGACTGCACCTCCGTTGACCGGAAGTCCTCCTTGGCACGAGGATCCGAGAACTGCTCGCCGTTCTGATCGCCGTCTTTGCAGCCATCTTCGTCCGATCGGAAGCTGGCGGTGCCGCCCTGCTTCCCCTGAACGCTGCCCGTACCGTCGCCTTCACGGCAGACTCCTCCCCCGCCGGTGGGCAGGCACCTAGAGGTTTGGTTCGCCGCCCGGAGCGTGTTCACCGTGTTGTCGTCCGCGTAGGCGATGTGGGCGCAGCCCAGCGGATCGATGGTCTCGCTGATGAAGTCGAGCAGGTGGCGGTTGGAGATCGTCGGGACGCAGGCGATGCCAAGGTTGCAGATGTCGCCGATGTGCATCGGCGTCGTCGTGACCTGGGTCATGGCCCATGTTGCGTCGTCAGGGCCGGCATTCAGATTCAGCGATTGCGCCGCATAGAGATTCCACTCGCATGCGGGCGGGTACGTTGCCGGATTGCCGGTGATGGGCCCGGCGCAACCGCCCGGGTTGGCTTTTCCGAACCCGTCCGTGGGGACGATTTCCGTTGTGCGGAGGTAGGCGACGTCGACCTGCCCGGGATTGCCCACCGCGATCGCCGGGAAGAAGTGCGTGCCCGTCTCACTCGGGCTGTTCACCCGGTACGGTTTGGCCGCACTGCCGCGGATAAATCCGCCTCCACCGTCCCAGGTCGCGCCGCCGTTGCTCGACCACACCACGTACATGTCGTACTCGCATGAATAGTCGTTCTGCACCTTGCCCGCTACCGACTCGACCGAACAAATTGCAGGGTTGGCATTTAGGTTGATAGCAAATCCAAAGTAGGGGTTGCCCTGCTTGTCGAGGGTGAACCCGACGAACGGTGTCGACGCATCATGCCCGAGGCCGGCGTCGAACGCCTGCTGCGGGGTCCACGTCTTCCCGTTGTCGTCCGAGTACGCCACCCAGAACGTGTGAAAAGCCTGCAGCATCGTGACGTTGCAGCCGCTGGGGTTCTGGGCCGGGTCCGCGGCGATCCACGCCACAAAGATCCGTCCCGCGTGCGGCGTGCCCGGTGGCGCGATGCCGACCCCAGCCGGGACCGTATTGCACATGGTGTAGCCCTGCGCCACCACCGTGCCGAGAATGGATCCGGGCGTGAACGCCGGACCGACCAGGACGTCTTGAGGAGCGCCGAACGTCTTCCCGCCGTCGGTCGAGATGTTGACCCAGATCTGGCTCGGGCCATAGAAGTCGTGGTACATGAGCACGACTTCGGCCTTATCCGTTCCGGCGCCCGGCTGGAGGATTGACGCCGCCACCCAATCTCGGTCCACACCGAAAGGGTTGCAGCTCGTGGCGCACTGAGGGAGAAGCCCCGCGCCGTGGGACCAGGTCGTGCCGTAATTGACCGACTTCCAGACATCGGCCTGCAACGGCGCAATGCCCTGGCTGCCTGCCAGATTGCACTGGTAGACCGCGTTGGCCTGGTCGGTCGCGAGGCAGTTATCGCCGCTATTCGGGTCCGCCTTCGTGACCTTCTGCCAGCTCGCCCCGTGATCGGTCGAGGTATACGCGACGGCTCCGCCGGTCGGTGTGGCATCGTACAGGCGGCCCAGTCGGTCGGAGACGATCGACGGCTCGCCGCCGTAGTCACCGACATTCGCGATGCTGTACGCCGGTGCGGGGCCGGCGAGAACGGCGACGGGCGCGACTGCTGTCATCCCCACCGCCCCGGCGATGATCGACGCGGCGCCCGCCAGGGCCAATCCGCTTCGGCGCAAAGCGCTGGTAGCAATAGGCATGCTCTCCTCCCTAGTGCAGTTGAATGCCGCCAGTCAGCACATTGCTGGCCAGCGCGTAGCCGTCGCTCAGACTGATGCTGTAGAAGGCCGGGGTCGTCGCCGTCGCGGCTTGTTCCACGATCAGGAACGCGACCGGCAGGCCGTTGCTGACCCCGAGTCCGGAAATGGTGACCGTGCCAATCGAATCATCGAATCGCACGGACTGGACCTGCGTGGAATGAAAGTCCTCGTGCGAGCCGGGGTCCTTCATCTGCTCGCTGTTCTGGTCGTGGTCTTCGCAGGAGTCTTCGTCCGACTGGAAGCTCGGCTGTCCGCCCTGCTGACCGGAGAAAGTCCCATTCCCGTCGGCCGGGTGGCACCCGCCGCCGCCGCCACCACCTCCGCCTGCGCCGCCGCAGCGCTGGGCCGTTTCCGCATCGAACGTCGCGAAGAGGCCGAGGCCGCACTGCTGACGCACCACCGCCGACAACCGGCCGTAGGTGCAGGTTGCGGTACTGGTATACGAGGCCATTTCGCTGGTGCCGCAACCGGTGGCGTTGACCGCATTCGTCGTCTCGCAGGTAGCCGTGCAGCCGTCAGTGTATGCGGCCTCAACCCGGCCATGGCCATCGACCGTGATTTCGTTGAAGTCCAGAAGGTTCCGACACGGGTTGCTGCCGCCTGACATCCAGATGCATCCGCGCTGGACCGGGTCGTTGGGTGTCGCGTTCACCGTGGTCCACGTCTTGCCCCGGTCGTAGGTAAAGGCCACGTAGAGGTACCAGGTGCCGGTGAACGTGCTGGATTGGTCGTCGCCGGCTGTCGTTGTTCCGAGGAATGTAATCGCGGCGCGGTTGGTGTCGCCGACGACCATTTCCGGGAACTTCGTGTTTTTGATCCCGAAAGGAGCGCCGACGTTGCTCGAGGGAGACCATGTGCCATCCTTGCCGTGGTCGCTCGACACCGCCACCTCAGGGTTGCCGAACCCATCCTGGTACGCGTAATAGACGGTCTTGCCATCGGGTGCAGGTGCAACTGAAGGATCGGACGAGTTAAGGCCGATGGTGCTGCTGTCGGGCACACGCTCGATGGGCCAGGTCATCCCATTGTCGAATGACACGGCCATCCCCTGATTGGCTCCACATGCCCGTTGGGGCAGGTAAACCGTCCCATCGGGGCCCACCTTGACATGGCCGTGAATGGCGCCACAGTCGCTGCCGGCGAAGACCAGCGTGCTCGCGTTCCAGGTCACGCCTCCGGTGTCGCTGCGGCCGCAGAATGCTCCCGCCGCCTGGACAACGTTTTGGGAACAGTAATAGACAGCGTCCGGATAGACGATACCGGTGCCGGGAGGGGCCGGTTGGTGATAGGGTCCGCCGTTGATGGTCTCGTGGTCGGGGCTGTGCAGCACAACGAACGTGCCCTGGCTCCAGCTGGTGCCGTCATTGTCGCTGAGAGAGATGTTGCTGTTCGCTATCAGAAGTCCGGCGACGTGTGTGCGGTTCGTGTGGTGATCGATCGTGAGGATTGCATCCTCATTGACCTTTGACTGCTGGAGGGGCGAGACGTCGGTGAACGTCGGTGCGGGAGGTGACTTGGTGTCGTCCCACGTGATTCGAGTGACCTGAGTCCCGGACATGTACATCGTGTTTCCCGAGACCCAGTTGGCATCGATGTTGGGCTCGCCCGCATTGGGCCGTCCGAGAGCGTCGCGCGTCTGGTAGGTCAGCGGAAAGTCGTAGTTGTTGAACGTCTGCGCACCTGCCCCGACATTCGAGCTCGAGGTGATCAGGCGCGAGATGAGGGTCGCCGTGCCCACGTAAGGCTGGCTGGCGCTCAAGCTCTTGTCCGCGCAGGTGTTCAGGTGATAGGCAACCGGCTGAGGTGGCGCCTCGGTCGACGACCCCATCGCGGCCGGTGGATTCGAGTAGGTCACCTGCTCGAAGTTCGACCCCAGCTGATGGGAGTCTTGGAAGTTGGTGAGGCTGCCAGTCTGATCATGGAGGTAGGTAGTCAACCCGAGGTCGTTAGTTTGGTAATTGCCGGGTGGGGTGGGAGTCCACGTGATCCGAATGACCACCTGCACCCGATGGGTTAGATAGAACGAATCTGACACCCCGGTCAACTGCAGGAGAAAGGTGTCGCTGAGCTGGTCTGCAGGCGTTCCCGTGAAGTCGACACAACGAACGGCCGTGGCGTTGGTGCTAGGGGGGACGGAGCCGGTCCAAGTTGTGCTGACAGTGCCGGCACCACCGGCAGGAACCGCGAGCGTCACCGGGCCGGGTGGGTTGGCAGCGCGTGCTGGGACTCGACTCAGCCCCAGCCCTCCACCGGAGATGGTTACCAGCAACATAACGAGAGCGAGAATCCAGGTTGCCCTGCCGGCCTTGACATTCCGAAAGCGATTACCCATCTCTTTCCCCTTCTACTGAAGTTGAATGCTGCCGCTCAGCAGCGTGCCGTTGACCGCATAGCCGTCACTCAAGATCAAGCTGAAAGTGCCCACGCCGGCCGGACCGTTGAGCGCCACCATCGTGAAGGTGACGGGATGGCCCGAATTGGTTCCGGTTCCAACGACCGTCATGGAGTTCGCCACGTCGTCGAACGAGACCGATTGGATCTGACTGGAATGGAAATCGGTGCCGCTGCCGCTGTCACTGACGTCGACGGACTCGGCATCCCGATCCTCACAAGCGTCCTGGTCGACGTGGAAGTTCGCGTTCCCCGACCGGGCGCCGTTTACCTGGCCGTCGCCATCGCCTTCGTGGCATGGAGGCGGACCGCCGTTGGCGACCGATGCCTTGAAGTTGAAGCAGCAGACTCCGTCGATCTCGAGCGGCACGTTGTCCTCCTGCGCTTGCGCGTTGGTGATGAACCCGGCCGGATGGGTCGACGCGAAGCTGTAGCTGGCGACCTCTTCCAGGAGGCTCGCGGCGCTCGGGGCGCCGATGTCCGCGAGTTTCACCGTGATGGTGAGCGTGCACGGATTGCTTGCGGAGGGACTGGGCGGGCAACTGACATTGCCCGTTTCCTGGTGCACGTCTGACTGGGTCGTGTTCTGCTGGAGAGCCGGCTCAGGATAGGTGATGACATGCGGGAAGCAGGCGGATACCGAGCACAGGTCGATGCTTTCGGCCTTACCGGCGAAATACATCGGAGCATTGGCCGGCGTGTTTTCCATCTGGGCGAAGTAGATGGTGTTACCCATCTGCCAGCGTGTGACGTACTGAAGGAAGCCGCTGGGTGCGGTTTGGGTAACTGTCAAGGTCGGGTTGGATAAGTCAACAAACCTCTCGGTGACCGTCAATGTCTGGTTCGACGCGTTCAGATCCAACTGGTTCGAGAGGATGTCCATGCCGGGCACGTTTGCCCCACCGATCACCGGATAGAGTGCGTCCCCCCGGTTGTCCGGCTGGCCGCTGATGGGCGCGTTCGACGGTCCCGAAACGGTGATGTTGGCGTAGAGCCCCGGTCCCTGCGACTGGCGCGCCACGCTGACCAGGGGCGCACCGCAGTGGTCGAGCGTTTGATTGCCGTTGGGCGTGATCGGTGGATTCTGCTGGCAGAGCAAATTGGAGGTGTCGTCGTAAACGATCTCCGCCGCGCCGCTCTTGTCGATCGTGACCTCGAAGAAGTCGGCAAGGTTGCGGTTTCCCTGCGACGCGATACAAGCGGTGCCTTGCAGGCACGCGCTGTTGAAATGCATGGGGTGGGGCGTGACCTTGACCTGTTGAACGCTGGTCGGTACGCCACTGACATAGCTCTGGTTGACCGTGGGGAACACGACCTGCGACATGTAAACGTCCCAGTTCTGGCCCGCGTCGCTGCTGGGATCGGCCAGGAGGTCCGAGCCGTACCAGACCACGTCGGCCCGACCCGCTCCGCCAGCCTTGATCCACGGGAAGATCGCAACCTGCGAAGGCGGAGCGCTCACCTGTGCCGGCTTGCTCCAGTTGGTCCAGCCGCTGGCGGCGCTCGCGACGCTGACCCACACCTGCCGCTGTGACGGGTCGCAACTGCGACCGACCCAGGCGACCCAGAGGTTGCGCCCGGCGTCGATCGAGGAGACCATGAAGTTCGCCGCCTCGCCCGTGTTGTCCGGAACGCCGTGCGCGACCGGGATGAGGTTGGCCGTGCTGCCGCTGTTCGGGTCGTCAAGGAAGGTCAGTTGCCCGCTCGCATCGGGTGTTCCGACATTCATGAAGATCGTGCTGCCGGCCGTTCCGCAGCTACTGCCGCCGCTGCGGTCGTATTCGGCCTGGAACACTTTGCCGGTCACCTGGTCGATCGACGGATAGCCGTCGGCACCGAACTCGCCCCCAAGCGATGCCCGGTTGTAGGTCAGACCGTCAAGGCTCATCACCCACTGGGCGGAGCCGGTTGCGTTCAGGTTGAACGGGTCGGCACCGAGGTCGTTGTATTCCATGTACACAAGGGGAAAGGGCCCGCGGTACTTCGACTGGGTTTGGCCGCCGGGTGGGTCGAACACGGCCATCCAGTGCCGGTCCGCTCCCGGGACGCCCGCGCAGCCGCCCGGATAAACGTTCTGCTGGGTGGTTGCCCCGTGATCCGTCGTGGCCGCGACGCGAAGGCATGTCAGCGCATACAGGTCGCCGAAATAGGTTTTGCCTGTGTGGTCGGCGGCCAGCTCGGTGTCGCCACCGCCCGGTTGTGGCGCCGGATTGGTGATCAGCGGATCGGGCGGCGTGCCCTGGGTCACGATGCGGTACGTCCTGCCCCCGTCGACGGATGCATTCCAGACGCTGCGCTGCGTGCCGGTGCCGGTGGGACCGCTCGCATACACGCGGCCGTGGCCCGTCGGATCAAGGAGGATGTCGGGCTCGCCGTACGTGTGAACCGGATCGACGATCGATGGCGTGCTGAACGCGATCGGCGTCGCCGCAGACGCAGGCAGCGGCCGGCCCGGCAGGGCCAGTGCCGCGACCGATAAAACCAGGGTGACCACAACGGCGAGACAACGTCGTGCGCGAGCCATCGATTGCCTCCTTCCCTATGAGAGCTGGATGCTGCCGCTGAGCAGCGTGCCGCTGACCGCATAGCCGTCGCTGAGTGCCAGGTTGAAGACGCCTGGCAGGACGCCGTTGTCGATGCCGACCATCGTGAAGCTGACGGGATGCCCCGCGTTCGTACCGTCGCCCACGAAGGTGACGGTATGAGTGACGTCGTCAAACGTTGCTGCCGTTATCGATGTGGAGTGGAAATCAGTCCCCGACGCCGGATCTTGCTCATCGACAGATTCCGTCGCGCCGTCACCCTCGCAGGCGTCCCGATCGAAGTGGAAATGCGCGTTGCCGCCGTTTCGGCCGTTGACGGTGCCATCGCCGTCTGCGGGATGGCACGTACGAAAGGGGGGCGTCGGCCGCGCCGGGTCGAAGTCATAGGCGGGGGCAACATCGACCAGGTTGAAGAGGTTGCCGCCGACGCCTGTTCCGGAGAGGTTGGGGACGACCTCGGCGTTGACATTGAGGGTCATGCTGGCCGTGGTGACGCTGTACAGGAGGCTGCTGGGGTCCGGCTCCTTGACGGCGTCGACCGGCACATTGATGGTGATCAGCCCGGGCGCCGTGGCCGTGTACGAGCCCGTGACTTGCGTCGACCCTGGGTAGGTCAAGGTGACGCTGCCGGTAAACTCCAAGGCGTTCTGGCCAACCCAGAAGGTAGGTGGCTGGCCAGCCACGGACTCCATGTACGCATGGAAGAACGCGCCACCGTGCGGGTCGGTGCTCGACGGTACTTTCCATTGCGTGTTCCACACGAGCGTCGTACCCTGCGCACCAGGAGCCGGCGCCAGACTTCTGAGGTCGGCGACTAGCGCTTTGATCTGGTACTGGGTTCGGTCGGTCGACAACGAAATCTGTGACCCCAAGATTTCGAGGTTCGGCTGGTTGGCCGAACTCATCCCGGCCGAGTCGAGCGTGGCCGGATGCTCTCCAACCGTCACCGAGTTGACGCGCAGCGGGCCGCCGTGCACGACGGGCGCGTCGGCGACGACACTCGTCCCGCCGTTTTGCCGGACGAACATCCCTTGGGAGGCGAGCGCCTCGGTATCGCTGTTCGAGTCGGCGTACGAGATATTCGCTTCTCCTTGACGCCCGATGCGCAACTGCAAGAAGTCGCCGAGCGTACGGTCGCCGGTCTGGCCGCCCATAAGGGTTTGCACGCTGCCGCGATGGATGAAGTGCTCGCTGGCCGGGATCGGTGGCGTCCAGGTTGGGGCGGTGCTGGTGAAATCCAGCGACTGCATCAGGTAGAGACTCCAGTCGCCGTTGACGGAGCACGGTCCGTTGGCACCCTTCGGCGCCGGGGTTGTCGTTCCGTACCAGGCGATGTCGACAGCGCCGCCGTCGCCGGCGGCCGGCCAGGCGAACACGTTGGTGTGCAGGCCAGGCGTCGGGACCTGGCGAGGACTCGACCAGTCATCGCCCTGGCTGGTCGACACCGCGTAATTGAGGAGCGTGTCGCCGTTGATGGTGTTCGGGCAGGGTCCGCAGGGAGCCTGCTCCCAGACGGCGAACAGATTTCCGGCGCGGTCGATCGTCAGCGTCGGGAAATCGCCGCCGTTGACCGTATTGACGTCGCTGAAGATCGCCTTGTCGATGCAGTTGGCGTACCCGGTCGGCGTCAATGGCGTGACGGGCACGATGTCACAACGGCCCATCCGAATCTGGTTGAGGGCATCGTTGTTATGCATGACAAAGACCCGCTTCACCGACCCGTAGGTGAAGACCTCGTCATTGCCCATGATTCCCTCATCGCAACCCTGCGTCAGCAGCTGGGGAGCACCGAACACCAACCCCGCCGTCTCTGGTGCATTCGGTAAGGGGGATCGGGCGAAGACCAGTTTGTTACTGAGGGCGGCAGTGGACGATGTGCACGCGCCGAGCGATAGCGGCGTCGCGTTCGGCGCGACGTTGTACGCGAGGGTGATCGATCCCCCGGCCATCGGATCGCCATCCACCGCGTACCAGGGCCGGTCGTCCGGGGCTGTCAGCACGGAGGTGCACGCCGGACTCGCCGTCAGCGTGCGGCCCTGATCGCTCGAGCGCGCCGTCCCGTAGTTGAACAGGGCCAGGTCGTTGATATACAGCCGGTCGGCGGAATCGGTGGCGAGCTCGGTATCGCCGCCGCCGTTGCACATCGGCAGCTTGCCTACCGGCTGGGCGGCGGCCGGGATCCACTTGAAGCTCTGGCCGCCGTTGATCGACCGCCAGGCATAAGAGATGTTGGAACCGAGGCTGCCGGGGACGCTCGTGTAGACACGGCCGTGGGTGTCCAGGCGCAGGTCCTGCTCGAAGCCGAATCCCTGGATGCCGCTGATCGTTGGATTCCCAAACGTCGGCAGTGCCGGCGCGGCCGCGGCGACCGGATAGGCGGCCCTTGTCGGGATGAGCAGCATCGCACCGAGGGCGCCGATCATCAGCGTTGCGGCCCAAGACCTCAGGGGTGCCCCGGTCATTCACCCTCCTGACGCAAACGCTGGCTCGGCCAGCCACCTCGACCCTGCCACCACGCGTCGTGGTAGCTTACCCCGGCGTTGTAACACACCACGGCCAGGGGTGTCAACGAGATTTGCGCCGTCTTTTGCGCCTCCAACCCGTTGACACCACGGCATGTGGTTCGCTACTGTCCGGGGGTGGGAGCAGAAGCGGCTGTCACCCAGCTCGTCCGGCTTGGACTGACCAGCTACGAAGCGCGCGCCTACATCGCGCTAACCGGTCGTGACTCCTTCACCGCCGCCCAGGTGGCTCGGGTCGCCGGCCTCCCCCGCCAGCGGATTTATGACGTCCTTGGGAGCCTGGTCCAGAAAGGCCTGGCGGTAGCCCGACCAGGAAGCGTGGTGAAATACGCCGCCACCGAGCCATCGCTCGCTCTCGAGCTTCTGATGGCCACCCGTCGCGAGGAGCTGCACAGCCTGGAGCAAGGGGCGGCGGCGACCGTGCGCGCCCTGACGGCGGGGTTCGTTGCCGGGCGCCAGCAGACCGACCCGCTCGAGTACATCGAGGTACTGCGCGACCCCGGCGCGATCACCGCTCGCTTCGATGAGCTCCAGTCGTCGATCAAGCGAGAGATTCTGATCTTCACCAAGCCGCCCTATGCCAAGCCACCGCAGGAGAACATCGAGGGCCTGGCGGTCGTTCGTCAGCACGAGGCGCGGAGCATTTACGAGTTTTCCGTTTTCGACGATCCGGCCGTCGCGGAGGGCGTGCGCCGCTTCATTGAGCAGGGCGAGCAGGCGCGCTTCGTTCGGGAGCTTCCCCTCAAGCTCGTCATCATCGATGAGACCATCGTGATGTTCGGCATGGAGGACCCGATCGCGGCCAGCACCATGGAGCTCACCATGATGGTGGTGGAGCACCCGGCCCTGGCGATGGTGCTGAAAACCGCGTTCAATGCTTACTGGCAGCAGGGCATCAGCTTCGAAGAGGCACGCGGGGAGCTTGCCATGACCGGGTCAAAGAGGGGCTGATCCAGTTCGTCCGCAGCCGGTCGAGCCACGCGGATTTGGGATACCCTAATAGGAGTTCACGGGTCGCTGCTGCATGAGGTTGCAAGGGGACATGCCATGAAGT
>Ga0209526_10003538_pt1 | contig 10638 bp, 15 predicted proteins | sample JacPinW_OM2H0_M1_FD_188566 | JGI IMG/M metagenome (GOLD analysis project Ga0209526, IMG submission 188566) | Forest soil microbial communities from Algoma, Ontario, Canada - Jack Pine, Ontario site 1_JW_OM2H0_M1 (SPAdes) (version 2) | ecosystem: Environmental > Terrestrial > Soil > Boreal... | reverse complement strand
AAGCAAAGCTGGAATATCCTCAAAACGCTCATGCAAGAGCCTGAAGAATTGATCCTCTCCCTCCGGACCGTCTGATGCCAGCCAACCTGGGCAGTTACCTGCCAGCTTAGGGTTCGCATCTTCTTTACACCTTTTACGGGAGAAATCAACGCTAACATCTCCGCGTTTTTTTGGACGCGGCAAGAATGAGGGGATAATTAATGCACCGAGTTGCTCGGCCCTTGTGTGAGCTAGATCACACAGCGCGTGCAAATTCCCGTGTAGGGTGATGGAGGCCGAGATTGAGTTGGCTGCGAGATTCTGCTACTGGCGGTTGATACCATGGCAAAATTGCTGTATTTGCGTACTAGCTCGAAATTCATGTGTAGGTCGTAAAGGGGAGGCAGCGATGCGCGCGCTCGTTGTGGCTCTGACCGGATTGCTTTTAATCGCGGCCAGCTTTGATCCGGCAGAAGCGCAGAGCCCTGCCGCTGAGAATGCTATCTCAACTCCCATCGGAAAGATCATAACTGCAACTGGCTCGGTGAATATTGAGCATGGCACTGCTGTGGTTCTCCAGGCAAATATCCCCCCAAACGGAGGTGAAACAAAAATAGGGGATTCCGTTTATAAAGGCGACGTGGTTTCCACCGGAGCTGATAGCAAACTCGGCATTATTTTCGTCGATGGAACTACATTTAATATTTCCAGCAACGCCCGTATGGTGTTGAACGAATTCGTATATGACCCTAAGGGGTCGAACAATTCGACCCTCATCAGCCTAACAAAAGGAACATTCACCTTTATTGCGGGCAAAGTGGCAAAGACCGGGGATATGAAGGTCGAGACGCCAGTTGCGACGATGGGAATTCGCGGCACCACGCCACATGTCGAGATCCGGGATGACGGCACGGTCGCATTTTCCACCCTTATGGAGGACAAGAAGGCCATCGAAAAGCTCGTAACTCCGAGGAGGCAGCGACATACCAGACTCGCGCCGCCCGACCCTTCGTCGGTGGGCGCGTCCTCCTCGCCTCCGGGTACGTCATCCTTGCCGGCGGCCACGCCCTCAATCCAGCCCGCCGAAAAGCAACTCGGCAGCAACTCGAAGCGCCAAAGTTCGTTTGACATCGATTTCAAGATCTGTCGGAACTGTTGAGGGCGCGGTCGCTTCTTCGTCGTACGCGTTCGAAGTGGAAGCAGTTTCCCAGCAGCCGCTACGCAGCCGACGTTCCGAGCCCGGGAATGTATGCCGCGCATGGTGCGGCGCTGTCCGTGGCGCAATAGGCGCGCTGATGCTGCTGGCGCTTGGGGCAGTGACGGCGGCGCAGACCCCCAGGCTCAAGAATATCGAATTGTGTAATGGCGAGGATCGAACGACACCTGATCCTAAGATCAAGGGCTGCACGGCACTCATCGATTCTGGCGAGGAGGTACCGCAACTCCTCGCGATAGCACACAACAATCGCGGTAATGCCTATACTGCCAAGGGCGAATACGACCTAGCCATCAAGGACTATGAGGAGGCAGTCAAGCTGAATCCCAGTTACACCAAGGCCTTTAACAATCGTGGCGTGGTCTACGAGAAAAAGGGCGAATTTGACCGGGCAATCGAAGACTTCAACCAGGCAATCAAGCTCGATCCCAATTACGCCAGCCCGTTCGCGAACCGCGCCGCAATCCACGCGAGCAACGGCGAGTATGACCGCGCGACTCAGGATTATGATGAGGCGATCCGGCTTGCGCCCGTGGTGGAAGCGGCAGTTTGGAACGGACGTTGCTGGAGTCGCGCGGTAATTGGCAAGTTGGAGAACGCGCTGTCGGATTGTGATGAGGCACTTCGGTTGGACCCGAACGATACCGCGGCATTCGACTCTCGGGGTTTCACCTATTTGAAGAGCCGCCAATGGGATGCAGCGATTCGGGATTACAGTTCGGCGCTACAACGTGATCCGCGCCTGGCGAGCTCGCTCTATGGGCGCGGACTGGCGAAGCAAAAGAAAGGCGACATCGCCGGCGCCAATGCCGATATTGCCGCGGCAACCGCAATAGCGCCGAATATCGCCGCTGATTTTCCGCGCTACGGCGTGCAGATCCGGGACTGAAGTCTAAGCCGAGTTGTTTTCCCAAGGCGGCGTTGTGGCGCAGGAACACTACGCGCCATCTTTTTTCCATCCTGCGCGAGATCAGACGGCGGCCGCGCGTGGTCGGCGCATTCCCGGATGGTCAATCCGCCCTCAACCTTGCTGCGGCCAAGCTGTGTGCTGCGTAAGCTGCGAGCGCGCGTTCAGGGGGGAATCCGGCGCTCGGCTGGATACCCAAGGGCTTGCGGTGACGAGATTGATCCGCGCCTGCAGCTTTTCTACAAACGGATTCGGGACCGCCTCAACAAAGCTATCAGCTGCGGTCAGTTCGGAATTCCAGCCTAGCCCGGCTCGCCTTTCGCGCGCTTCGCCCATTGGTCCATCGGCGTCACAGTGATGGGTCTGGTCCGGCAGCGTGTTCTTTCCTTTCATTCAGTCGCGCTCGCGCTGCGGCCCAGGCAGCGGCAAGGCCCGGATGCCGAATTCTCGACGGAGCTCGCGCAAGAATTTGGCCGGCAAGGGCACAACAGGATCCAGGGGATCAACCAGCTGCCGCTCCATAGCGGTTCTGGGCATGAACTGTGCGATGCCTAGCGCTCGCTCCCCGTTACAGGTCAATCGCATCGGGCTGGAACCGGCTCTCCTGCATTACGCGCGCGCAAAATTCGAGCGGCAGACGGGCGTACCGAGGGCGCTAAGCAGAAAACTACCGGGCGGTGGTGGCGGCGGTCCGCTGCGCGGAGCCCTCGATACAGCGCAGCGCAGCGGACGGCCGTGCTGCGGCGTAGCTGGCGGGGGTTCGGCTCAGCGGTTCTCTGCTAGAGCGGACGCAGCAGCCCCCGCAAAAGCAGTTGCTGAGACGCCCCGGGCTGACTTTGCCCTGTACCCCGCTCCTGGCTCAAAGCTTTGCACGATGCCCGTGTGGATCCCTATTACACTAACATCCTCGCCGTTGAGCAGCAGTATGGGCGAACCTGAATCCCCGGCATCGAATCGCATTGATGCAGCACAGATCCGGGTTGCGGAACATCGGTTTTAACGAAGCACCCTCGATGCATTGACAGAAGGAATGGCCGATCTTGAGAATAGCCGGCTCGCGCAATCTCGCCTGGCTCGGCAGCGCTAGGCAAATCGGCATTTCGAATACTACGCCATAAGATCGGCTTCAGGGTAAGCACTTCTGCGAGTGTAATGATGGCCCAATCTCGAGCTATCATGTCAGCCCGGACTTGGTCGTAATGAGGACGGTCTTCAACAGCAAACCGGAAGTTCGAATCAGTGTTAATGCCGACCCCAACAGCGTGCCCCTCGAACTTTCCGTCAAGAGATTGGCCGGCAACGAAATGTAATTGGTGAGGCTTTACCAGCGGCGGCGCCCCGTAGCAAACAAAACCTGCTTGGGTAATGGCATGCTCAACACAGCCGGTTGCCTTCAGCATCCTTCCACGCGAGCAGTGAGGTTCGCCGCTGAACCAGAGACAGTAGCTGCCAAGAGGGAAGAGATGCCGAAACGTACCGGCCAAGGCGACGAATGGGACTACGGCGCCATCATCGCGATCCTCACAGCGATAATCGTTGTGCTGGGCGCCGCCACGTTCATGCTTCACAGGGATTCTCGCCTGAACGCCTCAGGTGCCAGATTACTGCGTCGGAACCGCGTGCGAGGGGAGAAGGAGGCGCAACGCCCGTTCGGGGTAAGGGGAATGCCCATACTATGCTGCGAGGTCTGACGCGACGCAGCTTACCGGAGCAGGCGCGCCGGCTGTGCGGCGTTGATCTTGTGATTTCGGTCCAGGGATACTCTTCCCTCGCATCCTGATTGTCTACCGTTCTCGGAGGTTTGTCCGTCCGCTCGCACCAGCTCCACCATTAGCGCCTGCATTGTTGGCTAAGCATTTCAGGCAAATTGAGGCCCATGAACAGGGTACCCGTACAAAAGATCATTCCAGGACCTATTGCACCATTCCCGATATTTGTGTTTATTGTCACTTGCCTATTCGGAGACCAACAGCCGTTCGTATCTCGCACGAACGCGTCGCAGGGCAACGATGGCTGCGGCTGCAATACTTGAGCCCATGCTGTTGCCGTCGCAAGATGACAGACGAGCGCGATCCGAACTATCGTGTTTCCTCTCATATCGTAGTAAACAATACCCAGCCTGATGGGCTAGCCGGACAACGATACCGCCCGACGCACAGGTACCGATCCGCAAACGGAGAGAACCGCGCATGCACGACGAACAAATCGAGGGCGGCGAACAGTCTCGCGTGCCCAAGGAGTTCCGTCGGCGTGCTCATACCTTCGGAGCAGAGGGCGCCACTCCCCCGAAACCATCGAACCTGAAGTTGAGCACGCCCCATGTCAAAGGCCAGAACCTGGGAGAAGGGCCGCGGAATCTCCCTCTTGTGGGCGTCCCTCCGCGCCCACTACGACCAACCTGCGGACATCACTGTGAAAGCAAGTAGGGCCGCAGAGAACGTCACGTACGGTCAGCTTGGGTGTGCGCTTAAACATCATTGGCCTCCGATCGAGTAAGTGAGAAATCCGATCGGCTTCTACTGCCAATTGGAGACGATACCGCGCGGGACAAATTGGATTCCTGAATAGGCATTTTAACAGTCCGGGTATTTCCGTCAGCCGTCGGGCTTAGCTGCAGAAACCGCCGCTCGTTGGTGGACAAGCTTGCGCTGCCGGTCGTCGATAACTCCGGCATCCCAGAGACATCCAGCCTTCAACATCCTCAGGTCCGCTGACCTGACATCGCGAATGGGAAAAATGGGTTTAAGGTTGAACGCCATACTGGTCATCTCCCACCAGAGCGGCAGGAATAACGCGCAAACGCTGAGAGACGCTCCCGAAACACTTCCACGACTTGCTTTTCGGTAATGGGAAGACCCGTCACACTCATCACACTACCTCGAGAGCTACTGAGAACAGTCTCCCTTCAATCTAATCCTTGTTGAGCAGTTTCCCCAGCCTTTCTTGAATTCCGGGCGACCCGTGTTTGCTCAGGAATTCAAACATCAGGCGGCTAAACGTCTCAACGCGAACCTGAAGAGGCTCGTCGCTGACCCGCAGCATGTCGCGCTCAATGCGCTCCATGTCGTTCATTACGCTGATCCGACGAAACCGAGCCATTCTCTACGATCAAGCCGCGCTTGCACTTGCCCAGAAGCGGCGACGGGGAGCCAGCCATAGCCCAGGACAATTTGCAATTGATAAGTTTTGGACGGCTCTCTGGGAGGCTTGGAAGCATTTTGTCTTCGCGCCGAACAGATGGTAACGCAAACTCCGTTTCGAGGCGCCTTCGCACGTGGGCCGGTGGAGACCGGACTGGCTGGCTGAGGCGACAGGATTCAAAACTTGCATTCTCGAATGATCGTGATCGAACCCGAGGGATTTCGCGGAAGGGCTGCGTGCTGCGATAGGAGCCGCCGAGTAAAGGATGATTGGGTTCGTTCTGCCGTTCTGCCAAAATGGCGATGCAGGTTGTATCCAGTGAAGATACAGCCGCCTATTTGCATTCCCCGACTTTGGGTTCGTTCTGCCAAAAACGAAATTTGATTGCATGTTTATGATATCTCAACCTTAGATTGTGACCACGCGGCGGACACCTGTGGGGTCCACTCTTTCGTGCGCGCTCCGCGTCGACACGCCGAACATCTCCAGGAATTTCTGAACGGCCCGATTCCGGCGCGATAGCGCCCTCCGTTCGTAGCGCTCGAGCGGGTCAACCCCGGCAATCCCGGGCGAGCCCAGGTGCAGGGGCATGCCCAGGTGCATGGCCTCGCGTTCACCGCGCAGTGCGGTCGTGAGTTCCCGCTTGGTGTCCCGCTTGGCTCGGTCTTTCTCTGGGGCTGCAGGCATTGGGGGCGGGGATGGCGTGGCGGCGAGCAGGCGCTCCACGCGCGCGATGCGTTCGGCGCATACGCAGCCCAACACGCACGTGGTCTCGCCGATGATCAACGCCTGCTCGAACAGCGAGGGATTGTTCGTGTCAGCGCAGATGGCCCTGGCAATGCCCTCAATCCGCGGCGCAACAGCAGGATTGTGGCGGCTGATGCTGGCCAGTCCGTGCCGCAGGGCGTTGCGGCTGGCAACCGCTTTCCCAGCTGGCGTCTTCGGTCCGCGGCTCTTGCGCGCGTTCCTCCGGTTGGCTGCGATTTGCTTCTCTGAGCTCATTTCGAGTCCCTTTGGACTTTGCGCCCGCCGCTTCCACGGTTTCGCCCACAAGACTGGGCGCGGACTCCGCAGTATGGCCGGTGGGAGCGAGTGGCGGTGATGCGTGTGCGGTATCGGGCGTGGACGCAAGCGGCGGCGCAGCTTGCGCGGGCTCGACGGCAGATGCAGCTTCCGCCGTTTTGCCTGCAGGAGCGGGTGGGGGTGCGGCTCCAGCGGTGTCGCCGGTGGAAGCGAGTGCGGGCGCTGCTGATGCAGTCTCGACCGACTGAGCGATGAGGGGCGCAGCTTCCGCAGCATCATGCGGCGGCGCGACTGGCCGATCATCTTCGCTGGGCTCGCCGGCAGGGGCGCCCATCCTCGCGTCGGCAACGAACTGATCGGCACCGTAGCGCTCGGCAAGCGACTGCTCGGCGATGAACCGGTCGGAGAGCGTGCGCGCTTTCCCGCCCAGACCATCACGCCAGCGCTCGATCTGGCGCAGAGCGTGATCGCGTCGCTTGATCGCCCGCGTGTGTGCTACATCGAGGCCCTGGTAATACTTATAGTCGCCTTCAAGCCCGCGGCTGTGGTCGAGCGCGGTTGCTGCTTTGGCCACAGTAGCCTCGGCTGCGCCGCTTTGACCGACTTCTATAAGCTGCTGCCGGAATTTCCGCTCGGGCAGCGCGTTTTTTTCACGCGCGTTGCGGCCCCCCTCCCAGGTCGCATCGGTCGCCTCTTTGACCCAGATGAGCTCCATCAGGTCGCGGGGCTCCAGCATCTGCGTGAAGCTGTTAATGAGATCGTCGTAGGCCTGCATGTTTTCGGTGCTCCACACCGGCGGGTCGCCCACCAACGGGTACACCTTGCTCCAATCGGGTGGGATGTATTTTCGCGCTATGGAGTCTGCTGGCCAGCCGCGCTCGATATTGGCACGAACTTGTTCCTCCCACTCACTGCCGTCAGTCGGCGGTGTCGCGATACCCAGTATTTCGGAAAGCATCCGATCAACCGCTACGTTCTGCGAGGATTGATAGATCTCGCGCGCCTCTTTGTGATCCTGGATCCAGCCCAGGAACACAGGGCCTATCGGCATGCCGGGCTCGGCGCAGATCGCCCGGAGATCCTCCCGGTCGACGAGCCTCGCGCATATCCGGATGAAGATCTCCCGGTCGTAAAGGATCGGCCGCCCATACCTGGTCGTTGTGGCGGGTCGTCTTGCCGATGATGAATCATGTGACATGTAAAACTCTCCTTACTTCGTGTGCATGGCTACTGCGTTTGCAGGGCTTCGGATCGCAGCCGAAACTCCCGCAGCGATTTGATGAAGATGAACTCACGAATGGCCCGGTTGCGGCGCGAGGCCGCACGGCGCTCATACCGCTCCAGTCGGGTGAGATCCGGCGCGGCCCGGCACATGGCGTCGCATTCGTCGCGCTGCGCCGGCGGATGCGGCCCCTTGTTTTTCTGTGCTGAAATCGAGGCTTTGCCTGTGTCCGAAGTGCTCCCTGCCTTCGCTTGCTTGGCTTTGACCAGCTGCGCATAGGCGCGTTTGGCTTGGGCAAACCTTGCCCGCGCCCGCGCCAAGCTCGCCTTGCTGTCCGAGAACGGGATGGCGTCAGGGTCGCGCATGCGCTCGATCGCCGCCAAGCGTTCGGCACCGAGGCAGATGAGAATGATGTCGCTCTCGGCGATGATCAGCGCCTGCTCGAACAACAACGGGTCGGTGTCGCCCTCGCAGTAGGCGCTCGCCATACGCCCGATCTCGGGGAAATAGGCTGGATTGTGCCGGCTGATGGCGGCCAATCCATGCCGCAGCGCGTTGCGGCTGGCGCGGGTTTTGCCAGCCGCAGTGCGCGGGCCGCGGCCCTTTCGGGCATTCGCCCGATTGGCCGCGAGCCGTGCTTGCGAGCTCATTGCGGCTGCACCGGCGGCGAGTCGCTGATGGTCTCACCGCTTGCCGCGATCTGCGGGGGCGCAACACCAGCACCTGCATGCTCAGCAATGAAATCATCCGAGACGGTGCGCAAACGCCGGCCGAGGCCTTCCCGGTACCGCTCGAGCTGATCGAGAGCCTTGTCGCGTTTGGCAAGAGCGACGATCTGCACCTTGTCCAATTTCTCGAAGTGCACCAGGTTTACTTCCAGGAGGCGGTTGTGTTCGAGCTCCGTCGCCGGCTCGACCAAAATGGCGTCGCATTCCGCGACGAGGTGGTCGAGGGCCTCCACGGGTTCCATTGCGGGCTCTCCCTTGCTTGCGGCAATACGCCTGGCCAGCTCGGCCTTGTTTTGTGCCGATTCCTTGCGGCGCTTTGCTTCGGCTTCACGGCGGTCGCGATACCTGCGATCCAGCAACAGCACCTTGTGGCGAGAACAGCGTGCCCCTTCCCAGGTGCCGTCCGTCACGTCCTTCATCAGCACCGTCTCAAAGAAATCTTGCGGCTGGAAGCATTCGATGAAGCGGCGCAGCATCTCCTCGTAGGCTTTGAGGTTTTCCGAGCTGAGCACCGGCGGCGGGCCGAACAAGTCGCGCAGCTGCGCCAGCCGGGCATCAATCGTGGTCGGATTCAGTATTGTGTTCATGATAGTTCCTTTCAATTCGGGACTGAGTTTATGGGGCCGTTTTCGGCATCAGGCGGTCCGCGACCCAATCGCGGATCTCGTTGCGCAGAAGAGCGCGTGCGAGCGCGTAGCGGAGAGAGGTCCTGACCACCTTTCCGCCCTGCACCCGCTCCAAGCCCTCGCTGGGCACATCGTCGATGATGTCGATGGTCTCTTCCATCAGCGCTTCGGCCTGCAGCCGGGGCGTGACCGCATATTCGTCGCGAAACTCCGCGTGCTGCTCAAGCCAGCGCAGCACAGTTGCTTTGTCGGGCATGGCCGGGTCGGCGCAGACATCCCGGAGCGTCTCAAACTTGTCGAGCCGCTCTAAAATCGTGTTTCCGATCTCAGGCGTGTATTCGACCGGCCGCCGACCGGGTTCGGCGGCTTGCTTGGCGATGGTCGCTTCGCGATCAGGCGCCGCTAATGGAGGAAGTGCTTGGGGCGGGCCCAGTCCAGGTTCGGCCTGGGTAAGGGGTGTAGTGGAATCCAGAGACATAGCTTTGTCCGTCCTTAGGATCGGAACACCACTGTTCCAGCGCACAAAATGCGGGTGCGCATGCGCAACTTCCTGCAGCGCGCAGGAAGCACCACTAATCTGGACTGCCAATTTGCGAAAAAAATCGGAGGGGGGATTATTTTCCCAGGTTTCTTCTGCCCCTCGGTCAGAGCCGCAAGGCGTGGCGCTGGAATCCAGAGACATAGCCTTGTCCGTCCTTGGGATCGGAACACGACTGTTCCAGCGCACAAAAATGCGCGTGCGCATGCGCAACTTCCTGCACCGCGCTGGAAGCAGCACTCATCTGGGCTGCTAATTTGCGAAAAAAATCGGAGGGGGGATTATTTTCCCAGGTTTTCTTCTGCTCCTCGGTCAGAGCCGCAAGGCATGGCGCTTTATGGCTTCTTCGATGAGATCGACGCGTTTTTCCCGCATCAGCGCTTCTCCGCCGCAAAGCTCTAGGAGGAACAGGCTATCCTCTCGGCGAAGCTTATTCGCCATGACATAGGCTTTACGCAGAGCGGCCGGGCTCCGTTTCCCCCACCGCTTTTCGTATCCCTTGGTGGTCGGCAGCCTCTTGCAAATGTTCGCGTCGCTCTGACCAGTTTTCTGTTTGCGGAACTTAACGTCCGCAAACAATTGCATCAGTTGCTCAGGATCCCAATTGCGGGGCGCTCCGTGCCCCTTCTTGCCGGACCTAAAGCCGGGTACGCGATCCCAAGTCAAATAGGCGGCGAATCGATCCCACCAATTTGGAGCATCGCGGGGAATGCCCAACTCACGCTCAACCAGCGCTTTTGCCAGCCGCTCCGGATCACGGTCATCAGGTGGAAGGCCCAAAAACTTCTTGAGCTCTGGAAGTCGGGCTGCCACTTCGTCGCGAAAATGAGCTCGTCTGTCGCTCTCTTCAGGTGGTAGCGCCAATTGAGCGCGAAGACCTCGCGCTTTTGCTTCGCGCAGATCAATTGGCTTGAGCAGTCGGCCGGTAAAGCGGCGCTTGCTCCTCGGCCGCGGCATAAGGGGGCGGTGCTTCTGTTTTCCTTGATCACCCGTGTTCATTGGGGATGCTCCGTGCCGTCTGGCAGGGCCCAGGTCTACGCCTGGCAGGGGCCAAGCGCGCTATCCGGATTTCCGGGATGCGGTGCGAGCGATGATGAGGCGTTACCGCCCGAGTGCTGTTCTGATCGAAGACACCAATCTGGGCTCCGCGCTGTTGTCTGAGATTCGGCCTTGTCCGGGTATCGATCGTCGCCGCCGCCGATGTGCAGCCGGGTAAATCAGGCACAGTCAGTCCATAGGAGCCTGACCTACCATCCAC
>Ga0209526_10003537_pt1 | contig 10641 bp, 12 predicted proteins | sample JacPinW_OM2H0_M1_FD_188566 | JGI IMG/M metagenome (GOLD analysis project Ga0209526, IMG submission 188566) | Forest soil microbial communities from Algoma, Ontario, Canada - Jack Pine, Ontario site 1_JW_OM2H0_M1 (SPAdes) (version 2) | ecosystem: Environmental > Terrestrial > Soil > Boreal... | reverse complement strand
CGTCACTGATGGGCGCGATAGCTCAGCCATGTCTTTACCTATCTAGCCCGTGCATTTGAAGTCACTGCGGCTGCAAGGGTTCAAGACCTTTGCCCGCCGCACTGAGCTGCCATTCAGCCGGGGCATCACTGCCATCGTTGGGCCCAACGGCAGCGGCAAGTCCAACCTGGTCGATGCGATCCGCTGGGCGCTCGGCGAGCGCAATGCGCGCGGCTTGCGGGGCCAGAAGATGGAGGATGTCATCTACTCGGGCGGGCCCGGCAAGTCGGCGGTCGGCATGGCCGAGTGCACGCTCACGATCGACAACGCTGACCAGCGACTGAATGTCGAATTCAACGAGATCGAAGTCGCGCGCCGTCTCTTCCGCTCCGGTGAGAGCGAGTACCTGATCAACGGATCGCGCGCCCGATTGAAAGATATCGACGCGCTGCTGGCCAGCACCGGCCTACGCCAGGACGGCTACGCGGTGACGGCGCAGAACGATATCGACTTCGTCATCCAGGCCGCCCCGGCGCTGCGACGCGAGCTGATCGAAGAAGCAGCCGGGGTCCGGCGCCTTCGCGACCAGCGTCAGGAGGCGATCAACCGCCTGGCGGAGGCGGATCGCGACATGCGGCGCGCGCGCGACATTCTCAACGAGCTGAGCCCTCGCGCCGAGGAACTCCGCGTGCAGGCCGCGTCCGCCGAGGAATACAACAAGGTCGCCGATGCGCTCAAGGTGTTGCAGGGCAGCCTTGCCCGCGATGCCTGGCGCAAAGCGATGGTCCAACTCCGGAAATCCCTGGCCCGCCAGCAAACGGCGGACAACAAACGTGTTGCAGCGAACCAGGCGGTCGCCGAGTTCGAACCGCGTTACGCGGAGCACCGCTCGGCATTGCTTGCGGCCCGTGAGGCGCGCTGGCATCACCAGGAGGCCGTGGCCGATGTGCGACTCCGCCTGGCCGAGAGTGAGCACCAGGCGAGAATCGCCCAGGAACGCAACCTCGCCGCAGTTCAAGCCCTCGAAGCGCTGCAGCGCGAGCTCGAACGGTTGGACGCTTCCGAACAAGCCGGGACCCGTGTGGTGGATGAGCTCGCTCGCGCGGTCGAGAGTGCGGGCGTTGAACTCGAGGCGGCAACCAGCGCCCTCCAGGCAGCGGTTGACGGCGAGCAAACCGCGCGCGAAACGCAAGCGGCGCTCGAAGCGGAGCGGATCGCCCGTCACAAGCGGCGCCACGATGCCCAGCGAGAAACGGCGTCGATCGAGGCAGAACTTCGCCAGCTGGAAGGCCGGCGGCAATTTTTGAGTGAACAGCAGCAACAGGCCCGGGCGCAACTCGAGGCCTGGTCCGTACGACGCGCGACCTTGGCCGAGGAGTTCGACCGGCGGAGCCGAACCGCCGAGGCCGCGGGCGGCGAGCTCCAGTCCGTCGGTGAAGCGGCCGACGTGCTGGGGCAACGTCTGGTTGAGGCCGAAGGTTCGCTCGAATCGGCACGCAAGGAAATCGTCGAGCGCGAGGCGGCGCTCCGCTCCCTTGAGGCAGAACTGGGCGCACTGCGGACGCTGCTGGACGGGGCCCAGCGTCGCGGGCCCCTACGGATTGACCGCAATTGGGAACGCCTGCTCGAACTCATCGAGGTCGAGCCGATCCATCGAGCCGCCGTCGAGGCCGCGCTCGAGGGGTGGCTGCATGGTTGGGTCGCCCCGAGTCGGGATGGTGTCGCCAGTGCCGCTGCCGCAGTGGCCGCCGCCGAGGATGCACGCGAAACGTTGCTGTATGCGTCGGGAGACGCGTCGTCGTCGCCCACGCTCGAGGGGCTGCTTCCCGTAATTGACCTGGTGCAGTCCTCCGATCAGGTCCGTGGGCTCGTTGCCCATCTGCTTCGCGGCGTCGTCTTGGTGGCGGATCGGTTGGAAGGGGCGCGCATTGTGGAGCAACATCGGGATCTCCGAGCGGTTACCCCGGCCGGTGAGATCATCACCGCCGTTTCCTACCGAGGTGGAAAGGCTGCAGATCCGGTGCTCGAAGTGCAGGCGAGAATCCGGGACGCCGAACAAGCCCTGGGCCGCGAGCGTCAAGCCGCTTTGAACGCTGCCGAGGAGGTGGAGCGGATCGCCAGCGCTCGCGCAGATCTCACCGCCGAACGTCAGGCCATTCTCACCCGGTTTGATCAGGCGCGGACGGCCGCGGCCCAGGCCGCGGGGGCGTTGGCCGCCGCGACGGAAGCGCTCCAGCGCGAGAGCCAGCAGGAAGGGCAACTGCGGCAGCAACTGATTCGGATCGGCGGACTTCTGCAGCAAGCCGAGCAGACCGAGGTCGAGACGCTGGGCCGCCAGCGTGCGCTGGGCGAGACGGAGACCACCGCGGACCAGGAGCTCGCCGCACTCGAGCTGCGGATCCTCGAGGTCGCCGCCAGCCTGCGTGACCTGACGGACCGGCGCCAGGAGACGGAACTCCGGGCGGCGCTGGCCCGACAGCGCTCCGATGACCTGGTGCGCCAGCTCGAGCGAGCTCAGCAGGCCCTTCGATCGCATGGTGATGAGCTCGCCCAGCGCCGCGCCGCGGAGGGCGAGCTGGCGGTCCAGCCGGCCCTGATCCACGAGGAGCGCCTCCGGTGGCTCGAGACCTCGCAGGCGTTGCGCGTCGAGCTGGAGACGCTCGAGTCGGCGCAGCTCCCGGATGTCGACACGCTCGCCGCCCTCGAGGCGCAGCTCCGCGAGGACGAACAGCGCAATGTCACGCTGCAAGTCGAGCTGGCCCATGCCGATGACGCCTGGACCGCATCGGTCGCGGACGGCGAGGCGGCGCAGGTCGAGGTTGACCGGTGTGCGCTCGCGCTCCGCGAGGGTGGTCAGGAAATCGAAGACGACACCGAGGGGATCGAGGACGTCGATTGGCAGAAGACGGAACGCGAGGTCTCGCGCCTGCAGCGACGGCTCGATGCCATGGGCGCGGTCAACCTGCTCGCGCCCGAGGAATACGAACAGGTACGCGTCCGCTGCGACAGCCTGTCGTCCCAACTGGCCGATCTCGAGGCCGCGACTGGGCAGCTCAACGAGTTACGGCAGCGGCTCGAAGCAGAAATCGACAGCCGGTTCCGCACCGTCTTTCAATCCGTCGCCGTGAACTTCCAGGAATTCTTTGCCGAGCTGTTCGAGGGCGGACGCGCGACTCTGCGGCTCGAGGGGGAACCCGAGGGTAGCCCACTCGACGAGGGCGTCGAGATCCTGGCGCAGACGCCCGGCAAGCGATTGCAGCCGCTGACGTTACTGTCGGGCGGCGAGCGGGCGCTGACCGCACTGGCCTTCCTGTTTGCCCTGCAGGCCGTTAATCCGAGCCCCTTCTATGTGCTGGATGAGGTCGACGCCGCGCTCGACGACGCGAATGTCATCCGTTTCAATCGGGTGTTGAAACGCCTCGCCAGCGACCAGCAATTCTTGATCGTCACCCACAACCACTCGACCATGGCGCAGGCCGAAGTGCTCTACGGCGTCACACTGGGAGACCACGGGATCTCGCGCATTGTGTCGGTCCGCCTGCATCAGGACGCCCTGATCCCGGTAGGTGAACGCTCCGCCTGAGCCGGATGAGAGGGCGCCGACCGAGCGCCAGGGATTCTGGAAGCGCTTTTCGAAGAGCCTCGACGCGGGTCGGCAGGCTTATGTCGCCGACCTCAAAGAGGTCTTCGGGCGCCCAGCCCTCGATGCCGCATTCTGGGACGATCTCGAAGCGACCTTAATCGCGGCCGACGTCGGCGTCCCCACCACTGATCGAGTGGTCACGGACTTGCGGCGGCAGGCGACCGGCGCCCACCTGCGCTCGCCCGCCGATGCGCTGCGTTTCCTCAAGGATGATCTGGCGACCCAGATGGGCGGACGCTCGCGCGACCTCAACTTAGACGGCGCACCGGCGGTCGTGCTGGTCGTCGGCGTCAATGGATCGGGCAAGACGACAACAATTGGAAAGCTCGCACACCTCCTGCGTCGGGAAGGCCGCCGCCCGCTGCTGGCCGCCGCCGACACCTATCGCGCGGCGGCCATCGAGCAGCTCCGGCTCTGGGGACAGCGGGCCGAGGTCGAGGTCGTCGCCCATCAACCGGGATCCGACCCTGGGGCCGTCGCCTTTGATGCCGTGCAAGCGGCGCGTGCCCGTGGGGCGAATCCCGTCATCATCGACACCGCCGGTCGGCTGCACACCCGCACCGATTTGATGGAGGAACTGCGGAAAGTCCGACGGGTTTTGCAGCGCCTCGATCCGCAGTCGCCGCAGGAGGTGCTCGCGGTCCTGGACGCGCACGTGGGGCAGAATTCGGCGCAGCAGGTCAAGGTCTTCCAGGAGGCGATCGGTCTCACCGGGCTCGCGGTGACGAAAATGGATGGCAGCGCTCGGGCGGGCGTAGTGCTTAGTATCGAAGCTGAGCTTTCGGTGCCGGTGAAGCTTGTCGGCATTGGCGAAGGCCTCGATGACCTGAACCGATTCGAACCCGGGCCCTACCTGGATGCATTGTTGCGAATGGAGGAGGCAGGATGACACCAGAAGACACCTCGAAGGCGTTCGTCAAGCTGGTGACGGCCAATGGGTTGCCCGAGGCCGATGTCTGGAAGGCCGTCCTGGAAGCGTCCGGCATCCAGGTGTATCTGCGGCATGAGGCGATGGCGGCGGTGATCCCTGAAACCGCCGGCGAGATCGCCGCAGTCGACCTCTGGGTGCCGCGCGAGCAAGCCGCGGAAGCGCTCCAGATCCTCCAGGACGAACGGGTCGAGCCCGCGGACGAGGACGAACCGGTCTGACGATCCTGATCCTCACCGTCGTCGTCGGCGCGATTGGGCTGCTGGCCCTGGGTGCCGCGGTGGTCGGGATTCTCTGGTTGCTGCAATTCGTACTCCGCAACGAGGAGAAGCGAAGCTAAGCCCGTATACTGTCAAGGCTAAATGCTTGACAGTGCCCGCCGCCGTCACCGCCAGCTGCGCCTGCTCGATCTCTACGGCTCGCTCTTGACCGAGCACCAGCGCCGCATCCTCCACCTTGCATGGGAGCTCGATTGGTCCTATGGCGAGATCGCCCAGCAGGAAGGGGTAACGCGGACGGCCGTCTACGACGTGGTGCGGCGGACCACCGTGAACCTCGACGACTACGAGCGCAAGCTCGGACTGGAGCGGACCCAGCGTGTTTGAGTCCCTGACCGAGCGCCTTGACGCGGCGCTCAAGAAGCTGACCGGGCGGGGCAAGCTGAGCGAGGCCGATGTCGATGCCGGGCTGCGCGAGGTCCGACTCGCGCTACTGGAGGCCGACGTCAACTACAAGGTGGTCAAGGACTTCGTCGCGAGCATTCGCACGCGGGCGGTGGGGGCCGAGGTGATGGACAGCCTGAACCCGGGACAGCAGCTGGTCAAGATCGTCGACGAGGAAATGGTGCACTTGCTCGGCGAGCGGGCGCCCATGACGTACGCGTCGTCGCCGCCCACGGTGATCGTGCTCGCCGGCCTGCAGGGCTCCGGCAAGACGACGACCGCCGGCAAGCTCGCTCTGTTCGTCCGCCGGGAAGGCCACCGCCCGCTACTGGTGTCGACCGACGTCCGCCGTCCCGCGGCGATGGAGCAGTTGGAGGTGCTGGCCAAGAGCATCAACGCACCGTCCTATGCGCCACGCGGCACCGATCCGGTCACCATCGCCCGCGAGTCGCTGGCGGAGGCGCGGCGGGTTAACGCCGACGTGGTCCTCGTTGATACCGCGGGCCGCCTGCAGGTCGATCAGGACCTGCTCGTCGAGCTGAAGGCGATCGCCGACGCCGTCCCGTCGCAACACCGGCTCCTGGTGCTCGATGCCATGACCGGGCAGCAGGCGGTCAACGTCACGACCGCTTTCCAGCAGACCATCGCCCTCAGCGGCGCCATCCTGACCAAGATGGACGGCGATGCCCGCGGCGGCGCGGCGCTCTCGCTGCGCGCCGTGACCCAGACGCCCATCCAATTCGTTGGCGTCGGTGAAAAGCTGACCGACTTCGAGGTCTTCTATCCGGATCGGATGGCGTCGCGGATTCTCGGCATGGGCGACGTGCTGACGCTGATCGAGAAGGCGCAGGATCACGTCGATGCCTCGCAGGCGCAGGCAATGGAAAAGAAGCTGCGTGCTGGGCGGCTCACGCTCACGGACTTCATGGAACAGCTGAAGCAGGTCAAGAAGATGGGCCCGCTGGAGGGGATCATCGGGATGTTGCCGGGTGCGGGAAAGATCAAAAACCTCGCCGGCGCGCTCCCCGGTGACGACCAGCTGAAGGAGATGGAGGCGATCATCCTATCGATGACGCTGAAGGAGCGCGAGCGACCCGAGACGATCGACGGCAGCCGCCGTCGCCGCATTGCGCGCGGCGCCGGCACCGATATCGCGGCCGTCAATCGGCTGCTCAAGGGCTTTCAGCAGATGCAGCAGATGATGAAACAGATGGGGAAGGGAAGAGGCATCAAGGGATTACCCTTCGATCCCGCTCAACTTTTGAAAGGCTAGGAGGTCATAGTTTGTCGGTAAAAATTCGACTGCGGCGCATCGGCGCAAAGAAGCACCCGTTCTATCGCCTGGTGGTGGCGGACAGCCGCTCGCCGCGAGACGGCAAGTTCATCGAGATCCTCGGCACCTACGATCCGATGACGGAGCCGGTGAAGCTCAACCTGGACCAGGACAAGATCAAAGTCTGGCTGCAGAAGGGCGCGCGGCCGTCCGATACAGCGCGCGCGTTCCTGATCGACCAGGGACTGCTGCCCAAGGAGTCGGCCAGGAAGCGGCCCACCAAGCCGCCCAAGCCCGCCGCCGCGCCCGCGGCCGCGCCTGCCGCTGCTGCGGCACCGGCGGTGCCGAGCACACCCGAACCGGCCCCGGCCGCCGCCACCGAGGAGGCCTGACGATGCACGACTACACCGACCTGGTCGGCTACATCATCAAGGCAATGGTGTCCAAGCCCGAGGACGTGCACGTCGCGATGGTCGAAGGGGAGCGGACCAACCGGGTCGAGGTCACGCTGGCCAACGAGGATGTCGGCAAAGTCATCGGCCGGGGCGGACGAAACATCGATGCCATCCGCGCCGTGGTGCGGGCCGCCGCGTTGAAGAACCACGATCGGGTGATGGTCGAGATCGTGTGACCACGGAACCGGAGACCGATCTTCGGATTGGTCTCGTCCGGAGCGCCCATGGTGTCAAGGGCGCGCTGCGGATCGAGCTCCTGACCGACTTTCCTGATCGTTTCGCAGCTGGGCGTGAGGTGGACGTCTCAGGCCGCCGCCTGCGTATTGCTCGGTCCACCGAACAGCCCGATGGTCTGCTCGTGACGTTCGACGGCATCGACGATCGCAACGCCGCCGAGGAGCTCATGGGCGCCTACTGCACCGTACCGCTTGACGAGGCGCGGGTGCTACCGCCCGACCACTACTACCACTTTCAGCTGGTGGGTTTGCGAGTGTTCGACACCCGTGGCGCACGCGAGCTGGGCCACGTCGCGGAGGTGCTCACCTACCCGGCAAACGACGTTCTCCGCGTGACGGACGGAAGCCACGAAGTCTTGATCCCGATGATCCGCAGCGTCGTCCGCACGATCGCGCCGTCAGAGGGCCGGATCACCGTCGAGCTGGACGAAGAGACGCAGGCGTGAACATCGAAGTACTGACTCTGTTCCCCGAGCTGTTCCCTGGTCCCCTGAGCTCGGGCGTCACGGGCCGAGGTCTCGCCGCCGGGTTGGTCACCTTACAACTTCACAACCTGCGCGATTACACCCACGATCGGCACCGCCAGGTCGACGACATTCCCTACGGTGGTGGCGCCGGGATGGTGCTCAAGCCAGAGCCCATCTTCGAAGCGGTACGAGCACGCGCCGGCACCGGGCCCGTGATCCTGCTGAGCCCGCAAGGTGAACGGCTTACCCAGGGGCTGGTACGAGAACTGGCCGCCCACTCCGACTTCTACCTGATCTGCGGCCGCTATGAGGGCGTCGACGAGCGGGTCGGTGCCCACCTGGTCGACCGGGAAGTCTCGATCGGTGATTACGTGCTCACCGGCGGCGAGCTCCCGGCGATGGTGCTGATCGACTCAGTAAGCCGACTCGTCACCGGTGTCCTCGGTTCGGAGGACTCGCCCAAGGACGAGTCGTTTGCCGAGCAACTGCTCGAGTACCCGCATTACACGCGGCCCGCGGTCTTCGAAGGCCACCAGGTTCCTGAGGTGTTGCTCTCCGGCCATCATGCCGAGATCGAGCGCTGGCGTCGAGCCCAGGCCGCCGAGCGGACGCGCCGTCGCCGTCCCGATTTGCTCGACCCTCAGCCCACGTCGTAGCTGGGTGTTATCCTTGTACGCCGTGTCTAACGTCATTGACCTGCTCGACGCTGAGTCCCAGCGCAAGAACGTGCCCACGTTGATCCCCGGCGATACGGTCAAGGTGCACGCGAAGGTGGTCGAGGGTACGCGCGAGCGGATCCAGATCTTCGAAGGCATCGTGATCGGTTGCCGCGGCAGCGGGACCAAGGAAATCTTCACCGTGCGCCGCATCGCTCACGGTGTCGGGGTGGAGCGGAGTTTCCTGCTGCACTCACCGCGGATTGAGAAGATCGACGTGGTTCGGCATGGCAAAGTGCGCCGGGCCAAGCTGTATTACTTACGAGGAAGAGTCGGGAAGAGCGCCCGCATTCGGGAGAAGCGCCAAGCCGTTGCCACCACAGCCGTCCCCGCCGACAGCGAAACCGACGCCGGCACCGAAACGCCAGAAACGGCCGAAAGCTGACCGAGACCTCTGGGTCTTCGAGCGCCAGGCCTTCGGGCTGGGTTACGCGACGGTCGCGGGCGTCGATGAGGCCGGTCGCGGGCCATGGGCCGGTCCGGTGGTCGCCGGAGCGGCGATCATGCGGCCCTACTTCCACTGCGAAGGGATTGACGACTCCAAGCTCCTGACCGCCGAGGAACGCGACCACTTTTACGACTGCATCCTCGAAGGCGCTGAGGCCTGGGGCGTCGGCATCATCGAGGTCGACGAGATCGATCGGGTCGGCGTCTCGCGCGCCAACCGATGGGCGATGGGCATCGCGCTCCAACAGCTCGGCCGTCCGATCGACTACCTGCTGGTCGATGGGTTCTTGCTACCGGAGGCGCTGACCCCGCAACTCCCGATCGTCAAGGGCGACCGCCGCTCGATCTCGATCATGTGCGGCGGGATTCTCGCGAAGGTGACCCGCGACCGGCTGATGAAGCGGATGGCTGAGAAGTTTCCCGGCTACGGGTTCGAGATGCACAAGGGTTACCCGACGCCCGACCACCTCGCTGCCATGGACCGGCATGGCCTGAGCCCGTTGCATCGGCGGTCGTTCATCTCGATCCGGACCCGCGCCGAGCTGGAAGCGGCCGCCTTTGCCACTGAATCCGCTCGGAGTTAGCGGCGAGGCGCTGGCTGAGGACCACCTCCGTGGCCTCGGCTACCAGATCGTTGAGAAGGATGTTCGGACGCCGCTCGGCCAGCTGGACCTGGTGGCGATGGACGGGAAGACGCTGGTGTTTGTCGAAGTGAAGACCCGGGCCGGCCACGGTTTTGGCCTGCCCCAGGAGGCGGTCGACGCCAAGAAAATACGGAAGCTACGGCAGCTGGGCCTGTACTACTTAAAGATACGGCCACATCGCGGGTCCGTCCGCTTCGACGTCGTCGGTCTGACCATGACTGACGGCCGACTGGTCAGGGTCGATCACATCAAAAACGCGATCGACTAGGTGCGTCTCATGCCGGCTTCAGATCACAAGATGAATTTGGTTTGAGCCTCCGCGTATCGGCCTTCCTTGCGGAAGCTGTCGGCGTCGACGCCGCGACGCCGCGACACTTCCAGGGCTAGCCACTGCAACGGCACGACATTGACAATCGGCGCTAGCAGCTCATCCAGTGCCGGGGTTTGCAGGGCAATCACCGCGCCCGGAAGGCTGGTCGCAGCGCCACCGACAGCGATCGCGGTTACTCCGATCTCACCGAGGGCCGCCGCCAGTTCGGTCGTCCGCTCCAGGGTCGCGCCGGGTTGCGCCACCAACACGGCCGCGTCGTCCGACTGAAGGCTGATCAGGGGACCGTGCAGGATACTCTCCAGCTCGTGGCCCTCAGTGCTGACGAAGGATGCCTCCCGTAACTTCAGCGCCCCCTCCAGAGCCGTGGCGTACGCGGGCCCGCCGCCGACGAAATGAATCACATGACCAACCGGGAACCGATGCAGGGCGGCGATTACCTGGGGGCGGAGCTGCAGGGCTGCGCGGACGGCGTCCGGTAGACGGGTAAGCTCGCTCGCCCAGGGTGGCGCGCCAAGCGCGACCGCAAGCTGGGCCAAACGGACCATTGCACCGGTATGGCTCGCGGTGTGCACCGGCGAACGCTCCTGGGGAACAGTAGAGAGGACGCCCGGCCCTCGCAGCGGAGACCCGTCGCCCGTGATCGCGAGCCATTGGTCCTTGCCCTTGAAGCGTTCGAGTGCGGCCTGGCTAAAGCGCTTGCTACCTCGGTGGCTTAGGAGCACGAGGCCGTCGTCGTCCTTGAAACGAGGTGGATAGTTGGCGAACTCGAAGGCTGGGATTGCCCACGACTCGATGCCGGCGCTTCTTAGGAGATACTGGCCGACCAGCGCGCCATGGTAGCTGGTCCCAGTGCCGACCAG
>Ga0209526_10003536_pt1 | contig 10641 bp, 10 predicted proteins | sample JacPinW_OM2H0_M1_FD_188566 | JGI IMG/M metagenome (GOLD analysis project Ga0209526, IMG submission 188566) | Forest soil microbial communities from Algoma, Ontario, Canada - Jack Pine, Ontario site 1_JW_OM2H0_M1 (SPAdes) (version 2) | ecosystem: Environmental > Terrestrial > Soil > Boreal... | reverse complement strand
GCCATGCCCCGAGACGAGGCCCCCCCTCATGAGTTCCCCACCACATGCCGGGTGCGATCGCCACGGACCGGCACACCGTTGCGGCCACCGATGTCTTGCGAGTACAACGCCACCGCGTACGCGACGCCGCCCCCGTTGATGCCCAGCGCCGTGCGGTCGATGTGCTGCAGCGTGTCGGATGGCTTGTGGTAGTTCGGGTCGAACGGCTGGTCCGCCTGGCCGCCCCACAGCCGCGCCTGCTCGGCACTCTTCTTCTCCTCGGCGCCCGAGTACAGTCCACCCGATGGGATACCGGCCCGCGTGAAGCCGTCGTAGTCCGACCGGCCGTTGAAAGACGTGTCCTCGGCTGTCTTTCCGGCGATCGTCAGATAGGCGACCAGCGTCCGCTCGATGCCGGCCGATCCCTCCGGGACCCGCGGTGGGCCCTCGTCGGGCGGCGGGGGCGAGGACTGATCGCCGTCGTACGTGAAATACCCGGGGTTCGGTGAAGCCAGCATGTCGAAGTTCAGATACAGCGCGATGTCCTTCAGCGCATTCTCGTCGAGCGACTGAATGTACCTCTGGGAACCGACGAGCCCGAGTTCTTCGGCGCCCCAGAACGCGAACCGCACGGCGTTCTGAATAGGCGGCGAGCTGCCCATCTGCAGCGCGGTCTCGAGCACCGCAGCCACCCCCGAACCGTTGTCGTTGATGCCGGGGCCCTCCGCGACGCTGTCCAGGTGCGCTCCCACCATGACGACGTTCTGCGCGGAACCTGTCTTCGTCTGTGCGATCACGTTGCGCGCCTGCACCGTTTTGACCTTGGCGTCGACCTTGATCGTCGTCGGCCCCGACTCGTTCCTCAGGAGCGCACCGTCGGTCTTGGCGATGCTGACCACCGGAATCTTGACGTCGGTCTGCGCGCCGAGCGTGCCACTCATCTTTTGCTCGGTGACGTTGTCGGCGATCACCAGCCCGACCGCGCCACGCTGGACCGCCGCCGCCTCCTTGGCCGAGAACTGGCAGGACCCGCGGTCCACCAGGACCACCGCGCCGGCGACCGGCAGGCCGTCATAGTCGGATGCCGAGCACCCGGGCGTGTCCTCGGCTGGAGCCGCGACCAGCGGGCCGCTGACCCCGTCCAGCCCGGTGCCGGCGGAATATTGGAGCACATGCGCCGGGACCGTTGCGCCGTTCACCGCCAGCGATACCGCCCCGGCCTCGAACTGCCGGAAGTCGAAATTCGGCGTCTGCACGTCAAAGCCTTTGTCGCGTAATACATTTGTGATGTAGTCGATGCTGGAGTCGTAGCCCGGCGTGCCAACCGCGCGGTTGCCGCCGTTCGCATCGGCGATCTGCTGGAGCTTGTCCAGGTGCACGAACATCGCGTCGGCGGTGACCTTCTGCCGCATCGATTGCGCGTAGTCCGCGGCCGCGGGCGCCGTCCTTCGCTGCTCGGGCTGCTCGCTTGAGCATCCCCCGAGTGCCGCGAGAATCGACAGCACCGTCAGCAGCGCCGCCGCGGTTTGCCATCTTCGCCACACGGGCAACACGTTAGCTGCCGGCATCATCGATCGCGTCGATTGATGATGACGATCGCCGCCAGGACGCGCAGCTCGACCATGGGGCCCCTGATGACAGTCCATCGCCGACCTGCGCCGTCACCAGATCTGCGACCGCGCGCATGCCTGCTGCGTTGGGGTGCAGCGGCGCGGGACGCCCCGGCCACGGCGCACCGAAGCGCCTCGTCCACGGGTCCACCGACCACGCGTGATGATCGCGGCTCGCTTCGCCCGCCTTGACGACCTCGCACCCGGTCGCCCCGGCCGCGTCCGCGGTGTGCTCCTCCAGCGCGGCCGCGATATAGCGGCCGAGGTCGGCGTCGGCGTTCGACAGCGGTGACGCCTTGCGTCCGGCGGGCGGTAGCAGGGTGAGGTAGTCAACGAACAGCACACGCGCGCTCGGCGCACGCCGCCGGACGGTGTCACCGACCTCGTTCAGCGACTCGGCGACGTCGCCGAGCGCGTGCTCGCGGGCCGAGCGGTTGCGCAAGTCGCGGATGCGGCAGCCCAGCACCGGCACCCACTGGGCAGGCCCCGGCAGGCACGCCGCAGTCAACAGCGGCACGTAGCCGACGTCGTTGCCACCGATCGTCACGGTGACCAAGCTCTCGGACCCGTCGAGCGCCTCGACTTGTGGCGGCGCGCCAAATTGTCTGTCCCGCAGCACGTGTGCAGTCGTCGCACCCGAATACGTCACATCGACCAGGTCCAGCCCCAGCTGCGCGGCCACGAGATGCGGATAATTGCGCGCCGAGCGGCCGGCCGGCCACGGCGCACCGTTCGCGCGTGGAGTGATGCCCGGTCCGGCCGCCATCGAGCTGCCGAGCGCAACGTAGCGCACCGTCACGTGCCCCGGGATGGTGCCGGGCTGGACGCTTGCGCCCAGAATCGCTTCGGGATCCGGCCGGCATGCCGGGCCAGCCGTCCGGCGGTGACGGCGGCGGCCATCGCCGCGGCCATCGTCGGCGGGTCGGCGGCTCTGGTCACCGCGGTGGCCAGCAGCACAGCGTCACATCCGAGTTCCATCGCGAGCGCCGCGTCGCTGGCCGTGCCGATTCCGGCGTCGAGCACCACCGGGACTCCGGCCTGCTCGACGATCATCTCGATGTTGTGCGGGTTCACGATGCCGAGCCCCGTGCCGATCGGTGATCCCAGCGGCATCACCGCGGCGCAGCCGGTGTCCTCCAGCCGGCGCGACAGTACCGGATCGTCATTTGTGTACGGCAGGACGACGAAGCCGTCATCGACCAACTGCTCTGCGGCGCGGACCAATTCAACGGCATCGGGCAGCAGCGTGCGTTCGTCGGCGATCACCTCGAGCTTGACCCATTCGGTCTGCAGTGCCTCGCGTGCGAGCTGCGCGGTGAACACCGCCTCGGCAGCGCTGCGGCATCCGGCGGTGTTGGGCAGCGGCGTGATGCCCAGCCGCGTCAGCAGATCCAGCACGCCGGTGCCGTCGGCCGCGTCGACGCGGCGGATCGCCACCGTGGTCAGCTCGGTGCGCGATGCGACCAGCGCCTCCTCCAACACCGTGAGGTTGGTGGCCCCGCCGGTACCCATGATCAGCCGCGAGGTGAAGCTGCGGCCGGCGATCGTCAGCTTGTCAGGTTCAGCCACCCTGCACCGCCGTCACGATCTCCAGCCTAGCGCCATCAGAAAGTGTTCTGTTCCAGCGCGATCGGGGCAGCACGGTCCAATCCAGCGCCACCGCAACACCTTTGTCGGGGAAGCCGAGCCGGCGCAGCAGCGCGACGACGGTGATCTCGTCGTCGACCTGCACCCGTTCGTCGTTGACGGTGACTATCACGTGGCCCCCACAAGCGCATCCAATTCCGCGAGGATCTTCTCCGCGGTCCACGGTGCCAACAGAAAGCCGGAGCGGCCATGACCGGCGGCCACCAGCACGCGGTCGTCCAACCGGCCGACGATCGGCAGATTGTCCGGCGTCATCGGCCGCAAGCCGGCCGCGCACTCAGCCAGTTCGTATTCGCCGAGCGCCGGAACCACCGCGCAGGCGTCGTCGAGCAGCTCCCGGACGCCCGTCACCGCGGGCGCGGTGTCGCGGCCGTGCTCATACTGCGTTGCGCCCACCACCACACCGTCGGCGCGGGGCACCAGATACACCTGCCTGCCGTGCACCCGGGCGCGAATCACCCTCTGCAGCACCGGCATACAGCCCGGTCGCCACCGCAGCCGCAACACCTCACCCTTCACTGGACGGATCGCAACGCCGGGCCAGAGTGCCGGGACGTCGATCCCGTTGGCGAGCACCACGGCGTCGGCGTCGGCCACCTCGGCGATGTCCCGGATGGGCGGACCCCAGGCGACGCCGAGGCGTTCGCAGTGCGCGGCCAACGCCTCCACCACCGCGCGATTGTCGACGGCCAGCTCGGTGACCCCGCGGAATCCATGCCGAATGCCCTGCGCCAGAAGTGGTTCCACGTCACGCGCATTCGCCGTCAGCGTCACGGGGTGGCCCTGGGCCGCCAGCCACTCCCCGACCGTTCGTAGGTCCGCGGCGTCTGCGCGGTCCACCGCGACGACCAGCGACTCGCGCGCGGTGATCACGCTGTCAGGCAGGCCGTCGAGGAAGGAGCCGTGCCCACGCCGATTCCAGAGCGCCAGCGATTCCAGCCCGATCTGCAGCAATCGCTCCTCTCCCGGCCAGCCTTCGCTGTGGGGTGCCAGCATCCCGCCGGCCACCCAGGACGCGCCGGGGTCGGCGGGATCGCGATGCACCCGCACCGTGCGGCCGGACAGCGCGAGCCGGCGGGCGACCGACAGACCGATCACGCCGCCGCCGATCACCGCGATGGAACCGTTAGACATGTCGATTTCTAGGCTAGTCGGTGTGCAGGAACCTCACCTCCGGCTGGCCGAGGCCAGGCTGTACCTGTGCACCGACGCCCGCCGGGAGCGCGGTGACCTGGCGGAATTCGCCGATGCAGCGCTGGCCGGCGGCGTCGACATCATCCAGCTGCGCGACAAGGGATCGGCCGGTGAGCAGCGATTCGGCCCGCTCCAGGCGCGCGCCGAACTGGCGGCGCTGGAGGTTCTCGCCGACGCGGCGCGCCGCCACGGTGCGCTGCTGGCGGTCAACGACCGTGCCGACATCGCCCGCGCGGCCGGTGCGGACGTGCTGCATCTGGGCCAGGACGATCTGCCGCTCATCCTCGCCCGCGACATCGTCGCGCCTGGCAGTCTGATCGGCCGCTCGACACATGACGCCGAGCAGGCCCGCGCGGCGTTGACCGAGGACGTCGACTACTTCTGCGTCGGCCCCTGCTGGCCGACGCCGACGAAGCCCGGCCGCCCGGCGCCGGGACTCGACTTGGTGCGGACCGTGTCCTCAATGCACGCAGCCCTAATCAAGACAGCCAAGCCGTGGTTCGCGATCGGCGGCATTGACCTGCAACGACTGCCCGAGGTACTCGACGCGGGCGCGCGCAGGGTGGTGGTGGTCCGGGCCATCGCCGCGGCGGAGGACCCGTTCGCGGCAGCCCGCGATCTCAGCGCGGCACTTACAGCAGCGGGGTGACGCGGCTCAACTCGAGCAGCCGATGCCAGCTTGCCGCGAAACCGGGATGCAGCGGCAGCTCGGCCACCTCCTCCTCGACGACCCACCGCAGTTCATCGCTCTCATGGTTCGGCGTGGTGTCAAGCGGATGCGGCGCATCCGCGACGACGGTCGTATAGGTCCACGGGCTGCCGCTGGCGGTGGCCGTCACCACTGTCGCCCGGACGACGACGTTCTCGGCCATCAGGCCGGCCTCTTCATGGGCCTCGCGGACGGCTGCCTCCTCCGCGCTCTCGTGGCTGTCACGCGCGCCGCCGGGCAGACCCCATGTGCCGCCCTGGTGGCTCCACGCCGCACGGTGCTGCAGCAACACCGCCCGAGTACCGTTCGGTAGCGGTGCCCGTAGCAATAGACCGGCCGCTCCATGTCGGCCCCAGAACATCCCGCCCGTGTCGGACAGCACCCAGCCGTCACCGTCGCCACGCACGGTCTCAGGATAGGCAGGATTCACAGGCGCGGAACTGCGAACACGGCGAGCCACGCCACCGTCTCTTAGAATTCGCTTATAGTTTGAGTTGCGAGCGAGACCATGTTGCGAACGAGACGGTGAGGGGCGCAATTCGGTGACGTTGGAGCTGGCGCATCCATCGACGGAGCCGGTCCCGTCGCAGGCACCCGTCGAGCCCGCCCATCCCCGCTGGTGGTTCTGGCGCACCACGCCGGGCCGCATCCTCGTCAGCGGTGTTGTGCTGATCGCGCTCGTTGCACTCAGCGCCTTCGCCATCGCGACCACGATCGACCGCCGCGAGCTCGCGCTGACCACGGTGCTCAACCACACCGAACCGTTGGCGTTCGCCGCCGGGCAGCTGTACACCACGTTGTCGGTGGCCGATGCCGCCGCGTCCACCGCATTCATCGCCGGCGCGGAACCGCGCGAGGTGCGCCAGCGCTACGAGCAGGCGATCACCAACGCCGCGGTGGCGTTGACCCAGGCGTCCAGCGGCCTTACCGACCCGCCGATGCAGGAGCTGCTCAGCCAGATCAACGCCCGGCTGGCGGTCTATGCCGGTCTCGTCGAAACCGCGCGGACGAACAATCGGGCCGGCAACCCGATCGGCTCTTCGTATCTGTCCGAGGCGTCGTCGCTCATGCAGCAGCAGATCCTGCCCGACGCGAAGCGGTTGTACGACGAGACGTCGGCGCGGGTGGACGCCCAAACGACGGCGTCGACGGACATCCCGACGCTGGGCATCGTGATTGTCCTCGCGACGCTGCTGTTCGGAGCGTTCTCAAACCGTTGGCTGGCCCGAAAAACGCAGCGCCGGCTGAACTTCGGCTTTGTCGCCGGTGGGGCTGCGGTGCTGGTCATGTTGATCTGGGTTGGGACGGTGCTGACGATTTCCACCACCAATAGCCGCAGCGCTAAGGGCTCTGCGGCCGAGTCCCTCAAGACCGTCACCAATTTGGCGATCCTGGCCCAGCAGGCCCGCGCCGACGAGACCCTGGCGTTGATCCGGCGCGGCGACGAGGACGTCCGCCAGCAGTCGTACTACCAGCGGATCGACAACATGCACCAGCTGCTCCACGACTATCTCAACCGCAACGACGCGATCGACAAGTCGGATCTGAAGAACGCCGACCAGCTGCTGTCGCGGTGGCGGCAGGCCGACGAGCGCATCAACTCCTACATCGCCGTCGGCAACTACCAGGCCGCGACGCAGGTGGCCCTGGGGAACGGCGACCAGGATTCCACCCCGGCGTTCGACCGGTTGGAGCAGGCGGTGAATAACGCCATCGCGGAGAGCCGCCGCCAGCTGCGCAATGACATCGTCAACGCGCGCACGGTGTTGTCCGGGGCGACGATCGGCACGGTGGTGCTCAGCGTCGTCGCGGCGCTGGCGGTGACGGTCGGCTTGTGGCCGCGAATGAGCGAGTACAGATGAGAAAGACGCTCAATCTCCTGGCCGTGGCCGTAGTTCTCGTCGCGGGAGTTCTGGTGACGGGGTGCGGCCATTCGGACACCATGACAGCCGAGCCGTCGATGACGCTGGCCGCACCGACGCCCGCGGGGATGCAGGAGATGGCGCCGCAGCCGAACCCGCCCGCGATGCCGAACGAAAGCTGTGACCGGACGGCGAGTCTTCGGCCGTTCCCCGACAGGAAGGATGCCGACGCCGCGGTGGCCAATATCCGCCAGCGCGGCCGGCTCTTGGTCGGGTTGGACATCGGCAGCAACCTGTTCAGCTTCCGGGATCCAATCACCGGCGAGATCACCGGTTTCGATGTCGACATCGCCGGTGAGGTTGCCCGCGACATCTTCGGTACTCCGTCACAGGTCGAGTACCGCATCCTGTCGTCGGCCGATCGCGTCACGGCGTTGCAGCACAACGACGTGGACATCGTTGTCAAGACCATGACGATCACCTGCGAGCGGCGCAAGCAGGTGGCCTTTTCGAGCGTCTACCTGATGGCCAACCAACGGATTCTGGCACCGCGCGATTCGGCGATCTCGCAAGCTTCCGACCTGTCGGGCAAGCGGGTATGCGCCGCCACCGGCACCACGTCAGTCGATCGGCTGCAGCAGATCAGCCCCCCGCCGATCATTGTGTCGGTGGTGACGTGGGCCGATTGCCTTGTCGCTCTGCAACAGCGGCAGGTCGACGCGGTGAGCACCGATGACTCGATCCTCGCGGGGCTGGTCGCGCAAGATCCGTACCTACACATCACCGGAGCGGATCTCGAGGACGAGCCGTACGGCATCGGGATCAACCTGCAGAACACCGGGTTGGTCCGGTTCGTCAACGGCACGCTGGAGCGGATCCGTCGTGACGGCACCTGGTACGCGTTGTACCGCAAGTGGTTAACGGTCCTTGGGCCGACCCCGGCGCCCCCGATTCCGAGGTATTCGGACTGATGGGCCGGCCGGAAGAGAAACCAGACCCCCGCACGCAACCGGCGGCGTTCGGCATCGACTACGCCGAGGATTCATCGTCGACGCTGCGTCCGATGTCCACGCAGGCGATCTTCCGCTCCGAGGATGACCAGGACGCGGCTGCCTCGACCACCGACGACACTGCCGGCGACACGGACGACCACACCACCAGCGTGACGCGCAAGCTGTCGCACATTCGCAGGCTGGGCGGTGGGCTGGTCGAGATTCCCCGTGTGCCCGAGAAGGATCCGCTCGCCGCGTTGATGACGAATCCTGTTGTTGCCGAGTCGAAGCGGTTCTGCTGGAACTGCGGGCGCCCGGTCGGGCGCTCCACCCCGGACGGCGAGGCAAAGAGCGAAGGGTGGTGTCCGCACTGCAGCAGCCCGTATTCGTTCCTGCCCCAACTCGGGCCGGGCGACAAGATCGCCGGGCAGTACGAGATCAAGGGATGCATCGCCCACGGCGGCCTGGGTTGGGTGTATCTGGCCGTCGACCACAACGTCAACGAGCGGCCCGTCGTGCTCAAGGGTCTGGTGCATTCCGGCGACGCCGAGGCACAAGCGATCGCGATGGCGGAGCGGCAGTTCCTGGCGGAGGTCACGCACCCGTCGATCGTGAAGATCTTCAACTTCGTCCAGCATCCCGACAAGCACGGAGAGCCGGTCGGCTACATCGTGATGGAGTACGTCGGCGGTACGTCGCTGAAGGAGGCCAAGGGCGAGAAGCTGCCAGTCGCGCAGGCCGTCGCGTACATGCTGGAGATCCTGCCTGCGCTGGGTTACCTGCATTCGATCGGCTTGGCGTACAACGACTTAAAGCCGGATAACATCATGATCACCGAGGAGCAGCTCAAGCTGATCGACCTCGGTGCCGTGTCGACAATCAACTCGTTCGGCTACCTGTACGGCACGCCGGGCTATCAGGCGCCGGAGATCGTGCGCACCGGACCGACGGTGGCCACCGACATCTACACGGTGGGCCGGACACTGGCCGCGCTGACGCTCAACATGCGCACCCAGAGGGGCCACTATGCGGTCGGGTTGCCGGAGGACGACCCGGTGCTGGCCACCTACGACTCGTACGCGCGGCTGCTGCGCAGGGCGATTGATCCCGATCCGCGCCGCCGGTTCGGCAGCGCCGAGGAGATGTCGACGCAGCTGCTGGGAGTGCTGCGGGAGGTGGTGGCGCACGACACCGGCGCGCCGCGGCCCGGGTTGTCGACGGTGTTCAGCCCGTCCCGGTCCACGTTCGGGGTCGAGCTCTTGCTTGCGCACACCGACGTGTACCTCGACGGCCTGGTGCACGCCGAGAAGCTGACGGCGCGGGAGATCGTCACCGCGCTGCCGGTGCCGCTGGTCGATCCCTCCGATGTGGGAGCCGCGGTGCTGTCGGCGACGGTGCTGTCGCAGCCGGTGCAGACGCTGGACTCCTTGCGGGCGGCCAGGCACGGCACGCTCGACAGCGAGGGCATTGACCTCACGGAGTCGGTGGAGCTGCCGCTGATGGAGGTACGGGCGTTGCTCGACCTCGGCGACGTCGCGAAGGCCACCCGCAAGCTGGACAACCTGGCCGAGCGGGTGGGCTGGCGGTGGCGAATGGTGTGGTTCCGCGCGGTGTCCGAGCTACTGACCGGCGACTTCGAGTCGGCGACAAAGCATTTCACCGAGGTGCTGGACATGCAGCCGGGTGAGTCGGCCCCGAAGCTGGCGTTGGCTGCGACGGCCGAGCTCGGCGGAATTTCCGACGGGCTGAAGTTCTACGACACCGTGTGGAGCGCCGACAACGGCGTGATCTCGGCGGGCTTCGGGCTCGCACGGGCGCGGTCTGCCGACGGTGACCGCGAGATGGCGGTGCGCACATTGGATGCGGTGCCGCCAACATCCCGGCATTTCACCACCGCGCGGCTGACGAGCGCGGTGACACTGCTCTCGGGGCGGTCCATGAGCGAGCTGACCGAAGAGCAGATCCGCGATGCGGCCCGCCGCGTCGAGGCGCTGCCCGATTCTGAGCCGAGGGTGTTGCAGATCCGCGCACTGGTGCTGGGCACCGCGCTGGATTGGATCGGCGAGAACAAAGCCAGCACCAACCACATCCTCGGATTCCCGTTCACGCCGCACGGGCTTCGGCTCGGAGTCGAGGCGTCGTTGCGGAGTCTGGCGCGGGTGGCGCGCACGCGGGCGCACCGGTACGCGCTGGTGGACATGGCCAACGCGGTCCGCCCGACGTCGACCTTCTAACTGCCAGACCTTCTAACTGCCAGACCTTCTAACTGCCAGACCTTCTAACTGCCAGACGTTCTAGACCTCGACGGTCTAGCTCCCGGGTTTCTAGCTCGCGAGTTTTACGTCCCGTTTTCGACGCGGTCTTGGGCGGTCAACAGCAGATTGTCGTAGACCGACCGGGCCGGCAGTGCCTCGTCGTGGGCGACCGCCGAAAAGTCCGAAACGATCTGCTCGGCGAGTGGCCGCAACTTGACGTTGGTCTCCTGGGATCGCCATTTCAGCAGGTCGAAAGCGGCATCGCCGTCGATCCCGTAGATCGCCATCAGCATGCCCTTGGCCTGTTCGATCGACGCACGGCTCTTAGTGATCTTCTCGACCTCAGCCGTCAGGTGATCTTGCCGCGCCTCTTCGGCCGGGGTGATGTCAACG
>Ga0209526_10003534_pt1 | contig 10642 bp, 9 predicted proteins | sample JacPinW_OM2H0_M1_FD_188566 | JGI IMG/M metagenome (GOLD analysis project Ga0209526, IMG submission 188566) | Forest soil microbial communities from Algoma, Ontario, Canada - Jack Pine, Ontario site 1_JW_OM2H0_M1 (SPAdes) (version 2) | ecosystem: Environmental > Terrestrial > Soil > Boreal... | reverse complement strand
CGGCGCAATAGAGCAGCCGGTCGCCGCGCTCGACCACGATGTCGGGATTGGCGCAGATCAGCGGCAGCTTGCGCTCGCGGGCCCGCGTCATCATGGCGCGGTAGTCTTCCGCCTTCTCGGTCTCGTCGTCAAGCAGCCCGGTGCAGACGATGTAGTCGGCCTCTTCCAGCGGCGCGAGCGCCGGATCGAGGCCGCGATAGATCGAAGTGTCGCGCTCGGGCCCGAGCCAGAACACTTTGCGGCCGGGATGGTCGGCGACATAGTGCCGCGTCAGGTCGCCGGAACTGACGATGGCGTCATAGGTCTCGTCGGCAACGCCGAGCTTGCGCAATTGCCGCTGCACCGAGTCGGCCGGCCGTGGCGCGTTGGTGATGAGGATCACCGTGCCGCCGCGGCTGCGAAAATTGTGCAGCGCCTCGCAGGCTTCGGGAAACGCCTCGAGCCCGTTATGGACCACGCCCCAGATGTCGGAGAGAACGATTTCGACGCCGTCGATGAGGTCGCGCAGCCGCCCGACAAACCGCAATGCCATGGCGAAAGATGCCGTCTAGCCCGGCCCGGCGAGGCGGCGCGCCAGCGCGGCATTGCCGCTCGTCCGCGCCGGCAGATCGATGGCCGCAGCCTCGACGTTCGCCGGTTTGCCGGAGCCATTGCTCCCCTGGGAATCCTGAGTAGGGGAATCCTCACCCCTGTTCGAAGGCGCCCCGCCGGTTGCAGATGCGCCTTCGGGGCGCAACGGCCGCGGCGGCGCAAACAGAAAGCCCTGGCCGAACCGCACGTCATAGTCGAGCAGGTCGACGACCGCGCGCTCGCCCTCGATCCGCTCGGCAATCAGGTCGATGCCGAACCGGCCGAGCAGATCGGACAGGTCGGACGGGTGAATGTCCGATGTCGAGGTCTGCTTCGGATCGAGCAACAGCGCGGCCGGCACCTTGATGTAGCGGACGCCGCGGTCGGCGAGTTCGCGGGGCTCGATCCGCAAATCGGCGACGTGATCGATCGAGAAGCGGTAGCCGCGCTGCGCCAGTGCCGCGAGATGTTCGGTCTCGGTCGGGCCGAGACGGCGGAATGTCGCCTGCTTGAATTCGAGCACGAATGACGGCGCCAGCGCCCGGTTGGCCTCGAGGAAATCGAGGCATTGCGCAAACGTCGCGGTGTTGCCGAGCGTTGCCGCAGAGACATTGCAGAACACGCCGACTTCCTTGTTGCGCACCATCAGCCGCCGCAGCACCTGAACGCAGCGCAGCATCACCATGTGGTCGATGCGGCCGATCAGCCCGGAGGCCTCCGCCGCGCCGATGAAATCCTCGGCGGCGAGGATCTGATCCTTTTCGTCGCGCAGCCGCGTCACCGCTTCGTAGAAACGCACCTTGCGCTGCGGCAGGGTCACCATCGGCTGCAGGTAGATGTCGACGCGGTTCTCCTCGACCGCGCTTCGCACCGCGGCCAGCACCTGGGCGTGGCTGCGGGATGGCGTGGAATCGGAGGTTGCGGCCTTGTGAGCCGCAGAATTGTGAGCCGCCCTCGCGGGCGAGAGCACGATGCCCCGGTCCTCGCTTCTGTCTTCGCTCTTGCGCTGGCTCTCGCCTTGGGCGGGCAGCGGCTTGTTCGGCGGCTCGGGCGGATCGCCTTCCGGCTTGGCGGCAGGGGGTGCCGCGGCCAGCATATCCTCGTGGGTCGCAACCGTCGTCGCGAGCTGCTTGACCAGGGAGCCGAGTTCGTTGATCTCGCCGACCACCGCCTGGATGCGGTCGGCGCCGGCGGAATTGGCCGAGGCCACCCGGCCCTCGACGGCGGCGAGCCTGCGGCCGAACTCCGCCACCTGGCGGGCGAGATCGGCGGTGCCGCGCGACAAATCCGCGATCTGGCTGCCGACATCGGTGCGGTCGCGCAGCCGCATCGATACCGCGTTGTAGAGGATCAGGAAGGTCAGGGCGGTCAGGGCCACGATGGCCGATTCTGTCCCCGAGATGCCGGCCATCGAATACAGGATCAGGCCGAGCGATGCTGCGACCAGCACCATGCAGATGGCGATAAAAATCGTCGAGATACGGATCATGTGCCGCGCAACGCTCCCCCAGCGCCGCCAATCCTAACACCAATGTTGATTCGAGACGCTAGTGTTTCTTCGGCACGCCGGGAACCGCTCGTCCTGAGTGTTCCGGGGGGCCGTACGCGGCGGCGGTCGGCTGCCTCGCCCCGCTCTCTTGTCCGCCGAAGCCCGCCTTCGGGCGAAGGCGGACGCGGGGAGAGGGTGGGGGGTGGCCAGCCCTATGCCACCGCGCGGATGATCTTGCCGACCTTGTCGACGATCTCGCCGATCTCCTCCTCGCTGACGATCAGGGGCGGCGTCAGCGCCAGCGTGTCGCCGGCGATGCGCAGCATCAAATCGTTGTCGTGGAAGGCGCTGTTGAGCGCGTCGAAGCCGCGCTTGCCGGGCGCCTCCGCGCGCGGGGCAAGGTCGATGCCGGCGGTCAGGCCCACGGTGCGGATATCGACCACGTTGGGCAGGCCCTTCAGCGACATCACGGCGTCGGCGAATTTCGGCTCCAGTTTGTTCGCGCGTTCGAACAGCTTTTCGTCGCGGTAAATGTCGAGCGTCGCAAGCCCCGCGGCGCAGGCGAGCGGATGCGCCGAATAGGTGTAGCCGTGGGTCAGTTCGACCATGTGTTCCGGGCCGCTCATGAAGGCGTCGTGGATGGTGTCGCGCACGATGACGCCGCCCATTGGAGCTGCGCCATTGGTGATGCCCTTGGCGAAGGTGATCATGTCGGGCAGCACGCCATAGCGTTCGGCGGCGAAGGCATAGCCGAGCCGGCCGTAACCGGTGATGACCTCGTCGAAGATCAAGAGGATGCCATGCTTCTGGGTGATCTCGCGGAGCCGCTTCAGATAGCCCTTCGGCGCCGGCAGCACGCCGGTCGATCCCGCCATCGGCTCGACGATCACGGCGGCCATGGTGGAGGCGCCGTGCAGGTTGACGAGCCGCTCCAGCTCGTCGGCGAAATGCGCGCCGTATTCCGGCTCGCCCTTGGTGAACGCCTGCTTCTCCCTGTCGTAGGTGTGGGGAATATGATCGACGCCGGCGAGCAGCGTGCCGTACATCTTGCGATTGTTGACGATGCCGCCGACCGCGGTGCCGCCGAAGCCGACGCCGTGATAGCCGCGTTCACGGCCGATCAGGCGGGTGCGGGTGCCCTGGCCGGCGATCTGATGATAGGCCAGCGCAATCTTGAGCGCAGTGTCGGCGGCCTCCGAGCCCGAGTTGCAGAAGAACACATGGTCGAGGCCTTGAGGCGCGAGCTCGGCGATGCGGCTTGCGAGCTCGAAGGCCTGCGGGATGCCAAACTGAAATGGCGGCGCATAGTCGAGCGTCTCGGCCTGCTTGGCGATCGCCTGCGAAATCTCCTTGCGGCCATGGCCGGCATTGGCGCACCACATGCCCGCGGCGGCGTCGATGATCTTGCGGCCGTCGACGGTGAAGTAGTGCATGCCCTTGGCGCCGGCGAGCAGCCGCGGCGCCTTTTTGAACGCTCTGTTGGCGGTGAAAGGCATCCAGTGCGCGGCGAGGTCGTTCGGCACGTTGACGTTGGGAGTTTTGGGGCTCTTGTCCAGCATGGGGGCCTCTTCGAGTTTCTCTTGGAGTTTCGGTGAATCTGGCTGCTCGCTAAGGTATCAGCTTCGAAGCCGTGCGGAAACGCCATAAACCGCAATATTCCCGCTTCATTAGGCCGGATTCTCAGCCGAGATCGGCGGCGCCGATCCAGAAGACCTCGGCTTGTGAATCCTCGGTGTCGAGCCAGAGCAGTGGCAGTTGCGGGTAGGCGGCTTCCAGATTGTCGCGGCCGCGGCCGATTTCGCACAACAGCCCGCCCTGCGGAGTCAAATGCGATGCGGCCTGGTCCAGGATCGGCCTGATGATATCGAGCCCGTCGGCGCCGCCGTCGAAGGCAAGTTTCGGTTCAGTGCGGCATTCTCGCGGCAGGCTCGCCATCCCCGCCGCATCGACATAGGGCGGATTGGAAATGATCAGGTCGTAGCGCCGCTCGCCGATCGGCTTGAACAGGTCGCCCCGATGCAGCGTCACCCTCTCTTCGAGGCCGTGCTCGGCGACATTGCGCGCGGCGACCTCGATCGCGTCCTTTGAAATATCGACCGCGTCGATTTGCGCATTTGGAAAATGCCGGCTGGCCAGGACGGCGAGGCAACCCGAGCCGGTGCAGAGATCGAGCACGCTTTCGACTGATCCGGGATCGCCGATCAGCGAGCCGTCATCCTCGCCGAAATGCGAATCCAGGAGTTCACCGATGAAGGAGCGCGGCACGATCACGCGCTCGTCGACATAGAACGGCAGGCCGCGCATGTAGATCTTGTTGACGAGATAGGCTGTGGGTTTGCGCGTGGTGACGCGGCGCTCGATGAGGTCGAGGATCCTCTTGCCCTCGGCCGCCGTCACCCGCGCCGTGGCAAAAGTCTCGAACTGATCGGGATGCAGGTGCAAGGTTTCGCAAACCAGGAAGGCTGCTTCCGCGACCGGATCGGTGGTGCCGTGCGCAAACGCGAGCCTGGCCTCGACGAAGCGGCTCACCGCATAGCGGACGAAGTCGAGCAGCGTCTTCAGTTCACTCGCCTCGACTTGCGGAAGTTTCGATCTGGCGCGGCCGCGTCTGGCCGCGCTCTTGGCGCGCTTCGCCATCAGGACTTGGACCAGCGCGCGGCGGCTGTGTCATCATGCTCGCGCGCCTCGACCCAGCCGGTTCGACCGGCGCTTTCCTCGCGCTTCCAGAACGGCGCGCTGGTTTTTAGGTAATCCATCAAAAACTCCGCGGCCTGGAACGCCGCCTGCCGGTGCTTCGATGCCGTCACCACCAGCACGATGTTTTCGCCGGGCTCGATGCGGCCGAAGCGATGGATCACGGTCAGGCCGTCAAGCGGCCAGCGCGCCATCGCTTCATCGGCATGGCGCTTGATCTCGGCCTCCGCCATGCCGGGGTAGTGCTCGAGCGTCAGCGCCGCGATCGGATCGTTGCCTTCGCTGCCCCGGCAGATGCCGGAAAAACTCACGACCGCGCCAATGTCGGTACGGTCATTCGTCAGCGCCGCGATCTCGCGCGCGACATCGAAATCGGTCTGCTGGATACGGATCGTGACAGGGGCGGTCATAGCGATCACTGGCTTTTTGTTTGACGCGTTTTCTTCACGCGAACCGGTATCCACTTCGCTCGAAAACGCTTTGTTAGCCGCCGGTCATCGGCGGGAAAAACGCGATCTCGCGGGCGCCGGCAATCGCAGCATCCGGCTTGACATGGGCGTGGTCGATCGCGGCGCGGATCACCCGCGGTGTCTCAAAAGCGTGGGCGTAAGCTTCATCACGCTTGGCGAGCCAAGCGATCAATTCGCCCACGGTGCGCACGCTGGCAGGCGGCTCAACCAGCTCTTCGGCCTTGCCGACCCGTTCGCGCACCCAGGCGAAATATTTCACCTTCATCCCTCGTCCTCCTTGGTGAGGTGATGGATGCCGGCGCGGAAATAGTCCCAACCGGTATAGATGGTGAAAATCGCCGAGGCCCACAGCAGCAACAGGCCGATCTGGGTGACGACCGGCACCACCTGGTCGCCGGCTTCGCCCGCGAGCAGGAAGCCGATCGCGATCAGCTGGATCGTGGTTTTCCATTTGGCGAGTTTTGTCACGGGGACGCTGACGCGCAGCGCCGCCAGATATTCGCGCAGGCCCGACACCAGGATTTCGCGGCACAGGATGACGATCGCGGCCCAGAGTGCCCAGCCGTGGATGATGCCGTCCGCGGCCAGCATCAACAGGCAGGATGCGACCAACAGCTTGTCGGCGATCGGGTCTAGCATCCGGCCGAACGCCGATTGCTGGTTCCAGATCCGCGCGTAATAACCGTCGAGATAGTCGGTGACCCCTGCGGCGATGAACACGGCGACCGCCACCCAGCGCAGCCAGAGCGGCCCGTCCATGATCGACTGCGCATAGATGCAGCCGACCACCACCGGAATCGCGGCGATCCGGGCGTAGGTCAGGATATTCGGGATGGACAGGCTCTTGGCCTGTCCCCTGGTGGTTGCGATGTTCATCCGTCCTACCAATACCGCCAAAGCTTGAAGGTCAACCGCCGGGATCACATGACCGGTCACAGACGACGCTCATATGACTCGAAGCCGGTTTTCAACCCGGCCGGGCGTGGAAAAACTCGAAAATCTTGCGGGCGCTTTCGGCGCTGACGCCGGGAACCTTGCCGAGGTCGGCGATCGAGGCCCGCTCGATCTCCTTCAACGTTCCAAAATGGTGCAGCAAGGCACGTTTGCGTGACGGGCCGATGCCGGGGATCTCCTGCAAACCGGCCTCGCGGATGTCCTTTTTGCGCAGCTTGCGGTGCGAGCCGATCACAAACCGATGCGCCTCGTCGCGCAGCCGCTGGATGAAATACAGCACCGGGTCGCGCGGCTCCAGTTTGATCGCCTCGCGGTCCGGCATGAACAGGGTCTCGCGGCCGGCGTCGCGGTCCGGCCCCTTGGCGACCGCCAGCAACGAGACCTGTGTCAGCCCGAGTCCCTCAAAGATTTCGCGCGCCGCGTTGAGCTGGCCCCGGCCGCCGTCGATGATGACGAGATCGGGCCATTGCGGAAACGAATCGTCATCCGCCTTGGTCTCTGCTTTGTCGCCGTCGGGTGGCGTCACGAGGCGCTTGAAGCGCCGCTGCAAGACCTCGCGCATCATCGCGTAATCGTCGCCCGGGGTTAGGCCTTCGGACTTGATGTTGAACTTGCGATACTGGTTTTTGATGAAACCATCCGGCCCCGCCACGATCATGGCGCCGACCGCGTTGGTGCCGTGGATGTGGCTGTTGTCGTAGACCTCGATCCGCTTGGGCGGGAGCGATAGCCCGAGCGTGGTGACGAGCCCCTGCAAGAGCCGGCCCTGCGTTGCGGTATCGGCAAGCTTGCGCCCCAGCGCCTCGCGCGCATTGGTCAGCGCGTGCGCGATCAATTCCTTCTTCTCTCCGCGCTTGGGCACGGAGACTTCGACCTTGTGCCCGGCCTTGACGGTGAGCGCATCCGCAAGCAGCTCGCCTTCCTCGATCTCGTGCGAGAGCAGGATCAGTTTCGGCGGCGGCTTGTCGTCGTAGAACTGCGCCAGGAACGAGGACAGCACTTCCTCCGGCGTGAAAGATTTTTCCGCGCGCGGGAAATAGGCGCGGTTGCCCCAGTTCTGCCCGGTGCGGAAGAAGAACACCTCGACGCAGGAATATCCGCCCTCCTGATGGATCGCGAACACATCGGCCTCTTCGACCGTGCGCGGATTGATGCCCTGCTGCGACTGGATCGCCGACAGCGCCGCGAGGCGGTCGCGGTAAAGTGCGGCGGTTTCGAATTCGAGGTCGCCGGATGCCCTTTCCATCTCGTGAGCCAGTTCCTGCTTCACCAGATGGCTGCGGCCGGACAGGAAGTCGCTCGCCTCGCGCACCAGCTCGGAATAGCCGGGAAAATCGATCTCGCGCGTGCAGGGGCCTGCGCAGCGGCGGATCTGATAGAGCAGGCACGGCCGGGTGCGGCTTTCAAAGAACGCATCGGTGCAGGAGCGGATCAGGAACGCGCGCTGCAGCGCCGTGATGGTGCGGTTGACCGCGCCTGCGGATGCGAACGGCCCGAAATACCGCCCAGGTCTCGTCTGCGCGCCGCGATGTTTCAGGATCTGCGGCGCCCAGTGATCGCCCGTGATCAGGATATAGGGGAACGATTTGTCGTCGCGCAGCTGCACATTGAAGCGCGGCCTGAGTTGCTTGATGAGATTGGCCTCTAACAGCAGCGCTTCGGTCTCGGTCGAGGTCGAGATGATCTCGACCGTCACGGTGGCCGCGATCATGCGCAGGATGCGCGCCGGCTGCGGCGCGTTGACGCGGGCATAGGAGGTCAGGCGCTTGCGGACATTTTTTGCCTTGCCGACATAGAGCACGTCGTTTGCCGCATTGAGCATGCGGTAGACCCCGGGCGAGGTCGGCGCGAGGCGCACCGCGTTCTCGATCGCGGCATGGCCGATGGCGAGCGGGCCTTCGGCCACGGCGTCCGCCGGCTCCTCCAGAACCTCCGGCAGCCGGGCCTCCTCGTCCTCCTCGGTCGCCGACGTCGCGGGATCGACATCGGCGGAGGCAAGGCCCTCAGCGGAGACAAGGCCCTCGGGCGGCAGATCGGGCAGGGAACCCGGCGGCTGCTTCGGCGGCCGTGAGGTCTCGGGCGAGGACTCCTGCGAGGCCTTGGGCAGGGACTGGGGATTGTCGGTAGAATCGTGATCCATCGGGGTAAATTTAGGCGCTGCGGCGGCCCGTCGCCAGCGCCCGCGACGGTGCCGTTCACGCCGGCTCCAGGCCCAACGCGAACCGGTCCGGTAACACATTCTTAAGAATGATGAGCGGGCGGTAACCGCGCTTAACAAGCCTTTAACTTAAAACTCTCGATAAACCTTATCGGAAAAACGGAAGTTCCGTAACCATGCGGTGCGCGCAGGTCTCTTCGCGAAGCGCGGTCGCGGGTGAGTTGCGTGGAGTGTGCGATGAAAAGGCACGTTTTGGGCGCAGTGGCGTTGAGCGCTGCGGTCTGGGCGGCTTCCGCCAGGGCGGCCGACCTCTACGGATCGCGCGCTCCCTACACGGTCAACCAGCCGCTCAACATGTACAGCTGGGCCGGTCCCTATCTCGGCGGCAATCTCGGCTATGGCTGGGGCTCGGTCGACAACAACCCGACCAAGCCGTCGGGGTTTGTCGGCGGCGTCCAGGCTGGCTACAACTTTCAGACCGGGCAGGCCGGGCAATGGGTGTTCGGCCTTGAAGGCGACATCCAGGTGACCGGCGCCGACGACACCTTTGCGCCGTGGAAATTCTCAAATCCCTGGTTTGGAACGGTGCGCGGCCGCGCCGGCTATCGCGTCAACAACATCCTGTTCTACGGCACGGCGGGTCTTGCCTTTGGCGAGCTGCGCGGCATGACCTTCGGCATGTCGGAATCCCACATCAATGCGGGGTGGACCGGCGGCGTCGGCGCCGAATTCGGGCTTTCCCAGTTCGGTCTGGCGCAGAAATGGACCGCCAAGATCGAGTATCTCTATGTCGATCTTTCCGACAGCCAGTTCGTCATCACCGGCACACAAAACGGCTACCGGTTCGGCTTGGTGCGCGCCGGCGTGAACTATCATTTCTGATAGCAACAAGAAAATATCGGACCACAGCCTCCCGGCCGCCCTTCCAGCGGCCGGGATTTTTTGACACAGCGCGACTACGATGAAACCACGAGGTTGACCGCCTTGGGCCCCTTGCCCTTCTTGTCCGGTTCGACCTCGAACGTAATACGCTGTCCCTCTGTCAAATCCTTCAAGCCGGCCCGCTCGACCGCCGTGATGTGCACGAACACATCGCGGCCGCCGTCATCGGGCTTGATAAAGCCGTAGCCACGTTCTCCATTGAAGAACTTGACCGTCCCAGTCATGGCCATCGGGAAACTCCTCCCCCGCACTGCTCCGCCGCTTACGCGTACATCGCGTAGCGGCCGACCGGACATTCGCTGCCGGAAGCTGGCCACCTTGAGCGGATCGGTTCACGTCTCGATCCGCCTGGATTTTTTGTTAGGCCTCTATCACTCCGCCGCAACCATTCGCGGAAGCGGAACGTAAAGCCAGTCCATAAACACCCTGAGCATAATACGGTTCACCGTAAATTGACTACGGCTTTTCAACAGCTACACAGGCCTACGGTCTAGGCGTCTCGAGCTTGAACCGGCCGGCGCCGCCCTGGCCGAGCGGCTTTTCGAGTTCGGGCAGGATCGCCTTCAGCTCGTCCTGCAGCGTCCATGGCGGATTGACCACCAAAAGTCCCGCGGAGGCCAGCGCCGCGCCCGCGCGCTGCGGCGCGACGCTGAACTCGAGCCGCACGCATTTTCCACTGCCTGCAGTTGTGGAAGCGATCTCCGCAACGCGCTGCGCGAGGCCGTCGCTGGCGCGCCGACTCTTGGCCGGATACCACAACAGATAGATGCCGGTCGGCCATTTCGCGAACGCTTCGGCAAAGCCCTTTTCCATTCGTTCGAACTCGTCCTTCGCCTCGAACGGCGGATCGACCAGCACGAGGCCGCGCCGCTCGTTCGGCGGCACGAAGGCCGGCAGCGCCATCCAGCCGTCGAGGTCGACGACACGGGCCTGGACGTCGCGGCGCAGCGCGCCGATCAGCTCTTTGCGCGCGTCCGGTTCAAGCTCGCAGGCGGTCAAGCGATCCTGCGGCCGCAGCAATGCGCGCGCGATCAGCGGCGACCCCGGATAGGCGCTCAACGGCGCTTGCGGATTGAAGGCGCGGACGATGTCGAGATAGGGCATCACGAGCGGCAATGTCTTGTCTGAAAATCGCGCCTGCATGATCCGTGCAATCCCGGTCAGCCACTCGCCGCCGCGGCGCGCTTGTTCGCTTGTCAGATCATAGCGGCCGGCGCCGGCGTGGGTGTCGATCACGCGGAACGCGGCCGGCTTCTCCTGCAGGTAAAGCAGGACGCGCACCAGCACGATGTGCTTGATGACGTCGGCAAAGCCGCCGGCATGAAAGGCGTGACGGTAGTTCATGGGGAGGGTTAACACGTCATT
>Ga0209526_10003533_pt1 | contig 10643 bp, 10 predicted proteins | sample JacPinW_OM2H0_M1_FD_188566 | JGI IMG/M metagenome (GOLD analysis project Ga0209526, IMG submission 188566) | Forest soil microbial communities from Algoma, Ontario, Canada - Jack Pine, Ontario site 1_JW_OM2H0_M1 (SPAdes) (version 2) | ecosystem: Environmental > Terrestrial > Soil > Boreal... | reverse complement strand
TCCAGTCTGAGCCATGAGCCCAGCATAGCACATTCTCCACGTGGTGAATCTAATGAATGATTCTTACCACTAGCAAGTTCGCGCTTAGCCCACCCCAGATCTGAACCCCGGGCACCGGCGGTCTGTCATGGGAAAGATGGCTCCTGTCAGTGCGACGCGGACAAAGCGCACGGACAATCTGCCAGGTTGGGCGTTGTGGCCGCCGTTGGGTCAGTCCGGGGCTCCGGCTCGGGGCCGCGGCGCTTACTGATCGTACCTCAGCGCGTGCACGAGGGTAGCTCCAAGCAGCCCGACCGCAGCAATCAAAAGTTCGATCAGCCCACAGAGCATCCAGAGCGCAGCAACGGTTTGCCTCATCACGTTGTTGCTAATGTCGCTAATGTCTGCCCCGGCCCAGGAAAAGAGGGCGAGTATGCTGCCCACGACGATCACCACAACGTTCCAGCCGATGGCCTGGTTTGCCGGCTTCGACCACGACGTTACCTGCATCACTACGTTCGGCCCGCAGCGCTCCATGTTCGAGAGCAATTTCCCGGTCGACAAGGGTACCTGCAGTTATCAGGTTCTGTGGAACGCGTTCAAGCGGATCGCCGCCGGCTATTCCACCGACGAGAAGACCGCCCTGTTCAACGGCGCCGCGTCGAAAGCCTATCGCCTGGCGGTGTGAATCGGCGACAAAGGCGAGGAACGACAGCAATCGTGCAGGCGCGCATCTGCCGGCGACGCGAGTAGCATATAGGGCATCCGCGAAGAACTCAGGGACATGGCGCGCCGGCTGGCCACTATCGGCTATTACGTGCTGCTGCCCAACCTCTATTACCGCGCCGGCCGCGACACGATTTTCGGGCCAAGCGTGCTCGAACAGGGCAGCGCCGAGCGCGACCGCATGCGGGCGGTCCGCACCAAGATGACTATTCCCCCGGTCATGAAAGACGTTGCCGCGATGTTGGATTTTATCGACCGGCAAAGGGAGGTAAAGGAGGGGAAAGTCGGATGTCACGGCTATTGCATGAGCGGCCCCTATGCCTTGGCGGCCGCGGCGCGCTTTCCCGAGCACGTCGCCGCAGCCGCCTCGTTCTACGGTACCTGGCTCGTCAGCGACGCCGAAGAGAGCCCGCATCTCTCATTGGGCAGGGTCAAAGGGGAACTCTACATTGCCTGTGCCGAACACGACGACCTGGCGCCCCTCCCGATGGTCGATGAGCTGCGCACTCTGTTTCAGCGGGCGGGCTCGCCGGGCGAGATCGAGCTCTACCCCGGGGTCCATCACGGCTTCGCCTTCCCTGAACGCTGGTGCTACGACAAGCCGGCCGCGGAGCGGCATTGGGAGCGGCTGATCGCCCTCTATCGGCGGCGTTTGGGCTAGAACCGAGCCGCCCCCGGTCAATCGAGCTTCAATGGCGCGCCGTCTAGCTCCTCCGCGCGCTCTACCTCGATCAACACCGCATGCCCTTGTTTCTGGGGATCGCGGTCCTTCTCGGGCTGTACCAGGCGACGCCAAACCTCCTCGTAGACCGGTCCCGAGCGGTAGATTTTCGTCCGGCCGTAAAATCGGGCGATGCCACCCTTCGGTAGAATGCCTTCCTCGCGCAACTGCGGCTTGCGGAAATAGACGGTGAGCTTGGTCCCGTCGGTCAGGTTCTCGTTGGTCGAGCCCTTGCCGCGCTCCCACAGCGCGATATGCGTATCGTCATACACCATCGTGCTGCCGCGCGGGCTGATCTGGGCGAACCCATTGGGCAGCACGCTTCCGACCAGACACACATTCGCCGGGAAGGCGGTGTCAATGTGCTGGTGTAGGATCTTGGGAATGGTCGCCACGACTTTCTTCCTCCATGGCATTGCTGAATATACGTAATATACGAGGGCACATCGCGCCTAGGCGTCGCTGCAGTTTTAGTCACCATCCCCTGCGCTCTTCGAGGCGCGCCTTCACGAAGCCTTCGATCGCCACGATCATTTCGGTGATGTCGGCCCGCAGGCGATCGAAGCCCGGGCTCTTCTCCAGGGTCTTCTGATCCATGTAGAGCGCGCGATCGACCTCGATCTGCAGGCTGTGGCGGTGTGTCGCCGGATGCCCCTGCCGTTTGACGATCTCGACGCCCTTATAGATCTCGTTGACGCGCACCGTGTAGCCCTGCTCGCGCAGCACCTGCGCAACAAACGCGGTGAATTCGGGCGCACAGGTCGTGCCGTCGCGATCACCCAGTACAAAGTCGGCGCAGTGGCCGCCTTTTTTGCCGCTGCGACTGGACGGCATCGAATGGCAATTCACATGCCACACACTTCCGAATTTGGCATGCGCATGCCGGCAAGCCTGATCGAGAACCCGATGATAAGGCGTATGGCAGCGCTCGAGGCGGGCGAGGACTTCGTCGACTCCGAGCTTGCGGCCGTAGATCGGAACGCCGGTTCTGGCGACCCGGCGCACCAGCCCGAGTCCCGTCTGCGTTCTGCGCGAGGGGGCGAGCGGCGACGGCCATGTTCCGTCAATCAGCGCGACATCAAGGTCGTCGACGGCGCGGTTCGGGTCGACGTAGCTGCGGGGAAATACGGCGCCAATCAATGTTGCACCACAAGCAGGTGCAGCACCGTAGAGTTCGTCGACATAAGTGTCCTCCGCGGTGCGCAGTACGTCCAACGGACAGCTGAATTTGAAATCCTCGGGGTAACTCGTTCCGCTGTGCGGCGAGTCAAAGATCAGGGGCACTTCCGCGGCCTGCGGGTCGCGGCGCCACAGCACACCGGGGATCTCGAGGTTCATTCCGTCAGCTCGTTCCTAGCTGCGCCCGAGGCTGGGGGCACGCCCCGCCGGGCGAATTTACGCACCGACCCCGAACCGGGCAAGCTCCGCCGCCAGGGCCGCATTCGTTGCCGGGGTGACGCGGCGGCCGATCGCGTGCAAGATGGCATTTCCGCCTTTTGTCCCGGGGAGCGCTGCGTGCCTGAGCCGAATTATGCGGTCGAGCTGGCCCTACCTGACATCGAGCCCTACCGAGCCGGGAACACCGGGATCGACTATGTCACGTCTTTCGACAGTGATCAGCCCGGACCGCACGTGCTCGTTACCGCGCTGACCCACGGCAACGAGATCTGCGGGGCAATCGCGCTCGATCGCCTGTTTCGCGCCGAACTGCGACCACGATCGGGTAAGCTGACCTTGGCGTTCGACAACGTTGCCGCCTATCACAGCTTCGATCGCCGGATGCCCACCGCCTCCCGCTTCGTCGACGAGGATTTCAACCGGCTGTGGTCTCCGGCAACTCTCGACGGAGCGCGCCAATCGGTCGAGCTCGCCCGCGCCCGGGCGCTGCGCGCCATCGTCGACTCGGCCGATTTCCTGCTCGACATCCACTCGATGCAGTACGCGACGGCTCCGCTGATGCTGGCGGGTATCCTTGACCGATCGCTCGCTTTGGCGCGGCGGGTCGGGATCCCCGAGTTGATCATGTGCGATGCCGGCCACGCCGCCGGTCCGCGAATGCGCGATTACGGCGGGTTCGGCGATCCCACCGCGACCAAGACCGCGCTCTTGATCGAAGCCGGACAGCATTGGGAGCGCCGCGCCGCCGAGGTTGCGACCGATGTGATGCTGCGCTTTCTGATGGCCGTCGGGACCTTGTCGGGCGAAGACGCGGCGCCGCTCGGCGGACCTGATTTTGCGGCACACCCCGCACAACGCGTCATCCACGTCACCGAAGCCGTCACGATCACCGGCGACACCTTCGAATTTGTCCAGGATTTCCGCGGGCTGGAAGTACTGCCGCACAAGGGCACCTTGATCGGGCGCGATAACGGGCGCGAAGTACGCACGCCCTATGACGATTGCGTCCTGATCATGCCGTCGCGGCGTCTCGTCAAGGGGCAGACGGCCGTTCGCCTCGGCCGCTACGCCGAGTGAACAAGGCCCGACTCGATCGCGCCCTGCCGGCCCCACAGATCAAGCGCAGCTTCCCGCCGATCGCCGATCAGCAGGCGCGCGTTCTGGTACTCGGGACCTTGCCCGGCGAGGAGTCGCTGCGCCGCGGCGAGTACTACGCCCATCCCCGAAACCTGTTCTGGCCGATCGTCTTCGCGTTGTTCGACGCTGTTCCCGCTCCGGGTTACGCCGAAAGGCTGGCCTTTGTCGCGGCCCACCGGATCGCGCTGTGGGACGTGTGCGAGACCGGAGAGCGCGACGCGAGCGCCGATTCCTCGATCCGCCGGGAATGTCCGAACCCGATCGACCGGCTGCTCGACAGGCATCCGCTGATCCGCGCCGTCGCCTTCAACGGCACCGGGGCGCAACGCCTCCACGACCGCCACTTCGTGCGGCGCCCCGATGTCGATTACTTGGCGCTGCCCTCGACCAGCCCAGCGCATGCCCGTATCGGCTTCGCCGGGAAGCTCGCACGCTGGGCGACCCTGCGTGAGGCAGTCCGCGATCCGACCGCTTGAATCGAAGGCGTCGCCGCCCCGCTTACCCGGGCGCGAGCACCCGCGCTGCGGGAACCATGAAATTGCCGGCGATCAGCTTCAAGCGGTCGTCACTGCTCGTCAGGCAGGCCGCCCGTACGGCGTGAAGGGCGGCGCCCGCCGCCGTCGCGTTCCAAAACCAGTCGCCGAGCTGGCGGCTGGACGGCTTGGCGGAGCCAGCAGCACCGGCCTCCAGATAGTAGGCCTTCAAATCATCCACCGCGAAGCGCAGCATCAGCGGGGGTGAGAATGTGGCCCGGGGGCTCGCCAACACTTCACCGCGAAGCTGGCCCGCGACCAGCCGGCCGCAATCGGCGATCGAGAGCCCGCTCAGCCCTAGGGTGCTGTACCCGCGCTGAGTGACCCATCGGTCGTGATGGCCTCGCAAGAGATCGATCTCGCTTTCGAATTCTCTGGCCATCACCTCGGCCGAGCCGTCGGCGGCCGCAGCATGGTCGAAAGGCAGGCGCCAGCCGGGATCGGGCCGCGCCCGCGGGTCGTCGTCGGGAAAGTCCTCGATGAGGACCGGCCCATCCTCACGCTCGACCAGCCGCAATGCGGCGAGGATCACCCGTTTCTGAAACCCGGGGTCGCTCGGCGGTCCAAACGGCCGCCCCAGCTCAAACGGCACCCAGAGCGCGCGCGGCGGTCGGGTCCTCTCGGTTTGCGGGCGGGTCAGGCTGATTGCGACCGTTGCGAGATCTTCTTCCTCCAGATAGTGCCCCAGCGCGCTCACGGCGCGCGTGCAGAGCGGTCAAACGGGAGGGAGGATGACGGTGTCGACCCGATCGTCCTTGAGCCGGCCGGCCAGTTCGCGGGCATGCGGCTCCATCAGCACCGGATCGGTGGCGCCCATGAACGAGTAATGGGTTTGCGCGACCTCGCCGATAACCGCGTCGGCGGCCAGCTCGTTCAACCGGTCGAGCGGGAAGACGACGTTCCAGTCTTCCTGAAACCCGGTGCGGTCGAAGTTGATCGAGATATGGCTGATCAACAGGTCTTTCGCCCGCGTGTCGGCGGGGATCGCGCGGTAATCGGCATCGCGCCCGCGGAACGGCTCTTCGCCGCGCACGACGAGGCCGGCCGACGACACGATCGCGACCCGGCACTGCGGCAAAGCGGGCCCTTTTACCCACGGGCGCGTCGTGAAATCAGGACATTCGAGTTCAGCGAGGCGCTTTGCTTGCGCCGGCGGCAAATCGGTCAATCTGGTCATGTGCACCTCTCCCGCGCTTCCTGTCTCATTTAATCCCGGCGTGGGCAAGAGCTCCGGCGTAGCAACTGGGATGCGTTCATGCCTCGCGCCGAGCTGAGCCTCGCCGCGTCCGGCGATATCGTTGTCGCGCATGACTATTGCATCTTTGCCGCCCGGGCGGCCGCTATGGCGGCGACAACTGAACGCGCCGGCGAGCATTTCACGGTAGGCGAAAGCCACGGGAAGGTGAGAGACTGGGCCAGACTTTTTGCAGCCGCCGAACGGCGAGCGAGGTGATCCGATGACAGAGACGAAGTCCGGCCGCGCGCATCTGATTGCCGGCGGTTTTCCACCTGGTTCTTATGCCGGACACGACCATGACTATGCCCGCCTGCGGCTGCTCGGGCTGCTGGCCGAACGGGGCATTCCGGCTTCGGTCGCCAATGATTTCGCGGATATCGCGAAATGGCTGCCGGTCAGCCAATTGCTGATCACCTATGTGGCCGGTCCCTACCCCGACGCTGCGCAGTGCCGCGTCCTCCAGGGCTGGCTGGAAGGAGGTGGCCGCTGGCTGGGCTTACACGGGACCAGCGGTGGCCGCGCCGAGCGGGTGGAGGGCTCGCGCCAGCGCCGCACGGTCAAGACCGAGCACCATGCCCTCCTCGGCAGCTACTTCCTGACCCATCCCCCGATCTGCAAGATCCGCGTCGACGTGAGCGAGGCCGATTCCCCGCTTACGCGCGGGCTCGGCGCGTCATTCGCGGTCGAGGACGAGCCGTATTTCATCGAGCTGCAAGATCCGGGCTCGACGCAGATCCTGCTGACCGCAGACTACGGCGCGAACGCCACCTCACCCGCGATCGGGACCCTCTACCCCTCGGACACCTCACTGCAATCCGACGGCCGTACCCGCGTGCTCGGCTACACCCGACAGGTCGGCGACGGCGGCGTGACCTATTTTGCTCTCGGCCACTGCCACAACCCCGTGATCCGCGCTGCTCGGCCCGCCGACGCCACGGATAGCACCCCACCCACCTTTCGCGGCGCGTGGGAAACCGACACGTTCATTGCGCTGCTGCGCAACGCCATCGCCTGGGGTACCAACGCCGCCTGATCTGGGCGGCCGGCCCGCGTCTCGCTATGGCAGACCGGCCGCAGTGTAGCCCGTCAGGCCGCACGGCTCTGATTGTACTGACCTCCGGGCTGCGAAATCCCGTGTAGCGCCTCGGCGGTTTTCGGCAGAGAGCTGTGGGTAGCCAGATCGCCGAGCGAGACAATGCCGACGAGGCGTTTGTCGTGATTTAGCATCGGCAGGCGCCGCACCTGCAGCTCGGCCATGTTCTCGGCCACGTGCTCTAACCGGTATGCTTGGCGCTGATCGTCAATAACCGGAACGCCCCGGCATCGTCGAGGATCGGCATTAGCGGCTTGATGCGGACATGGGGGCGAAGGACCGCCTCCCCGGCGACGGCAGGCGGCAATTTGTGAACTCGGCTGAAATCCGGCGCCCGGAAGACCGCCAGCCCGTTCTCTTGATGGGCCAAAAACCCTCGTCCTCGACAAGGGAGTGGGCGGGCGCGGAACGCGTCGACCTCCCTTTGCCGCCATTCGACGCACAGCCGCTCCGCGGTCTGCGCCGTCAGGTTCTTGAGTCGGCAGATAAAGCGAAGCGGCGGGCTGCGCCTCGATGGTGAGCAAGCCGCCGATTGGAAGGGTCTATCTTCCCCAACCTCCAACCGCGCCGATCATTCCTGACCATCCCGCGGCGGCGCGGTCGAGGCAGGGTTTAAAAAGCTTTGGGCGCCTTTTGCGAACGATCCGATGCCGGTATCCCCGCCGCACTCAGCCGAGCGGCTCGAAGAGACGCTGGATATCGGCGGCTTCGAGTGCCGCAGCGGCATTGCCGCCCCCTTCGTAAATCCCGGCGGCGAGCGCCTTCTTGCGCTCCTGCAATTCGAGCATGCGTTCTTCGACGGTACCCTGCGCGACGAGTTTGTAGACGAAGACGGGCTTGTCCTGGCCGATACGGTGGGCGCGGTCGGTGGCCTGATCCTCGACCGCCGGGTTCCACCAGGGATCGTAATGGATGACGGCGTCGGCGGCGGTCAGATTGAGACCGGTGCCGCCGGCCTTGAGGCTGATCAGGAAGAGCGGCACCTTGCCCTGCTGAAAGCGCGCTACCGGACCCGCGCGGTCGGTCGTGTCGCCGCGCAGTTCGACGAATTCGATGCCGGTCTCGGCGACCGCCGATTTGATCAGGTCGAGCATGCTGGTGAATTGCGAGAATAAGAGGATCCGCCGGCCGTCCTCGACCAGCTGCGGCAGCATCTCCATCAGATGCTCGAGTTTGGCGCTGGCGGTCACCCGCCGTGCCGCGGCGAGCTTGACCAGACGCGGGTCGCAGCACACCTGGCGCAGCTTGAGCAAGGCGTCGAGCACGACGATATGACTGCGGGCGAAGCCCTTCTGTGCCACCTCGCGGCGCACCTTCTCGTGCATCGCCAGCCGTACAGTCTCGTAGAGATCGCGCTGCTGCCCGGAAAGTTCGAGCGGGCGCAGCATCTCCGTCTTGGCCGGCAGTTCGGCGGCGACCAGCGATTTGGTCCGCCGCAGCATAAACGGCTTCAGCCTTCCCGAGAGCACGGCGCGGCGCTCGCCATCCTGCTTCTTCTCGATCGGCGTGCGGAAGATGCGGGCAAAGAGCCGAGCATCGCCGAGCAGCCCCGGCATCAGAAAGGCGAATTGCGACCACAGCTCGCCGAGATGATTTTCAACCGGCGTCCCGGTCATACAGAGCCGGTGGCGCGCATCGATGCGGCAGACGAGCCCGGTCGTCTTCGCACTGGCATTCTTGATTGCCTGCGCCTCATCGAGCACCGCGATGTGCCAGATCACCGGCAGCAGATAATCGGCGTCGCGCGGCAGGAGCGCATAGGTGGTTACCACCAGATCGGCATCGCCGATCTCGCTGAAATGTTGCGCACGATCGGGTCCGTGCAATGACAGGACGCGGAGCGAGGGCGCCAGGCGTGCTGCTTCGGCGAGCCAATTCGGCACCACGCTCGTCGGGCAGACGACGAGGCACGGCCGGTCGAGACGGCCCTCGCGCTTTTCGACCAGGATGTGGGCCAATGCCTGCACAGTCTTGCCGAGCCCCATATCGTCGGCGAGGATCCCGCCGAGCTCGTAGGCGCGCAGGAATTGCAGCCAGTCGAGCCCATCCTTCTGATAGGGCCGCAGCTCCGTCTGCAGCCCGGCCGGCGGCTCCACCTTGTCGATCCTCGAAAAGCTCGACAGACGGTCGACCAATGCCCGCAGCCTCTCGCCGCCGAGCCAGCGCAATCGCGTCGCCGCTTCAACCGCGGCGAGGCCGACGGCGGCACCCGCCGGGATCTCGATCTTGCCCGCGGCGGAAAGGCTTCCGGGGTGATACAGCTCGACCAAGGTCGACAGGATCGCCTTGGTGCGGTCGAGCGGAAGCGCTACGTGCCGGCCGTCGGCAAGCTTGCCGAACACCGTGCCGTTATGCGCCAGCCTGTCGAGGTCGCCCGCGGCGCTGCTGTCGCGCAGGCGCGCCAACAATGCGGTCAGCACCGGCAGCAGCGCCACCCGCTCCCCATCGATCTCGATCCCGAGATCGAGCGAAAACCACCAGCCCCCGCCGCCCTCCTCGACCTCGGCGGTCCATTCGCCGCCGCCGTCGACAACGCGATGGCGGAAGGTGTCCTCGACATCGACCCGCCAGCCCTCGCGTTCGAGCCGCGGCACGGCCTGGTAGACAAAGCTGGGCCAGTCGCCGCGGCCGTCGAGAAAGCCGAAGGGAATTCGACCGGCATCCCCGCCAGCGGCGGCAAAAGTCTCGATCGCGCGCAGGCCGAAAGCCTCCAGCCGGTCCTGCGCCGACCGCTCGGCGGCGAGGTCTCGGCGGCGGACGATGATCCGGCCGTCCTCGACCGTGCGCTGATCGCGCGGCGCCTCCACGGCAGCAATCAGGGTATCGCCATAGAGGTAGCCGAGCAGTGCGACATCGACCCCATCCTCCAAATCCTTTGTCCAGGTCTCCCAGTAGTTCCGGCGGCGCTGGCGGTTGGCGAGCAGAAGGGTGGGAATCGGCGGCTCTTCCCGGATCTCCTCGGCCAGGTCGGTTCGCGGCCGCGGCAGCGCGAGATCGGGCAAGTCGCGCTCGATCAATGCGCCGAGTGCGGCCGCCTGGGCGATCGTCACCGGCGGCGCCGACAGCGCTATTCTGACGAGCGGTCGCGCGACCTCGAGCGCGATCGGGCCGACGACGTGCTCGGCCGGGTCGACATACCAGGGCGAGGCCGACGGCAGCGCTAATCCCGAACCATCGTCGAGCTCGACATCAACCGTCTGCCGGCCGTCCGAACCGAGGCGCCAGGCGAGACGGCCGTGGCGAGAGGGACCCAATGTCAACGGCGGCGAGGCCAAATCCTGCCAACGGCAGCGGCCGGTAGCGAGGATCCGATGCAACAGCAGGTCGATCAGGTCGGCGTCCTCCGGGAGGGGCGGCGGCGAGCGCCCGAGCCCGTCCCGCAGCAGTTGCAGAACGGCGCGGTCATTCGGGCGGAGATATTTCGCGGTCGCGTTCTGCAGCTGTCCGGCGGGCAGCGGCCGGTCGGCGCCCCAGCCACCCGATTTGAGAACCCGGACCACGCGCAGATCGAGGAGGAAGGGCAGACCTGGCCGCGGCGGCTGATCGAGACGATAGGCGATCTCATCCGGAGCCGCCCCCGGGTGGGCAGCCTGACGCAGCTGATGCAGCCAGCCGCCGACCGGGCCCGGAAGCACATCTTCCCCGGTTCCCTCGATAGCCGGCGGGTTGGCCAAAGCCTCCAGCAGCACGGCGGCGGCGTGCTTGCAGTTCCATGCCACCGGGCAGCTGCAGCGGGCGGACAGCGAGACCGGATTGCCTTTGCCGATGTCGACGAACACGCGGTAGGGGCGCAGCCGCGTCCCCTGAACCAAGGCGATC
>Ga0209526_10003532_pt1 | contig 10643 bp, 7 predicted proteins | sample JacPinW_OM2H0_M1_FD_188566 | JGI IMG/M metagenome (GOLD analysis project Ga0209526, IMG submission 188566) | Forest soil microbial communities from Algoma, Ontario, Canada - Jack Pine, Ontario site 1_JW_OM2H0_M1 (SPAdes) (version 2) | ecosystem: Environmental > Terrestrial > Soil > Boreal... | reverse complement strand
GCTTAAGGCGCCGCCTTCCCTCGTCGCTCGTCCCTCGCTCCTCAGTCCAGGCGACGCCGCGCCCCTCCGGCTCGCTCACTGTCTTCCGCTCGCTGGCCCGCGCAGGCCGACGCGCTTATCGGGAGTCGAGGAGTGGCCGGATGGCCGACGAGAGGGCGGCCGGCACGTCGGGCACCAGCAGGTGCCGGCCGTCCCTGACCACGTCCCGCCCGCTGATCACGACGTCCCGGACGTCCGCGGAAGTCCCGGCGAAGATCACCGATTCCAGCGCGCTCGCTGGCCGGGTCCCCGCGAGCCGGGGAGTGTCCAGCGACACCGTCACCAGATCGGCCATCGCGCCGGGTGCGATGTCACCCGCGTCCGGCCAGCCCAGGCAGGTGTGCCCGGCCACGGTGGCCGCCACGGCCAGCTCGTCAGCGGTGAAATGCCCGCGCCGGCCGGTGGCCAGCCGTTCGCCGAGCTCGACCCGGCGTGCCTCCTCCAGCAGGTCGATGACGGCGTGGCTGTCGCTGCCGAGGGTCAGCGGGCAGCCCGCCGAGGCCAGGGCCGAGGCCGGCCCGATCCCGTCGGCCAGGTCCGCCTCGGTCGTCGGGCAGAGGCAGGCAGCTGTATGGCTGCCGCCGAGCACCTCCACATCGTGCCCGGTGAGGTGCGTCGCGTGCACCACGGTGCTGCGCGGTCCGAGGGCGCCAGCACCGTCGAGCACCGCCGCAGGGCTCGCGCCGTAGGCCGCGAGGCAGGCCTCGTTCTCGGCCGGCTGCTCAGAAACGTGAGCGTGCAGCGGCGCCCCATACCGGCGCGACCAGGCGATCACTGGCTGCATCTGGCCGGGTGGCACGGCCCGCACCGAGTGAATAGCGGCTCCGGCGCGTGCATGCGGCGCCAGCATCCCGTGCTCGTCGGGGCCGAGCGCGTCCGCGCGCTCGGCCCACCGGTGGCTGTCCCCATCGCTGAACCGCGACTGGACACCGGCCAGCGGTTCCACGGTGCCGTCGGCCGCCAGGCCGCCGGACAGGTAGCAGGCGTCGAGGAGCGTGATCCTGATGCCGGCCTGCGCCGCGGCCTCGATGAGCATCCTGCCCATCTCGTTGGGATCGGCATAGGGGGCGCCGCCCGGGCCGTGATGCAGGTAATGGAACTCGCCGACGCAGGCCACCCCGGCCAGCGCCATTTCCGCGTAGACCGCCCGGGCCAGTGCCAGGTAACTACCCGGATCCAGCCGCTCGGCGACTTGATACATCCGCTCCCGCCAGGTCCAGAACGTACCGCGCCCGGCTTGCCCAACGCCGCGCAGTGCGCGGTGGAATGCGTGCGAGTGAGCGTTCGCCAGGCCGGGCATGGTGAAGCCGGCCAGCGCAACGGTGCCCGCGGGGACATCGCCAGCGGCCACGTCTGGCGTGACCGCACTGAACCTGTCACCGGATGCCTCGATCAGCACCCCGGAGCGGACGCCGTGGCCGGGCAGCCAGGCCAGCTCGGCATGCCACCGCCGAACGTCCACCTCCTGCGCCGCGTCCGTCACTGGCCCGCAAGTTCCGCGAGCACGGCGGCCAGCGCCTCGACGCCCGCCGCGCAATCCGCCATGTCGGCGTGCTCGGCCGGTGCGTGCGAAATGCCGGCCGGGTTGCGGACGAAGAGCATCGCCGCCGGCAGCCAGGCTGACAGTACGCCCGCGTCGTGGCCCGCCCCAGTCGGCAGCACCGGAGCCGTGATGCCGCGTGCACTGAGCGAGGCCGCCACCCTCTCGCGCAGGCCGAGGTCGAAGGTGACCGGCGGCGTGATCGATTCCGGCCGGACGGCGACCGTCACCCCATTCAGGCCGGCCGCCCACTGCGCCGCGGCCAGCACCTCATCGACGGTGGCGCGCAGCGCCGTCTCCTGCGGGCCACGGGCGTCCAGCCAGGCGGTGACCGTGGAGCAGATGGCGTTGGCGGCGCCCGGCTCGGCGATCACCTTCCCGAACGTGGCGAGGGTCCCGTTCGCCGCTGCCGCCTGCCGCGCGGCCAGCGCCGCGGCAGCGTACGGGAGCATCGGGTCGTGCCGGTCGGCGAGCGCGGCCGTGCCAGCGTGATCAGCCCGCCCGGTGAAGTCGAGCCGCCACCGGCCGTGCGGCCAGATGCCCTCGGCGATCCCGACCGCCGCGTCCAGGTCGGCCAGCGCGCGGCCCTGCTCGATGTGCAACTCCACGTAGGCACCGATGCTGGCGAGAAGATCCTCGTCGTGGCCGATCCCGTCAGGGTCGTGCCCGGCTGTCGCCATCGCCTCGGCGAGGCTGATCCCGTTGACGTCGCGCAGGGCGCGGGCCGCGTCCGGGGTGATCGCCCCGGTAAGCAGCCTGCTGCCCAGGCAGGCAACGCCGAACCTGGCGCCCTCCTCCTCCCGGAACACCGCCACCGCGACGGGCCGGGCCGGCGTGAAGCCCCGCTCCCGGAGCAGGTCAATGGCGGCGAACGCCGACACGACCCCAAGCGGCCCGTCGAACGCGCCCCCGTCCGGCACCGAGTCAAGATGACTGCCTGTCACCACGGCGGCTGCGCCGTCCGGAGCCTCTGGCGAGTCCCACCATGCCCAGAGGTTGGCATTACGGTCACAGTGCGTGCGGAGGTTACGTTCAGCTGCTGAATGTGTGAACCAGGCCCGGCATTGCTCGTCCTCGGCCGTCCAGGCGAACCGCCGGTAACCCCCGGTCGAGTGGTCGCGCCCGATCGGCAGGAGCGTGTCCCACAGCCCGGTGAAGCTCATGCGGTGTCTCCCGCTCGCTCACTGGCCGCGCATGGGGACGCGGACGCCGCGCTCCACCGCCACTGCCTCGGCCTCCTCGTATCCGGCGTCCACGTGCCTGATCACGCCAGTGGCCGGGTCGTTGGTCAACACCCGCTCCAGTTTCTGCGCGGCCAGCGGTGTGCCGTCGGCGACGCACACCTGGCCGGCGTGGATGGACCTGCCGATGCCCACCCCGCCGCCATGGTGAACACTCACCCACGACGCGCCCGAGGCCGTGTTGACGAGGGCGTTCAGGATGGGCCAGTCGGCGATGGCGTCCGAGCCGTCGGCCATCGCCTCGGTCTCCCGGTACGGCGAGGCGACCGAGCCGCAGTCCAGGTGGTCACGGCCGAGCACGATCGGCGCCTGCACCTCCCCGCGCGCGACGAGGTCGTTGAACCGCAGGCCCGCGAGGTGCCGCTCGCCGTACCCGAGCCAGCAGATCCTGGCCGGGAGGCCCTGGAAGTGGACTTTCTGCTGGGCCATCCTGATCCAGCGGGCCAGCGGCTCGTGGCCCGGGAAAAGGTCGAGAATCGCAGCGTCCGTGACGGCGATGTCCGCTGGGTCGCCGGACAGCGCGGCCCACCGGAACGGGCCCCTGCCCTCACAGAACAGCGGCCGGATGTAAGCGGGCACGAAGCCGGGGAAGGCGAAGGCGCGCTGGTAGCCGGCCAGTTCCGCCTCGCCGCGGATCGAGTTGCCGTAGTCGAAAACCTCCGCGCCCGCGTCCATGAAGCCCACCATCGCCTCGACGTGCGCGGCCATCGACTCCCGCGCCCGCGCGGTGAAGCCAGCCGGGTCCTCGGCCCGCAGCGCGGCCATGTCCTCGAACGGGACACCCCGGGGCAGGTAGGTGAGCGGATCATGAGCCGACGTCTGGTCGGTGACGATGTCAATGGGCGCACCCATGGCGAGCATCCGGGGCAGCACCTCGGCCGCGTTGCCCAGCAGGCCGATAGACAGCGGCGCGTTTGCGTCCCGGGCGGCGATCGCGCGCCGCAGCGCGTCGTCGGTGCTGTCGGCCGCCGCGTCGAGGTATCCGTACTCCATGCGCCGGGCGATCCGTGTCGGGTCGCAGTCGATGCATATCGCCACCCCGCCGTTCATCGTCACCGCGAGGGGCTGCGCGCCGCCCATCCCGCCCAGTCCGGCAGTCAGCGTGATGGTGCCAGCCAGCGAGCCGCCGAACCGTTTCGCCGCCACGGCGGCGAACGTCTCGTAGGTGCCCTGCAAGATGCCCTGGGTGCCGATGTAGATCCAGGAGCCCGCGGTCATCTGGCCGAACATGGTCAGGCCCAGCGACTCCAGCCGCCGGAACTCATCCCAGGTGGCCCACTGGGGCACGAGCAGGGAGTTGGCGATGAGGACCCGGGGCGCCCATTCATGGGTGCGCAGCACGCCTACCGGTTTGCCCGACTGGACCAGCAGGGTCTCGTCGGGCTCCAGGTCCTGGAGCGTGCGCACGATGGCGTCGAAGGCACTCCAGCTGCGCGCCGCCCGGCCGGAGCCCCCGTACACGATGAGCTGGTCCGGGTGCTCGGCCACCTCGGGATCCAGGTTGTTCATCAGCATCCGCATGGCTGCCTCCTGCGGCCAGCCCTTGCAGGACAGCGCGGTGCCCCGCGGCGCCCGCACCGGGCGCGGCCCCGCGGGTGCCGAACTAGCGGGTGCCTGACCAGCGGTGTGCTCGGCAGCCATGACGGCTCCTCGTTGAGTCGGTTGCCTGACGCGACCGGGTGATCGCCGCTTACCGGTTCATCATCCCTGGTCGCGTCAGGGCGTGGCGAGGAGGATGGCCCACCGGCGTCCAGCCAGGGCGCAGCGACGCGGCACCCAGTGTCGCGATCCGGCAACGGAAAACGATCTTTTATTGCGACTCCCGAGGTAGGAAACTAGGCTTCCCCCAGCCCAGATATTCCGAGCGACGTTCCGAAGTCGTCAGAGGGGCCACGGGTGGCGACGTACTTCCTGAAGCGCTTGGCGCTGGCGCTTGTGACGCTGTGGATCCTCAGCCTGATCGTGTTCTTCGCCGGGCAGGTGCTCCCCGGGGATCCCGGCCGGGCGATCCTGGGCAACCTGGCCGCCCAGAGCTCGGTGCGGGCTCTCGACCATCAGCTCGGCGTCGACCGGCCCTTGCTGACCCAGTACTGGAGCTGGCTCTCCGGGCTGGTCCGCGGCGATTTCGGCCAGTCTTACCAGTTCCGGGCGCCGGTCCGGCCGTTCCTCGGGGCCGCTCTCGTCAACTCGCTCAAGCTGGCCGCGCTGGCCTTCATCGTGGTGGTGCCGCTCGGCATCTTCGGCGGGGTCGTAGCGGCACTGACGGTTGGCCGGGGCACCGACCGGATCATCTCGGTGACCGGGTTGTCGGCGGCGACGGTGCCCGAGTTCGTGTCCGGGATCGTCGTCATCGTCATCTTCGGAGTCTGGCTGAAGGTGCTGCCGGTTTCCGCCTCGGCCGGGACGGGGGCATCCGTGGCGAGCCAGCTCGATCACCTGATCCTGCCCGTGATCCCGCTCGTATTCGTGCTATTCGGCTACATTGCCCGGATGGCGAGGGCGGGAACAATCGAGGCGCTCGACTCCGACTATGCACGCACCGCGACCCTGAAGGGCCTGAAGCGATCGGTGGTGATCAGGCGGCACGTGCTGCGCAACGCGCTACTCCCGACGATCACTGTCATCGCCACCCAGACCGGCTATCTGATCGGGGGGCTCGTCGTGGTGGAGACCCTCTTCAACTATCAGGGCATCGGGAACCTCATCTACAAGGCCGCACTGGCCAAGGACTTCCCGATGCTGGAGGCCGGCGTGCTCATTATCGGCGTCGTGTACCTGGTCGCCACGCTCATGGCGGACGTGCTCTACACGGTGCTCAACCCGCGGCTGCGACTCGGGATCTCCGGATGACCAACATCGCGGCGCCCCCGGCCGCCGGGGTGGCGGTCGCTCGCGCGGAACGCTCCGGCGACCTGACACCTTGGCGCCTGCTGCTGCGCAGGCCGACATTTCTGGCCGGTGCGGCGATCCTGCTGTTCTGGGTCGCCTGCGCGGCGTTCGGCCGCTCTATCGCCCCGCATGATCCACTTGCTCAGCAGCTACTCGCGACCAACAGCGCGCCGTCGGGAGCACACTGGTTCGGCACCGACCAGCTAGGCCGGGACGCTTTCTCCCGGGTCATCGTCGGTGTCCGGGACATCCTGCTGATCAGTTCGCTCGCCACCGTGCTCGGCACCGTGCTCGGCACCGCGCTCGGCCTGATCATGGGCTATCTGGGCGGCGTGGCCGACATTCTGGTCGGCCGGATCGTCGAGGCGGTGCTGGCGCTCCCCCTGGTCATTGTCGCCTTCCTCTTCGTCGTCGCCCTCGGCCCGTCGCCGCTGGTCATCACCATTGTTGTCGGCTTCGTCTTCACCCCGCTGATCGCCCGGACGGTCCGCTCCGCGGTGCTCGTCGAGAGCCAACTCGACTACCTGTCCTCGGCCCGCTTGCTGGGCGAAAAGTCGCCGTACATCATGGCCGTCGAGATCCTGCCGAACGTGGTTCCGACGATCCTGGTCGAGTTCACGGTGCGGCTGGGTTACGCCATCTTCACCGTCGCCACGCTCTCGTTCCTCGGCTTCGGGGTCCAGCCTCCTACCCCCGACTGGGGATCGGACATCGCCCACAACTACGTGACGCTCGGCGCCGGTTACTGGTGGATGACGCTGTTCCCGGCGCTGGCCATCGCCTCGCTCGTGATCGCGATCAACCTGGTCACCGACTCGATCGAGCAGGTCCTGGCCTCATGACCACCACGGACGCGCCGATCGGGCCCGGCCCCCCGGCCGGACGGGGTGAGGCCGGGCCGACGGTCCAGGTCGAGCACATGGACGTCACGTACCGGGTCCGCGGCCGGGACCGCCTGGCGCTGCGGGACGTCTCCTTCCGCATCGGGAGCCGCGAGTCCTACGGTCTCGTCGGGGAATCCGGGTCGGGCAAATCCACCGTGGCGCTGGCACTGACCAGGTACCTGCCGCGCAACGGCCGGGTGAGCGCGGGGGCGATCACCATCAACGGCCAGGACCTGCTGTCCCTGGGCGCGGGCGCGCTGCGCGAACTGCGGGCCCGCACGGTCTCGATGGTGTACCAGGAGCCGGGACGCGCCCTGAATCCGTCGATCAGGGTCGGCCACCAGGTCGCGGAGGTGTACGAGATCGCGGGCGCGGGCCGTCATGAGTCACTGGAGCGTGCCGAGGCCATCCTCCGCAAGGTCCAGATCGCCGACCCGGCGCAGGTCATGGACCGCTACCCGCACCAGTTGTCGGGGGGGATGGCGCAGCGCGCCGTCATCGCCATGGCGCTGGCCGCGGAGCCCTCGCTGCTCATCCTCGACGAGCCCACCACGGCGCTGGACGCGACCGTCGAGGCGGAAGTGCTCGATCTCGTTACGGCGTTGCGTGAAGAATTTGATACCTCAGTCCTGTTCATCAGTCACAACCTGGCCGTGATCGCCAAGATGTGCGACCGGGTGGGCGTCCTGTACGCCGGGGAACTCATCGAGGAGGGCCCGGCCCGCGAGGTGTTCGACCAGCCCCGCCACCCCTACACGGTCGGGCTGCTGCGCTGCATACCCCGCCGCGGCCAGCGCAAGGACCACGGTCGGCTCGACACGATCCCCGGCTTCCTGCCGCCAGCCGGCCACTCCATCACCGGGTGCGTGTTCGCGCCGCGCTGCTCGATCGTGCAGGACCGCTGCCGGGAGGCGGCGCCGCCGTCCTTCCAGATCAACCCGGCGCACACCTCGCGCTGCTACCGGCACGAGATCGCGCCGGATCTCCCGAGGAGCACGCCGGTAGATCTGTCTCTGCCGACGCCCGAGGAGACGGCCGAGCCGATAGCACGGCTGGTGAGCGTGTCGAAGACCTTCCCCGCCCGCGGCGGGGCAATCCATGCGCTGGCCGGGGTCAATCTCGACCTGATGCGCGGGGAAACGCTGGGGCTCGTCGGCGAGTCCGGCAGCGGGAAGACGACGCTGGCGCGGGTGCTCCTCGGCCTCACCCCGCCCGACCAGGGTGCCAGCGTCGAACTCGATGATCAGCCTCTCCCGGCCGACCTGCGGCGCCGGTCACGCGATCAGCTCAAGTCGATCCAGATCGTGTTCCAGAACCCCGACTCGGCGCTCAACCGGCGCCACACGGTGCGGCGCCTGATCAGCCGTCCCCTCTCCAGGCTGGCCGGCCTGTCCGGCCAGCGACTCCGGGAGCGGGTCGCCGACCTGATCCGGTCCGTCCGGATGGAGGAGCGGCACCTGAGCCTGCGCCCGAACCAGTTGTCCGGCGGGCTCAAGCAGCGGGTGGCGATCGCGCGCGCGTTCGGCTCCGGGCCCCGCCTGGTCGTCTGCGACGAGCCCACCTCGGCCCTCGACGTGTCGGTGCAGGCGGCGATCCTCAACCTGCTGGCCGACCTCCAGGCCAAGGAGAAGGTGACCTACCTGTTCATCTCGCACGACCTCGGCGTCGTGCGGTACCTGGCCGACCGTATCGCCGTGCTCTACCTCGGCCGGGTGATGGAGGTCGGCCCGGCCGAGACGGTCTTCGCCGGCCCGCACCACCCGTACACAGAGGCGCTGCTGTCCGCCGTGCCGAGCATCGATGGGCAGCGCCCCACCCGGATCCGGCTGAAGGGAGAGATCCCGTCCGCGGCCAATCCGCCCAGTGGCTGCGTCTTTCACACGCGCTGCCCGCGCAAGCTGACGAGCGGGGTGTGCGAGTCGACCGAGCCCCCGCTGGCGGAGGTCGCTCCTGGCCACCTCATGAGCTGCCACATACCCATCGATCAACTGCGAACACTGCAGAGCAACGGACAGGCGCCGTGACAAAGCCCGTTAGGGGGCTTAGTTTTTTTCGAATTGGCCCTCGCGACCGCGTATGCGACACCGCAGAGGTTCTGAGGAGGACACCAAGTGAACGTTGATCGTAATCGGCTCAGCCGCCTGCGCGAGAGCCAAGGAGATGTCGGGAACCACGTCATCGACGAATTCGTCGCAGGCAGAATCTCCCGGCGAGATTTCCTGCGACGGGGCGCGGTCGTCGGGATTTCGGTTCCCGTACTGGGCGGCGTCCTCGCCGCCTGCGGAAGTTCGGGCAGCCCGTCGTCGTCGTCCTCGACCGGCACAGCCGCGGGCAAGGCCGGCGCCACCATCAAGGCGGCCATCATCGTGCCCTCGGGAGCGATCAACCCGGTGACCGTCGCCGATCAGGGTGGACTGGACATGCTCGCCCAGACCGGCGAGTACCTGTGCCTGTCCGACCAGCACCTGACCCTGCAGCCGGTGCTGGCCGAGAGTTGGTCGGCCAACTCGACCGCCGACGTGTGGACCTTCAAGATCCGCCAAGGCGTCAAGTTCCATAACGGCAGCCCGCTCACCGCCGACGACGTCGTGTACACCTACAAGCTCCAGACGAACCCGAAGAGCGGGTCAAGCGCGCTGTCCGCCTTCGCCGGCGTCCTGATCCCGTCCGGTGTGACCAAGGTCGACAACTTCACCGTGGCCTTCCACCTGGAAGCACCCAACGGGAACTTCCCGTATCTGACCTCGTCGGACAACTACAACATGATCATTCTGCCGAACAACTCCGACCCGGCGAAATGGCAATCCACGTTCGTCGGCACCGGGCCGTTCGTGCTGAAGACCTACACGCCGAAGGTCAGCGCCTCGTTCACCCGCAACGAGCAGTACTGGGGCACCAAGGCCCTGCCCGCCGCCACCGAGTTCACCTTCTACGACACCCAGACGCCGCAGATCCTCGCGCTCACCGGCGGCACTGTGGATGTGGTCGGGCAGTTCTCGGTGACCGGGGGCGAGCAACTCCTGTCCGGTGCGTACACCGTCAGCAAGCTGAAGTCGAGCGCCCACCGCGAGCTGTCGATGCGCTGTGACCAGGCGCCGTTCACCGACCCGAGGGTGCGCCAAGCGGTCGCCCTCACCCTGAACCGCCCGGACACTGTCAAGGCGCTGTTCAAGGGCTTCGCCGACCTGGGCAATGACAGCCCCTTCGCCCCGGTCTTCCCGTCCACCGACACCAGCATCGCGCAGCGCGCGCAGAACGTCGCCAAGGCCAAGTCGCTGCTCTCGGCGGCTGGGCACCCGTCAGGGTTCTCGACGCAGCTCATCGGCAATGACGTTCAGGAGATCAGCGCGTACGCCCAGATCGTGGCGCAGGCGGCGAAAGCGGCTGGGATCAACATCAGCGTGAAGATGGAGGCTTCATCGGCGTACTACGGCAAGGCCACGTTCGGAAATTCCGACTGGCTGGACGCCACCATGAGCCTGGTCGACTACGGGCACCGCAGCGTGCCCAACGTGTTCCTCACCGCACCCCTTCAGACGATCAACGCGAAGACGGGCACCGGCCCGTGGAACGCGGCCCACTTCGCCAACTCGCAGTACGACAAGCTGGCCCAGAAGTACGTCAGCACCGTCGACCTCGCCACCCAGCGCCAGATCGCCGGGCAGATCGAGACCCTGCTGCTGAACGAGACACCGATCATCTACGGGTACTTCTACAACTACCTGTCGGCCTGGGCGAAGAATGTGAGTGGCGTCTACCCCACGGCGATCGGCCACCTGTTCCTGAACAAGGCGACGAAGAGCTGACCGGGCTGACGCCACCAGGCGTGTCCCGTGGATCTTGGCCGTCGCGAGCGGCCGTCCGGAGGGATGGATCGCAAGGCGGAGGAGGAGCCAATAGCGGAGCTCATGCCTATCCGGTTCCCCAGGCCGGCCCACCGCGCCGGCAAAGGCCATGCTCACAGGGTGGCCGACGACGGGAGCGCCCAGGTTGGGCGCGGCCTGGCCTGGGCACTACGATCCCCTGACAGAAGCGGATAAGCATGAGCGG
>Ga0209526_10003530_pt1 | contig 10647 bp, 11 predicted proteins | sample JacPinW_OM2H0_M1_FD_188566 | JGI IMG/M metagenome (GOLD analysis project Ga0209526, IMG submission 188566) | Forest soil microbial communities from Algoma, Ontario, Canada - Jack Pine, Ontario site 1_JW_OM2H0_M1 (SPAdes) (version 2) | ecosystem: Environmental > Terrestrial > Soil > Boreal... | reverse complement strand
CGAGGTGCGAGATGCGGGTTTTCACGATGTTGCCGATGCGGCATTGGCGCGAGGCCGGGCGGTTCGCGGCGGCGGCCGAGGACGCTGGCTTCGATGCGGTGATGACCGCCGAGCTCGCTCACGACGTCTTCACGCCGCTCGCCTTTGCGGCCCTCTCGACCGCGCGGATCGAATTGACGCCGTCGATCGCGGTTGCTTTCCCGCGCAGCCCGACGGTCATGGCGAGCCAGGCCTGGGACCTGCAGGCAAACTCGAACGGGCGCTTTGTGCTCGGGCTCGGCAGCCAGGTCAGAGGCCACAACGAGCGCCGGTTCGGCATTGCCTGGAGCCCGCCGGCACCGCGGCTGCGCGACTATGTCCAGGCATTGCGGGCGGTCTGGCGGTGCTGGGAGAAGGGCGAAAAGCTCGATCACCGCGGCGAGCACTACAAGCTCACCCTGATGACCCCCGATTTCTCGCCGGAGCCGACCGGGCTGCCGATGGTGCCGGTCACGATCGCCGCGGTCGGCGAGGCGATGCTGCGGGTCGCCGGCGAAGTGTGCGACGGGGTGCGCCTGCATCCCTTGTGCTCGCGCCGTTATCTCGAAGAGATAGCACTGCCGCGCATGACCGAAGGGATGCATCGCAGCGGGCGCAGCCGCGCGCATTTCGATGTGTTCGGCGGCGGCTTCGTCGTCACCGGACCCGATGAGAAAATCGTGGCCGAGGGTATGGAATGGGTCCGCCGGCGTGTCGCGTTTTACGGCTCGACGCGCAGCTATCTGCCGATCCTGTCATTGCACGGGCTCGACGAGCTCGGGCTGAAACTGCACGCAATGTCGGTCGAGGGCCGCTGGGACGCGATGGCGGCGGAGGTCTCCGACGAGGTCGTGCGCAACTTCGCGGCATGCGGCACCTACGACGAGATCGCCCGGGCGATCGAAGCCCGGTATGGCGGGCTCGCCGATTCGATCGAGATCAATTTCCCGGCCGACACCCCGGCCGGGCTCCAGCGCGAGCTGGTCGCTGATATCCGGCGCATCCCGCATGCCTTCGAGGGCTTCGCTGCCGGCTGGTGAGCTAGCCGGTCGCCACCCTGCCGACGCCTTCGATGACGGTGTCCCAGTCGTCGACTTCGCGGTCCTGCGGGTGGACCATGACGTGCTGCACACCGGCCGCCGCGTAGGCGGTGACGCGCTCGCGCATCATCCCGACATCCTTGCCATCCCAGTGCGAGCGCACCGAGATCGTGAAGCCCGGCTCGGGCCGGTCGCGGCGCAGGCGCTTGACCACCTCGCCCGCCTGCTCCGGCGTCACCTGGCTGCCGTGCCAGCCGTCGCCGATGCGCACGGTGCGGCGGTGTGCCGCTTCGGAGCGGCTGCCGTGCCACATCGGGATGTGGCTTACCGGCTGCGGCAGCATCGTCATGTCCTTGATCGCGGCCGGAATGTATTTTGCGTCGAAGCTGACCGGGTCCTGCGACCATACCGCGCGCATCATCGCGATCCCTTCGTCCATGCGCCGGCCGCGCTCGTTGAACGGCACGCCGAGTGCCGCGAATTCGGGCTCGAGCCAACCGACCCCAACTCCGAGGATCAGACGCCCACCCGACAAATTTTGCAGGGTCGACAACTCCTTGGCGAGCGGCAGCGGATGGCGCATCGGCAGCACGATGACGCTGGTGCCGAGCCGCACCCGCTCGGTGACCGAGGCAACCCAGGTCAAGGTCAGTATCGGATCATAGAACAAGGGCGAGCGCGGAAACTGCGCCCGCGGCACGATGATGTGCTCGCTGACCCAGACGTCGCTGAGCCCGAGCGCCTCGGCGCGCTGCGCATGGCGCTTGATCAACGCCGGTGTGGCCTGCGATCCCGCATGCGGCAGATGAATCCCGAGTTGCATCCTTCGTTCTCCCGTGCTCGTCTCCGATGAGAATGCATTTGCCAGTGCGGACACGAAAGGGGGAACGATGCGGTTCACCGACAGGGTTGCGCTGATCACCGCGTTCGCCAACGGGATCGGCCGTGCTACCGCCGAAATCATGGCGCGCGAAGGGGCGGTTGTCGTCGGTGTCGACAATCACCGGGACCGCCTCGACGAGGCCGTGGCGGCATTGCGCGGCGCCGGCGGCAACGCGCACGGCCGGCTCTGCGACGCCCTCGATGCCGGACAGGTCGAGGCGACCGTCGCCTCGGTGAACGACGAGTTCGGCGCGATCGACATCCTCGTCAACGCCGTCGGCGGCAGTACGATCATCGCCAATTCCGGGGCCGGGGTCGACGAGCTGACCTTTGCCGAGTGGCAGCGGCTGATCGCCTTCAACCTCGACGGGACCTTTCTCTTCACCCACGCAGTGGTGCCGATCATGAAGCACCAACGGCGCGGCAAGATCGTCAACCTCGCCTCGATCGCCGGCCGCGGCTTGAGCCCGACGAGCAGCAGCGCCTATGCCGCCGCCAAAGGCGGGATCATCGCCTTCACCCGCAAGCTCGCCTATGAGCTCGGGCCCTTCGGCGTCACGATCAACGCGATTGCACCGAGCCTCACTTTGACCGAGCGCATCCGCCCGCACTGGGAGAAGCGGACGCAAGAGGCGCAGGCGGCGGAGATCGCGCGCACACCGCTGCGGCGCGTCGCCGAGGCGGCGGATCAGGCCAAGGTCATCTGCTTTTTGGCGTCGAGCGAGGCTGATTTCGTGACCGGCGTCACGATCGACGTAACCGGAGGAAATTAATCTGATGACGACATTCGTTCTGATCCACGGGTCCTATCAAGGCGGCTGGATATGGCAGCGCATGGCGACCCGGCTGCGTGCCGCCGGCCACACGGTCTACGCCCCGAGCTTGGACGGCTGCGCCGAGCGCAAGCACCAGGTCCGCGCCGGCATTACCACCGAGACACACGCCGCCGAAATCGCCGAGCTGCTGTTCTACGAGGATTTGCGCGATGTCGTGATGGTGGGCACGAGCTCAGGCGGCATGGTGCTGTGCCGCGCCGCGGAAGGGGCGCGCGACCGGATTGGCCGAGTGATCCTCGTTGATGCGCTGGCGCTCTTCGACGGGGAGCGGATCCGCGACATCGTCCGGCGCTCGACGGCGGTTCCGAGCGGGCTCACCGCCGGGCCTTCGCGCCAAGATGCGGAAACCCGTCTGTTCGCCGATCTCGACCCGGCGACGCGGGCCTGGGCGCTCGAGCGCTATACCCTGCACCCGATCGGGATCTACGAGCACCCGGTGCAGCTGACGAGCTTCTGGACGCAGCCCTGGGATGCGACGGTGATCTGGTGCCGCCGCGCGGTCAATCCGGGCGAAGCGCATCAGCGCCGCGCTGCCGACCGGTTGAAGGCCAAGTGGTTCGAGCTCGACACCGGCCACTATCCGATGCTGAGCACGCCGGACGAGCTGACCGCGTTGCTGACCCAGTGAGCTGAATTGCTTGGGATGCGGTTTGAGCGCAAAGCCTATCACATCCTGGGCCGCCAACAGCGCGCAGGAGGCTTATCGATGATCCCACGACGGCGGATGCTGGGAGGTTTTGTTGCCTCGGCTGCCGGCTTCTCATTATCGCGGCTGTCGGTTGCAGCTGCACTGCCGCCGACACCGGTGCAAACCGCCGGGCCCTTCTACCCGCTCGCACTGCCAGACGATTCAGACAACGACCTGATCCACGTTGCCGGACGGAATGGGACCGCGACGGGCATCGTCACCAACGTCAGCGGGCGCGTTCTCGACCCGGACGGGCGGCCCGTTGCCGGAGCCCGGGTCGAGATCTGGCAATGCGACGCCAACGGCCGCTATCATTATGTCCGAGACGACCGCGCCGATCCGCCGCTCGACGAGAACTTCCAGGGATATGGGCAAACGACGACCGACCGGACCGGAGGCTATCGCTTCCTGACGATCCGGCCGGTGCCTTATCCCGGCCGCACTCCGCACATCCACTTCGCGGTCTCCGGCCCGGGTTTCCCCCGTCTCATCACGCAGATGTACGTTGCCGGCGAGCCGCAAAACGAGCGCGATGGCTTGCTGACGAGCGTGCGCGATCCGGCCGCCCGCGCCCGGCTCATCGTCCCCCTACGGCCGGCCCCCGAGGTGGAGCCCAACTCGCTCGCGGGCATCTTCGACATCGTCCTCGGCTGAAACCGAAGGGAAGCGGCTGTGCCGCTTCCCGCCGCGGTTCCACCGCTTCAGGGATTGCGCACCGCCGGCAGAGTGGCGGGATCGGGGTTGTTGAGGCAGGTCGGGTGGCCGAAGCCGCTCGGGCTGCGGCTGAGCGTTCCCTCGGGGTTCAGCATGCCCCCATTGCCGGTTTGCTCGATATCGAGGATGATGTTGTCCGGGTGCGCGGTATCTCCGGCAAATAGCGCCGCCACCCCGCCGACGGAGCCCAAATGATCAAGCTGGAGCGTGTTGCGGACACGCCAAGCGATCATGTGATCGGTGCAGGAGGTGTCGCCGCTGACGCCGACGCCGCCGACTTTATCGCCGCCCGATTGGTAGAGCCCCAACCCGCCGCCAAACACATTTAGGCCCCCGACGCGGGTGCCCACCAGCGGATCATTAGCAGTGCCAAACAGGCTCGAGTCTCCCTCGTAGGCGACCGTTGGATCGACCGGGTTACTGTGCTGCAGCCCGTAAAGACTGCCGCCCGGCTGCACTGCCGAGTACAGATTGGCTGTCGATAGAGCGAAAGCGCCCTTTCTTCCGTCCTTGCCTATATTGAAGTCGGTTGCGGTATTGGCCTTTTGCGCAGAGATGACGCGGCTGCCCAGCCATTGACTAGTCAAGGACGTGCCTGAATCTCTCGCGACGGCGCAGATGGTGCCGTCGTTGGCCACGATTGTCGCCCACATGTTGAAGCCGAGACCCCCATTCTTCTGAGCAACCGCGGTATCAAGAGCTGCCTGGAGGCTCGCCTGAGTTGGCAATCCGGAACAGACGGCTGGCGCCGCGACGGCCGAACCAGCTGCCAACGAGATGCCGAGGCCGACGGCACCGGGAATAACCCAACCCTGGATTTTCATCTTTCTCCCCATCTGACGGGGTGGTTGCTGTCACCTGCGGAGCGCCCATCACCGAGCCGCAGAGCCGAAATAGCGAATTGCGATTAACCAACTTGAGCGGCCCGGCGAATCGCCGTCCTGTGGCTCTCCGTCGGCGAACGGGCTCATGCCCGGGGCTGGACGCAAAGCCAAATTCACGCGGGAGCGCGTTCCTTCCGACCGCGAAGGCCCTCGATCCTCGCCTTCATCTCGGGCGGCGGCCAGTCTTCCATCAACCAGCCGGGCAGCGGTTCGCCGGGGCCGCTGACCGTTAGCGCCTCATCGTGATCGTCCCTGCCTGCCGGGAAAAGCTCCAGCGCATGCGGCAGCTCGTAGTAAATTTCGAGCGTGTTGCCGTCGGGATCGGCGAAGTAGAAGCTGCGTTGATTAATATGGTTGGTGGCGCGCAGGATCTCGACGCCATTGCCGACGAGATGGGTGTAGGCGTCGCGCAGGGCCGTATAGCTGCCGACCTGGAAGGCGATGTGGCCGAGCCCGATCTGTCCGCGCTGCGGGCGCTGCGCCGTCTCGGGTGCGGGATGCTGGCCGATATCGAGCGTGTGGAAGTTGTCGCCCAATGTCATGAACACGCCGCCGTGCTCCGGGTCTTCCTCGGCGATAATGAAGCCAAGCACGTCACGGTAGAACCGTTTCGAGGCCTCTTGGTCGGCGACCCGCAGATTGACGTGGCCGATGCCCTTCAACTTGATCATGGCAACACCTGTGCCCTCTCTCGGATAACGTGGAGGTTATGCCCGCAACGGCGGGCTCGCAAGTGTATGCCCACGCGAATGGCAGCCATGGCGCAAACGCAGCCAACATCGGGCCGACGCGCGCCGCGTTCGGGTTATGCTTACCCGGAGGCCCGCGCCGGCTGCGCAGGAGCGAGTACATGACAATCAGCCTGTCCGCGGAAAGCGGCGATCGGCGCCGGATAGCGGAGACCACCGCCTTCTCGATCATCCTGGCGCTGAGCTTTTCGCATTTCCTCAACGACATGATGCAGTCGCTGCTGCCGGCGCTCTACCCGATGCTGAAGGGCGCCTACGGGCTGAGCTTCGCTCAGATCGGAATGATAACCCTGACCTCGCAGCTGATCTCGTCGGTGCTGCAGCCGGCCGTCGGGATGTTCGCCGACCATCGGCCGCAACCCTATTCGCTCGCCATCGGCATGGGCGCTACGCTTGTCGGCCTTCTGCTGCTGGCGGGCGCTGCGAGCTATCCGATGCTGGTCTTTGCGGCAGCGCTGGTCGGCGTCGGTTCCGCGGTCTTCCACCCCGAGGCTTCGCGTGTCGCCCGGATGGCTTCGGGTGGGCGCCATGGCCTGGCGCAATCGGTGTTCCAGGTCGGCGGCAATGTCGGCTCGTCGCTCGGGCCGGTGCTGGCCGCGTTTATCGTGATCCCATGGGGCCAGTCGAGCATCGCATGGTTCTCCGCCGCGGCGTTGCTGGCGATGACGGTGCTGTTCGCGGTCGGCAACTGGTACCGCCGGGAGCGCGCCGCACCGCCGCGGGCGGCCGGACGATACATGGCCGAGCGGCCGCTTCTGTCGCGCCGCCGGATCGGCTGGTCGGTCGTGATCCTGCTGGCGGTGATCTTCTCCAAAGCCTTCTACACGACCAGCCTCAACAGCTATTACACCTTCTATCTGATCGACAAATTCAATGTGTCGATCGAAAACGCGCAAATCTATCTGTTCGCTTTTCTCGCTTCCGTCGCGGTGGGCACGTTGATCGGAGGTCCGGTGGGCGACCGGATCGGCCGCAAGGCCGTGATCTGGGTATCGATCGTCGGGGTGCTGCCGTTCACCCTGGTGCTGCCCTACGCCAACCTGTTCTGGACCGGCATCCTGACCGTCGTGATCGGGATGATCCTGGCGTCGGCCTCTTCGGCGATCATCGTCTATGCGCTGGAGTTGGTGCCCGGCCGGATCGGCATGGTCGCGGGGCTGTTCTTTGGCTTGTCGTTCGGCATGGCGGGGATCGGCGCGGCTGTGCTCGGCCGGGTCGCCGATGCCACCAGCATCGACACCGTCTATCAGTTATGCGCGTTCCTGCCGGCGATCGGCTTGCTGACGGCGCTGCTGCCGAATCTCGGCCGACCGCTGCCCCCGGCAGCGAAGACATCGCCGCAATCGAGGCCGAGGCCGATGGAGACGGCACCCGCTCGCTTTTCCCGGTAGCCCCTCAGCTCTTGCCGCTGCCCTCGGTTTCGGGGGGCTTCTCGCCGCGATGAAAGTCGAGCGCTGCGCCGTTCATGCAGTAGCGCAGCCCGGTGGGCTTAGGACCGTCATCAAAGACATGGCCGAGGTGACCGCCGCATTGGCTGCAATGGACTTCGGTGCGGGTCATGAAAAAGCTGCGGTCGGTCTGCGTCTCGACGCCCTGTTCGACCGGCGCCGAGAAGCTCGGCCAGCCGGTGCCGCTGTCGAATTTGGCATCCGAGGCAAAAAGCGGCTGGCCGCAACCGGCGCAGCGGTAGACGCCCGCGCCATATTCCTTGTCAAGCGGGCTCGAGCCGGCCCGTTCGGTACCGTGCTCACGTAGGACTCGATACGCCGCCGGCGGAAGCTTGCGCCGCCACTCCTCCTCGCTCATCGCCACTGGGAATTTCTTGGGCGGCGAATGTCCTCTGCCCCCGAGGCGACCCAACAGGCCCTCTGCCATGACATTTCCTCTCGGATACGAGTGCGACGGAACCGGATATCGGATCGCCGGGGCCGGCCGTGAAGAGCCGGTGGGGCCGCGGCTTTACAAATGCGCGAGGTCAGGGAGCCTTGCTTCGCCGGAACTCAGTGCACCCGCTCACCCTTGCCGGGGACCGGGCGCAGCAATTCCGCCGTCGAGCGGGCGATCCAACACCAGACGACGCAGGTCAGCTCGTCGTCACCGCTGCGCAAGCGCTGGACCTCCTGCTGCGCAATTTGCGCAGCGGCTGCGCCATGCCGGCGCACGAGAAGCAAGGCCGCTTCCCAGATCTTGCGCTCGTTGGTCATCATCGTCGGAGCCATCATAGCCGCAAACCCCAGCGCATCCCAGCAGGTTCCCGGGGAGATGGCGGATTTGCCGTGGCGGATCGGGCGGCAGGCTCTGAACGCCGCCGATGCTTCCAATATTTAGTTGGCCTGCGGCCTTGTTGATACCGCATGCTGCTTGCGCCGACGGTGACCATCCTTATATTCGCGCCATGCCCGACCTCTTCGATATGCCGAACCAGCGAACGGCGGACAGCTATTCCGCGAAGGATATCGAAGTCCTCCAGGGACTGGAGCCGGTTCGTCGCCGCCCTGGCATGTTTGTCGGCGGAACCGACGAGCGCGGGCTGCATCACCTCGTTGCCGAGGTGCTCGACAACGCCATGGACGAGGCCGTTGCCGGCCATGCCACGCGCATCGAGATCGAGCTCGCCGCCGGCGACTGGGTGACGGTCCGCGACAACGGCCGCGGGATCCCGATCGATCCTCATCCCCGCTTCCCGAAGAAATCCGCACTCGAGGTGATCCTGACGACCCTGCATTCCGGCGGCAAGTTCGGGGGCGACGCATACCGGACCTCGGGCGGTCTGCACGGCGTCGGGGTCAGCGTCGTCAATGCCCTTGCCGACCGGCTCGAGGTCGAGGTGGCGCGCGATCGGCGGGTGTGGAGCCAGAGCTACCGCCGCGGGGTGCCGGAGTCCGGGCTCATCGATCGCGGTCCGGTGAATAACCGCCGCGGCACGACCTTGCGGTTCCATCCCGATCCCGAGATCTTCGGCGACATCCGATTTCGGCCGGCGACGCTTTACCGCATGGCGCGCTCCAAGGCTTATCTGTTTCGGGGATTGGAGATTCGGTGGAGCTGCGATCCCGCATTGCCCCGGCCGGAGGGAGTTCCGGCCGAGGCGCGGCTGCACTTTCCGGGCGGGCTCGGCGACTTCCTCTCGGCGAGCCTCGATGGGCGGCCGATTCTGACGTCGCGGCCGTTTCTCGGCCGCGTCGATTTTGCCGAAGGCGGCAGCGTCGAGTGGGCGATAGCGTGGCCCGAAGACGAGGAAGACGGCTTCAGCCACTCCTACTGCAACACCATTCCGACCCCTGAAGGCGGGACCCACGAAGCTGGTCTGCGCAGCGCGCTGTTGCGCGGGATCAAGGGATATGGCGAGCTGGTCAACAATCGCCGGGTCGCCCAGGCCACCGGAGAAGACGTTTCGGCCAACGCGGCAATGCTGCTGTCGCTGTTCCTCCGCGACCCTCAGTTCCAGGGGCAGACCAAGGAGAGGCTCGCTTCGACCGAGGCCGCACGGCTCGTCGAGAATGCGGTCAAGGACCATTTCGATCATTGGCTGAGCGCCGATCCGGCAACCTCGCGGCTGCTCCTCGACCGAATTGTCGAACGGGCGGAAGAACGCCAGCGCCGACGCCAGCAGCGCGAGCTGGCGCGCAAGTCGGCGACCCGCAAGCTCCGCCTGCCGGGCAAGCTCGCCGACTGCACGCGCGACAGCGCGGCGGGCACCGAGATCTTTCTTGTCGAGGGCGACAGCGCCGGCGGCTCGGCCAAGCAGGCGCGCGACCGCGAGACCCAGGCGATCCTGCCGTTGCGCGGCAAGATCTTGAACGTGGCGAGCGCCTCGGCCGACAAGATGCGCGGCAATCAGGAGCTCTCCGACATCATCCTGGCGCTGGGCGCCGGCTCCGGCGCGCATTACCGTGAGGAGGCCTTGCGCTACGAGCGGGTTGTCATCATGACCGACGCCGATGTCGACGGGGCCCACATCGCGTCGCTGTTGATGACCTTCTTCTTCCGCGAGATGGCGAAACTGGTCGAGAACGGGCATCTCTTTTTGGCGCTCCCGCCACTCTATCGCCTGACCCAGGGCGAGCTGACCCTCTACGCCCGCGACGATGCCCATCGCGAAGAGCTGCTACAGAGCGCCTTCACCGGGCGCGGCAAGATCGAGGTCAGCCGCTTCAAGGGCCTCGGCGAGATGCCCGCGCGTTATCTCAAAGCAACGACGATGGACCCGGCGCAGCGCATATTGCTGCGGGTGACCTTGCCGCAGAAGCCCGATCCGGCGGCGATCGAGCTGCCCGACGAAGAATACGAACGAACAAGAGCGCTGGTTGAAACCTTGATGGGACGGAAGCCCGAGCTGCGCTTCGAGTACATCCAAAAAAACGCCCGCTTCGCACGTGATCTCGACGTTTAAGCCCTCGCCGCACCGCGTGCGCAGCCCACGCGCCGCCTAGGTCGGGCCTCGACGAGCCGTGCGGCAAGTGTGGCGAAAAAGGGGCGCGGGCGCCCGGCGTCATCGGGACATTCCCTGCCGTCGCGGAATAGCAGGGAGAAAATTCGCATTCGCCGCTCGCGGCGCTGCCCATCATCACCGACAAAACACGCCAGATCAAAGACTTGAGAGCTCGAACCGCGACGCGCCAGCGGTCGATCGGCCGCTCTTTGCAGGGAGCGCAAAAGGGGCTCTGAGGGAGGGAGCAGGGACGGATAAAATATGGCATTTTCTGGGCTCATATTGCGACTTTGGGAACGAAAGCTCGTAGCATGCCACGGTGCCGGAGCCGCGCCGCGCGACGGCACGGGCGCCCGGTCGCCGACAGGGCCGCCGCGTCCGGACCGGATCGGCGAGCGCCCTCG
>Ga0209526_10003529_pt1 | contig 10649 bp, 5 predicted proteins | sample JacPinW_OM2H0_M1_FD_188566 | JGI IMG/M metagenome (GOLD analysis project Ga0209526, IMG submission 188566) | Forest soil microbial communities from Algoma, Ontario, Canada - Jack Pine, Ontario site 1_JW_OM2H0_M1 (SPAdes) (version 2) | ecosystem: Environmental > Terrestrial > Soil > Boreal... | reverse complement strand
GAGCGCATTCGCGACCACGCCGGTGATTGCTACGCGGCGATCCGCCAGAAGGACCTGATCGTCCATCATCCCTATGAATCGTTCGACGTCGTGGTGCAGTTTCTGGCCCAGGCCGCACGCGATCCCGAAGTCATCGCGATCAAGCAAACGCTGTACCGCACCTCCAAGGACAGCCCGATCGTTCACGCGCTCGCGGAGGCTGCAGAGGCTGGTAAGTCGGTAACCGCGCTGGTCGAGCTCAAGGCGCGTTTCGATGAGGAGGCCAACATCCGTTGGGCGCGCGATCTGGAGCGCGCCGGCGTTCAGGTCGTCTACGGCTTTATCGAACTCAAGACTCACGCCAAGCTGTCGCTTGTGGTGCGCCGTGAAGCGGGCTCGCTCACGTCCTATGTCCACGTCGGCACCGGCAACTATCATCCGGTCACTGCGCGCATCTACACTGATCTTTCGTTCTTCACGGCCGATCCGGTAATCGCGCGCGATGTCACGCGAATCTTCAATTACATCACCGGTTACGCCGAACCGGCCGAACTCGAACGTTTGGCAGTCTCTCCGCTCAGCCTGCGCGACAGCATCCTTCGGCACATCGCCGGGGAGATCGCGCACGCGCGCGCAGGTCGGCCAGCCGCGATCTGGATGAAGATGAATGCCCTGGTCGACCCGGATATCATCGATGCGCTCTATGAAGCTTCGCGCGCCGGCGTTGCGGTCGACCTGGTGGTGCGCGGGATCTGTTGCCTGCGGCCCGGCGTACCGGGGCTCTCGGAGAACATTCGCGCCAAATCGATCATCGGGCGATTCCTGGAGCACGGACGCATTTATTGTTTCGGCAACGGGCATGGCCTGCCGCACCCGTCTGCCGCTATCTACATTTCGTCCGCCGATATGATGCCGCGCAACCTCGACCGCCGCGTTGAAGCGTTGTGCCCGATCCTCAATCCAACGGTGCACGAGCAGGTCCTCGATCAGATCATGCTTGCCAATCTGAAGGACAACGAGCAAAGCTGGGCGTATCTTCCGGATGGCACGACGACCCGGATCAAGCCGGTCGACGGGGAAGAACCGTTCAACGCCCATAAGTACTTCATGACAAATCCGAGCTTGTCCGGCCGCGGCAAATCGCTCAAGGACTCGTCTCCCCGCAGCCTTACCCGCCGTTCAGACCGTGCTAAATCGGCTGGCTAAACCCAATAGCTCCGCGCAAGGCCGGATCGATCGAGCTCCGCCGATCGCCGTCATCGATATCGGGTCGAACTCCGTTCGGCTCGTCGCCTACGAAGGGCTGACGCGCAGCCTCACGCCGATATTCAACGAAAAGGTACTCGCAGGACTCGGCCGCGAAGTACAGTCGACCGGGTTGCTTGCACCGGACGCAGTCGACAAAGCCCTGGGAGCGCTGCGGCGTTTCCGCCGTCTGTGCGAGACCATCCGGGTCAAACGGGTGTTGGCGATCGCCACCGCAGCCTGTCGCGACGCCGACAACGGCCCCGCCTTCATTGCCGAAGCCGAGCAGATCTGTGGGACGTCGATCGATGTGTTGTCCGGTAAGCGTGAGGCGATGCTCTCGGCACTCGGGGTAGTGTCGGGGTTTTATCGCGCCAACGGTATCGTCGGCGACCTCGGCGGCGGATCGCTCGAACTGATCGATGTGCATGGTCGGCGAATCAAGGCCGGGGCGACGCTGCCGCTCGGCGGCCTGGCCCTGCAGGACATTTCCAAAAAGTCGCTGAAATATGCCGAAAAGGTTGTAAGCCGCGAACTGGGACGCTTGCCGACGCTCAAGATCGGCGCTCAACGTACGTTCTTTGCGGTTGGCGGCACCTGGCGGGCGCTTGCACGTCTGCACATGTGGCAGACTGGATATCCGTTACACGTCACGCACGGCTATTCGATTCCAGCCAAGGAGATGTTGGAGTTTGCTCGGTTGGTGCGGCGGGTCGACGCCAACACGCTGTCGAAGATCGAGGTGGTGGCCGATGCCCGTCGGCCGCTGCTTGCCTACGCGGCGATCGTGCTCGAGCAATTGGTACGCAAGGCACGTCCCAAGCAGGTTGTCTTCTCGGCGCTCGGCGTGCGCGAAGGGCTCCTCTACGAACTGCTCAACGAGGAAGAACAGAAAAAGGACGCGCTGATCGCTGCAGCCGAGGAACTTAATGTCTTGCGCTCCCGCTCACCGCGCCATGGCCAGGAGCTGATCGAGTGGACGGATCGCTTCATGAGCACGTCAGGCCTCGATGAAACCGCAGACGAGAAGCGACTGCGCCATGCGGCCTGTCTGCTCGCCGACATCGGCTGGCGTGCCCACCCCGATTACCGCGGCGAACAGTCTCTCAATATCATCGCCAACGCGGCGTTCGTCGCGGTCGATCATCCAGGGCGGGCCTTTCTCGCGTTGTCGGTGTTCTACCGGCACGTCGGTTTGATTGACGAGGAGTTGTCGCCGCATGTGCGCGAACTCGCCACCACCCGCATGCTCGATCGCGCGCGCGTGCTCGGCGCCGCAATGCGTGTCGCATACGTGACTTCGGCCGCGATGCCGGGGGTTTTGCCGCATGCGCCGATGATTGTGGAGCGCGGCAAGTTGAAACTGACGTTGACGGGGCGCTTCGCGGCTTATGATGGGGAACGGGTCTTCGCCAGGCTGCGCCAGCTCGCCCGTCTGATCGGTCGCGAACCGATCATTGCAATCGCGTGACGCCGGATCGTTGTTAGCCCAGATTCCGGCGCGCCAGGAACTCAACCAAGAGCCGAAACGTCGTCCGACCGTCCGGCGATCGCTCGCCCAACCAGCGAAAAGAATTCGGCGTGATCTCGGTGAAGCTCCAGCGCACCGGCGCACCCGCCTCGTCGGTGCCATCCTGCACGATGTCGTCACCGCGCGCGCGGCCAATCTGCTGCCGATAAACCTGGTTGAGCGGATCGGTCCACAGGATGTGCCAAGCATCAAGCTTGGGATCATAGACCCGCAGCGTCGTTCCGAAGAAATCGCCCGGACCGGGTGGGTCGGCGCGCGGCTCGTCCCGCGCCGGCACGATCCAAACATCCTGGAGCGCGCGACCTTCCAGGACCCAACCTGCATGGATCTCGCCCCTGCCGCGGCGTGTCGTGCCATCGGTGAGGTGATAGATCGCGTCGAACGTCCAGCGCCCGATCAACCAGCCGTACAAACCCATCTTGTCCGCACGGTCGGCCGCCGGATGATCGGCGTGGAGTGCGTTAAGGAAGGAAGACAGTCGCGCATCCGTCATGTTTGATCCACCGGGAGCTTGAGCTCGGGCGAAGGTCGCATTTGCCAACAGCGTGCCTGCCGCCGATCCGGCGATAAGCGCCGTTTTGTTGATCAACTCACGGCGCAAGATGGCGCTCATCGCATTGGTCTCCATCTGGCAGCAGGCGGCGGCGACCCGCCGTCCTACCGTGATCGCGATGGGGTGTACTTGGAGAAAATTGCGATTTTGGAATTGCTATTCGGCTTGGCGCCGTGACCCGTCAGCTACGCTCGCGGGCAACCACGCGGCCGCGCTCGATGGACAACGCCAGCCGCCCTTGCTTGAGTGCCAGCGCTTTCTCCCCGAACAACTCGCGGCGCCAGCCTTTGAGTGCCGCTACGTCAGCGGTGTCGTCGGCAGCGATCTGCTCGAGCTCGTCGACGGTGGCGATGACCTTTGCGGCGACGCCGTGCTGCTCCGAGGTCATGCGCAGCAACACTTTCATCAGTTCGACTGTCGCACCATTGGCGCTGGTCGGCTTCTGACGGTCGATTGGTGGTAAGGACTTGAGGTCACGAGCGAGGCCGCGCTGCACCGTTTCGATCACGTCCGCGCCCCAGCGAGAGCGCTCAAATCCCTTCGGCAGCGAGCGCACATGCGAGAGCCGGTCAAGCGACGTCGGTGCTTGTATGGCGATATCGCCGAGCACCTCGTCGCGCAGCACGCGGCCACGGGGCAGGTCGCGCGCCTGGGCCTCGCGCTCACGCCACGCCGCAATTTCGATCAATACGGCCAGCTCCTTCGGCTTGCGTACGCGGGTCTTCAACCGCTGCCAGGCGTTCTCCGGCTCGGCCCGGTAGGTCCCCGGGGACGTGAGAATCTCCATCTCTTCGCCGACCCACTCGCTGCGTCCCCGGCGCGCGAGGTCGTCTGCCAGCGCCAAATACACGTCGCGCAGGTGCGTCACGTCGGAAACCGCATAGGCGAGCTGTGCGCTCGACAGCGGTCGGCGAGACCAATCGGTGAAGCGGTTGGACTTGTCCAGGTTGTCGCCGGTAACGCGTTGGACGAGCTGGTCGTAAGAAATCGAGTCGCCGAAGCCGAGCACCATCGCGGCAACCTGACTGTCGAAAACCGGGTGCGGAATCCGACCGGCCATGTGCCAGACGATTTCGATGTCCTGGCGCGCGGCATGGAAAACTTTCAAGACGCGCTCGTCGACCATCAACTCGAAGAATGGAGCGAGATCTATTCCCGCCGCGAGGGCGTCGATCACGATCGCCTCGTCGGCGCTGGCGATCTGCGCAACACAAAGTAACGGGTAGTAGGTGGTCTCGCGCAGGAACTCGGTATCGACGGTCACAAACGGATGGTGCGCCAGCCGGGCACAAGCTGCCGCGAGATCACGCGTTGTCGTGATCGGTTCCACCGCCGCATTCTTATCGGAGTCACCCAAGTTTGTCGCGGCATCTTGGGAAGCCTGGCGGGGGCGCACGCTCATTGGCCGCGCACCTTCGGCAGCATGATGAATTCCCACGGTGAGGGCATGGGGCCGACCGGAACCTCAATCAAGGTCGGGCCGTCACGACGTTTTATTGCACGGCGCAGCGCAGCGCGCAATTCGTCGGGGCTGCGTGCGCGCTCGGCGGCGGCGCCGAAGCTCTCGGCAAAGCGCACGAAGTCCGGATTGGCGAGATCGCATGCGATCAACCGGTTGCCGAACTGTTCCTGCTGGATCCTGGTCACGTTCCCGAACGCGCCGTCCGCAAACACCACGACGGTGAGCGGAATGTGATGGCGCACGGCGGTTGCCATTTCGTTTGCGGTGTAGAGAAAACCTCCGTCGCCGCTGATTGCGACCACGGGCACGTCGCGGCGCGCGTCTTGTACCCCAAGCGCGGTCGCAAAGCCCCAGCCAAGGTTGTCCTGATAGCCGGGCGAAAGAAACGTGCGCGGGCGGTAGACCGGAAAGGCCAGGCGCGCCGCAAATCCGACTTGGGTTACTTCATCAACCAAAATTCCATCCTCCGGCAGCTCGGCGCGGATTGCCGCAAGATAACCGAGCTGCGGGCCGAGTTTGCTCAGCCGTTTGGTCCAAGCCGATTGGCGCTCCTGCATTTCGTCGGTACGCGCAGCGCGGTGGATGTTATAGGCGCCGATTGAGTCCACGAGGCGGCGCAGAATCGGCTGTGCGTCGCCTACGAGCGCGACGTCCGGTTTGTGCAGACGGGCCGGTTCCTTTGGATCCGCGTCAATGCGAATGACCGCGAGATTTTCGTCGATGCCCCACTGCCGCAGCTGGATCAAGAGACGAGTGCCGACTGCCAGCACCACATCGGCTTGTCCCCACAGTTCATGGCCAAGCGGAAGCGTTACGCTCAGCGGATCGCGGCTGTCGAGCACGCCGCGCCCGCGGCGATAGCCCAGGACCGGCGCCTGCAGCATCGCGGAGAGCTGCGTGATTTCGCCAGCTGCGCTTTGCGCACCCCCGCCGCAGACGATCATGGGTCGCTTGGCTGTGCCGAGCCGCTTGGCCGCCGCTGCAACTGCATCCTCGTCGATCGCAATGTCGGGGGCAGGCGACGGGGGCACTGCGGTGACGGAACCGGTACGTCCCCAGACGTCGATTGCGCATTCAAGTGCAGCCGGACCTGGGCGGCCCGCACCCATGGATCGCATCGCTTGCGCGACCAGGCCTGACGCCGCGTCCGGGCCGCGAATACGGTCGGCGAAATCGACCAGCCGCGTAATGATGCCGGCCTGGTCGCGAATCTCGTGCAGATGACCGAGGCCCCGGCCGATATCCGCGTCGGGGATCTGACCGATCAGGGCGAGAACCGGTGCATTCATAGAATAAGCAGTGAGCAAGGCGGCGCTGGTGTTGAGCAGGCCGGGTCCGGGAACGACCGCATAGGCTTGCGGCTTGTTGGTCGCGAGCGCCGCGCCGAGCGCCATATAGGCCGCGCCCTGCTCGTGGCGGCTGTGAACGACCCTGATCGCGTCCGAAGCCTTGAAAAAAGCGTCGAACAGGTGGTCGTTGTGCACGCCGGGCAAGGCGTACATCGTGTCGATCCCGTGGGCGATGAGGGAGGCGACCGTAGCTTCCGCCGTCGTCATGGATTGGGCTGGTGCGGGGCGCGATTGAACCATTGCGGGCGCCGAGTGTGCAGATCAGGGCCGTTCTGTCGAGAGGCATTCCGGAGGATACCGCTGATCGCCTTGAAAAAACGGGACTCACGTGCGCCTTTCGCGCGCCTTTTAACGAGCCACCCATGCACCGTTACCGCTCGCATACGTGCGGCGCACTGCGCGCAACCGCAAAGCCCTTTATAAGCCGTGTGCCATTTGGTTTGTCGGCCGCAAAAGATATCCTGGCTCCCTTCGATTCCATCACGGTCCCTATTGCGAATTCCGCGCGCTGCTGAGTGATCGGCGGCGTTCTCCTTACAGATTGAGACTTTTCGATATATCCGTGACCTTCAAGTCATCGTCACTTTGCCTAAGAGCGATTGGCTCGCCGATATATATTTTGGTCCGAAAGCACTGCGTTTGAAGAGTCTTTAGAGAAGGGTTTTGAGGGGATCATCTCCGCAGGCATACGACGGCTGACAGGAAAGCACGCGACGCGATAGCGATTGGGAACTGATTTCAGATTCGCCGATAGCGATGCCATATTAACCACTAGCGGAGCTTCATTCCCTTTCAAGGAAGTTCTGCCGGGCTACAGTTGAAGAATCGCTTCCGTATCGAAACCTAGTGCAGCCTCTTACGGGATCGGCTTTTTCAGCCCTTGCGGTGCCAGATTGTCTATTGGCTTTTAGCCAACGCCAATGTGTTCACCCGCGCGTGTTGACAGATCGATTCCCAGTATGATTTGTCGGTACTTCGTTACTTCGAAGCAGGGCCCTTGTGAGCGACTTACCACTTGTCAGGTGCGAGTAGAGGCCACTAATGGCTCGGCAGAACTCATTGAGTTGCCCGGGCAGGGGATTCTAGGCACGACAATTTACCGCCTGCTAGCCTTCCATTTTCCGCGCTACTGCTGCACAAAACCTAGCGGTCACGGTGGCTGGGGCAGCAGGCCTTTAGGTAGATAGGGCTGATTATGGGTAATCTTGGCGAGATTGAAACTGACGTACGGCGCGCATCGCGGCGTCAAATTCATGCGGCGATAGGCCATTTGCGCAAATCCGAATTTGAAGCTGCGATCAGTCTTGCAAACGCGGCTGAGGAGGTGCTTGCCGTTGCCGATAAATCGAACCTATTCGAAACACGAAGAACTGCGGTAGGACTTCGTCCATGGAAGATTGATGAGGCCATTATCAATGATTTTGTTGATTGGATCAAACACGGCGAAAACGGAAAAGCGAAGATTTCAGAGTTCCAAGTCATCGCAACAATTGGGAGCACAATTTCGAAATTTGTAGCAGTATATCATGAGCCGTCATTGCAGATGATGGAATTCCATCACTGGGCAATTGCACGAATACGAGATTACGTGGAGGGGGCACCTGCGCCCTTCATCGAGGGGATACTATTTCCGCATTCTGGTGGGGACGCACTATTTTCATATCCTCAAAAGAGGAGACCACTGGGGTCTGCGTATTCGACTAATCAGTCCATCCACCGGTACCGCTCGCACACGTGCGGCGAGCTAAGAACAGCCGACATAGGGGAAACCGTTCGGATCTCGGGCTGGTGCCATCGCATCCGCGACCATGGTGGTGTGCTGTTCATCGATCTGCGCGACCACTACGGGATGGTGCAGGTCGTGGCTGACCCGAGCTCGTCGGCGTTCCAAGATGCAGAGACGTTACGCTCCGAATGGGTCGTGCGCATAGACGGCTGGGTACGCGCGCGCCCGGAAGGGACCGAAAATCCGGAACTTCCGACCGGCGAACTCGAGATCCATGCAACCGACGTTGAGGTGTTGGGACGGGCCGGGGAACTGCCGATGCCTGTGTTCGGCGATCAGGAATATCCAGAGGACATTAGGCTCAAATATCGGTTTTTGGATCTGCGTCGCGAGCACCTGCACCGAAACATCATGAAGCGCGGCGATGTCATAGATTGGTTGCGCCGGCGAATGCGCGAGCAAGGCTTCTTCGAGTTCCAGACGCCGATCCTCACCGCCTCAAGCCCCGAAGGTGCACGCGACTATTTGGTTCCGTCGCGGCTGCATCCCGGCAAGTTCTACGCACTGCCGCAAGCGCCACAGCAGTTCAAACAACTCATTATGATCTCCGGCTTTGATCGCTACTTCCAGATCGCGCCCTGTTTTCGCGACGAGGACGCCCGCGCCGACCGCTCACCGGGCGAGTTCTATCAACTCGATATCGAAATGAGCTTCGTCACCCAAGATGACGTGTTTGCGGCCGTCGAGCCAGTTCTGCGTGGTGTGTTCGAGGAGTTCGGTGATGGCAAGCCGGTGACGCAGAAGTTTCCTCTGATTCCTTTTAAAGAAGCAATGCTCAAATATGGCACTGACAAGCCAGATTTACGCAATCCACTTTTGATCGCCGATGTCTCGGAGGAATTCAACGACCCGACTGTGTCATTCAATGCATTCAGGAACGTGATTAAGACAGGAGGCGTCGTTCGCGCTATTCGGGCTCCCGACGTAGGAAGGCAGCCGCGCTCCTTTTTCGACAAATTAAACGAGTGGGCCAAAACTGAGATGGGCGCGCAGGGTCTTGGATATATTGCGTTCGAACAGGGGACGGGGCGAGGAGAATTCGAGTTCACACCGCAAGACGAATCAGTGCCCGTCCTTGTAGGGGGGCGCGGTCCAATTGCCAAATTTATTCCTCAACCAGTATTAAATCGCCTTGCAGAAAAGACGGGTATTAAACCAGGTGATGCGCTGTTTTTCTCAGCAGGAAAGGAAGTGGACGCTGCCAAACTCGCGGGCGTTGCACGCACAAAAATCGGCCAGGAGCTCGGATTAATTGACAAGGATAGGTTTGATTTCTGCTGGATTGTCGACTTTCCGATGTATGAATGGAATGAGCAAGAAAAGAAGATCGATTTCTCGCACAATCCGTTCTCGATGCCCAACATGCCGGCAGAGGAGTTCCTCAAACTCGATCCAGCCGACCATGAGCGGCTGCTCGGTTTGCGCGCCGTTCAATACGACGTCGTCTGCAACGGCGTGGAACTCTCATCCGGCGCAATCCGCAACCACCGCCCCGACGTGATGAAAAAGGCATTCGCCATCGCGGGATATCCCGAAGATGTCTTGGAGCAGAAGTTCGGCGGTATGCTGCATGCACTTTCGCTCGGGGCGCCGCCGCACGGCGGCATCGCACCGGGGATCGACCGCATCGTCATGCTGCTTTGTGGCGAAGACAATCTGCGCGAGGTCGTGTTGTTTCCGATGAACCAGCGCGCCGAAGACCTGATGATGGGCGCGCCCTCGGAGGTCAGCGCCAAGCAATTGCGCGAGTTGCACATTCGCCTGTCGCTGCCGCAAGAGTGAGGTAGCCTCGTTCATGCGGATTCTGGCGATTCATTCCGGTGTCCACGACTCCTCTGCGGCTGCGTTTGACGACTACGAGCTCCTTGCCGCCGTCCAGCAAGAGCGCCTGATCCGGCACAAGGGCTGGGGCGCCGAAATCCCGTGGCTCGCCATCGACGAGGTGCTGCGAACGGCCGGCTGGATCCGTACCGACGTCGACGCCATTGCCTTCGTGCGAGGCTATTTCCCGACCCAGTACTATCGCTTTCCGCTGATCAACGATCTGCATTACGCCTGGCAGCGGCAGTTCGGCGGCGAGCGCACCAAGCGCGACATCGCCGACCTTTGCCGCCGCTTCGGGATTGAGGACACGCTGAGCTTCTTTCGGCCGGATCGGTTTCTGGCCGATAATGGCTTTCGCGCAAATGTGCCGGTGCGTTTTGTCAATCATCACGAGGCGCACGCGCTTGCCGCGCTGTTCTTCACGGATTGGGACGACGCCCTGATCTACACCTCGGACGGCGTCGGCGACAACGTCAGCTACAGCATGCGCGCGCTCAAGGGCGGCAAGCTCGAGTGCTTCTATGGTGATGATCGCTGGTTCCTTCCGCCCGTGCCCTGTGCGGGCCTCGCGTATGCTTATGCGTTCGCCACCGAGGCTTGCGGGTTTCGGCGATTGCGGCATGAAGGGAAGTTGACCGGCTTGGCGGCCTTCGGCGAACCGACGCTCGCGCCGGAACTCGCGGATTGTTTCTCGTTCGGCAAGGACGGGCTGATCACCGCGGAATTCAAGACGTGGGATGAGATGGGCGACCGCATCAAAGCGATTTGCCGCGGACACCCGCGCGAGACGATCGCGGCCTCCATACAGAAGGTGATCGAGGACCTGACCGCCCAGTCGGTGCTCTATTGGCTCAAGCAGACGGGCGCACGGCGTCTGGCGCTGGCAGGCGGGCTGTTCGCGAACGTGCGGCTTAATCGTC
>Ga0209526_10003528_pt1 | contig 10649 bp, 9 predicted proteins | sample JacPinW_OM2H0_M1_FD_188566 | JGI IMG/M metagenome (GOLD analysis project Ga0209526, IMG submission 188566) | Forest soil microbial communities from Algoma, Ontario, Canada - Jack Pine, Ontario site 1_JW_OM2H0_M1 (SPAdes) (version 2) | ecosystem: Environmental > Terrestrial > Soil > Boreal... | reverse complement strand
CAAACCCAGCAGGATTGCGAGCATGTTGCCCGATTGTTCCTTCCAGGCTGTTGAAAAGTCAATATGGTCCGGACGATCTAGTTTTGGCGAACCACAGGACAAGAAACTCCTGGTCTATACCAAAGGTGCATATGAGTGATAGAAGGATTATCTACCTTGGCGTTGTCAACAGGAAGGGCCGCGCATGACAGAAGTGTTCTGTCGCCAAACGGCGGGCGGGGCTCCGGTGATGCGGTTAATCCATCTTGTCATATGGGCCTGGTCGGCAAAACCTGTTTCCGCTGCGATCCTGCACAGGCATTCAGACCCTCTCGTAATGCGCAGCCATGCCGAACGAGTTCGCAGTTCAGCACGTAAAATCGAAGGGGCGGTCCCATACGCCGCAGCGAATCCCCTAGACACTGTCTCTCGTGCCAGACCGTTTACTTCTGCCCATATACCTATCGCCATCGAAGCATTCTTGGTCAAGTCAGCCAGCAACAGATCTGGCCAATCATTCCGTTGCCCAGGTGAAAGCGTGCACCCTTCTCGGAGCGCGCGTTTTAGTAGATGCGTTGCTTCAATGACATCTTTTTCCGCAGTTCGAGCGACTTCGTCCACGTCGTCCAAATGATAGAGCCCACCAATGCCGCTCGCATCCGGCCAGTCAAGCCTAATCAGCTTGACTCCTGCGGACACCATCTGATTCCCGTGGCAATCGAGAGCAGGGTGGATGAGCACATCCCCGGCTGTTGCGCTTATACGGCCGTTGTATCCGGATTCTTCAAAGCTGCCGGCCAACACAACGGTTGCATAGGCGCGCAGATGCCGATGCCGCGGCAAGCTGAAGTTGCAGGGTAACGTCTCGATGCCAGGCGTGATCTGGCGAAAGCGCGAGTTGTCGATGTTTGGCGACATGTTCAATCGTGAGGCGAAGACAACATGACGGGCAAGGATAACCCGTTTTGCACCGCTTCAGTCAAGTCAAATGGATTCAAGACAGCACGAGCAGCGTGATTCATCCTTATTTTGTTTGAGGACTCTTCCAGGTCTTCAAGTTGCCACTGTTGGAGGGTCGAAGCACACCGGTCACCTGAAACATCCTGAGAGTGTGAACCAATGACCACGATTACCAGACGATCGTTCATGGAAATGGCAATTGCTTTGGGTGCGACCGCAGCTTGGGGGCAGCCATCTACAACTCGATCAAACATTCGATGGCACGAGCGCCGCGACTTGTATCCAGAGGGGGTTGCCTCCGGGGATCCCGAAAGCAACAGCGTTCTCTTATGGACTCGCCGTCCGCCAAAAGATAGCGGTGTCGTGGACAGGCTGCATGTGGAGATTACCGAGGATGAATCTTTCACTCGGGTCGTCGCCACCGCAGAAGCGCCGATTTCAGAAGCCTCGGACTGGACTTGCCGGGTGTTGGCCGGCGGATTGAAGCCAGCCCGAGTCTACTGGTATCGCTTTACTGATGCGGGTGGTTACGGCAGCCGCGTGGGCAGGACCATTACGGCACCAAGCGATGACGACAGCAGACCCGTGCGGTTTGCCTTCGTCTCTTGCCAGAACGCTAACCAGGGAGCACAGAATGCATATCGGCGAATGATTTTCGAGGATGATCGCGCTTCGGAACAAGATCGTCTGGGCTTCGTGCTCCATTTGGGTGACTTTATCTATGAAATGGTCTGGTACCCTGAAGATCGCCCCCAAGGGATGTACGACCGCCATCTGCGGGACATCGTCCGGTATGAACACGGCGAAAAGATCGGGGACTTTCACATTCCGACCGTCGTCGGGGACTATCGCGCCATCTACCGCAACTACCTGCACGATCCGGACCTGCAGGATGCCCGCGCTCGCTGGCCGTTTGTCTGCATGTGGGACAACCATGAATTTAGCTGGCTCGGCTGGCAGGGTCTGCAAAGATTCGGGGAAGTGAACCGTCCCGCACAGACGCGGAAGGTAGCCGCGAATCAGGCATTCTTCGAATACCAGCCAGCGCGGTTGTTCAAACCGAGCGGACCGTCGCTCGACCAGTTTCATCCGCCCCAAGTCGCCGATGCGCCGATCACGCATTTTGACGAGCATGGTCTTGGTCAGGAACCAAATAACCTGGCCGCCATTCACAGTCTCAGAGGTTATCGGGCGTTGCGTTGGGGCCTAAACGTAGAACTCATCATCACCGACCAGCGCAGCTACCGCTCAGAGGAGCCCACGTACCGAGTCGAAGCCCAGGCTTTTTCAAGCGATAACTTTCCCGGACTCGTGCCGCAAGAAGTGCTTGAGATCTTGGATGCTGGGAGTGCCTTTAATGGCGGCAATCCCCCGGCATCCATTAGGTACGGTGCCGCCGAGGTTGCGAATTTCCGCAAGAATCAACCTCCAACCACGATCCTCGGAGCTGAACAGAAAGCATGGTTTCTGGAGCGTTTAAGGAATTCGAAAGCGACTTGGAAAATCTGGGGCAACACGGTCGCCACGCTCGACATGCGCGCCGATCCGCAGAATCTGCCGCCGGGCCTAACTGTGGCTTGGCCAGGCGCGGGATACGCGGGCTTCGAAGCCGGATTTGGTGCTGGGGATCACAGCACCGCATATGTCGAGCGCGGCGAAATCTATGATTTCCTTCGCGACAACGGAATTACTGGCTTCGCTACCGTGGCCGGCGACCGGCACAGTTTTTGGGCTGGTCTCGCCGCGAAGGCTCTCCCCCCAAAGACCTTCGAGCCGGTCGGCATCGCCTTCGTTACGGGTTCCATCTCTGCTCCAGGAATGGTGGAAGCGCTTGAACATGGCTTTCCCAAAGAGCATCCTCTCCGATCACAGTTCGTGGGCCAAGGCCCATCGGATACTCGCCCGCAACCTACGTTCAATCTGTTGCTCCGGCATGGTGTCAGGTCATGCCTGGAGTATGCCAAGAGTGGTGACATCAACAAAGCACGCGCATTATCCAATCCCGATTTGTCGCCGCACGTTTCCTTTGTGGATATGGGCGGCCACGGATATGCAGTCGTTCGCGTCACTAGCGATAGGTTTGAAACGGAGTTTGTTTGTATCCCTCGCCCGGTCGAACGGAGTGAGCGCGTCGATGGAGGCCCGTTCCTCTATCGCACTAGACATCGAGCAAAGGTGTGGCGTAAGGGTGAAAGGCCGAGGCTGGATTTGCAGATTCTTGAGGGCGATCCACGGTTTTCGGTCTGAAGCGGCGGTGGCACAACGGCACGACGCGAGCGATGTTGCACAGTTCCAGTGGCAGCATATGCATTTCCAGATGCCGCGATAGTTGCGCGGAGTCGCGAATCGGAAGAAACTTCGACAAATGAAGCGGGAACCGAATGTCGTGGCAGTCCAGTCTACGTGTGCCGTTCGCCCAGCTCAGCCGTGCGATTGCGAAGCAATGGCGGACCTGGCGGGACAACTTGGCTACGAATGTACAGAGGAAGAAGTTCGAGAACGGCTAAGCGATATGCAGGACGCGAACCACTACGCGGTCTTTGTCGCCGAGCTTGTCGGAGGCCAGGTCGCGGCATGGATCGGAGCGCATGTGTTCCGCAGCGTCGAATCAGCCGCCTGCGCGGAGATCAACGGCTTGGTTGTAGACCAGGGTATCCGCTCCCGCGGAATCGGAAAGACACTACTCGATGCTGCCGAAGAATGGGCACGGAGCATTGGTTGCAATGTGATCTCAGTCCGGTCAACGTGAAGCGGGATCGCGCTCATCAGTTCTACACAAACAATGGATACGAGCACGTTAAGAACCAGAAGGAATTCCGCAAGAATCTCTGAACAAGCTTTGAACCGTTAGGCAATTGCAGCGACACAGAGAATGGACAGATCTGAGCTAGGAGCATCCTTGAGCCGGCGCGGGTATCAGTCTGGTGAGCGCCTCGTGTCCGCCGCGAATGATGCTGCTTCTCCGCCTACTTTACGGAAGGAGTTGAATCTCTTTGATGCAGTGGCTATTGTGGTCGGCACCATCATTGGGTCGGGGATTTTCCTCATTCCCAGTTCCATTGCTGCCCAACTGAACTCCCTCGGTGCCGTCTTGCTCGTATGGGTGATTGGAGGAATCCTCACGCTATGCGGCGCAATCTACGTCGAAAAATGGAGCACCAAGTGCGGGCATCGGCTGATCTCTCTGGCACGCGTATTCATTGGCATTACGCTCATTTTCTTCGCCGTGGAGTACTTTCTTCATCCCGAACTCCTTCCGGGGGTTCCTCTCCGGCAGTTAACGCCCAATTTCATTCCGGGTCACTTGCTTTGGGGTACTTGACCGGTGGGGTCTACATATTTGGAGGCGTGTGCCTACTCATCAACAAGAAAGCACGTTTGGCGGCAACATGGATCGGATTGTTTGTTCTGTTTGCCGCGATAGTGTTTTGTGTGCCGTTCATGGTTCAACACGGATCTGACATAGGGGCTGGACTGAACGTTCCGGTAGATACCCTCCTATTCAGCGACGCGATCTTGTGCCTGGCTAGAAGGCAGCCAGAGATAGACGGAGTTCAAGGAGCTGATGGGGAGACGCGATCTAAAAAGATCAAATCGATCCAACACAGCACTAGCTGGTTAGAACATTCTGGATGAGCCGATATCAGCGGCATTCGGTATATTGCGGCGGCAATTTTCAGCTGGTCGCCTTGGTAGGCTGAGTCACGCATCGCTCGGAAATCCGCGAAATGACGTACAGGATGTCCGGTCCGGGTGCAGATTTCTGCCGGTAGGCGAACTGGCTTGGTATCTCCAAGGACAGAGGCTGTCCTGTCGGTGAGGTTCGCCGCCGAGAATCCGACCTGAGGTGATTTGTGTCTCCTTGGACATCGGCTCGAAACGGACATCTGAGATGAATAAAACAAAAAAACAACGAGTAAAAGCTGCCTTCGAAATCAAGAAAGGCGGTAGGCAGGTGATGACTCTCAGTGAGAAGGAAGTGGAGAAGTATCTCGACGCGAGAGAGCTCCTTGATGGACTTGAAGACGCTTTCCGAGGATTCGAGTTGGGAGAAGTCCAGTCTCCTCGCCGGTCCGAACTGTCAGTTGTTGGGAAAGGTTTCTTGCTGACGATGCCAGCCTGGCGGCCCGGTATGCAGTTGACTGTCAAGATTGTCAACGTCTTTGATGCCAACCTGCAAATCGGCCTCCCAAACCACTTGGCACTGATTAACCTATTCGACCCCGACACCGGCGCAACCTCCTGCATCATGGATGGTACATACATAACGGGTATTCGAACTGCCGCTGCGGCGGCTCTTTCAGTTCGCCTGCTGAGTCGTACCGGATCTCGGATCGCAACTGTGATCGGGGCGGGTGTCCAGGGACGCGAGCATCTGCGATTGCTGCCTTTGGTGCGGAATTTCGATCTTATCAACGTCTGTTCCTTGCGTTTCGAAGAGGCGGAGAAGTTGTCTGTTCAGAGCGAAATCGCACGTGCAACTGCAGACGTGGAGAGTGCCGTGCGCGAGTCAGACGTTGTCTGCCTGGCAACTCACTCCGCAGAGCCCGTAATCAATCTTGATTGGGTGAAGGCCGGTACCCACGTTTCCTCTGTTGGGTTTCACCCCCCGAATGGCGAACTACCGAAGGGCTTGGCGATAACCTGTCGCCTCTTTGTGGAGACGCTTGATGCTTTTCAGCCATCTCCGGTGGGCTGCAGCGAACTCGCGAACTTGGACATCCCTATTGGGACAACTCTTGGAGAGGTAGCTCTTGGTCGGAAGCCGGGTCGCCGCAGTGAGGACGAAATCACGGTGTACAAGGCGATGGGCGTGGCACTGGAGGATATGGTTGCCGCCAATCTCGTTTACCAGAAAGCTAGGGCAGAAGGAGGGGGCGCGCTAATGGCTTGGTGATAGCTACCGGCGGTTTGCCTCCGCGACTGGGGTGAGACGCCCGCAGCCGCCTATGTGCGAAGATAGCTCGCTCAGCGATGGCCTCTTCAACAATTCCCGCTCAGCCTGCCCCTCGCATCCAATCCGTGGATGCTCTCCGGGGCGCCATCATGATGTTGATGGCAATCGATCACATCCGTGATTACATCGCCCGCAGTGCCATGCAGTTCTCACCCACCGATCTTACGCGTACCACGGCCGCCATTTTTCTTACTCGCTGGATCACGCATTTCTGCGCGCCGGTCTTCATGCTCACCGCCGGCCTCGGCGCATTTTTCTGGATGAGTCGGGGACATCGCTCAAAAGGCGAGCTAGCGCGCTTCCTGGTTTCTCGCGGTGTTTGGCTCATATTCCTCGAGCTCACCGTGCTGCGCTTGATTGTGTTTTCTCAGATCAACTTCCGTGCGGGTCCTGTAATTCTGCTGATCCTCTGGGCTATTGGTCTTTCTATGATCGCTCTTGCCGGGTTGATTCATCTTCCGATACGCCTTATCGCGGCCCTTGGCATGGCCATCATCGCCTTGCACAATCTGCTCGACAGCGTTTCGGCCGAGCGCTTCGGCCGCGCTGCCTGGCTCTGGGACATCCTGCATCAGCAAAATGTCTTCGCCTTCCTGGGAATAAACTTCGTGACGGCGTATCCCGTGCTGCCCTGGATCGGCGTCATGGCCGCCGGCTATTGCCTCGGCACGCTCTACTTATGGGATGCGAACCGCCGTGAACGTTTCCTGCTGCGTCTGGGGCTCGCGCTCACCTTGGCCTTCGTCGTGCTGCGTGCGATCAACATCTACGGCGATCCCGCACGTTGCAGTCCCCAACCCTCAGCACTGTTCACCGTGCTCTCTTTCCTCAACACGACCAAGTACCCGCCTTCACTCGACTTTCTCCTGATGACACTTGGCCCGGCTATTGCCGCTATGGCCTGGCTCGAACGCTTTCACTGCTCTTTCACCAACCCCCTGATCGTCTTCGGACGCGTGCCGTTCTTTTATTACGCCGCCCATCTGCTGGTTGCTCATCTCATTGCAATCGCGATGAACTTCGCACACTACGGCCGGATGTCATTCCTCCTTATCGCGCCGCCCTCGATGGGAAGCCGGAGCGAACTCTTCCCGCCCGACTACGGGTTCCCGCTTTGGACGGTATACGTCGTCTGGGTTGGCACACTGCTGCTGCTGTATCCGGCATGTCTGTGGTTCGCGCGGCTCAAGCAGCATCGTCACAATCGGTGGTTCAGCTATCTCTGATTTACATCGAACAATAGCGGCGAGCACATAAGCGCACGAATAACTGGCTGTAATCAGCGATTTAACGTTTTGACTGCTGGCCATGGAGCGAAATGCCGCGATTTATCGCCCACTATCCGGTTCAACGACTGTACCCGAGTAGTAAACTTTCGCGCCGCAAGGCAATAATCGGCGACTCAGGTCGAGAAGTAGGCTCAGGTCCGGCGACGAAAAATGCAGGTTCGAATCATTGCAGAGCATAAGTTGCAACTGCGAGCAGATAGGAGCGAACCGGAAACCGGGCCGCCACTTAATTCGATTTGTCAACGACGGAAGCGGTCTTTTCGTGGGAAAAACACCCATGCTCGACCCCCAAATCCCTCCTGCCGTAGTTGCTGTTGACTTCCCTGGAATAGGACCAGGCGCGTATGCAAATGTTTACAGAGCAGGAACGAGAACACATTCGCCAAGAATTGGTTTCGGCTGCCGAGACAGATGCCCGTATCACCGGTGCGGCACACTTGGGATCCGCGGCGCTAGGTCGGCGGGACCAGTGGTCTGACATCGACCTCGCTTTGTGTCTAACTGCTGATGCTGACTTCAATGAAGTGTTAGTTGATTGAACTCAGCGTTTGTATAACGATTATGGGGCTGTGGCGAACTATGATGTCAGGCGCGGTACGATTCTTTATCGCGTACTCCTGCTAAAGAGCATTCTCCAAGTCGATCTCTCATTCTGGCATGCCACTGAATTTCGGGCGACCGGCCCCAAGTTCAGCCTAATCTTCGGCGCTGCCGGGGGGCCCATCCCAACTCCACTGCCCGATTCGACGGACCTGATAGGAATGGCTTGGCTGTACGCACTGCACGTACGTTCAAGTATTACGCGAGGCCGAAGCCTGCAGGCAGAACACATGTTGAGCGGCATGCGCGATAACGTGCTAGCGCTTGCATGCAAGCGTCATGGAGTCGCTGCTGTCCAGGGGAGAGGTCTCGACGACCTTCCGGAAGAAATAAAGGTCCAAGCTGCAGATTGCCTTGCTCGGTCATTAGAACGTGCTGAGCTAAAACGGGCGTTTCGCGCGACGATAGATATATTGCTCGGTGAGATTCGGTACGTTGACTCTGCCCTCGCTGCAAGGTTAACAGCTCCGTTGAAAACCGTTGTAAGTTGTTTGGCCGTTGATTAATTACAAAACAGACATGCTTCGCGCATTCTGATATGGCAACGGTAGCGGATCATCCGATAACCGATCTCCGGAGTGGTGGGAGGCCGCGAAGACTTGGTTCGCTCTTTCGAACCTTTCAATTTAGCCAGGTTCTGTGATTGTTCATTCGTTTCCTCCCGAAATAAATCGGCCGTTCTCGAATGCTTTTTCACTCACCGTCTCTCCGCATTTCCGGATCTTATAAGCAGGTGCACCATCCCGTGCAGCGACCGTGCACTTATGGTCGAAATTCGGGCCATTGGAGTTAACTTTGAACGAAGAGCAGATTCCCCAAATTGTTGAAAAACAATAGAAACCAAGATCCGGGATGGAGTGGTTGGATGAACTTTTCCTGCGCCCAAGGCAGGGCAGAACTTGCCCCTTAACAACGGCAACTTATTAACAATTCAGGCTCGTCTGGTTGAACAACCACCTAAAAAGCCTGATCAAAATTGGAACCCTAAATGGAACCCCGTCGTCCTCGTCCACCGAGGACGCATGGCGCGTCACCTGCGTTTCGCAGAGATCAGCGGCGGACTCCACCAATTCTCTCGATGAAGTCACGCTACGAACGAGCCGGCACTGCTGACGTTGAGTTCGACCACGTCCTCTGTCAGCCCTGGCGAGTCCGGCGAAGTGAGAGTGTAAACTTCGTCCCAACAGAGTGCCGCCGGCCCAATTCACGGGTGGCGACAAGAATGGATAGTAAAAGACTACAGAAGTTCGCGATGGAAAACACAGCATTAAATCCACGATCGCGCACCGCTTATGGTTTCGAGTTTTATAGAGATACCGAAAGCAGTAGATCCCCACCTAAGGCAGTGGATGCTTTTTGTCGACGGTGAAAACTTTACGATGCGTGCACAAGATGTCGCGCAGAGAAAGAGTTTGACCCTAATCGAAGGCGATTATTACAAGAAGGACGTATTCGTTTGGTTTCCAGAGCATCGGGCGACCCTCAATTTCACGGAAATCTCGAGCACTCCAATTCAGCTGCAAAAGCATGCCATCCGGGCTCACTACTATACGAGTTTGGTTGGAGATGACACGGCTTTAATGGCGGTCAGACAAACGCTTTGGGAGCGGGGATTCCATCCAGAAGTTTTCAAAAGAACCAAAGGACAAGTTAAGGCAAAGGGAGTGGACATTGCTTTATCGAAGGATTTTCTGAGCCACGCCTTCCTCAACAATTACGAAGTAGCTGTACTAATTGCTGGTGACGGCGATTATGTCCCCCTGATCAATGAAGTGAAAAGACTCGGCAAGGTAATCTACCCTTTATCGTTTTCACAATCTGGTTTAAATTCTGAGCTCAAGCTGTCATCCGACAAGTTCTACGAAATGGAACCCTTCTTTTGCGACTGCTTGAAGGCGTACGGTGCTAACTTATCTGCGCCTACTCAGCGGCCCTAGTTATGCACTCTCGAAAAGATTCGCCGGGTGAGCGCCCGTCCTCGCGTCGCCTCCCTATCCCTTTCGGTAGCTAGCGGATCTCCCAGAAGTTATGACCGTGCGCGAAGGACACGTCACGCAACACGCGACTCCAGCCCCTTCCTGGATGGAAGATATCCTGAAGGACACCAAATCCGATCTTTCTCGGATTCGAGATGAGCATGGGGCGCGGTCACAAGTTTGCGGCTACCAGTCGGAACGCTAATAGCTGCGCTCGCTCCTGCAGACTTGCCGCCTTCAGAGAGCAACCCAGGCACAGGACTTCACCGCAATCGGCTTGCAACAGTTGCGACTTGCCTTCGTTTTGCCGCGAACGATGCAGACGAGCAAGGAACCCGTCAAGGTTTTCCTGCGGCGCGCTGCGCGCGACCTCTGATTAAACCCTTACCCGTCCGCTCAAGGCTCCGCTAGAAAACGATGTCACAGGATCGATGCTCGTGCACCGAGGCCTCGGTCGACGCGGAATTCAAAAGAGTTGCAGGGAATGATGAGGAATCCAAGGCGCCCAAAGGAATCGACCGGAGTTGTTAATGCCCCCTAAATTGCCCCCACCCCCGGGCGAAATGAGCTGATTGTGGTCTGCAAAAACTCCATTCAACAGTTTTTCGGCCCCATGTAAAACATTGTTACATCCCGATCGCCTGGGTAACGCGACTCAGTTTCCTGCTCTTGAAGGTTGCTGATTTCAAAGGTGTTCAGGCCGGATAATATTTTGGCGAAGGACAGGCATCAAACATTTGTTTTTGGAACATGAGATGCAACCCTCCGCCCCCACGATCGTGCGGACAGCTGTTGCTACTTGACCGCGGAAGTGACGGTTTTTGCACTACTCCTGCAAGGAGTAGACTTGTCGGACCAGTACGAATACCAACCGAGATAGATCTCGCC
>Ga0209526_10003527_pt1 | contig 10649 bp, 12 predicted proteins | sample JacPinW_OM2H0_M1_FD_188566 | JGI IMG/M metagenome (GOLD analysis project Ga0209526, IMG submission 188566) | Forest soil microbial communities from Algoma, Ontario, Canada - Jack Pine, Ontario site 1_JW_OM2H0_M1 (SPAdes) (version 2) | ecosystem: Environmental > Terrestrial > Soil > Boreal... | reverse complement strand
GAAGGGAAAATAGTTCGGCAGGGCGAAAACCTCGGCGCTTTTAGTTGGTCCGCCCTTTGGTTAAGCTTCCCCATGCGCCGGGTTTGAGCCATTCGTTACTATATCGGTGTACGGCTCGATTGGGTATTACACAAACATGGGTATTGGCGTACAACACGGGCTGGAGGGGGCTCAGAAATGGGGCCCGTTGCTTTAACCTGGGATGGAAAGTCTTATGATGCGGGCAGTCTGAAGACCTTGCGTAGCGATTGAGCCGGCTTAGTCACAAACCGAAATCACTCTAATCGGCGGGCAACGTATGGCTCAAACCCGGCGCATGGGGAAGCTTAACCAAAGGGCGGACCAACTAAAAGCGCCGAGGTTTTCGCCCGAACTATGTTCCCTTCCTTGCGGGACTGGCTACAAGAACCCCAACTGTAGCAGCGCAAAGAGCACGAGAATCCCTCCCTTTTTCTCTCTTCGTTATCTTCAGTTCAAAATCCGTCTTAGCGTCTTTGGAGTGAGATATAGAATTCGGTCGATCGGGAGCTCAGTCCTACCGGTGTCCGAATGTGAGATTTCCTATTTCAAAATCGTTCTGCTGAGGCTAGGACCAGCTGAGAAGACGGCGGTGACACCTCACGCGTAGAAACCGACTCCAGAATCCTTGCTGCCAAACGCAGATTATCAAGCGTTCTAGTTAGATCGATGAGTCCGTCCGGTCGAACGGCAATCCAAAAGTCCCGTTCGATTTGCGCGATCACCATGGTTTCGCCTCGGTGTAAACGGGTCTTCTCGATCTCCAACTTGTGGGCCCAGCCCATTCGTCGGAGCTGAAGTGCCGCTTCTTGGCAGATGGGTATGCCGTTGTCAAAGTGCTGCAGCCCACTGACTCGAAACTGCAACGGCCCTTGGCTGATCTGTAAATAAAGTTGGGCTCCCTGGGATCTATCCCAAGATCTCCAGTTCCACCAAGCGCCAATAAATCCGCCATGTCCATTCAGCACGTATTTCCAGTCGAGATCAACGAATTCGGTTTGCAAGCTTTGGAAGAAGCCGATCCACGGCGTATATTGGCGAGTCCAATTTACCACTGGCTGGTAACGCCAAGCTTGGACGTCCGTTTCTCGCTGTTCCAAAAACATACAAAAATCGCTGAGAACGGCGTTTCGAGAAAGCAACCGCTCGTCTTCGTGGAGGAGCGCGATGAGTTGTGCTCGAAGCAATGGTGGTGACTGGGCGTCAGTATAAGGTGCTTGGTCGCCCGTTGTTAGATAAACGGGGAGAACCTCGCGGTTCGGATACTTGATCCCAAGAGACTCCATCACCTCGTAGTTACCTTGATGGCCGCAAGTTACAGTTTTGTCCGCGATTGCGATGATGATGGCGTTATTGATTTCCGCGACTATATCCGCCCGAGAGACCTGTCGCTCCACGCGGACTGTCAGCGACCCGTTCATAAGCAATTTCTTGTCGTGAAGCGCTAGCAGCGCCGAGACAAACCGGACTCCAAGGCGGTGAAGGTCCGGATCAAGATTCTTCCAACGCGAATCAGCCCACGCAAGCAACCAGCCCAAGAACGCGTTCTGAGCGGGTTCGCTCGTCGTGAAATGAAAAAGATTCGGCGGGTTCATACGATCAACGACTGTAGTAGGTCGCTTATTCGGATGGAGCGGAAGACGCTTTAGGACGAAACGTAGTAAAGGAGGCTTACCAGTCCGGAAACTAGATGGGCTATAATTTCACCCGGGTTTTTATAAATTTCTTTGTTTGATCTGCTGGTCGGTTAGCGGCCTTCGCCGGCGAAACGCATGACAAATGTACTGCGGCAGCACTATCTGCCATCGGTTAGCTCCGCGGCGGGAAACATCTATAATCGAGGCCCGTGGCAGCCTGCAATTCACGGGTCTTTTTTGATTCGCTCGCGCGTGATTCTTCCAAGAGAGAAAGGACAACATCCGATTCGGGCTGCGCGCTGCAAAGCAAAACCGTACCTTTCGGGGTAGAGGCAGTCGGAGCTTGCAAGTAAGAAATCTTTCCTCTCAACAGCTTGCACGCACAGATACCACAGATCCCAGACCGGCAACCATATTTCGGTTTGAGGCCGTTACTCAGCGCCATGTCCAGAAGCGTGCTCCGGCCATCCCAGGTGATAGGATCGCTATCGGGATAAAATTGGATCTGAAGTTTCTCGGTAGTCGAAGGATTTCTGTTTCCGCAGATCATTGTAGAAGGACCGAAGCACTCAAAGTGAATGCGCTCGATCTCTACGCCCCATTGCACAAGATCCTCATAGACTTCTTGCATAAAAGCGGCGGGACCACAGAGAAAAAAGTCGCCGTACGGAGTTGGCACCAGCGCCTGGACCGTTTTAATTCCGATTCTTCCGTGACTGTCGTAGTCTTCCCCTAACCGATCTCCGTCATTTGGCCGGCTGTACGCGAAATGGATTCTTATGTTTTCGTGAGTTGCAGCGAGCGATCTGACGTCACTGGCAAAAGCGTGTTCATTGCGGTTACGTGTACCATGGAAAAAGAAGACCGGTCGCTTCACTGTGCCGGCAGTGAGAGCATTTAACATGCAAATCATCGGTGTGATGCCGACGCCGGCGCTGATGAGCACAACCGGGCGGTCGCCTTTCAGCTCCAGGCAAAACTGGCCGGCGGGAGCTTTTGCCAATAATTTGTCGCCAGCCTTAAAATGATCGTGTAACCAATTCGACACTAATCCCACGGTTTGGCCTGCTTGGAGCTCGCGCTTCACGCTGAGTCGAAAGTAGCCTTTATCGGGTGCGTCAGAGAGCGTGTAAGTGCGGATCGCGGGTTGCTGTTGTCCGATGATTTCGACCTGGATCGTCAGAAATTGCCCCGGCTGATAGGTCGACAGCGGTCTACCATCTTTCGGTCTTAAATAGAAAGAAGTGATGGTTGCGCTTTCCGCAACGCGCTTCTCCAGAAGGAACTCACGCCATCCGATCCAGGCCGGACCTTTTGCGATGAAACGAGAAAAACACCAAACGACTATCAGCTTGCCAATCCGCAAAACTTCCAAGGTCGCAACTGGGATGAAGAGTGCGAGGGCTATGCCCAAGTTCCCTTGGCTGGCAGTGGCCTGGTGATAAAGGAGGACAAGAGCAGCCAAGTAAGCTAGACGATGGACCCATTTCCAAAGGGCGAATCCCAACGTGCGCACCGACCAATCGTTGCTCGTTGCAGTGAGCAAAAGTAAAATCAGGAAGCCAAAGGAACCGGCCAAAAAGAATGGTTCCGAAATGCTCGCCAAATAGCTCTGAACACCGCCCTCATTGATGAAGTTCAAATTCACGTGGAGGAGCGCGTAGATGAATGCCGTGACGCCTACAGCTCTTCGATGTCGATTCAAAGAGCTTACGGTTTTGCTTCCTGGGAACAGCGTCTTCAACGGGGATAGACAAAGGACCGTGCCTAGGAGCCACACGGCTATTTCGCCAGAGCGATGAAAGAGCGCTTTCACTGGATCGGCCCCGAGTTCGCCCTTGAGGATTGGTATCACTAAAAGAACGATTCCAGGGGTGACGAGAGCCATCCAGGCAAAGAAACGAGAAGCGATGATCCTTGAAAAAACCTCCATTCCAATAGTGCATACCGGTCAAAGGCGCTGTTTATGCCGTAAAAATTGTCGGACCCAACGGGCGGCCTAATAGACCGGAGTCAGGAGTTGCGTGTTCGCCGTTTTGGAAAAGAGTAGCTAGATATGCCGGGAAGAATTCCAGAAGCAGACTGGAAAATTTTTCGTCAGCTCCATGAGGTTTGGCTCGAGCGATATTGTACGCAAACAAACGAGCAAACGCAGCGCTTGCTATCAAAGCCTGGCGTAAGCTCTTACGACCGATATCTCGAGGTTTATAAGTTTATTCGTGATAAGGACAGGGAACTCGGATTTGCGTTTGATGACTTCCGGCGTTCCACCGCGACATTGCAGATACGTATCATTAAGAACCTCGGGGTGATCACCGAAGAAGAGCTAGGCACGTTCAGCGAGCCCACGCGTGCGTTCGCGCTTGAGAAGTGGGAATGAGATGCGCTGTTGTCGGAGCTCTGTGAGTCAGATTGAAGATTTAGCCATAGCCACAAAGCAGACTTCGCCTCCACCTTCGCGCTTCGCCTAACGTGAGATTCTACGCCCGCTCGGGGTGAGTTTTTCTGATCCAGAATTTCTTGATGAGCCGGGCAGCTTCCAAACCCACAAGGAGGAAGAGCAACCATCGCGAGATATACCAGTGCCCTTTGCCCGCGATCGATTGATGATAGATCAGGACAATCGCCGCGACGTAAGCCAGCCGGTGAAGCAGTTTCCATCGCCTCCCGCCCAGTTTCCGGACCGACCAATTGTTGCTGGTCGACGCGAGCACCACCAGAATGCTGAGCCCGGTCAAACCAAACCAGGTAAACGGTTTGGTAAAACTTTGCAGCAGATCCTCCCAATCGCCTTGGTAGAGCACATGACAGGAGAAATGGATCAGACCATAAATGCAGGCGGAAACACCGATATAACGGCGATGCCGATTGAGCGCGTTGACGATGGCCGAACGCGGGAAGAGTACCCGTAGGGGAGTCAAGCTCAAGACCGCACCCAAAGTCCAGATGGCAGTCTCGCCGGACACGTGCAGCAGCCGTTCAACCGGATTTGCGCCGAGTTGATTGGTGACGGCCGGAACGATAATGAGGCAGATGCCGATCCCAATAAGAATGACAAGCGCGACAATTTTGTTGGCAAGAATCCGGGCGATGAGGTTGATTTCCGCGATCAGAAATTTTTCCGAAGATCCAATCCGGCATAGAGTCCGGCAACCTCTTTTTCGTACCCGTTGAATTTCAGGGTCGGTTGTCTCCCGGCAAAAAAACCACCGCCGATGACCCGTTCGGTTTTCTGGCTCCAGCGAGGATGATCAACTTCCGGGTTCACGTTCGCGTAGAATCCGTATTCGTCCGGCGCCATCCGGCTCCACAGCGTCTTCGGCTGATCAGCCACAAAGTCGATTCGCACCAACGATTTCGCTCCTTTGAATCCATACTTCCAGGGAACAACCAGACGAATGGGCGCCCCGTTCTGGTTCAGCAACGGCTTGCCATAGATGCCGGTCGCCAGGAAGGCCAACTCATTGTTCGCTTCGGGCAAGGTCAGCCCTTCAGTGTACGGCCAGGAAAAGTCTTGCGAGCGCTGACCTGGACAGTTTTTCGGGTCCAGGAAAGAGGTGAACTGCAGGTATTTCGCTTCGGGTTTAGGCTCAGCCATGGCCACCAGCTTGGCGAGGGCGAACCCGTCCCACGGTATGACCATCGACCAGGCTTCCACACACCGGTGCCGGTAATTGCGCTGTTCGATTCCGCCGGCAGCTTTGATCAGGTCGTTGACGTCATATTTGCCGGGTTTAACGCATGAACCGCCAATCTCGATCGTCCAAGGCTCCGTCTTCCAACCCCGGTTGGCATTGACTTTTGGATCGCCTTTCTCCAGCCCCCATTCGTAAAAATTGTTGTAGCCGGTGATGTCGTCGTAAGGCGTGAGTTTAGCTCCGGAAAGTTTGTAGCTCGCGTTCAGCACGTCGGGAAACCCGGAGGTTGCGGAACGAGCCACCGTCGGCAGGAAAGCGCCGGCTGCCAGTCCCAAACCAAAGGTTCGCAGAAATTGGCGTCGCCCAAGATACTGGGACTCCGGAGTAACAGCCGAGTCGAGCAACTGCCAGGAACTTTTCTTTTGGATATGCACGGCGAGGCGCATGACAGATGACAGATGACAAATGACAGATCAACTGGTTTCGCACGTTGAGGTCGGCGAGGATCAAAAATCTCACGCCAAGACGCAAAGGCGCAAAGAACGGAAACAGCAGGCTTGAACCGACCAATGTGCGCAGCTGGATTTTACCACGCAAACGATGATCGCTAGGATGACAAATCCCAGCCGCGGTCTTGCGGTTCTCGTCGAAGAGCCGCGCGTTTCTTGGAGATAGCAAAACGTATCTGGTTGTTTGGCCTGGACGAACATTCGGAATTAAACCAATCGTTGGTTCGCTCCGTGCCCATCAAGCGGACAATCTCGCGCAATTCATCATCCCAGGGATCCCCGAACACCACGAGATTGTGAATAAGGACGTCAGTCAACGGGTGGTCACCTGGCTTACCGTTCATCGTGTATTCTAGGTTCTCAGATGGAGATGCGGACGAGAACTAAAGAGACTCTATCCTTTCTTTGCGACTTTGCGTCTTTGCGTGAGATTTTTCCAGCGGGTCAATCTCGAATTTTCAACATTCGCCGGTTTACCGATCCACGGTGTCGGAAGGCCAAACGCGAGCAGCGTAATAACCGAAGGTGCGGTCAAAGAACGCCTTAGTTTGGGCAGAAAGGCCATACCAATATACTGGAGCGACGCGCCCTACCTCGCCACGGGAATCACCCAATCGCTAACTAGACCAATTTGGTTGCAGCAATGCCGCGCTGTTTTCTTCTGTTCGAAATCCGCTTTGCGCGAGCCCGCATCAAGGGCGCGGTGGCTCGCCCATTTCGCTACTCTCCTCTTTTCGCTGTAGCGCTCGGTTCCTTTGGAAAAGCAAAACGACACCGATTACGGATAAGGCAAAGGTAACCACACAGATCGCCAGCCAGAAGTACCTCCAGGTGTCGGGCAGAGGCAACATCGTCGTGAACATGGCGGCAATAAATGCGACGAGGCCCATCACGGTAGTGAAACACAACGTTGCGAACGCGTAGTCATCTACCGTTTCGAACATTGGGCTGAAAAGAGGATTCCGCTTGTTTCTCGTAACACCGGCCGGCACAGCCCGATCGTCTTGGGCGGCTGTTTTCATACGAAAATCTATTGAGCGGTTACTTTCGGCGCCATCGGTTAATAGTGTGACTCGCTACGAATCCTATTATCCGAAGATGGATGAACTAAAGTTAACCGGATAGCAGATCGGACGAGGACGAAGCTAATGGAATTTCAGACGACTGATGAAGTCGGACCCGCCGGGACGGTCGTTCTCGTTCGAGGACGAAGACGAGTTTAATGGAGGGCGCTGAGCTGTCGTTTGACCTTGTGCCCGGTCACGATGTCTGTCGGATCTGACTTGGTTCCTTGTACCGTGACCTCAATCCAGTCCGGAGCCGAGAGAGTGAAATCACGCTTGATGATCGGGCCGGTAAAATCGTCGACTTCTTTGAATGTGTTTGTCCGCCGATCGTAGAAATAGGTTTGCCAATGCCAGGGGGAATGACCACCCGAACTGGCTGTGCTAAAGACGTAAAACTGCGAGTCCGGTGTCCACTCGTTTTTCTGCACATTGCGTCCGTGTTCACCGTCGGGGGACCGGAAATCTTTGAAGGCGAGAACGTGATCGCTCACGTCATGAATTTCGATCCGAGATTCATTGAACGGCGGACCATGTTTTCCGACCGAGGACACGCAAGCTCGCAATTTCTGATCTGGCGAAGTGACGCCCGCGCATTTCCATTGCGGTTGATGAGCGCATCCCAGCAGGGAAGCCGCGATCAGGAGGGAAAAGAAGACGCGCATACAGAGCTTCAGCCGCATGATGGCAGAGCAGAGGCCGGTAAACAATAGCAAATAGCAGATGAAGGCCCTAACGGGCGTGCTAAAATAGCTGCGAGAACGCTCACGGTTTATTACCGGGCTCACAGATCCTGCATTCGCTGGATCGGTTTCGTCCCACCATCACGCGCCCCATCTGCTATTTACTATTGTTTACCAGCCGCCATTCTGCCATCATGCTGGTCGAAGTACCCCCGCGCAGAACAGTTATGCCGAATCCAGGCCAGCCCACCATTAGTCCCGGCGCCACTGGTGAAGTGGTTCGGCGTTTACAGCGAGCTCTGCGTCGCACTCCGGACCTCGGGCTCACCGTCAATGGGACATTCGATTCTCCAACCGAGACGGCGGTGAAACAGTTTCAGGAGTCGGCTGGCCTGGTAGTCGACGGTGTTGTTGGCCCACTGACTTGGAACGCATTGCCGGACGGGGGTCCAATGCCGACCCTGCAAGAGGGTTCCTCCGGCGATGTAGTTCGCAGTCTGCAGACGGTGCTTACGAACGGTGCCTCTGGCCAGTGGAACACGACGCCGCAAGGGATCGATGGCGATTTTGGACCGCATACAAGGGCATCGGTAGAGGCATTTCAGTCGTGGGGCGGTGTCACCGGCGATGGAATTGTCGGGGATCAGACCTGGTCGGTCTCATTGCACGCGGCAAGTTCGACTCTGGAAAGCGCAGTTGGCCTGAACTTCATCATTGGCTGACGCGGACCAGAGAAAATCTCACGCCAAGACGCAAAGGACAGAGGTGATCGGTAGGCGGCTGGCCTTCCGACTACACCAAGTTTGTCTGAGAAATCCCGCGGGGTTACGTCAATGAACAACGTCGTGCCAATGGTAAAAGTAATCAAAATAGCCGAAACGGCCATGGTACTCGTAAGGACGCGACACCATTATCAAGTAAGGCGAGTAATAGGTCCTCGGTTCACGGGTATACAGCGTGGGACCGATATACACTGGCGGGCAAAGAGCGACTGGCGAGAAAAACGCAAATCCAATATGCACTGGATCAGCCCGAACGGATTCAGCCACGCCAAAGCTCAGACCAAATACCCCAAGCGCGATTAAAAAAAGCTTTTTCATACCGAAGCTCCTTTGGTCTCACATTCGAAGGCTGGCAACAAGCAATTCTGAGATTTCTGTCCGTTCACTCTTTGCGTGAAGGAAACAAAATCGGCCGAGCGAAAACCCGAACGTGTCGCGTTCACCAATCACCTTTCTCACCTTTTACCTTCGACCTTTGCGTCTTAGCGGCTTGGCGTGAGATTCCCCTCCCTCAGCGAATGACCTGTTCAGTTTCCGGATCGAAGAGAGCCACTTTATCCAGGTTGAGCTGGACGGTCACTTGTTCGTTCGTGTGGAAGAGATGTTCGCCATGGATTCGGGCGATCACGTAACCGGTGCCTGATTTCAGGTACACCAGCGATTCCGAACCCATTGGTTCAGCAATTTCAACTGTCATATTAACTGGTGTGCTGGAGCCCTCCTTGGGTTCATTCGTGATATTCTCCGGACGAATGCCGAACACGATTTCTTTATCGATATATTTGCTCGCGATGGTCTGGAGAGAACCTTTCAGCGGAAATGTCAGGGTATCTTTTTCCCCGTTCTCAGCGAAATGAAGGCCACCGTTGCGCTGTTGGACCTTGCCTTTGAGCAGGTTCATCGGCGGACTACCGATGAAGCCGGCGACAAACATATTTTCCGGGCGAAGATAAAGTGTCAGCGGATCGGCCACCTGCATGATGATGCCGTCCCGCATGACGCAGATGCGATCGCCCATGGTCATCGCCTCGACTTGGTCGTGAGTCACGTAGATCATCGTCGTACCCAGCTCATTGTGCAGACGGGAGATCTCCGAGCGCATCTGAACCCGCATTTTGGCGTCCAGGTTGGATAGCGGCTCGTCGAAAAGAAACACCTTGGGATTTCGGACGATGGCGCGGCCCAGAGCGACCCGCTGCCGTTGACCGCCGGAAAGAGCTTGCGGTTTGCGGTCCATCATATGGTCGAGTTGGAGAGCCTTGGCGGTGCGTCCGACCATGTCCGCGATGAACTCTTTTGTCTTCTTCATCACTTCAAGGCCGTAGGCCATGTTCTTAAAGATATTGAAATGGGGATAGAGCGCGTAGCTCTGGAACACCATCGCGATTCCCCGATCTTTAGGCTCGAGATGATTTACCACCTTTCCTCCGATCGAAATCGTTCCACTCGTTACTCTTTCGAGCCCGGCGATCATCCGAAGTGTGGTCGACTTTCCGCAACCGGAAGGCCCGACGAGGACCATAAACTCGCCGTCCGGGATGTCTAAGTTGATATTCTTGACCGCAGTGAACGTTGGCTTACCCCGATCGTCTAGATAGGTCTTCACCAACTGTTTGATTTGAACGGGAGCATCGCTCATGACTTTATGTTTTGGGGGGTTATCGAGGCGGTAATCTCACGCCATGCGAAGCGCATGACAAATAGCAAATAGCAGATAGCAAATGAAGTGCTGATGGAACAGCCACAAAGCAGGGTTTCCTGAGTCCTTGTCGGCCAAGGTACACGAAGAAGGATTTAAAACAGAAGTTAGCGAAAAAAGCAAAGCTCAAGAAGGTAGGACGCCTCGCTCCGCGACCGTCGAAGGGAACGACGTGATCCGACCACAGCTAGGCCGAAAACCGTTACCGAAGTTCTGGGTGGCCACCTGACCTAGCAGGACAATGGCTAATCAATGATTCAGCGGTCGCGGAGCGACATGCCCTACCTCGCCGCCCGATCGCTAGCTAAGACCAATTTGGTTGCGCCTACGCCGCGCTGTGTTCTTTGGGGCAGCCTGATTTGCTATCTGCTATTTGCCATTTGTCATGCGCTTCGCCTGGCGTGACATTCTGCGTATGCAAGAAGCACTTGTCCTGGAGCGTAAAGGTGAGCTCGCTCTGAGAAAGATCGAGTTGCCCGAACAGCTTGGTCCGCATGATGTAAAAGTCGCTATTCAGACCGTCGGAATCTGCGCCAGCGACGTTCATTATTATGAGTACGGCAAAATCGGCCCGTTTGTGGTCAATGCGCCAATGGTACTGGGACACGAAGCTGCCGGC
>Ga0209526_10003526_pt1 | contig 10650 bp, 7 predicted proteins | sample JacPinW_OM2H0_M1_FD_188566 | JGI IMG/M metagenome (GOLD analysis project Ga0209526, IMG submission 188566) | Forest soil microbial communities from Algoma, Ontario, Canada - Jack Pine, Ontario site 1_JW_OM2H0_M1 (SPAdes) (version 2) | ecosystem: Environmental > Terrestrial > Soil > Boreal... | reverse complement strand
TCCGCGACGGGGTGCAAGTGAACGCTATCAACCCCGGGGCGATCCGGACGGACCGGCTGCGGGTTTGGCTGGAAGCGGCTGCGGCACAACACGGCGGGGAGATGGAGGCTGCCGCTCGACAGATGGTGCAGCGGGCCAATACCGTGCGGCTTGGCGAGCCGGACGACATCGCCAACCTGGCGGCGTTCATCGTGTCGCCCGAAGGGCGATTCCTGCAAGGCGCGCTGATCGATATGGACGGCGGGCAGACCAAGACGGTGTGAACGGGGTCCGAGCGAGGAGTGGTTTTGTGCGTCGGAGCGCATGGGGGCTGGCTGGGTAGGTTCTCGGGGTAGCGTTCCCGGGTGGAAAGTAAGGTCTCGCGCTCCCACGCGCGGCCGGTGGCGCACGTGTATTGTAGGGAGTTGTACGATAGGATTTAACTCATGAGTACGACCGCTAAGAAGCTACGCATTCTCGTTTCTCTCACCACCGACGATAACGATTACCAGATCGAGCAGTCGCAGTCCGCAGAACAAGCAGCGAAAAGGCTGGACGTGGCGCTGGAGATTATTTTCGCCGGCAACGACGCCATCACCCAGAGCACGCAGATTTTGCAGGCGGTGCAAGCATCGCCGGCGGCGCGGCCGGATGCGATCGTGTTTGAGCCCGTGGGGAGCACCGCGCTGCCGCAGGTTGCGCGAGCAGCAGCCGCAGCCGGGATCGGATGGGCGATCCTAAACCGAGATGCCACCTACATCGACGAACTTCGCAAGACTTCGCGGGCTCCCATTTTCGCGGTGAGTTCCGACCACGTCGAGATTGGGCGCATTCAGGGCCGCCAGCTTACGGCGCTGCTGCCCAAGGGCGGCTCGGTCCTTTACATACAAGGTCCATCGGAGAATTCCGCGGCCAAGGAACGCACGCAGGGAATGATGGAGACCAAGCGAGCGAATATTCAGGTCAGCACGCTGAAGGCGCAATGGACCGAGGAAAGCGCGCTACGCGCGGTTCGCTCTTGGCTTAAGCTGACGACTTCGCAGAAGGCGGCAGTCGATCTGATCGCCGCCCAGGATGATTCCATGGCCATGGGCGCGCGCAAGGCGTTTCAGGAGTTGACCAACGAAGTGGAGCGCGACCGCTGGCTCAAGCTGCCCTTCACCGGATGCGATGGCTTGCCGAACACGGGGCAGTCGTGGGTTCGCAGCGGCTTGCTGACGGCCACGATTTTTGTGCCGCCCAACACCGGACAAGCAATCGAAATGCTCGTGCAAGCACTACAACAGCGCAAGGTGCCGCCGGCGCGAGCGCTGATCGCAGCGAGGTCCATTCCTGGTTTGGACGCTCTGGCGGCGCCGCGAATCTCCTAGGTTCGCGTCCAATGAAGCAGCGTATCATGCCGCGGAATTCGCCGAAATTTGCAGGCTTTGCTGAGGACAACCGGATGAAAAGTGAAGGCATGAATCGAGGCATCGACCGGAGACAGTTCCTGAGTGCCAGCGGGGCAGGGCTGTTGGCGGCGGCGATGCCGGCAGGCGCGAAGGCCGCGGGTGGTGCCGGAAGCGGAGTCGCGGCGTCGCGTCCCGTGGCCACCGGGCAGGCGGCGAGCGCTACGCTCCGCAAGATTCCCATCGGCGTGTTCGATCCGGTGTACGAAAAACTGTCACTCGACGAAATGCTGGATAAGGTAAGCGCACTGGGTCTAGAAGCCATGGAAATCGGGACCGGTGGATATCCTGGTTCGCACCACTGTCCGGTGGATGAGCTCCTGAAGGACGCCGGCAAAGCGAAAGCGTGGCAGAAGAAATTCGAGGATCGCGGCGTTCCCGTGGCCACACTCAGCTGTCACGGGAATCCGGTGCATCCCGATGCCCAGCATGCGGCGCTGGACGCGGAGACATTTCGTAAGACGGTCCTGTTGGCGGAGCGGCTGGAAGTTCGCGTGATTGTGGGATTTTCGGGGTGTCCGGGTGGATCGCCCGGCGAGAAGCAGCCTAACTTTATTACCTATCGGTGGCCGCCCGAATATGCGGAAATGCAGGATTGGCAGTGGAGGGAGAAAGTGATTCCGTACTGGAAGGAAGCGGCAAAATTCGCGCGGGACCACGGAATCCGGAAACTAGCATTTGAGATGCATCCGAATTTCGTGGTTTACAATCCCCGAACGCTGATGAAATTGCGCGAGGCGGTCGGAGAGGAGATCGGCGCGAATTGCGATCTGAGCCATTTGTTCTGGCAGGGGTGCGATCCGGTGGAAGTCATTCATTTCCTGGGGAAGCAAGGCGCACTTTTTCACGCCCACATGAAGGACACCGTCCTTTATCCCGACAAGGTCGCGAAGTACGGGGTGTTGAACTTTGCGACAAAGAAGGAAGACCGCGGCGAGGCCTCAGATGAGTTTCGCGCGGTAGGCTACGGGCACAGCGCGTCTTTGTGGAAAGCGGTGGTGAAGGCGTACATGGATGTGGGTTACCTAGGCATCTTGAGCATCGAGAATGAAGACTTGATCCTACCGGGCGAGGTGGGAGTGGAGCGCGCCGTCTACGTATTGAAGAACGTGCGCGACGAGCTGCTCAGCGCTTGATGGCGGTTCGTCGGGAGTGAACTTCGTCGGGAGTGAGCAAGGATGCCGGCAAGGTCTACTCGACAGGTTTGCCAAGACCCGCCTCAGAAGGCGGCCGCAACAGTGGTCCTGACAAAAGATGGTTCCAGGGAGCCGCCGCATGCTTCAAGTGATGGGTTCGCCGCAAGTGTATGACGTGTGCGTCGTCGGGTCCGGCGCGGGCGGTGGCATGGCGGCAAAGATCCTGACCGAGGGCGGCCTGAGCGTGGCCATGCTCGAGGCTGGACCACCGCTCCATCCCGAGAAAGATTTCAAGATGTTGATGTGGCCTTACGAGTTGCCGCATCGTGGTGCGGGCGTCGGCGGACAAGCAGTCAAGGATTTCGGAGAGTTCTTGGCGCCCAACGGCGCGTGGACGATTGCAGGCGAACCGTATACCTCCGCTCCCGGAGCGAATTTCCAGTGGTTCCGTTCGCGCATCGTGGGCGGACGCACGAATCATTGGGGCCGGATCGCGCTGCGGTTTTCGCCAGTCGATTTCCAATCGTTCACGCGCGACGGCCTGGGTGCCGACTGGCCCATCGGCTATGAAGATATCGCGCCGTACTACGACCGAGTGGAGTCCTACATCGGCGTCTTCGGAACAAAGGAGAATGTCTCGAGCGCGCCGGATGGCGTATTTCTGCCGCCTCCGAAGCCGCGCTGCACGGAGCTGCTGGTAAAGAAGGCGTGCGACAGGCTCAATATTATTTGCATACCGTCGCGAATGGCGATTCTAACGCGTGCACTGAACGGCCGGCCGCCCTGCCACTACTGCGGACAGTGTGGGCGCGGGTGCACCACTGCGTCGAACTTCAGTTCGAGCCAGGTATTGATTCCGCCCGCGATGCAGACCGGCAAGCTGACGCTCATCACCGGGGCGATGGCGCGCGAGGTTCTGGTCGGAAAGGACGGCAAGGCGGAAGGCGTCTCGTATATCGACAAGACCACGCGCACGGAGAAACGGATTCGGGCTCGAGTGGTGGTGCTGGCGGCGAGCGCGTGCGAGTCGGCGCGGTTGCTGCTCAATTCCAAATCCGCGGCGTTCCCCGACGGTTTGGCCAATTCCTCGGGGACGGTGGGACGTTATCTAATGGATTCGGTCGGAAGCGATGGGTGGGGCATGTTCCCGCAATTGGAGAAAATGCCGCCGCACAACCACGATGGCACCGGCGGAATGCACATGTACATTCCGTGGTGGAAATTCGATCGCACGAATGATTTCCCGCGCGGCTATCACATCGAAATGGGGGGTGGACGGGAAATGCCCGGGGTCGGCATGTTCAATCATCTTTGCCATCACGAAGAAGGCTATGGATTGAGTTTGAAGAGCAGGGCGCGACAGGCGTACGGCACGGGGATCGGTTTTGCCGGGCGTGGAGAAATGATTCCCAATCCTGATACCTATTGCGAGATCGACCCGGACTTGGTGGACCAGTGGGGAATTCCGGTGCTGCGGTTTCACTTCAAGTGGAGCGAATACGAGCTGCGGCAAGCCAGAGACATGCAGGAGACGTTCCGGGCCATCGTGGAGATGGCGGGCGGGGAGTACATGACCAAGACGGATATCGACGGACCGTATCCTTACGGGATTCTCGAGGGCGGGAAGATTATTCATGAAGTGGGAACGGCAAGGATGGGCGCGGATCCCAAGACGTCGGTGTTGAACGGCTACTGCCAGGCGCATGACGTAAAGAATGTATTTGTCACCGATGGGGCTCCGCTGGCGACGAATCCCGACAAGAATCCGACGTTGACGATCATGGCGCTGGCGTGGCGGGCTTCGGAATATCTGCTGGACGAGGCGAAAAAGGGAAACTTGTAGGAGTTGGCGTAAGAAGGAAATCAAGTACCCGGGCGCAGATAACGCGGAGGGGAATAAGATGGCGACGCAAGGAGTGACGCGGCGGGACATTTTGAAGACGCTGGCGATGGGCGCGGCAGGCGGTTCGGTTTTGCAGATTATCCCGGCCGAGGCTGCGGCGTACGTGCATCAGGTGGTGCACAAAGAAAAGGCGGCGTCTGCGGCGGGCAAGTACGCGCCCCGATATTTCTCGGCACGCCAGTATGAAATGCTGACTTCGTTGTGCGACTCGATCATCCCGAAAGACGATCACTCGGGCGGAGCGGTGGAAGCCGGTGCGCCGGAATTCATCGATTTGCTCACCAGCGAAAACGAGGCGTACCAGCTCAGGCTGGGCGGCGGGTTGCAGTGGCTCGATAGTTTCTGCATCGACCGGTATGGCCAGACATATCTCGAGTGCGCGCCCGAGCAGCGGAGGGAAGTTTTGGATCGCCTCGCCTACCGGAAGAACGCCAGGCAGGATCCCACCTTGAGCCAGGGAGTGGCTTTTTTTGCGTTTCTGCGGCGGTTGACATGCGACGGCTTCTACACCAGCAAAATCGGCATCGCCGATCTGCACTATATCGGCAACACCGCGCTCGGCGAATTCCCCGGCTGCCCACCGATGCCGGAAGCTTGAAGGGCCGGCATGCCGGCGGAAAACAAATTCACGGAGAGGAAGATTCGCATCCGCCAGGCCGTCGGCGAGGACATACCGGTTCTGCGTGAGCTGATTGATGTGTCCGTGCGTGAACTGCAAGCGCAAGACTACACACCGGGGCAGATCGAAGGCGCGCTTAGGACCGTTTTCGGGGTGGATAGCCAGCTCATCGCGGACGGGACGTATTTCGTGGCGGAGGCCACGTCGGAGGAAGCCGGGCTTGCTCGTCGAGAGACCGCAGGGGCCATGCCGGCGATCGCGGGGTGCGGGGGGTGGAGCAAGCGCAAGACGCTCTATGGCAGTGACCATTGGACGGGACGAGAGGATGCCCTGCTGGATCCTTCCCACGACGCCGCCAAGATTCGCGCCTTTTTCATTCACCCGGCCTGGGCGCGGCGCGGCATCGGCAGCATGATTCTGGAGGCTTGTGAACGGGCCGCGAGGGCCGCGGGATTTACGCGTTATGAGATGGGGGCGACATTGACAGGAGCGAAGTTGTTCGGGGTCAAAGGCTATGTCGCCCTAAAACGGATCGAGATTCCGCTTGTGAATGGCGAGTCGCTCCCGGTTCTTCACATGGAGAAACACGCCTGCTGACAAATCCTTCAAAACTGAAGCTTTGCAAGATATTCGTAGCTTGACCGCGGGTCATCGAGCGATTTCGCTTCGTCGTTTTCGACGAAGTAGTGCTTGATTCCGCCCTTGGCGGACTGCGCGAAGATATGCTTCCAGTCGATCGAGCCGCTGCCGACGTTGGCCATGTGGCCCTCGGGAACCGGGTGGCCCACTTCTGCCGCGTGGGTATCGCCGACCGGGCCATTCTTCGCCCAGTCCTTCACGTGGACGAGCGGGAAGCGTCCAGGATAGCGGTCGAAGTAGGCGATGGGATCGTGCCCGCCAACGGTGATCCAGCAGAGGTCCATTTCCATCTTCACCAGTTTCGGATCGGTTTCGGCGAGAAGGAAATCGTAGGGCAGCTTGCCGCCCAGCGCATCCGAGGGTAGGAATTCAAAAGCGTGATTGTGATAGGCGAACTGGATACCAGCTTTCTGGCTGGCCTCGCCGGCGTGATTGAAAAGATCGGCGGCGCGTTTCCAGCCGTCCGGCTGCTTGCGTTGGGATTCTTCAATCCAGGGACAGACGATGTATTTCTGCCCAACGACGTGAGCGGCCTCCAGTGTCTCGGGCCATTTTTTCTCGACGACATCGTAAGCGACGTGCTCGGACGGTGAAGCCAGGCCGTTGCGGTCTAGGGTGGCGCGAGCTTGCTCGGGAGACTTGCCGAAATAGCCGGCGAATTCGATTTCGCGGTAGCCGATCTGGGCGACCTTCGCGAGGGTGCCCTCGAAGTCTTGCTTCATGAGTTCGCGCACGGTGTAGAGCTGGAGGCCGATGCGATCGAGATGGTGAGCGGCGTCAGCCGCCCAAACGGGACGCGAGGTGACCAGCGCGGTGGCGATCGACGTTCCGATGAATGTTCGGCGGTTCATGCAGCGTAGTTTAACCCATTCAAAGAGAGCATGCGAACAGCTAAAAGAAAAAGGCGGAGCTTCGGAAAGAAGCACCGCCTTTGCCGTTGGAAAGGCTTGCTAGAAAAGGAACTTCAGGCCGAACTGCAGGGTGCGTCCACGATGCGCACCCGCCGGATGCAGGAAATTGCCGCTGGCCTGGTCATGATTGTCTCCAGCGACACCGTTGACATAAAACTCGGTGTGGTTGAAGACATTGAATGCCTCCGCGCGGAACTCAAGCCCAGTGGATTCGGTGAACTTAAATTGCTTCAACAGAGACATGTCGAAGTTTGTGGTCCGCGGGTTGTGGAGAATGTTGCGGCCGGCGTTGCCGAATGTGAGGCCGCGAGGCGCCGCAAAGGCATTCGGGTTGTAGAGCAAGGGACCGGTGCCACCGGTACTCGCGGGCGGGGTCGAGTGGGGGTCGCCGACTAGGTCGGCATACGTGCCGGGCCCTTGCCCATTGCCGACCCCGGCGTTGTCGCCAAAGCCGGTGAATACGACATTGAAGGGTGTCCCGGTTTGAATCGACATGAGGCCCGAATATTGCCACCCGCCCAGCAACGTGTGGCTCAGGCCGGTCTTTCGGAAGAACGGCAGATCGTATACGTAGCTGACGTTCAGCATATGGCGCTGATCGAAGTTCGAGCTGCCTCGCGCGGTTCGGAAATTGTAGGCGTCCACGAAATTGCCCGTGGTACCGGCCGCGCCATCGGAGGCATTGTCGATGGAATGGCTGTAGGTATAGGCGACGCTTAGCGTGAGAGGAGCAACGGAGCGGTGCGCCGAAAACTGGAAAGCGTTGTAGTTGGAGTTGGCAGCGTACGCTAGCCCATTAATGCCGCTGAAACCGACGAACGGACGGTTCGGATTGGGATCGCCGCCGCAGGCGACGTTAAGGTGCAAAGCTGCCAGTCCGGTAATGGGTGTGCCGCCCGGTCCGGTTGTGAATGTAGTGCAGTCGCCGGCGTATTGAACACTGCCATCCGGATTGAGGATCTGTGGGGTAATTGGCTGTCCTGCCGGATACGGGTTCTGTGAAAGCGGCAAGGGCTGCAATTGGTTTTGCTCGCGCCTTTGGCCGAGATGGGTGCCCTTGCTGCCTACATAGGCGACGCTGGTTACGATGTGCTGAGGCAGTTCGTGCTGAACGTTGAGGTTCCATTGCTGGACATAGGGAAAGAGGCCTTTGGTGGCGATGGCATTGAAGCCCAGAGGGAAGGCTTCGACGGTCCCTCCGCCTCCTCCTCCAATACTCGCGTAGCCAATAATGTTGGGTTGCGAGGGGTTCAGGACCAAGGGCGCAGTAGCTTCCAGCGCCTCCACGTTCTGTTCGTTTCCGTTTCCGTGCTCGAAGAACATTCCGTACCCACCTCGAATGGAGGTTCGGCCATTGCCCCAGGGGTCCCAGGCAAAGCCAACGCGCGGTGCGGGATTGATCAAATGTCCATGCACGCAGCCAACCGGCACCCCGCCGCCTCCTCCGCAATGTACGATGCCGTTGAAGACACGGGGATCGGTGAGAGCTAGCGGAAGGCCGGTGGTTGGATCAGCAAGGGAGCCGTCGGCAGCGAGCGTCGGGGCATTCCCTGAATTGAAGGCTGACGGTTCAAAATTGAATGTTTGGTTGAACTTCTCCCTATAAGTGCCAAACAAGCTCATACGCACGCCGAGGTTCAGGGTTAGATGAGGTGTGACGTGCCAGTCGTCTTGCAAATAAGGCTCCACAATCTGGTATCGGAAGTAGTACTTGGGAGCACTATTGACCTGCTGGAACTTGGCGATTCTTCCGGTCAGCAGGTCAGCGAAAGCGTTACCTGTGCCCACGGTTGTGTTGGCGCCGTCGAACGTCAAGAAGCCCTGAATGCTGCCAAAGCTGCTTTGTTCGTTCTTCTGGGCGATGGCGACATACGCGCCAAACTGCAAGGTGTGCTTGCCGATGATCTTGGTCATGTTGTCGCGGAAGGTGTAAGTTGGGTTCGCGTTGTTCCAAGGAATGTAAGCTTGGTCTTCCTCGAAGGTCCCGCCATAGGCCTGGGAATTGCCAGTGACTTTAAATCCCGGCAACTTGCCGCCGAAATTGGGAAACAGTCCGGTCATGGTCATGCTGGCAGGCCGCGCCACTGCACCTGGCCCCGTGTTGTTGAGGAAGATGTGGTCGGCGGTGTAGCTCGCCACGAACTCATTCAGCAGCGTAGGATTGAGAGTAGACGTCAGCCGGGCCACGGTACTTGTGCCTGGACCTACGAAATTCGTCTGGATCGTGGGAAAACTGCAGCCGTCTGGACAGCCCCAAAGAGTGGTTGCGGTTACGGTGCTCCACGAATCGTGGATGTAGCGGACCGTGAGCCGTTCGTTGGCATTGAAGTTATGATCGACGCGCACCAATTCCTCGCGCCAATGAGTGGTCTGGGCAGGAGAAGAATTAAAGCAGGAGACGATTCCAGTCGCGCAGCGAGAACCTGGCGCATTTCCAACCGGTATCTCCGCCAACAGCGCCTGGGCGTTGGCATCGACGGGAATAGGTCCCAGGGCGCCATTAAACTTCGCGCCGGTCCTCGGATCCGTCGGACAATCCTTTAGGGCAACGGCGGCCGGAACATTCGGATTTGGACACACGTCGCTGAAATCTCCGCTGCGCTCGGCGGCCGAAGGGACGCCAATGAGGAAGGATGTGCCGGGTACGAGATCGCGACGCCATTCTTCCGAGAAAAAGAAGAAGGTCTTCTGCCGGTTTGCGTTGTAGTGATTGGGTATGAAGACGGGCCCGCCGACGGTGTAGCCGTAGTCGTGCTTTTTAAACTTGGGGATGGAACCTGCGGGATCGAAGAAGTTGCGGGCGTTGAAGAAATCATTGCGCCCGAAATAATAAACGTCGCCGTGGAACTTGTTCGTTCCGGACTTAGTTTCCACCTCAACGGTGCCGGAGGCGTTGCGCCCGTACTGGGCGCCGTAATTGGAGGTCAACACCTTCACTTCGGCGATGGCGTCTACGCTCGGATAGACGTTCAGCGTGGAGTTGCTGCCGTTATCCATGTTGTCGCCGCCATCGAGTTCCCAGTTGTTGTATTCCGTGCGGCCGCCGTTGAAGCTGAAGGCGACGCTACCGTAGACTCCGACGGTGCCTTCGTCCTGCTGGGTCTGGTTGCTGACCCCGGGGACAATCGTGGCCAGCTGCACGAAATTGCGCCCGTTCAATTGGAGCTGGGTAATTTGCTTTCCGGTGACCGTGCCACCCAACTCCGAGGACTCCGTATCTACCTGAGCGACGTTCTCGCCCTGGACGACTACTTCCTCGTTGACGGTGCCTACGGTCAGCGCGACATCGACGCGGGCTTTTTGCGCGACCTGCAGCACCACCTTCTTGGCCTCAAACTTCTGAAAGCCCTGGGCGGTCACGCTGATGTTGTAGGTGCCGCCGGGCAAGCCTGCGGCGACATACAGACCATCGCCGTTGCTCACGGTGGCGCGGCTTAGACTACCCCCGAGGTCGGAGACCGTGATCTCCGCACCGACGACGGCCGCGCCGGTCTTATCCGTCACGGTGCCGCTGATGGAACCGGTGTCCTGCGCGCTTGCGAACAACGGCACGCACAATACGATCAGCGCCGCGCAAACAAGAATGCGCATGGTCCCAGCCGTTGCACCCAGAGCTCCCAGGGAGTTGCAAACACGGTAAGGATGAAAGTGTCCCTTCACTGTAGCACCTCCAAGAATATTAAATTGAAACACGCACGTGAGGGACGAACTGACCTGCAAAAGCGGCCACCGCTGGTTCCGCCGCTCGCGGAGACAAATCACTGGCCACAGGCCCCCACCACTCGACACCAAAGGATCTGCACCGGGTTATTAAATCGAGTTAATATTGCATTTCCGCGTTTCTGTCAAGCGCGAATTTTGACCCTGTGTCGTCGCGGGTACGCGGGAGGGATGGCCGTAGGTGGGGGCCCCGGCGGTAGGCGGGCTCGCCAGGTCCACGCTTTCGATTAGAATAGCCTTATGGCCGCCCATCGGCTTGAATTCGCGCGTGCCCTGCTGGACACTACGGTTCCCA
>Ga0209526_10003525_pt1 | contig 10651 bp, 10 predicted proteins | sample JacPinW_OM2H0_M1_FD_188566 | JGI IMG/M metagenome (GOLD analysis project Ga0209526, IMG submission 188566) | Forest soil microbial communities from Algoma, Ontario, Canada - Jack Pine, Ontario site 1_JW_OM2H0_M1 (SPAdes) (version 2) | ecosystem: Environmental > Terrestrial > Soil > Boreal... | reverse complement strand
TTTCAGCAAACATGGTCGCCTCCAAAGGTCGATATCCTCGACGCTATCCCCAGATATCTATGATCGCGAGACGGATTGGAGGGGCCGACCGCTTGTTCACGATGAACCCAACAAACGCCCGTACTATAAGAGCGCTGGCTGCTCAAGTCAATCGCAAACCGTCACGTCACGGGTTGGCAATGGGTTCACGGGCCTTGTAACTCCAGAATGACCTGTGATCTGACTCACCGTTCGAACTCTAGAGACTCCATACGCAGTGAAGGGTGAGACCCGAAACACCCGCCAACTAAGGCGCTTCTGTCGAGAGTGGATGCACATTTATTGTCAGGTTCGTCATCTCGTCCGTTGGAACCTTTTTCACCCAAAGAAATCGACCGCACAGAACATGGAACGAAGTACCCCCCAGGAGATTTCTGCGTCTTTCGCCGGTCGCGCGAGCGGAGAAAGAAGTCGGCACCGCGGGTGAGCACAGCGAGGGGATCTACCCGTTGATCACGAACCACCCGTAGCTTTTGCGCAACAGATTCTGGAAACTCAAAAGTTCCGGCCGCAACTAGAAAACGGACACACACAACTGAAAACCGTGCAGAACGGAGCGCCCGTCTGGCTGAAGGACGTGAGTCGGATCGAGGCCTTGTCGTCCTCCACTCTATCGCGCTGTTGTTGCACGCGCTTCTCGAGCCGGAGACGCGGCAAGGCATGACGCACACGGAGATCGGGGGTTCTGCCGCTCCATCGCGAGGAGCGCGACTGTCGGTCTTCGGTTAAGGATCGCATCCTGGAAGTGTTTTATCCCCTCGAGAGGCATTGTCCAGTGAAGACGGGGCTCTCGGTGCAAGTATGCGACCCCGAACAAAGCGAACTGTAGCAGCAAATCCTGTCACTGCTCTCCGTTTTGGGCTTCCCAACCTCTGACGGCATCGCGCGATAGCGTCTCTCCAAGATGACCCCAACGAATAGATTTCGACAGATTTCAAGATTGCATGTCGCTAGCCTTTGTGCTACATACAGGCCCGCTTTCTATCTGATTTGAAATTTCCCTAAGATTCTTCCAAGGGGAAAGCACCTAAGTTATGACAGCGCGTGGCCTGGGACTTATGTTGGCACCAGTTGCTCTGTGTGCGAGTGCCCTATGGGGGGTCACACAATCTGGTGCAGCAATTGCCGGGCAAGCTGCTGCTGACGCCCCCGCGGCGCAAACTCTTGATTTTGAGTTTTTCAAGACGCGCATCGAGCCCATCTTCCTGAAAAAGCGGCCTAGCCACGCTCGCTGCTACGTTTGCCATGCGGAAAGCGGCACCGGATTCCGTCTGGAAAGGCTGTCGCCCGGAAGCGCGTTTTGGACCGACGAGCAATCCCGCCGCAACTTCCAGAGCGTATCGCAACTGGTGGTTCCTGGCGATCCGAAGACTAGCCGGTTCCTGATGCACCCGCTCGCCCAAGATGCGGGCGGCGATCCCTACCACGCAGGCGGCAGGCAATTTACATCGCAGGACGACCCAGACTGGATGAGCATGGCCGAATGGGTCCGCAGTGGGTCGGCCGGTTCGGCCGCTAGTCAAACGGCTTCTGCCTCCGCGGCGGGGTCGTCTCTTGATCTCCAGTTCTATAAGACTCGGATCGAGCCCATTTTCCTGAAGCCGCGCGAAGGCGGCGTCAGGTGCTACAACTGTCATTCGGTCGTCAATACCCGCCTGCGCCTCCAGCCGCTGTCTCCCGGCAGCACCTCTTGGACGGAGGAGCAATCCCGCCTAAACTTCGAGGCTGTCTCCCAGCTGGTCACGCCTGGCGATCCGCTCAAGAGCCGACTTCTGCTGCACCCTCTCGCGTCGGAAGCGGGGGGTGACCCATTTCATTCGGGCGGCAAGTTTTGGAAATCGCAGAACGACTCCGAGTGGATGACCCTGGCCGAATGGGTCCGTGGGAAATAAGCGGTCGGCTTTTCCAGACAACACGCAAGCACTCCGTCGAAAGACATGTGCAAGCCATTTAGGATCAATGAGCGGCAGCAACCGGTTTTTCATTCCCATAGGTGGCCCGAAGGCCCATCTGAAACTCGGAAGGAGATCACAAAAAACTTGTCCGGGGAACGCGCTGGAGATAGGCGTGGTGCGATTCAGTTAACGCATGACAGTTTAGGGCAGCACCAGCGTGGCGTTCCGCTTGGGCACTTCGCCGACGGGAATGCGAGCTATCTCCTTGAGAGTTTTCACGTCGATCGCGGAAACCGAATTACTCCCGGCATTGGAAATGTATATCGATTTGCTGTCGGGCGTAAATGTGAGCCAGTCGGGCACCATTCCGGTAAGAACATGGCCCATCAGCCTAAGGTCAGGCAGCGAGTAGACAAAGACAGCTCTAGCTGGCGAACTATTGACCCAAAGTGTTTTCCCGTCGGGAGAGACGCCGATGCCATGTGAGGGGGCTCCTTGCTCCGGCACCCCGCCGCTGGGCTCGTCAGGAAGCGTGATTCTGGCCACCTCCTCGTGTTTCGCGAAATCCACAACCGCGAAACCATGTAAATCGGAGAGTTGTACGAATAGGCGGGTAGTCGAGTGGTCGGCAGCTGTCTCGAAGGCGACCGGGCGAACGCCCTTGTCGAAATTGACAGTCCAAACGGGTTGCTCAGTCTTGAGATCAATAACGGTCAAAAACTTTGCTGCCACCGAGCCTACGATCACATATTTTCCGTCGGGTGAAACGTAGACGTTGTGCAGTCTACCTTTCATCGGGATGCTCGTCACTCTCTCGAGAGAAGCCGCGTCGATGACATCCAGAGCGCCGGGCGCCTGCGCTATCGCGACCAAAACCCGACTTCCATCCTGGGTAACCGCTACGTTGTTCGGATGACCACTCAGTGGCACCTTCTTGATGATGTATCCCGCCTTTCGATCCACAACGTCGAGCACGTTCTCAGACTCATTGCTGACGTAGACTCGACTTCCGTCGGGCGAGAACGTAACTCCGTGGGGTACCTCGATGCCTTGAATCTCCTGAACAACCTTATTGGTCGCAGGGTCGATGACCTGCACGGTGTCCCCCGCGCTATTTGTGATGTAGATGCGCGCCGTACTCGCCGATAACGGCAGAGCCAGCAGCATCAATAGATTTAGATAGAGAAAACTTCTCATGGTTTTTAGCCCCATACCGCCAGGCCCTCCCCAAAACCGCAAAATCGAGTGTAGGTGGAAGGGTGTCCGAGGTCAAGGCACTCTGGTCATACTGAAAATGAGACGGAAAACGTCAGCCAGATGAGGGACAACACCACGAACGCGACGTTCCGCGAGAAGATGAAGGGCTACACGGACTTGCGGACCACTGCTAGCCAGGGAACAGTTCAGATCGCCTGAGGTCGGGTCTAGGACTTAGTCCCGTCCCACGACTTACCAGAATTCGTTCCCGCTTGGGCGCGAGTTCGAGCCTTCTAGCATCGTGGCGAACTATGGCGCTTCTCTTTCTATCCTGATGCGCGGGAACTTTCCGATACTCGGATTACCATCGACTGGCACACAAAATAAGGAGTTCTTGGGCAAACACCATTGGCCTTGACCCCTGAAAGTAGTTAGCGCCGCGGCGATGGCGGCAAACTAACGCCGACGGTTTTCCATCACGGCTCGCCCGCTGCATCAGCGCGCAGGATGCGGGACCACCCGTCGGGCATGCGCTGGAATTGGGCGGTCACAGAAAGCAAAAAGGAGCTGCGCTCGCGGTTCCAAGTGAGCCATTGGATGGAAACCGATGAGCGATCCACTTGGATGATATTAAATGAATTCAGTTCGCCGCGAGCGCGCGTGGAGGTGGCGGTTCCGGCGTGGATGACTAGTGCCGAATGGCCTGGAATTTTGTAACGAGCTGCGCTTTGGCTGGTGTGGCCGATATGCAAATGGCCCGAGAGGATTAGATCTACACGGCAGAGCGCAAAACCAGCCATGGCCATGTGTGCGCGCCCGACCAAACCGTGAACCTCGTGGGTTTCGGGTAAATCGAAGGGATGATGGGAGACGATGACGCGCGTGCAATTCGCGCCGCATGCTTCGAGCCGCGCGCAACTCCGGACGACTTGCTCGCGGTTAATGCGACCACTCTTAAAGGTGAACGAGCGGGCGGTATTGACGCCGGCGATCGCGATTTCATCATCGGAGTAGAAAGGCTCGAGGTCCTCGCTGATGTAGCGCTGGTAATTCCGAAGGGGTCTTAGGGCGCGGGCGAGAACGTTGTACAAAGGCACGTCGTGATTGCCCGGGACGACAATTTGCGGTGAAGGAAGAGCCTCCAGAAACTGCCGGGCTTCCTGAAACTCGCGCTCTTTCGCGCGCTGGGTAAGATCGCCGGAAACTACAACGATGTCAGGCCTGGCTTCGGCGACGGTGGCGATCAAGCCCTGCACGGTGGCTCGCTCGATGCGGCCGAAGTGAGGGTCCGATAGATGAGCGACGGTGCGCATTTTACGTAGCGTGAGTTAGGCGCTGCTTCTCGGGACGTTTTTTACCGGCACTATCACACGCAGAGCGCCGGAATGGGTGAGGTAATTCAAAGGAGTCTTCATTTGATTTACTTCGCCGTCCGTGGAAACGCTTACCACGGGTCCCTGCGTCTGGACCTCGATTTGTTTCGTAATCAGAATGTCGAAATCGCCGGCTTCGTGCAACCGTCCAGAAAGCGCCAGAAAGGCCAGTCGTACCAGGTCAGCACGGCCAGCGCGATTTGCCACAAAGAGACAGAGTTCGCCCGCGTCGATCCTTCTGCGCTCGCCAAAATTCAAACCTTCCATTTCATATTTATTATTGCCGATGAATACCATGGGCGTCTCGCGCGAAAGCTCCTTTCCATCCACGCGCAGGCGCACGCGAAGAACCGAGTAGTGCCTCAGAACCGAAATGGAGGCTTGGGAGAAAGCTACCCACTTGTTTCGGCCTCTCTTCTTCTGCTGCTCCTCGCAGAGCACGATGCGCGGATAGATGCCGAGGCTGGAATTGTTGAGGAAAATGCGGCCGTTGACTTCACCTACATCCACGGGTACGGCGCGCCCGGTGATGAGATTGCGAGCTGCACCTTCCAGGTCCTGTGGAATGTGCAAATCCTTTGCAAAATGATTCAAGGTCCCCAGGGGAAGAACGCCCAGCGTGATGGAAGTTCCCATGAGCTCGTACGCCACGGCATTTACGGTGCCGTCGCCGCCACCGGCAACGATGATTTGGCTATTTTCTTTCACGGCGCGGCGGGCCAGCTCGGGGATTTGAGCGCCGCTGGACGCCAGGAGGATGCGGGCCGGCGTACCATTTTCGGCAAGTATTCGGGAGAGTTTCTCGCGCAGTTCCGGACCCGGGTGGCAACCCGAGGTGCTATTGAGAATACAGGTTAGACCGGATGACGCCACGCGGTTTCACTGTTTCAGGTCGCTGCACTTTATCTCCGTGCATTGGAATCAGCAGCGGCGAAGAAAAGTCTACCACACACATGTCGCCTACATTCGTCATATCGATTCCTTTTCAGTTTAGATCGAAAACGCTAAAGCTAAATGAAGAGACAAGTCGCAGACTGAAGATACCGGAAACTTGCTCGCTTCCGAACAACCGTCGAAAACAGGAATGGCTCAAAATTGCTGTAATCCGACATACACTTGGACCGAGGCGCATTCGCGAACGTAACAATCGCTGGTCACTTGCAGCATGGAGTTCGTCGACCATGGAACTGGCGATCAGGGACTGTCGGAAACATCGTCGATCAGAGTTCGCTGCGCTATGGATGGAGTTCCCGCAGTTTGTTGCGGAATCCTCAGAGTTCCTGCCGCACCCATTATCTGGCAGTCGACTAAACGGCAGAAGACAAGCTAGAATACGCTGCCTATCGCGGGGGCGGCCTACATAATCCGTTCGCCCAAATTTGCGGGTTCACTTCGAGCTTCGGTTGTCGTCGTCGGGGCTGGTGCGTTCGGCGGCTGGTCGGCACTCCAGCTCGTGCAAACGGGTGCGAAGGTCACACTGGTTGACGCTTGGGGGCCGGGAAATTCGCGTGCCAGCTCAGGCGGCGAGACTCGCATAATCCGCGCCACGTATGGTCCTGTGGGAATCCATACGCAGATGGTGGCCCGGGCCCTCCAGCTATGGCAAGAGAATGAACAGCGATGGAATGTGAAGCTTTTCTTCCGGAGTGGCGCGCTGCGGATGGCCGGCACGGACGATTCCTACGAACGCGCTGCCCTGCCTTTACTGAAAGAGGCCGGCGTTCCTTTTGAGAAACTCTCCAGCGCAGATTGTGCCAAGCGTTGGCCCCAAATAAATTTTGAGGACGTCTCCTGGAGCATCTACGAGCCCGACTCCGGGTACCTTGCGGCACGCCGTGGATGTGAAGCCGTGCTGAATGCATTCCTCAAGGAAGGCGGCCAGTATCGGCAGGCACAGGCCACTCCCGGCCCCATCACGGGCAATCGCATGCAAGGAATCAGCATCACTCCCGGTGAAATCCTAAACGCTGACTCCTATGTTTTCGCCTGTGGTCCGTGGCTTGGGAAAGTCTTTGCTTTTTTAGAGCCGATTATCACTCCCACTCGTCAGGAGGTCTTCTTCTTTGGCACTGCTGCAGGCGACCTGCGCTTCACCGACGCGCAGCTGCCGGCCTGGATTGACGGTGGCAAGCACCAGTTCTATGGCATTCCTGGAAACCACTGGCGCGGCTTCAAGATGGCGGACGACGCGCGCGGACCGGTTATTGACTCCACCACCATGGAGCGCCACGTCTCTGATGAGGGACTGGCAGCTGCACGAACCTATCTTGGCCTGCGCTTTCCAGCGATGGCCGGCGCTCCGCTGGTTGAGAGCCGGGTATGCCAGTATGAGAACTCCACAGATCACAATTACATTTTGGATCACCACCCCGAAGCGGAAAATGTCTGGATCGTTGGCGGCGGCTCCGGCCACGGCTTTAAGCAAGGTCCGGTGATGGGCGAGATGGTCGCCAATGCCGTTCTGGGCCTGGAGGCACCGCCTAGAGAAATGGGTCTTGGCCGCCTGCTTAAGAAAAATTCCAGCTGATGCCAGTGGGTCGCATCGACTTCGCTTCGTTCTTACGGCGGAAAACGCAGCTTGTAGAATACCCTTCTGACTAGAAATCGCTCTCGACAATCCCGAGCGTATCGAGCGAGTCTGAACCACATGGGCGTATCCCTCCCTGCCAGGAAGAGACAACGCGCCCCCATTCCGCATACACGGGCACCTAGCGTAAGATTATTCGAAAGCTGCAACCGCCGATGTCTCACTTTTAGCCGCAACGCTCGTGCCGCCGGCGGGCGTTTACAGTCTCAATCAGCCGAAAATTTTGCTCTCACATCAGCAATCACGTTCCACGGGTTAGTCCTTGTTCGCACAAATAAAGAGGGGGAATGAATCCATGAAAACGAACCACAAACTGGCGTTGGCAGTGCTGGCTGGCGTCACGATCGACGTTGCCGGCGCCATGGCGATTCATGCGTAGCAAGTCAACGCGCCACCTGCCTACGTCATCGCGGAAGTCGATGTAGTGGACGCCGCTACCTTTCAGAAATATGCAGAAAAGGTCCCGGGAACGCTGGCGCCTTTCAATGGTCACTATCTCGTTCGTGGCGGCAAGACCCAGGCTCTCGAGGGCGAAGCGCCCAAGCGCATCGTGGTGATCGCCTTCGACAGCGCGGAGGAAGCGCTGCGCGGGGAGGGATTCGCCAGCCTATGAGGCAACTAAGCCGATCATGCATAGCTCAGCGAAAAGCCGCGTATTCATCGCCGAAGCCATCGCCCCCCCGGCTGACGGCATACTTTCATCCACAAATCTGAGTCGTCCCAACACTTCGCAGTGGGACCACGATGAAAATTCCGCGTCGTCAACTTCTGCAACTGACAGGGAGTGCTGCCGCTCTCCCGGCCGTAGCGCGCATCCTCTGCGCGTAAACCTATCCAACGCGACACGCGCAGGCGGCACCGACGCAAATCAACGCCGTGCTGAACTGGTTTGAAGCGTTGAAGTGCCACGTGCCGACCCGGAACAAATGAATCCAGTGTGGTCGGCAAGAACATCTCCCTTTTGGGTCAACTCCTGACGCGGTAACCGGAAAAGTGGATTCCACTTGCCCGATATCCCAACTTCGATGCTAAGTACATGTCAAGAAGACAAAGGCGCTCCTGAGGGCCGGGGAGAAGCACGTAAGCAAAACCCTTCAGGGCTCCCCTGCTCGCGTTCGTGCCTCTCGGTAGTGGTGCCTTCTCGATCGAGAACCAAACATCCATTTGCTGTCTCAGCCCCGAAGCGCCTTCACAGAAGATTGAGTTTGTGCTCTCCTACCAGTCTCGAAACAAATCTTTAAGTGAGCCTCGGGGGCTTGCGCTCGTCACCCAGTCAGGTCGAGACTCTTTTCCCATACTAGATTCCGGAAGCTCCCGGAGTATCGTATGATTCCCATTTGCGGGCACGGGGGCAGGTCATGATTCAAATGCCTCGCCAAGATGTTGCGCACGTTCGCCAAACAGAACACTCATGGGGAAGAACTGGAAGCCATCGTCGCCGTGGTTGCGCAGGAAGGCCAAGCAGGGCTTTCAGGGCTATCCTGTCGCGACGATCGCTTTCTATGGGCCAACCGCCACTGTTGCCACGAAGGTCGTTGTCAGCATCGTGCGCGACGAGGGTCACGAGCCGGACCCACTCGAACGCTGGTTCTCCCAAGATATCGACGTGCGCAACAACCTCGACGTTGGAGAGAAGGTTCTTGCCTTCCTCAAAGAGCACGCCGCCAAGTCCGTGATCGTCACCGATGGCCTTATCGGCTGCCCTCACGAAGAAGGCATCGACTACCCCGAGGGAAAATCCTGCCCGCAGTGCCCTTACTGGGCCGGGCGCGACCGCTTCACCGGCGAGCGCATCCATTGAGCCCGCGTGCGGCGCTCTACAGCGCCCGGCGTTAACCGGCAACCTGCATGCAGTAACGAAGCTAATAAACGGCAGTACACGGGGGGCCAGGAGCGGCTTGCTAGTTGCGCGCAGTGCTCGGCCTCGCCTTTCAGTCCGAAATGTTGGCAAGTGACCTCAAGCCGCTTCCAAGGCTGACCTTGCCGGATGTATGACGGATCGGCCGTCTGAACACCTTTCTCTAACTCCAATTTCGCTCGCGCCTAATCTTCAAGCTTGCGGTAAGCCTTCCCCAACGCACAGCGCGCGCGATATTCTTGATGTGGCGGTAATCCCATCTCCGCAGATTTCCTGAGCTTCCATTCGCCTTTGGCATTGTCAACAACCGCGGCATAGCAACAGACAGGGCTTGATCTCTTGTCCTGCCCGAATGATTCGGCCTCCTCCAAGGTAGCAAGTCGTCACTCGGGCGCCCAAGATCGGCGCGCATAAAGGCGTGTCTATAGCACTATCAACTCGGGATGCTGGAGCAGGTTCGACAGAACATGGAAAAGGCGAACAAGAATGTCTACGGTACGGGCAAAATATTGCGTTTCTATGACGGTCAGCGCGCAGCCGAGGTACAACCAAGAAAAAGGGGCCTGTAAGTGATTGGCCGATGTTTTCCGTTGTTTTCGTTTCCGCTCTGTACGTGCGCGGGTGGTTGTGACAACGTTCAGCTTAAGCAATAGGCGAAAGTAAGCAAGCAGGTTAGATTACGCACATTGGAGTGTACAATCTAGACCCCCGCATCGTGAAGTCGTACACCTCACTTCAGACGAGACATGCTGGCCCGAACAGCTATACGAAGAAACGAAGTCCTGACTATCTAGGTTAGAGGGCAAATTAGGATGGTCGGATCTAACTTGAACAGTGAGTCGAAGAGTCGCTAACTTAACTTAAGGATTGACATGGCAGTCGAAGGTGTTGTAGGGATTAGGCGCCCACAGCAAGATCTGGCGGCTCGAACCATGATCAGCGATCTTGACCGGCACCAATCAAACGTAGCGACATGAATGAGGTTGAGCCATGAAGCAGTTGGCGCTATGGACGCTGTTCTTCACCGGAATCTCGGTGTCCGCGCAGGAAGTGCCTAAGCCGCCGCAAATCCCCTTCCACGTCGTCGAGGATTTCCTGAAGATCCCCAGCGACATGATAATGGCGGAAGCGGTGGGTGTGGCCATCAACTCCAAAGGACACATCTTCATCCTGAATAGAGGTAATCATCCTGTGCTCGAATTCAACTCGGATGGCTCGTTCATCACTTCCTTCGGCGAAGGCTCTCCGATTTTCCGTGTACCCCACAGTATACGGTTCGACGCAGAGGACAACTTGTGGTACGTCAATGCGGCTGACAACCTGGTTGTGAAGTTTGATCGCAACCGACGGGTTCAGCAGGCTCTCGGCCGACGCGAGGAACCGTGGGTCTATTTGACCCACGGGATCGAACGCGCCATTCCACCTCCAGCGAACTTCTATCAGCCGACCGACACCTCGGTAGGACCCGACGGGAGCACTTACGTTACCGACGGCTACGGGAATTCGCGTGTCGTGAAGTTCACCAGAGAGGGCAATCTCGTGAAGTACTGGGGCGACCGAGGTACGCGACCCGGCCAGTTCAATACGCCGCACAGTATCGTAATCGACGCGAAGACGAATCTATATGTGGCCGACCGCCAGAACAATCGTGTGCAGGTCTTTGATACCGAAGGAACGTTTAAACAGGAATGGCGACTGGACG
>Ga0209526_10003524_pt1 | contig 10653 bp, 6 predicted proteins | sample JacPinW_OM2H0_M1_FD_188566 | JGI IMG/M metagenome (GOLD analysis project Ga0209526, IMG submission 188566) | Forest soil microbial communities from Algoma, Ontario, Canada - Jack Pine, Ontario site 1_JW_OM2H0_M1 (SPAdes) (version 2) | ecosystem: Environmental > Terrestrial > Soil > Boreal... | reverse complement strand
TATGCGGTCCCTAGCGACGTCGTGCAGTTTGCCATGTTCATGCGGTTGCTGGCTCCGCCAAAGGCCTCGACAACCCTGCCGGGCGGGGCGACTTCGATCGCGAATGGCGGTCAGGTTTTTGGTGCAATCGGGTGCGCGCTCTGTCACACACCGGCACTCCCCACCGCGCCCTCCTCGCTCACTGCTGGGCTAGGTCCGGGTCAAGCCAACCTGTTCTCTGACTTGTTGGTCCATCACATGGGCACGAACCTTGCCGACGGCGTTTCGCAAGGTGGTGCGGGCCCGGACGAGTTCCGTTCGGCGCCTCTGTGGGGCCTCGGACAGCGTATCTTCTTCCTGCACGACGGCCGCACCAAGGATCTGGTGGATGCGCTCCAGGAGCACGCCGGCCAGGGCTCGGAAGCCAACGGGGTGATACGCAACTTCAACCGCCTCAATCCGCAGCAGCAGCAAGATTTGCTGAACTTTTTGCGTTCGCTGTAAGTAGCGGGATTCGTTTCCCGGGCGGGAAGCCTATCCGTTGCATGGCGACGGGTAGGCTATTCCGCTTTCTCTAAGTCAACCGCGAGGTTCTCACTCTCAGAATTCATCGGCAATCTGAAACCTGAAAAATGCGCAGTTGGTGCGAGGTGCTGCGAGGAGGTTCTGTGTCCTGACGTTTGTGACGATTCTTATTGGCTGTCAGCTTGCGGCGTTTTAATCGGCTCGCCACGGTGAGCGCTCGGGCCAGCGGCGCAATGCCGCGGTTGCCCAAGCTGTGGACTTATCGGCGTGACACGACGTGCACGGGTTGGGGATTTGGTATTTGTCGGTCATGGCCGGCGTGATGAACGCAAACGTGTGAGCGCGCACTTTCACGTCGGCAATAGTCGTCTCGATCTTCGGCATGTGGCATGCCACGCATTGGCTGCCCGCCGTGCCGTCCTTGTGATGAGTATGCTCCTCGAGCGTAGCCGTGCGTGGTCCGTTGAGGGACATGGGGCCGTGGCAGTCCAAACATAGCGTGTCCGCGGGCTTTCTTAGTTGCGCATAGCTGTCTGTGCCGTGCACGTCGTGGCAGTTGAAGCACGTCACGCCGCGTCGGTACATGACGCTCTGGACAAAATCATTTCCCTGCATGCGATTTTTGTGGGCCGTTCCGTCCGCAAAATGCGTGAAGGTTGCTGTGCCTAGCGTGTGCTCTTCGAGTTGCCAGAAATCCTGCAGGTTGAGTCCTACGTGGTAGCCGACCGGCCAGTCGTAGTGCTTCCCCTCGATCGGATCGGTGAGCGGGCGTCCTTGCGAATGGCACTGGATGCAGGCGTCGTTTGCATGAACGTAATCCATCCTCGCGGGATTCAGGATATTGCCGCGCGATGGATGCTCGACGTGCTCGCTGCCCGGGCCGTGGCAGCGCTCGCAGCCCACGTTCCACTCCGCCACCTTTTTGGTATGGATGTCGTAGTCGACAGAGTGGCAACCATCGCAGGTGGGACCGGTTGGACGCTGCATGTTGTCGGGAGGATAGAGCGCGGCCCACCAGTCTGTGCCGTTCGCCACAAAGTAGGGACGCCATACCTTATGCGTGACGTCCCACTGCGCCGGCTCTGGGAAATAGTCGTCGCCTATTTTAGTGAAGTAGCGCTGCTTCCAGAGGCTGCCGTAGACCAGCGCGACTTGGTCCTTCGTGAACTTAGCCACAGTGTTCGTCGAGAGATTCGGGATGATGGCTTCCGGATGCTCGCGGGGGTCGCGGACTACATTGGCCATCGGCGTCTTCTTCCAGTGCTCGTAGAGTTGCGCGTGGCACCTCTCGCAAGCTTGTGATCCAACGTAGCGCGCTGCATTCGCGGTACTGGCTTGTTGCGTTTTTTCCTCCTCCGTCGCTTGGCGCAGGTCGCGAATGACGAGAACGAGTTTCCAACTATCCTGGTCCAGTTCCTCGTGCGGATTGCCCCAAGCAGGCATACCCGTCAGCCGGACTCCGTTCTTGATGATGTATCGGATTTCGCCGTCGGTAAGTTTTTGTGTTTGCGGCAAACGCAAATCAGGGACTTTAGGATAGAGATTTTGCCCAATTTGAGTCTTCCCGCTGCCATCGTTGCCATGGCAGACGGCGCAGCGATCCATGAAGCGTTCCCGAGCCTGTTTCAGCGTGTCCGGAGTGGGCTTCCAAGGGTTTTCTTCGTTCCGAGCGCTGCTGGGGATCGCCAGATTCCGCACCGTTCGAGCTGCAACTTTTTCCAGAGAAGAAGGCTCATCGGTAGTGCTGAAACCTCGCCGAATCAAAACGGTTACGTATGCGGCCACGCTGATTGCGATTCCGAGCAGTACTAGCCGAAATATTCTCCAGCTCTTCAAAGGTATTTTTTCTCTTAGCTCGAAATTGGAATTCTTCTTGCGAATCAATCATTCTCTACCAGATCACCTTTAATACAAATTAGATTTGGCGCGATGGCGTCTGACTCGAGGGCGTCTCCTCCAAAGCCGGTGTAAACGGCACGCGATTGGCTTTGGTGTTTGAACCACAGCGGATTGAAAACACAGGTCGAGTATTCATCGCTCACGATACTACCCGAGAAGGCGTCAATCTTACCCCAGCTGTAGGATCCACCGATCTTAGGCGGAACCGAACAGTTGTTCAGAACTTGAACTCAAGATTGAGCTGCATTCTTCGTGGTGGCAATGCGGCCACAGCGTGTCCGAAAAACGGTGACTTGACTACGCCGATAAAAGTGACGTCGTTCTGGTGGTTGAGGACGTTGAACGAATTGAGAGAGGCGGTCAGCGTGCGCGCCTCCTTGCGTCTTTTGGACAGCACAAAATCATGCGAAAAATTGAGATCCAGATTGATGAGCCCGGGCCCGTGCAAGATATTCCGCGTGAAACCGCTGGGTCGGTCATTCACAACCCCGTCATGGTTATCATCGCTGCCGGTTGTGACGTTGACCGGCTTGCCCGAGTAGAGCGAAAGCGCCGCTCCTACGACAAATAGCTTCGTCACGTGCGTCGATCCGAGTAGGTCGAACTTGTGCCTGCGATCGTTATCGGAGCGAGCCCAGTCGGCGGCGGGGTCGAAACTATTGCCCGGGAAATAGGTGACGCCGCTGGTGTTGTTGTAAGTTTTGCTCAGCGTGTATTGCACCTGCCCGGTGAAGTACCGGGAAGGACGTCCGCGAAAAGTCAGCTCTAGTGCATTGCTTTTTTGAAAGCCCTCCGATTGTATCTGACGTTCCTGCCCCAGAGCGGCGTCGGGCCGCAAGACGCTGCCTGGCAGGGGCGCGTTTGCATCAATGGAGCGAAACAAGTCGATCCCGTGCGATCCAACGTAGGTCGCGCTGAAGGTGCTCTTCTGCGTCACTTGACGTTCGACACCTATGCTGTACTGAACCGTGTACGGAATGCGAGTGCGGGGATCGAGCACGACCACGCTGCTTGGCACGCTGACCAAGGACGCGAGCGTTTCGGGGAAAATCGGTTTTACAGGAATGAAGCGCAGTAGATTTACCCCGTTGTAGTGAAGCAAGTCTGATATGGGACGAGGGCCAGAGCGGTCGTAGAACACGCCAGCTCCACCCCGAATCACGGTTTTGCTGTTTTTCCTCGGCGCATAGGCAAATCCGAGACGCGGTGCGAAGTTGTTCGAGTCGTCGTGGAAGAAGTTTTGCCAGTAGTAACGCATCCCCACAGAGAAGGAAAAATTCGGCTTCCATCGAATGTTGTCTTCTATGAATCCTGCCAGGAGTTTCTCGACAAAAACCACGTGCCCCTGGCCCTTTTGCAACACGAAGGCGGCTGGCTGGGCGTTTTCGAAGGCTGCGAGACTGGCGAACGTGTACGTCCCTGCGCTATTCGTGAAGTCGTCAAAGCCGCGTCGGCTGATATCCGGCACATCGATACCGAAGTTCACTGTGTGCTTTCCGCTAGCGTAGCTGGTGACATCGCTGCCGTCGAAATGGTACTCGGTGCGGCGGAAGTCAGCCTGCGCCCCACCTCCGGTGAACGCACCTGAGACGATAATCTGTGGGGCCGAATTCGCGCTGGTCGTAGGTTGATCGCTGGAGCCAACCAGAAATCGCAGTTGGTTCACCCACTTCGGCGAAAAGAGGTGCCGGTAGCTGACGTTTATTTCGTGTTCTAGCGCCGTACTGCTGTAACCGGCTTCGGGAAGAATGGTACCGCCGACGTTTTGGTTCTTGAAGGACTGATGTTGGTAGGAGTACGAGATCCAAAATTGGTCTCCGCTGGCAAAGTCGTGAAAAATACGGCCGGCGCCAAAGAAGTTGTGAATCGGAGCGGGCACATTTTCATGGATCGGACCGTTCGCACCCAATGCGTCAACGAAAGCTTGCGTATCGTCAACGTCCCAGTCCAGAGACAACAGGAACGTGGACTTCTTGCTGTGTCCTACGGGGCCGGTCAGCGATCCCTCGTAGAATTGTCGCTGCTCCGATGGTTTTTGAGTGGCGAAGGCGTTGCGCGCGTCGAATACGGAATCGCGGAGCAAGAAGTTGACCGTTCCATGAAAATCAGGAGTTCCGCCCTTCGTGATGATCTCGAGGCGCGCGCGGCCGGGTCGCGAGAACAGCGCGGAGTAAGGGTTCTGATTTATTTTTACTTCCTGAATGGCGGATGGGGTTACGCCTGGGCCGTTGGCTTCCACTCCATTCACCACCAGTGTGACACCGTTTGTGCCGATGGAGTTGTCGTCGAGGAACCGCGAGAGAGTTGTAATGTAGTCCTGGTCGAATACCGGGACTCGGTCCAGTGCGCTCCGGTCCATCGTGTTGGCATTCTGGTTTTCTGTAACGTCGGTAGTTACCTGCGCCGAAGAGTCCTGTCCGCCTACCGTCACGATTTGGCTTTGCGATGCGATGAGCAGGTCGATTCGCACGGGAGAGAGCTGTTTTTTGCCCACGGTGACGTCCAGGGTCGTTTCCCGGAAGCCAGCCGCCTGCACGTTGATCCTGTAAACGCCCGAGGCCAGTTTTGCAAAGCGGAACGTGCCCGTGTTGTCCGTCGTGGTGTCGCCGATCGCGGTGCCATCGATGTTTGCCAGCGTCACTGGAGCGCCTGAAACTGCGGCGCCCGACGGATCTAGAACAACACCGCTAATTGTCCGAGAAGGTTCTGCGGGAATCTGGTCAGACTTTCCAGAAATGCCGCTTGGGCCGGATTGTTCCTGGGGGCCATAAATCCGTGCAACGCTTGCCTGACCTGGAAAGAAAATGCCCGCGGTGAACAGCAGCAAGAAAGCGAATTTTCCCATCTGAGCCCTACGAAAATCAGCAAGCAAGTTCTACCCGCCTGATATTTCTCACCTTGCGTCCGCGATTGCCAGTCCGATCGACCTTAACAGAAGAAATCTAAATACCAGATAAATCCTCGGCACGGATTCAATTGTGGTTATTGCCCATCGCGGAGGAGGCGAAGCCTTCGAACTTCTAGCGTCCAACTTTGAAGTCGCGGTTTCACTCGTACCGCAACGCGACCATCGGGTCGACGCGCATGGCGCGTCGCGCCGGAAGATATCCCGCTACCAGCGACACGATCACGAGAAGCGCCGTGAATCCCGTCAAAACCTCGAGATTCACCCTGACGATGCCAAAAATCAGGCTGGCCATCGCGCGACTGATCGCAAAAGCAACCGGCAGCCCGATTGCCGCGCCGATTCCTGTCAGCCTCAACGCCTGCCCCAAGACCAATTTCATTACCTCTCGCGGTTCTGCGCCCAGCGCCATCCGGATGCCGATCTCAGGTGTTCGCCGGGCCACCGACTCCGCCAAGACGCCGTAGATTCCGACCGAAGACAAGACTAACGCAACGCAGCCGAACACGCCCATCAGCGTGCCCATGATGCGCACGATTGCGATGGAATCCGCAATTTCCGTTTCGAGAGTGTTGACGTCCGTGATGGCCGCCTCGGCATCGATTTGTCGAACCAGATCGCGAACGCTAGTGGCGTAACTCGTGGGATTCGAGGAAGCGCGCAGCAAGAAGACCATCTCCCGGCGTGGCGCTTGGAGGAGAGGCTGGTAAATCGTGGGACTCGCCACTGGGTTCCACCAGTTCTGCCGTACATCTTCGACCACACCGACCACCGTCATCCATGGCTCGACGGATTCGGCCGCCCCCAGCTTGACGCGTTGGCCCAACTCGTCGCCCGTGGGCCAGAAGCGCCTTGCGAGACTCCGGGTGATTACGGCGACACGTGCCGCATCGCCGTTGTCGGCCTCGGAATACACCCGTCCGGCAACCAGCCGAACCCGCAGCGCGCGGAAATAGTCCGGGCTGGAGATCTGCAAATTGGCCGCGGACGCTTCACTCGCTTTCAGCGCCGGACGTCCTGCGATAGTGAACAAGGTAGTTTCATTATCAATATTACTCGCGGGACTGTTGCTGACTAGCGCGACGGCACTCGCCCCTGGCAGCGCAGCCGCATCGCGAAGGACTTGCTGGTAAAAGCCCGTGATCTTCGCATTATCCGTATAAGATTTCTCTGGCAGGCCGATTTCGAGTCGCAACACATTGGCCGGTTCAAATCCTTGATAGACGCTCGCTAAGTGCATGAATCCTTCCGTCGTTAGGCCGGCGCAAACCAATAGGACGAGCGCGAATGTCACCTGCGCCACCACAAGCACGCTGCGCAGCTTTCCTCTGCCTCCCAGCAGGGGGCTGCGGCCTGCTTCTTTGAGCGTGCTGTACGGATCGACTCGTCCCGCATGTAGCGCGGTGGTGATGCCAAACAAAACTCCAACGAATGCCGCGAGCAGGATGGTGAACGCCAGCACCGTGCGGTCGACTTGAATACCGTCCCAGCCCGGAACCCACATGGTCCACCCCGGCGAAATACTGGTGCGCAGCAGCTTTACGCTCCAGAACGACACCGCAATTGCCGCCGCTCCTGCCACGCATGAGAGTAAGAGCGTCTCGGTAACAACAAGCCGCGCCAGGCGCCGGCGGCTCGCACCCAACGCAGACCGGACCGCGATCTCTTTCTGCCGCGCAATGATTCGCGCGAACAATAAATTTGCCAGATTGGCACAAGCTAGCAGAAGCACGAATCCAGCCGCGGCTTGCAGCAAAAGGAACAGCGGCATAGTGAAGAGATATAGTTCCTTTCGCAGTTGCAGCAGCGTCGCAGTTCTATTGGCATTCGTCGCCGGATACTCTTGCTGCAGCCGTCGCGACGCCCCATGGAGCGCCGCGCGAGCCTGCGCCACACCTACCCCCGGCTTCAGTCGCCCCAGCGCACTCAGTGAAAGTTGCCCCCGATCCGCCTTTTCTGCCGGGGTTAGGGCGAGGGGCACCCACAATTCCATCGGCACGGGATAGTCAAATCCCAGCGGCATGATTCCCACGATGGTGTAGTTGCGTCCACCCAACTGGACTACCTTTCCCGGCAGCGCCGGATTTGCACCGAAGCGGCGTTGCCAAAACCCGTGGCTCACAATGGCCACCGGATCGGCTCCAGGCTGCTCTTCCGCCGCTGTGAACGCGCGCCCCACAGCTGGGCTCACGCCGAGCACCGCAAAAAAATTCGCTGACACGGCGCAGCCCCGGACTGTTTGGACGTTGCCGTTCGCATTCAAATTGAACTCCTGGCAGCGATAGGTTGTGAACCCCTCAAACACCTGTGTGCTGGCGCGCAAATCGTCCGCGTCCGGCGCCGCAATCCACCGCGCATCCCAGCCTTCCTCCATGCCCCGGGCTTCCCATACACGAACCAGCCGGTCGAGATCGCGGAAGGCGTAAGGATGCAGAAGGAGAGCGTTCACCATGCTGAAAACGGCCGTGTTCGCGCCGATGCCCAGAGCCAGCGTGATCACCGCGAGCGTCGTGAACCCCGAATTCTTCCGCAGCGCCCGTGCGCCGTGGCGAAGATCCTGCACCAGCGTCTCCAGGACTGGAAGTCCGCGCCGCTCCCGGTAAATCTCCTTCGTTGACTCGATGCCCCCAAGCTGGATAAGCGCCTGCCGTCGTGCTTCTTCCGCGTTCATGCCGGCCCGCAGATTATCTTCCATGTGCATCTCGAGATGACATTGCATCTCCGCGGCCAACTCCCGCTCGCGCCGCTCTTTGCCGAACAATCCGCCAAAGCGGAACAACCAGGCACGTAACGCCCTCATGATGGCTCCTGTCCCGGGGCCAAGAACCGCGCGAGTATCGCCGCCGCCTGCTCCCACTCTTGCGCTTCGCGTTCCAATTGCTTGCGTCCCGCGCGAGTCAGTTTGTAATATTTCGCCTTGCGATTGTTGTCCGACACGCCCCATGCCGAGGTGATGTATCCCTCCTGCTCCAATTTCAACAGCGCTGGATACAGCGTTCCATAGTTCACCGACAGCAGGTCACCGCTCGTCTGCTCGATGCGCCGTGCAATCCCATATCCGTGCAGCGGTCCCAGCGTTTCCAGAGTCTTTAACACCATCAGCGCCAGCGTTCCTTGCCACACATCCGACTTCCCGGTCATGCGTTCTCCTATTGGATAACCATATGAAGGTTGCCACAATTCCTATGGGATGGCAATATGGCTGTGGTGTTTCGTAACTTTGGCGGGATCGACATCGTCGTGCCCGCGAAAGTAGCGCAAGATTCTTCGCCGCGCGCGTCCGACGCGCGAAACTCACGCTCTTTCCTGCTGTCGGTTTCCGCACGGATGGCGTCGCCGTCGATTCCGGGAGTGTCGCTGTAAGCGGTGGCCTCACCTTCCAGTCCAAGTCGACGCAAGGGGGAAAAGGCACTGACGTTGGTATGGCTTGATTTTTTCCGCCGCGCAATCGCGCGTAGATTGTTCTTAAATTTTGCGCACGAATTTGCCCCTGAAGCTTAAACCTTCGTCCGTTCCCATTCGTATCTCCACAGTGTAAACTCTCTATCACTCGGGATTCAGGACCGTGGTCCCACAGTGAAAGATTTGGTCGGAGACGCCCCGCATGGCAGACTCCATTCCTCTCTCACCCTGCATACAAGCTCATGCAACCGAACCCGTTTCTGCTGCTGCGCGATCCATACCCTGGTACATCTGGTCTTGCCTGGGTGCGGTTATCTGTAGCGTGGTCGGTGGCGCTTGGGACATCTCCTGGCACGAGAGCGTAGGTCGCGATACATTTTGGACGCCAGCGCACCTACTGATCCAGTTGTGTGGAGTGCTGTCGGGCTTGTCCTCGGGCTATCTCATTCTTTCAACCACGTTTCATAGAGAGTCGCTCCTCCGCGACCGCTCTATTTCCATGTGGGGCTTCCGAGGACCCCTGGGCGCTTTCATTTGCGCTTGGGGCGCCGTCGCTATGATTACCTCGGCACCGTTCGACAACTGGTGGCACGCGGCCTACGGGCTGGACGTCAAGATCCTGAGCCCCCCGCACGTGCTTCTGGCCTTGGGTATGATCGCCATCCGCTTCGGCACCCTGGTCCTGATCCTCGCGGAGATGAATCGCGTGCAGGGCGAGTACCGCACGAAGCTAGAGCGCCTTCTGCCTGTTGCGTTTGTTTTCCTGCTCGGCATGACCATCGGGATCGTTCAGGAGCATACCTTCCGGTTTTACATGCACGGCGCACTGTTTTACGTAGTAGTCATGTTCATCGCGCCGCTCTGGTTGGCCGCGGTCTCGGCAGCCTCAAAACATCCCTGGGCTGCAACAATCACGATGGGCGTGTACACAGCCATGCATCTCGCCTTCACTTGGCTGCTGCCTCTTTCCCCGGCTGAGCCAAAACTGGGGCCGGTCTATCAGAAGGTTACTCATCTGGTGCCGCCGGATTTCCCCCTGCTCTTGATCGTTTCCGCGATTGTATTCGATCTGCTGCGGCGGCGTGTCGGTCGCTGGAACCGCTGGACTCAGGCACTGGCTCTGGGCACGTCATTCCTCGCGAGCTTCCTTGCCGTGCAGTGGCCCTTCGCGAATTTTCTGATGTCGCCGGCCTCGCGCAATTGGTTCTTTGCCACAGGTGATTTTCCTTACTTTGTGCCACCCGACTCCCCGTGGGCGCAAAACGTGTTTGTACACACCGAGGACAGTATCGCTGCGTTTTGGGTGCGCATGGCCACCGCATTGGTTGTTGCCGTGATCATGACCCGGGTTGGCCTCGGTTGGGGAGATTGGATGCGAAAGATCCGCAGGTAAGGAACAATCAACGGGTCAAGAGCGAAGCGGACGGAGCGGACATATCGAGTTCGAGGTCGAATTTTCCAGGTCCCTGCTCTCTTTACATCTCGCTGTTTTCGAAAGGCCTATGCGATTCCGCCTGTTCACGATGGTGTCCGTGCTGATGGCTGTTGCTGTTCCACTGCGCGCACACGTTGGTAGCTCGGATGTCTTTTACCAAGGAAACGCCGGACCGTACCGTCTTTTCGTCACCGTTCGCGTGCCTCAGGTGATCCCAGGCGTCGCAGAAATTCACGTGCGAAGTGAGTCGAACGACGTGAACGCCATTGGCGTCGTGGTCCTGAATCTGACCGGACCGGGTTCCACCTTGCCGCCCACCCCAGACTCGGCGCAGCGGTCGAAAGACGACCGGCAGTTCTTCACCGCCAGCGCCTGGCTGATGGAGCCCGGGGCCTTGCAAGTGCGTCTCCTCGTGGAGGGATCAAAAGGCAACGCAGACCTGTCCGTCCCCGTACCGTCTTTCGCGCAACGCATATTGCCCATGCAGAAGTCACTAGGCTGGCTTCTG
>Ga0209526_10003523_pt1 | contig 10653 bp, 9 predicted proteins | sample JacPinW_OM2H0_M1_FD_188566 | JGI IMG/M metagenome (GOLD analysis project Ga0209526, IMG submission 188566) | Forest soil microbial communities from Algoma, Ontario, Canada - Jack Pine, Ontario site 1_JW_OM2H0_M1 (SPAdes) (version 2) | ecosystem: Environmental > Terrestrial > Soil > Boreal... | reverse complement strand
GACATAACCCGATTAGGGAAGATTGGCCGACCATACGGGCATAACTGACGAACCTAAGGCGGTACGCGGCTTGCGATCAGATTGGTTGGCTACCGAGCATGTTTTGCAGACGTACCGCGGTTCGAAGCAGTCGGGCTTCGCCGCCACGCTCTGCAGTCAGTTGCAGACCTAGCGGTAAGGCAGTTCCGACGGGCATGGGAATGGAGACAGCCGGCGTACCTAGAGCGGTCCACGGCGCGTTCATTCTCGGATCTCCAGTGGACGCCAGACCAGTCGGCGCCGGGCCCATGGCGGCCGGCGTCACTATCACCGGCGTGCGTTTGAAGTGCTCCGCGAATTGCGCCCTGCATGAATCGATATACCGTAGGGTCTCCTCATAGAAGTCCACCGAGATCTGCAGCCCCTGCCGAACCAGGTCCGCGAGGTCGGCCAGCCGGTTGCCGTATTGGTCGTAGCGCTGCTTGTGAAATCGCGAGCCCTCGTAGAGCATCACCGTCAGGTTTGCCTCGGCAAGCTTAGCGAGCGTTCCGGCGATATCGATCGGTAGGATCGATGTGCCGGCCTTGCGCAAACGTGAAAGAGCATTCTTATATGCCGCCGCCATCGTTGGTTCGACATCGGGAATGGGCTCTGGTGCTCCGAGATCAAAATCCTCGGAGCGGCCCATGGAATGACCCAATGAATCCCAAAGCGCCGACATATCGGCGGGCGTATGTGTGAAAAACCCGAGCGTGTCCAGGCTCTTCGACAGCGGTAACACGCCCTCCATTGAGAGAAGGCCATAGGTGGGTTTGAACCCAGTAACGCCGCAAAAAGAGGCGGGCCGCAACACGGACCCCCGGGTTTGCTCTCCGATAGCGAACGGAACCATGCCCGCCGCAACTGCGGCCGCCGAGCCGCTTGAACTTCCACCCGGCGTGTGCTCCAAGTCGCGCGGGTTGCGTGTGGGCGCGGGCGTCAGGTATGCGAAAGCCGTCGTTTGCGTCTTCCCCAACAAAATCGCTCCGTGCTTGCGCATCTCTCGAATGATTGCGGCATCGGTCGTTCCGATTCGCCCTTTGTAAATCGGCGAACCGTATTCCGTGGCCAAGCCTCTCGTCTCGACGATGTCTTTCACGCCGTAAGGTATCCCGGACAGGCGTCCCCGAGTGGCGTTCCTCTGCGGCGAGACCTGGACCCAGGCATGGATCGACGGCTCCATTGTTTGAATGCGGTCTAGGCAGCGCTGTAACGCAAGCTTGCGCATTTTTGCCGACGCACCCAGCCACTGAGTCAGTGTTTCAGGAATCGGTGCTTGCTGCTGGGCGTAGGTTGTGGCACGACCCACAGCTGCCACGAAACCCGCAAGAAGAAACGTGCGGCGACTCAAGCGACTGACATTTTGATATTCCATCGGATTCCTCCGTCCGGACTCAATAACGCCAAGTCTACCGCCGAAATGCTCAAGGTCACTGGACGTGTTACGGGCAACTCTGACATAAAGCGATTAGGTAAGAGTTGCCGACCACCCAGAAGTTGGCCAGACCAGTCAATACAACCGCGTTTATCGCGGGTCAGCCCGTTCCAGGGCCAAGTGAGCGACGCTCAACGGACAGTGTAATCCGCGCCACCCTTCCCTCGTATTCTCTTAGAGATGGTTCCCACATCTTAGGCAAGTCAACACCTTATCTTCGCAGGATTTGATAAGGTAACCGGAGAAGTTCTCTGCTTCCATGCTGGCCGTTAGCGACAATCTTGCTCAGTGCTTCCGTGCCCTGCACGGGCATAAGCTGCGGGCTTCGCTCACCATCCTGGGACTCACGATGGGCGTGGCCACGCTTATCACCGTCATGACCATCGTGCAGGGCGCGAACCTTTACGTTGAGCAGAAAATCGCCAACCTGGGCACAAACGTGTTCCAGATCGCGCGCACGCCGTTCGCGGTGACTGACTTCAACATCATCATCAAAGCGCTGAAGTACAAGAAAATTGAACTCGAGGACATGGCCGCCGTTGCCGAAGGATGCCCCGCTTGCGAGGAAGTGGGCGCCAGCGCCAGTACCAGCGTTCGGGCACGCTCGGGCGACAAAGAGCTGCAAGATGTTAGCCTCTATGGCCAAACGGCAAGCATGGCGGATATTGACTCGCGCACCGTCGAACTCGGCCGCTACTTCTCTCCATCAGAAGCCGAACACCGGGTCAACGTTTGCTTGATCGGCGACACCCTCGTGCGCGAGCTATTTCTCGGCATGGACCCCATCGGCAGGTCCATTCGTATCGCCAACGACGAATTCATTGTGGTAGGTGTCATGGAAAAGACCGGCAGCGTCCTCGGCCAGGACCAGGACAACTTCGTCATGGTCCCACTGCCTGTTTTCCTTCGTATTCAGGGCATACATTCCAGCGTCACTATCAACGTCAAAACCATCACGCAGAACTTTGAAAAGGCTAAGGATCAAGCACATCTGATTTTGCGCTCGCGCCGCCATCTCACCGGCAATAAGGAAGATGATTTCTTCATCGGTACCAAAGAGAGCTACATGGCCCTGTGGCGCAGCATCAGCTCCGCGTTTTTCGCCGTGTTCATTATGGTCAGTGCCATCTCCGTGCTGATCGGCGGCATCGTCATCATGAACGTCATGCTCATGAGCGTGACCCTCCGCCGCAGGGAGATCGGCGTCCGGCGCGCCGTGGGCGCGACCCAGCGCGATATCCTCCGCCAGTTCATGGCGGAAAGCCTCATACAGTGCATTGCCGGGGGCCTCGCCGGCATCACCCTCGGTTTCCTCGTGGCGCTGGCCCTGCGCACCTACACACCGTTCCCGGCCTCCGTGCAAACCTGGGTCGCGGTGTTGGGGGTGTTCCTTAGCTCCGCGGTTGGCCTCTTCTTCGGAATCTATCCGGCATTGCGCGCGTCACGCCTCGATCCCGTTGTCGCCCTGAGGTCGGACTGATGGCAATTATGACCCTCGCTCAGGCTCGCGAGAATTTCTTCGCCGCCATCGAGACGCTGCGCTCCTCCAAGGTGCGCTCCGCCTTGACCGTACTCGGCATCGTCATTGGAGTATCTTCGGTCATTTCCATGGCGGCCATAATCCAGGGCCTCAACAAGTTCGTGCAGGACAAAGTGGAATCCCTTGGCTCGCGCACTTACTTTCTTACGCGATTTCCGCCTGGGATGGATCCTGCACATATGCCCGAACGCATCCGCACGCGCAGATATATCGAATACAACTACGCCGACTTCATCCGCCAAGCCGCTCCCGACGTGCAGAACGTGACCACCGTTGGCACCCGAGGTTTTTTCTTCGGCGACAGCAATCTGATTACAAGCGGGGACCGTAGCGTCGAGAAAGTTATCGTGCGCGGCGCCGAGCCCGAGTACACCGAAGCCATTCCGTTGTTTACCGTCGGGCAAGGCCGCTTCATCAGCGCCTTCGACCAGGAACACGCGCGTTCCGTCGTCGTGCTGGGCGCGGCCATTAGCGAATCGCTCTTCCCAGGCACGGACGCGGTCGGCAAGACGGTGCGCATCAACGGTGGCGTGTACGAGGTCATCGGCGTTTTCGAGCACGACCAAGGCTTGTTCCTCGGCCCAGGCGTCGACATCTTCGCCATCATCCCGCTCAGCAACTTCAAGAAGAATTACCCGGCAGCCAAAGAGTTGGTGATGCTATTCACAGTCCCAAGGAATGTGAACATCGAACTGGCGCAGGGCGAGGTCATTCAGGCGATGCGCCGGTTGCGCCGCGTTCCTCCCGACAAGGGCAATGATTTCGAGCTGAGCTCGCCGGACTTTCTCAGCAATCTGTGGAATCAGCTCACCGGCGCACTGGTCATCCTCACGACCGTGATCAGCTCGATCGGTTTGCTGGTCGGCGGCATCGGCGTAATGAACATCATGCTCATCTCCGTGACCGAGCGCACGCAGGAAATTGGCGTACGTAAGGCTATCGGCGCTCGCCGCGCGGATATACGTTTGCAGTTCCTGCTGGAAGCCATGGTCCTCACCCTGGTCGGCGGCACAATCGGCATCTTAATCGGCGCCAGCATATCCACATTGGTGCGGACTCTCGTCCCTTCGATTCCCGCAACGCTGTCTTATCTGTGGGTGTCCATTGGTTTCGTGATCTCCGTCGGCGTGGGCTTGTTCTTCGGCTATTATCCGGCAAACGTGGCCGCTAACCTCGACCCCATCGATTGCCTGCGCTACGAGTGAAGAGCCCAACGCTTCTCTCAATGTCATGATCAGTGGCCCTGTATAAGTCTTCTCCGCGTTCGCTGCTGCAGTGTGCTGATGCGCAGGAAGCTCCTGCAAAGTCGCGTAGTGTTTACCGGAGATTCGACAGGGTCCAATCCACGATTGTGGTCGGTTGACGGGCAAGCAGGAAGTAATCCCAAGGTAAGGTTTGCCGACCATCCGGGAGCTATTTCGTGTGGGGGCTCAAATCGAGACACCAAGTGCAGCCATTTTCTACGGATAGCACGTTTAGCAGGCAGAACCGCTTGACGCTGGAACCCTGCACGCTATCAGCGTAACGTTCCTTTGCATAACCGAGTATATGGGACACGCGACCGGTCGCGACGACACTAAGAGGGCCCAAACACGCAAGTATCGTGATGACGGCCCGTATACCATCCAACATCATCCGACCCTATGAAAGCCGTGAAGCTCGGTTTCTTCCCCAAATCCTCGCTCGACGTGTAGTTTTTTTTCCCTCCCGGCTACTCATATGATGTACGGAAAAAGGATGGCAGAATGCACGCAGAGCCGGAAACATCGTTCCTCGCAAACCTAAATCAGAACATTAGAATTGTCCACGGGGTTTGCCATGCCTATTTTTCCCGTGATGCCGCGGAGCGCGAAGACGTCTTCCAGGACATCATGTATCAACTCTGGAAGTCCTATCCACAGTTCAAGTGGGAATCAAAATTCTCCACGTGGATGTACAAAGTCGCGCTGAACACGGCGATCACCCACATTCGGCGGAGCACCCGGACCCCTCAAAATGCAGAGTTGACTGAGCCGATAGCCCACGGGTCCGACATAAACGAGCACATGAGCCGTGAAGAGGAATTACATCTGTTGCATGAAGCAATTGCTACGCTCACAGACATCGACAAGGCAATCATTCTGCTCCATCTGGAGGATCAGAATTACGATGAAATTGCCTCCATCACCGGTCTCACCAGAACAAACGTGAGTGTTCGCTTGGTACGAATCAAGCGGGCGCTGAAAGACTACCTTCAAGGAAATCAATAATTCAGAGGAGGAACTATGGCACTCAGCAATGAAATAGAGAATGTATGGAAGGAAGGTAAAGCCCGTGAAGCGGGCCCTGCTCCACTCACCGGAAAGGACCTTCGGACTATCATCTCGTCGCGCGTCAGGAAAGAGTTCAAGACAGTTAGCCAGTTCGTCTGGGCTACAATTGTGTATCAGATCATTCTCTACTCATTCCTCACCCACACACTCGTCCGCCATTGGGGCGACATGCAGATCATGCTTCTCTGTCTCGCCGGAGGAGCGTTGTACATCCCCCTGACCGTCGCTCTCATACGCAGGGTAAGAACATTGTACCGCCGCCCCTCGGAAGCGCCTGGCTCTCCGGTCCCAGATGTCTTCCACAAAGTGGAGGGTGAGTACGTCCGGCTTGCCGATTTCTTCCAGTTCAAGAAGCGCATGGATTGGATTGGTGTTCCGGTCAGCTGCGCGATCATTGTCCTGGTCACGTTCACACTCTTCGTCGAGGGGGGCGTTGAAACGAATCCGCTGGCAGGCCTTGCCTTCTTCGCCCTCTGGGTTGGGATGTCCCTTCTTGCCATCCATGCTGAAAATAGGAAGCGGTTCATTTCTCCGCTCCGCAATCTCGAGCAGGTCCTCGATGATCTCAAAAATTCGTGAGTGGCCGACAATCGGTTGCGCACTTGAAGGAGGGCGAACACATGAAGAAAGCACTGATTGCCGCACTGCTAGTTGTTTCCGCCGCATTCGCGTCTTGCTTGCCGAACATCGCCGACTTTCCGGATCGAACTTCCGAGTTGGCACGCGCAGCCACAAGTCCGTTGATCTGGCAGTTCTGGGATGAACTGCTCAGCCGCGAACTCGCACAGTGGATCCCGACCGATTCAGATGATTGCCAAAAGTCGGAATGGGCCCCAGAATTTCGCAACGCCATCACGTGCCCGAAGGGCGGAATACTCACTAACGGAGAGCGCCCTCTTCATCTCGTGTTGTCCGCCCGGCATCGCACGCGGTAACAAAACGGCAATGAAAAGGACCACCCCAAATCTGTAAATCGCCAATTTCATACACCTTAAGAATATCCCACTCCTTGCCGGCCTCGGATTTGTTATATCGCCAAGGTGCCGTTCACGATGTCACCTTTGACCGTGCCTGAACAGCCCCGAAGTGTATTTCCTCTTTCACAAACGCGCGCTGTGCTGACCTTACCCTCCAAGTCAGTGGCGTTGACTCAGCTTCGCTTCTTCCCTAACATGTGCGGCAGATGCCCCAAGCTCCATCACTCGTTGGTCAAACTTTTTCTCACTACCATATTCTTGAAAAACTCGGCGGCGGTGGGATGGGCGTCGTATACAAAGCCGAGGACACGCGCCTTCATCGCTATGTTGCCCTAAAATTCCTTTCCGATGATGTAGCCAGCGACCCACAATCTTTAACCCGGTTTCAACGCGAAGCCCAGGCTGCATCCGCGCTCAATCATCCGAATATTTGCACTGTTTATGACGTGGGGGAGCAAAACGGCAAAGCCTTCATCGCCATGGAATATCTAGAAGGCCAGACCCTGAAGCATGTCATCACCGGTACTCGCCTGAATCTGGATTCTCTCATTGCTACTGCCACCGACGTTGCCGACGCCCTGGACGCCGCCCATTCAAAAGGAATCGTTCATCGCGACATCAAACCCGCCAACATTTTCATCACCCGGCGCGGTCAGGCGAAAGTCCTCGACTTCGGATTAGCTAAGCTTACATCCATCAAGAATGAAGCCATGGCCGGCGCCACCGCCGCCACAATCGCAGAAAAGGATTATTTAACCAGTCCCGGAAGCACCATGGGCACCATCGCCTACATGTCGCCTGAACAGGTGCGCGGAAAAGAACTCGACGCGCGCACCGACCTATTCTCTTTTGGCGTGGTCTTGTACGAGATGGCCACCGGTGTTTTGCCTTTTCGCGGTGATACCTCTGGCGTGATTTTTCACGCTATTCTCGAGCTTCCTCCACCGCCGCCAGCTCGCCTGAATTCTGCTCTACCCAACAAGTTGGAAGAAATTATCTCCAAGGCTTTGGAGAAAGATCCGGATCTGCGCTATCAGCACGCTGCTGACATCCGCGCCGACTTAAAACGTCTCCAGCGTGACTCGCAATCTGGCCGCGCTGCAGTCGTTAGCGATGCGCCGAAGCCTCGCAAGGCGAGCCATCTCGCGTTTCGCATAGCCACTGTCGCAGCGATCGCAACGCTCATTTTGATTCCGCTGGTCTATCGCGCCATGCGCTCGCCTGTCTCGAATCCCGCGCCGGCATCATCGCCCGTCTCATCGGCTCCCGCCACGCCGTCGGTGCGAACCCTAGCCGTCTTACCTTTCCACGACCTGTCCGCCCAAAGCGCCGACGAAGTCTGGGGCATTGGCATAGCCGACGCCATCATCAGCCGCTTGGCCACTCTGCAGAATCTCGCCGTTCGACCTACGAACTCCGTTCTCAAATATGCCAAAAGCCCCGACGATCCCGCGCAAGCCGCCCGCGACTTACAGGTCGATTCCGTTTTGGCTGGCACCTATCAGCGCGTAGGCACAGTCATGCGCGTCTCCGTACAGTTGATCGATCATGGCGCCGCGCGTTGGGGTAGTCGCTACGATCTGCAAGGTCGCGATCTCTTGCGCTTCGAAGATGACATATCGCAAAAAATAGTTCAGGGCCTCAGCGTGCAACTCTCCGGATCCGAGCAAACCACGTTGCTAGCCCCGTCCACACAATCCGAGGAAGCTTACAATCTTCTGCTGCAAGCACGCGCCTTTTGGGCCGACTACTTCATGGATTCGAATGTCGACACCATACACAACGCCGCACGCATGGGCGAAAAGGCCATCGCCAAGGATCCCAACTATGTCGCTGCCTATTCCCTGCTCGCACAGATTTATGCGTTGGAAGCAGCTAATTTTCAGGAAAACGGCCCGCGTAACCTTGCCCGTGCCGAACAACTCGCCCGCAAGGCCGTAGCGCTCAATCCTGAATCGTTTGACGCCGACATGGCCCTCGGGGTGGTGTATGGAGAACAAGGCAGGATCGCGGACTCTCTGCCGCTACTTCGTCAAGCGGTGAAGCTCGCTCCGAACTCGACAGCATCGTGGAAATTTCTTGGCTACATTTATCATTACGCTGGTTTGACTGATCTTGCAGAAGCCGCTTTCCGCCGCGGCCGCGACCTGGATCCAACACCCGCTCAAGCCTACTGGATGCATGGAAGAATGCTGTTATACCAAGGCAAACCTCATGAAGCGGCCGAGGAGGTGCGTCGCGCTCTGGACCGCTATCCCGGACACTACAAATTGTCAGCTCTGTTGGGCTATTTCCTTTATTACGAGGGAAAACCTGAAGAAGCCGAGCAAGCCCTGAACCGTGCTCTGCACCTCGGCGGCACTCAAGCCGACGAAGAACCCATGATAATTTCCGCCATGCTCCATGCTTCGCTGGGGCAACGCGATCGCATCGACGCCCGTGTTTTTCGGTTCAAACCCGAAGAAACCGTGGATGGTGACACCGCCGAGTGGATTGGTTCCTTACACGCGTTGTTAGGCGAGAAACAGCAAGCCCTCGTGTGGCTCAGGCGCGCTTTGCAGGTGGGTAATCACAATTACCCGTGGTTTCAGCGCGATAAAAACTGGGACAAGCTACGCTCCGACCCCGAATTTCAAACTCTCATGCAGGAAGCCCAGCAACATTGGAATCAATACGCCAAATTATTCGCCGAGTAAAATCTTTAATTTATTAGCCGATACCGCGAATTACACGCTGAACTATTTCTATACCAGATCCATGCCGGGCACTTCGTTCACTCTGGTGATACTGGGGCATCGCCGGAGCCATGGCGCTCCTTCTGGGTACTGTGGGCCTGTACGGCGTCATCGCTTATTCGGTTTCGCAGCGCACTCGCGAACCGTATGGCAAATGCAGGTAACAGGCCAGTACGCGTACTTCCATTTCATAGAGCTCCGGATCACGCAGGCCAATATGTTTCTGACACCACACGGCCTTGCGAATCGATGATAAATGAAGTTGGCAGCGCTGGCACGCCGCCAAACTGGATGCGCATTCCATCGGTGGCCATGGCAACCGGATAATTTATGGAGTAACGTTTCGCGAATTTAAGGACCGCGTCTTCGTCCGCGTCATCAACCACCAGCCCGATCACTTGCAGCCGGTCCTGATATTTCTTCTGCAGCTCAACAAGATCGGGAACCTCCATGCGACATGGCCCGCACCACGTGGCCCAAAAGTTAAGCAGCACCACTTTTCCCCGAGCGCCTGCCAGATTCACAATTTTCCCGTCGATGCCTTCCACCGCAAACTCCGTCGCCGGGTCCGGATCCCGTATAAATCGAATTACCGCTTCGCCGTCTTGCCGGTGCGCTGGCACCTGCGTCTGGGTTTGTTCCTGGGTCTTGGTTTGCAGAACCGCGTGATCACCATCGGTAGTCAGAGCAGCTCTCTTCATCTCGTGTTGTCCGGCCGGCATCACACGCGGTAACAAAACAGCAATGAAAAGGAACAGCCGAAATCTGTAGATCGCCAGTCTCATAAACATTAAGAATTCTCACTCATTGCCGGGCCCGGTTTTGTTATATCGCCAAAGTGTTTCTCATTAGATGTCAACTTTAACCATGGCCACGAGCAACTTTTTTGCGCTAACTGTCTCATTCCAAATCATTAGCCCGCAATTCTAATAAATGAGGTTTGGCGAAAGTGGCCTCTTTATCTGTACTAGCGCACCGACGCCCTCCCTGACCCAGCCCTTACAATGGCCCTCATCCATACAAGCTGGGAAATTCCGACAATCCGCCTCAACGCGACAGTTGCCAGGAATTAAGCCGAGAGACTCCGCAGAGGGACGGCAATCCATGGGCACCACCTCAAAAGGCAACGGTGATACTTGCGTAATTGCTTCGTTAACGGCCAATGCCAAAGCTACCGCTGTGTCGTCATTCCCGGTAGTGGGCCGAATATCGATCTGCCCTCGCGGAGTTTTTTCCTCGCGCAGATTTCGGAGCTCCCGCAATAGTTCGACATCATCCAGGATTTCCATTTCCCCTTGGACGAGCACCTGGGTCACAGACTAAGGCGCAGGTTTTCCAAACCGCGGATTTGAGTTCCAAGACTCAATCTGAGTTGCTCTGAGCTTGCGGCGGAAGTTGGCCAGACGAGTCAATACAAGCGCGTTTTTCGGTACTAACCCGAAAGACGAACCGACAACTTCTGGGTTGCCCGTCATCCAGGAGAAGCGGTATAAGATGGCGAGTCGCGCAGTCGGTAATCAGAATGAAATCGGAGGAAAGAATATGAGCAGTGCACCGGCAACGGGTCCAAGCTTTAACCAGGACTCACTTGAAACGCTAAAAGCAAAGGCAAGTACATACACAGCCGTCGAAGTCT
>Ga0209526_10003522_pt1 | contig 10654 bp, 6 predicted proteins | sample JacPinW_OM2H0_M1_FD_188566 | JGI IMG/M metagenome (GOLD analysis project Ga0209526, IMG submission 188566) | Forest soil microbial communities from Algoma, Ontario, Canada - Jack Pine, Ontario site 1_JW_OM2H0_M1 (SPAdes) (version 2) | ecosystem: Environmental > Terrestrial > Soil > Boreal... | reverse complement strand
CCAGCCGGTGCTGCTGGCTGTGGACGACCTTCAGTGGGTCGATCCGCCGTCGCTACGGGTCTTGAATTTCGCCGTCCGCCGGCTGGACCGCGAGCCGGTCAAGGTGCTTGCCGCACGTCGCTTCGCCTCAGCCAACGACCCCGCCTCGCTTTTTCGAACAGGGCTGGGCGATGGTCAACTCCAACGCGTCGAGGTGGGCCCGTTAGCCCTTAACGACATCGATGACTTGCTGCTGCGCCGGCTGCAGCGTCCGCTCCGAAGGCCGGAGCTCGACCAGGTCTTTGCCATCTCGGGAGGTAATCCGTTCTTCGCTCTCGAGATCGGCCGATACATCCTCGAGCATCCATCGACCATCAGGGCCGGCGAACCCCTTCCCCTGCCACGACGTTTGGCCGACGCGGTTTCCGGCCGAATCACGAAGTTGCCCCCAGCGACGCGCGACATTCTCGTCGCGCTGGTCGCACTCGCCCACTCCGATGAAGCCATCCTCTGGCAAATAGATCCGAATGCGCTGGCTGCCCTGGACCCAGCGTTGAACGCGGAGGTCATAGAGAGGAGCGAGGGTCGACTTCGCTTCACGCATCCGCTGCTGGCGTCGGTCGTCTACGGAATGGCCGATGCGACCACTCGCCGCCGGTGGCATTCACGGCTTGCGAAGGTCGTCCACCAGCCTGAGGATCGGGCGCGCCACCTTGCGCTTTCCGCGACGGGACCGGACGCCGCGACCGCGCAGGCGCTCGAGGGCGCCGCCCGATCGGCTAATGCCCGAGGGGCACCGGACGCCGCGGCGGTGCTGGCGCAACAAGCCTGCGACCTGACCCCAGCCGATTTTCCGCGCGATATCGAACGACGCCAAATCATGCGCGCCGAGTATCGCCTCCGAGCCGGCGACGCCGCCGGGGCGCGTGACCTTCTGAACGCCGTCCTGGTGTCATCGCGTCGTGGGAATCGGCCGATGGATGCACTCCGTCTGATAGGCAGCATCATGTTCGCCTCAGGCGACCTTGATGAAGCGGAACGGCTTCTCGTGGAGGCGCTCTCGCAGACAGGCGACGACGAGCGAGGACGGGCGCTCGTCGAGCGCGACCTGATTCATGTTCTCAATCAGCGCGGCAATCACCAGGCGGCATTCGAACACTGTCTTCGGCTGGTCGAAATTGCCAACCGATGCGACGATGCCTCGCTGTCAGGTCTGGCGATAAGACTCAAGACGGTCACCGAGCGCAACGTCGGTATAGTGTCGCCGGAAGGCCGGGCCCTGGCCGTGGCTATAGCGGAGGGCCGCGCCTCGATCGCCATGGAAGAGAGCCTTGGCGGGCTCCACCCGTTGATGGACTGGGCGGTGTTCCTGAAATGGTCCGATGATTTCGCCCGGGCTCGGGTCTTGTGCAAACGTGCCCTGGCCCTGAGCGAGGGTCGCGACGAATCGCTTCGCGCGCCGATTCTGTTCCACCTCGCCGAACTGGAATGCTGGGCGGGCGACTGGCGTCTGGCTGCGGTGTACACGGATGAATGCGAGAAGTCAGTCATCCACACCGGGCAGCAAGCATCGGCTCGCCTTTCGCTGGTTGCCAAGGCTATGTTGCATTGCTACCAAGGCGAGCTCGACGCCGCCCGGTCGGCAGCGCTCGAGGCGCTTGCCATCGCCGCCAAGGTCGCCGATGAACCGTATCGTTGGCGGGCACTGGCCATCCTCGGCGCGACGGAGCTCGCCGCGGGCGACCCGGGTCACGCCAACCAATATTTCAACGAACTTCGACGTCGCCGTGGCCAACGTCGTGAAGGTCTGCAAGGCGCCATTCGGAGTGAGGGCGATGAAGTCGAGACCCTCCTCGCTCTCGGGGATGTCGACGGTGCGGACGCGGTCTGCGCTCGCCTGGACGCTGATGAGCAGAGGTTTGGGGACCCCTGGCCGCGGGCGATTGGAGCGCGGTGCCGAGCGCTCGTCGCGTCATCACGAGGGAACTTCGCGTCATCCCTCCCTGAATTCGACCTGGCCCTCGCCGCGCATCAACAGCTACCAATGCCGCTCGAGCGCGGCCGCACCCTTCTCGCGTACGGAACCGTGCTTCGACGTGCCAAGCGGAAGCGTGTAGCCCGCGAACGCGTGCAGGAGGCCGCGGACATCTTCACTTCGCTGGGCGCCTCAGCCTGGATCAAACGGGCGAAGGCGGAAGCCGGCCGGATCGCCCCCGCCCCAGCCGGCGTCTCGACCTTGACGCCGACCGAGGCGAGGGTGGTCGCCCTGGTCGTCAGTGGCCGCTCTAACAAAGAGGTCGCGGCGGAATTGTCTCTGAGCGTTAAGACGGTCGAGGCAAACCTCTCACGCATCTACGACAAACTGAACCTTCGTTCACGGAGTCAGCTGGTGGCGCGGGTGGCATCACAGCGGTAGCGCTTTGATGCGGCTGGCCGTAAAGTGCGCGATACCGGTGGGATCGAAGGTCGAGCTCCCATCCGCCTGAAACTCGAGCTTGGCCTGTCCACTCATCTGATCCCCCGTCTGGTCGACCGTCGCTAGCGACCGAATTCGCAAGAGGCCTGCAAGTTGCCCGGATGGACTGAAGCTGAAGAGCTCAAGGGTGATCAGGTACCTCTCAGCAGAACGTGTCCAGGCGCCATAGCCGGACGAGACTTGGCTCGATGGAAAGGTCGGTGTTGCGACCCCGCCCCCATCCTTCGTGTAGAGCGCGAGGAGTTGATGCGGAGGATGGCCGTCGTCGGGGGTCACCTTTTCGAGCCACGCTCCCTCCAGCCCATTCGATCCATTGGAGCGGCTGTCGGCCGTCACCGCGGCGGCCGCTCCGCAAGCCGGCATCAACGTGGCCAGCGCGCCCGCGCCGACGATGCCGGCACCCAACAGGGCTTGCCGCCGATTGAGTCGACGCTCGGCAATGGTCATTGCTCTCTTCCTCCTGGGATCTTTGCTGGCCACGCTACCGGTGGCGCCGTCCCAGGGAATCAGAGAAATCCCTCGTTTTGAGCGCTCTATTTTTCCCTCCCCCTCTGGGGGAGGGCAGGGTGGGGCCCCTCATTCCTCCCCCTTTGGGGGGAGGCGGGCTGGGGGCCCCTCCGAATCCCGATCTAGTTTTGGCCCGACTCTTCTCCGTTCGCCATCCGATCCATCGTGCCTGAAAACACGATGCCCGGCTGAGCATTGAAGAATTTGACCTCGTTACCCTGCTCGACGATCACGAAGTTCACGGCATCTGACCCACTGGATGCGAACGTGTTGGTTGCAGAGCCCGTGCAGTCCGGGTTGACGTGATACGTCCCCGTGAACGTGTCAGGGAAGGAGAAGCCGTTGATGTTTAGCGTGGCCGAGCCGGATTCGTGCCCGTGGCCGTCGAAGTGGATACTGAAGAACAGGCTATCGTCGCCATTCTCGACCCCCGCTGGGGTGAAGTCGCTGCCCGACGCGGTGGCGTTGAAGACACCCGACAGGCTGCGATCGGTGCAGCGGCTGATCCCGAGACGGCTGGGTTGCCCGGTAATCACGACGCCCGGATCGGTGACGGTGAAGTTGAACTCCTGGCCACCCTCGATCAGGCCCAGCGTGATGTGATCGGTCCGGCCATTACTGTTCACGAGGGCGGCCGTCCCGGTGCAGTCCGGCTGGATTGAGTAGCTGCCGGTGAACGTCAGGGTCTCCTGAAAGCCGTTGGCACTATCCCACTCCGAACCAGACAGGCCCCCGTGTGCGTCGAAAACGATTCGGCCCGCGATGGCCGTGTCGAACTCCGTCGTCCCTGGCGGTATGACCTGCCCCTGAAAGGCATAGCCGTAGGCACCGTGCAAGCTCCGCACGCCGCACCCTTCGGCGGCCAGAGCTTTGGGTGAGCTGCCCGCCGGCGCGAGCAACGCGGCGAAACCCAGAACCGCAGCCATTGTCAGCGCGAGAATCAGCGATCGGCGCATGTGTACACCTCCCCGAGAAAGCCCGCCCTGTCCTTTCCCCGGAGGGGACGGGACCACTACCTATTCTTTGTCGCCGCCTTCTTTTTCCTCTCCTGACTCGGCCTTCTTTTCGTGTCTGGGGTAGTTGTCGACCACGTACTTTGCCATGGCATTTGCGCCCGCGAAGATCACCCGGATCTGCTCGGCCATCGACTCCCAGCTGCCGCCCCAGGTAGCGGGGTTTCTCAGGATCCTGAGCGCGTCGTCTCCCAGCGCTTGCTGGAGCCGGGGTTGGCCGCCCAGGCTGATTGTCCTGGTTTCATTCAGCTGGTCACTGAGGATCTCGAGATGTCGCATCCAGTGGGGCACGTCAGAGGCGAGCCTCTGCTCGATGAACGCCTTCTCGCTGGGCGCCGACTGGTCGGCCAGGAGCTTGACGTTGGCGACGAGATCCTGGGCCTCAACACCCGCGGCCGTGCTGCAGACGCCGATGAAGTCCAGGGCGGCTTCGCGCACGCTGGTCGTCCGGCACCAGGAGATCATCGCCGCGGCGCCGCTGAGCCCTTCGATCTCGGCCGCGACAACAATGCCGATGCCGCCGATCGTCGCGCTCCCGCCGGCACCGACCGCGGCAGCCGATCCGAGACCGAGGATCATTTCACCGGTCTCCCGGGCGACTTCGGCCCACTTGCCCTGCCGGATGTAGTCGATGATCTTTATCGCGCTGATCGCGAGCGAGATGACGAAGGCCACTTTGGCAACCTGCTTGACCATCGCGAGCTTGCCTTCCGCCCATTTCCCGACGTTCTCCCAGTGCTCGATCAGCTCCACCTCAACGACACGTTTCGCCTGCCCCTCGGCGTAGCCCTTGACGATCTCGAGGGTCACTTCATAGGCGGCCTGCCGCAGGGCGAGGATCTTGTCCGCCATGTCGAGGACGGTGACGGACTGTTCGATCACGCCGGCCTTCTTGAACTCCTCCAATTTCTCCCGGATCTCGCCCGGGTTCTTGACCAGCTCGAAGATCGAATGGGCCAGTGTGGTCGTCAGCTTCCCGCCCGTGTACTTTTCGACCTTCCCGCCGCTGAGAAGCACGTCGATGGCGTTCTCGGCGGTCATCTGCTCGGCCTTCTCGACGAACTTGTGGAGCTCCTTGAAGCCATCGGTAGCCTCCTTGAGACGCTCCTCATCGAAGGCAATCCCGGGCTTCTGGAGCTTGGTTTCCTCGACCGCCTTGGTGTGCGCCTCGGCGTACACGCCGCCGTGGATGAGCTTCTGGCCGATGGTGTTGAGGTGGTCCCGAATCGCGCCGGCGTCGGTGCCGATCAGCTCGGGCGCGTTCTTGAGCACGTGGCGCAAGTCACCCTGAATCGACTGCCACTTCCGCAGAGCCTGGGACGCCGATCCCGGCGATTCGGTCCGGGCCAGCATCAACGCGCCGCGTAGGGTTTCGAGCAACTGGCGGTGCCGCGTGGTCAGATGACCGCCAAAGGCCACTGCCGTGAGCGCCGCTTGTTGCTTCTGGTTGGTATCGTGCATGTTCGCAGGCGCGACGTCGGCCACGTCAGTCCAGCCTTGTTCCACCGCGTCGAGCAACTGGTTGATGCCGTGGAGCAGGTCGGCGTAGTCCGCCGAATTCTCGGTTTCGAGGGGCCCCCGATGGGGCGCGTGGACAGCCTGTTCGCCGACGAGCGCCACGGTATCGGCAATACTGGCGAGGACCTCGCCCGAAATGTGCAACTGCTTGGCGTGGTCCAGCGCGGCCTCCATCTTGGCCGCGACCGACGGCCACTCGACGATGGCGGTCTTCCTGGATGCGGTCGATCCCTGGGCGAGGATCAGCACCCGGCGAACGTGTTCGAGGAATACCCGGTGCGCCGGAGTTAGATCCTTCCCGAAGTGCACCGTGTCGAGGCCCCGGCCGGCATTGTTCACCGCCTGGACGGCGAGGTCCTGGAAGCCGCTCAGCAGGTCGACGTAGTCGCTCCGTTCGTCGGAGTGGGCGGGTGCCTTGACAGCGGCTGCCGCCGGCGCTCGTTGCAACATGGCGGCGACGGCCTCATTACCCGCGGTGCGTTGGAGGTCGAGCAGGTGCGCCGCCGGCGCGGCGACGGTGGTCCCGGTCCTGTTCCGCGGTTGTTTGGGCCGGGAGAGTTCAGGGACGGGCGTTGTATGCGTTCGGCCTGCGATGCGTCAATCGTTTGCCGAAATCAGTGACCCGGCAAGAGGGAGGTGGGCGGACGATGGAGCACCTGGCGGTGCCCGATCGGGCAACCGCTCAGTTGTGGGTGGGGTGGGGGCTTTGAATTTCCCTCCCGCTCCGGGGGAGGGCAGGGTGGGGGCCGCTCGCGCGAGGGTTGCTACGTTACCGTCGAAGCTGCCGGAGACTTATCGATGGGGCGTTCGGGCATGAAGTCGTGCCCGAAGGGCTGCATGACTGCCGATGTCTTGGCGCTCCCTGCCGTGAGACGCTCGAACGAAGCCCATGGGGGACCAGCGAGCACACCAGCGGGGCTCCGAAAGCAAGGGGATCCCCGATCTCCGGCCAGCGACAGCCACAACTAAAGCCGGGGCCGACGCCACCCAGGCGGTGCTGGCTCCGGAGGCGCTGAGTCCACAGGCGATCCTGATGCTGCAGCGGGCGGCTGGCAATCGCGCCGTCGCCGACGCGCTTGCGCTCCAGCGGAAAAAAGCCAAGCCTGCCGCCAGCCCGCCCTCGGAGGTGGATCCACGTGCCCTTCTCCGGGAGGCGGGATCGGAGCTGCCAAAGATCCGGGGCTTCTATCTCCCAGCCTATCGCCGCGCAGTGGACGCGTTCGATGCCCCGGCGGCGATCGAGTTGGCCAGGTTTGTCGTCGATGACATGGCTCGAGTGCTCGACGCCTGCCAGCAGGTGCGCTCTCACGTGGCACAGCTGGCCCCCAGCTCGCCCGCGGTGCATGACCTGGACACCGAGCTCCAACTGGTGCAGGGCCAGGTCACGGTGCTCACCTCCGAGCTGGCGGTGCAGATGGGGCCACAGGTCTTCCAGGATCAACCCGTCGGCAGTGCCTACTCGCCACCGGAGGCGATCGACCTTCGCTACGTGGCCAAAGAAGCTGGCACCGTGGTCCAGTTGCTGATCACCATCCGGCGGGTCGAGCTCCTGGCCGGGAAGGCCGACGCCTCGCCGTCCGATATCCATGACGCCGTTACGGAGATCGAGCCGTGGCGATCACGCCCGATCAACATGCTGTTCTTGCGCAAGGCACTCGTGGCCAAGAAGCTATGGGCCAAGCTGATCAAGGGCAAAGGGGACGCCGACCAGGACCTCGGCGATGTGGTCGATGAGACCCTCCGTCAGGGCCTTGCAACCGGTGTCCTCGGTGACGTCGGCGAGTTCGACGCCACCAAGGCGAACGACCTCCTCTCCTACAGCGGCACCGACTGGGCGATCACGGATGACGACGCGATGGCGGTCTTCAAGATGGTGATGAGCACGGCGGTGAATGTCCGTGGCAAGGTCCTCGCCCAGCTCGATCGCCTGGGCAAGCTCGACCGACTCTGCTCAAACCTTCCCTGGAAGTATGTCGAGGCCATGGCGAACTCCACGCCCGACGAAAAGGTCCGAAAGAAGCTGGAACCGCACTACGTGGGCAAGGGCGGCGGCAAGTCCCTCTCCAAGACCTACGAGGAAAACATCATGCAGGACCTGGGCCAAGAAAAATGGGTCCGCGCCTATGGCTGGACTTTCCTGATGACTGCCCACAATGCGTTGACCTACGGGTTCCTGGGAGCGCACGACGCCGCCTATGACGCGAAGGAGGCGGGCTGGATCTCGAGTGATGCCTATCTCTCAACCACCGCCAAGGCGGTGGCGAGAAGCGCGGCCATCGCGGCGGTCACCTATGTCGCCGGCGGAGCGGGGAGCGCCTTTGGGGAGGGTGCCGCGCAAGCCATGGGGGCGGGGCAAACCGCTACCGAATACATTGGCGCCGCCATTGGTGGCGCCACATCCGGGGTCGCCGGGCAGTTCACCGCCGACGTCTACGACCAGGCCGTGATGGAAAAGAAGGGCTTCTCGGGCGGCGGCGAATACCTCTATGCCGGCCTGCTCGGCGCCGCGAGCGGCATGGTCGGCATGAAGGCGCAGAAGATCGGCGCAAGCGCGGCTGAGGCGCTGTCGAAATACACCGGCGCGCCGCAGACCGGCTTCCTGGCGTCACCCAAGACCCTTGGCGAGATGTATGCGCGGAAGTATCCCTGGCTGGACAACACCCTGGCGCGCTTTCGCGGGTCCGGGGTGCGCAGCGGCTTGCGGCTTCGCGTCACCGGCCAGGAGCTGAGCAACCTCATCAGGGCCGGCATCATCTCCAAGGCCAGCCTGCAGCAGGCCCTTGGCCGTATCGGCGCCGTCTACGCCAACGACCGCATCGATATCAGTGCCGAAACGCTCTCCAAGTTCTATCCGCAGTCCGAGATCGAGAAGTACTACGGCACCGTCGATCCCAAGACGGGGCAGGTCACCGTCAAGAATCCCGATCCGGCCGCCGGCGGCTTCAGCGGCAAATCGAGCGACGTCCCGCCTGGCGTCCGTGGCGCCGGCGCCAGCGACGCTGCCGCCCGCCAGTCGATGGGACTCGATCCCAAGACCCCGGCTCCCGGATGGAAACCGCCCAGCTACTACCAGAAGTACTTCAACCCGTCGGACCCCATGTTCGAGGTCGTGTTCCAGAGTGATGTCGAACTCGATGTTCCGCTGCCCGACAAGAACGCCCCCGGCACCCCCCTCGGCGCCCAGGATCCCACCAACCTCCACGTTCCGGGTACCGGCCGCACCGCCGGCGGCGTGGCCGAGGGCGAACTGCCGCGCGGCGCGCCGATCAAGATCCTGTCCATCAAACCGATCGGAACCCCGCGGGCCGGCTATCCGTCGACCGGGGCCACCTATCAACCCCATCCACCGGCGGTCCCATCAGTGCGAGGCCTGGGAGCGCCGCTCGGCAGCACCGCCGCCGGTTCGACCAACCCGAAGCGCTGAGGTCGCTGCGGCTAGGCCGGCTCGCCGGCAGCGCCAGGAAGTCTGCCGTTGACAGGCTAGTATCAATTTGCTAATGTGCTAGCACATTGGCTCTAGTCGAATTTCACCTGGATTCGAACTCCGGCGTCTCCTATTACGTCCAGCTGATGCAACAGGTCCGGCAGGCGCTGCTGTTCGGCCTCCTGAAGTCGGGCGACCAGCTCCCCACCGTCAAAGAGGTGGTCGCCCAGGTCGCCCTCAACCCGAATACCGTTCTGCGTGCCTACCGTGACCTCGAGCATGAAGGACTCGTGGTGAGCCGTCCCGGAGTCGGCACATTCGTCGCCACCAAAGTGCCGCCGGCACTCGCGCAATCAAGCTACCGGTCGCTTCGAGCTGAGCTCGAGCGCTGGATTCGGAAGGCGCATGAGGCTGGACTCGATGACGACACGCTGGCCGCTCTCGTCGCGCACGTCCTCCATGCCAACGCGGAGGAGGTGGTCGCATGATCGCGCCAATCGAAGCCACCGGGTTGGGCAAGCGCTTTGGTCGGACGTGGGCGCTGCATGACTGCTCAATCCGGGTGCCGGCCGGAAAGATCGCCGGGCTGGTGGGGCCCAACGGTGCAGGCAAGACGACCTTCCTGCACCTGGCGGCGGGCTTGCTGAGACCGACCACCGGTGAGATCAGAGTATTCGGCCGATCGCCGCAGTCACAGCTGCTGCTCCTGCTCGACCGGGTCGGCTTCGTGGCCCAGGACACGCCGCTCTATGCGGGATTTTCCGTCGCCGACATGCTCCGGTTCGGCCGGAAGCTGAATCCTCGCTGGGACCAGCCGGCGGCGGAAGCGCGTTTGCGCAGCCTCGGCATCCCGTTCGACAAGCGAATCGGCCACTTGTCGGGTGGGCAGCGGTCGCAGGTCGCGCTGGCCCTCGCGCTAGGTAAGCATCCGGAATTGCTCCTCCTCGACGAGCCGGTGGCGAGGCTTGACCCACTGGCTCGACGTGAGTTCATGCAGCGGCTTACGGAGGCCGTGGCGGAGGAAGGGAGCACGGTCCTGCTCTCGTCGCACGTGATGGCTGACCTGGAACGAGTGTGCGACTACCTGATCATCGTCGCGGGCGGCCAGGTCCAGGTCGCCGGCGACATCGAGGCGCTGCTCGCCTCGCATCACCTCCTCGTCGGGCCGCGGCTCAGTAATGACAGTGACGTCCGGCTAACCGGCGCGGAGGTTGTCAAAGCCCAGCACACCGAGCGGCAGTCGTCGCTCTGGATCCGGGGACCGGTGCCGGGGCTCGGAGCAGGATGGCGCGAAGCGCCGCTGCCCCTGGAGGAACTGGTAATCACCTATCTCTCCGCGCCCCAAGCTGGAACGCTGCCGAGGCCTGAGCTCGAGGAGGCGGCATCATGACCTGGGTCACCTGGAGACAGCATCGGGTTGAGGCGCTGTGGGCACTCGTGCTGGCGGGACTGGTCGGGGGGTTTACCGCCTACGCCGCATACGAGCTCTGGCTTGCGGCCCCGAACTGCCCGGTATCCGTTGGACACGGCTTCTGTCTGTCCAATGACGTCTTCGGGCAGATCGCGCAGGCCATCATGCGGTTCAACCTTTTCCAATATGGCCTGGTCGTGCTCCCGGCGTTGGCCGGTGCCTTCATCGGTGCGCCGCTCGTCGCGCGGGAGATTGAGAACGGCACCCAGCACCTCGCTTGGACGCAGGGCGTGACGCGAATGCGCTGGCTGCTCACGAAGCTGGTC